>ENA-OQJI01000086-OQJI01000086.1-human-gut-metagenome-genome-assembly--contig:-NODE-86-length-20612-cov-0.912180_pt1 | contig 20612 bp, 22 predicted proteins | sample MGYA00242602_ERZ504768 | MGnify/ENA primary metagenome ERZ504768 (study PRJEB26092, sample SAMD00036368) | human gut metagenome | host: Homo sapiens | study: EMG produced TPA metagenomics assembly of...
TAAAAAGCAAATTCTGAGAAAAGAAAAAAGTAAATGCAGACAAATCGTTTTCAGAGAGCTGCCGGAAAGGTGCGAGACAGCAACGAATCTGGATTGAAAATCATCTTGGAGAAGGAAAGCCCAACGAATCGGCGTGTATCGTACTATGTTGCCGGAATTCCAGTAGGTTTTCACGGGAGTTTCCCGTTACAGAAACCGCGTATGCTTGTGCGTTGTATTCGTGCTTGTTTCAAAGAAGAGACAAGGGTGGTTGCGGGAAAAGAACAGTTCCGTCCCTCGTTGAGGGGCGGATTTTTTTGTTTGTCAGCTGCAAATTCACCCCGGTAATACAGCCTGGCAAAGAATAGATCCTGCTGGAACATTGTACCTGACAGCGGGAAAAGGGAGGAACATATGAAAGTGTACAAAAAAATCATGAATGGACTGGCATTTGTTGAGAAACTGGTTCTCGTGCTGTCCACGATCCTGATTGTTGTGCTTACGGTGGGAAACGTTCTTTCCCGTAAGGTACTGCATCAGTCCTGGTCATTTACCGAAGAGCTTGTCGTTGCGGTATTTGTCCTGATTACACTTCTCGCAGCAGCGCTTGCTGCCCGTGACGGAGAACTGGTCAATCTTTCTTTGCTGCCGGACCGTCTTTCTGCGAAGGCGAGAAGAATCCTGCTGGTTGTCAACACAGCATTTAGTGTTGCCTTTACCGTAGTTCTGTTTAAATACGGCATGGACAAGGTACTGACCCAGCTTGCCAACGGAAAGAGAACGTTCGTTTTAAACTGGCCGGAATGGGTTTTCTGGTCTTTCGTACCGATCGGCGCAGCCTGCATGACGCTGCACATGATCGAATATCTGATGGATACATTCGTAAAAGCAAAAGAGGAGGGACAGAAAAAATGATCAGTGCAATTCTTTTTCTTTCATTCTTTGTTTTTTCTGATCCTTGGTATCCCGATTGGCATCTGCCTTGGTCTGTCTTCGATCTGCGCGATCCTGTACTCCGGTACATCCCTGACCATCGTAGCAACCAATATGTATTCCGGTATCAGTAAATTTTTGCTCCTTGCCATTCCGTTCTTTGTACTGTCCGGAAACATTATGGCAAAAGCGGGCATTTCCAAACGACTGATTCGTTTCGTCGACACCTGCGTCGGCCATAAAAAGGGCGGTATCGCGATCGTATGCGTTATCGTAGCCTGCTTCTTTGGCGCGATTTCCGGTTCCGGTCCGGCAACCGTAGCAGCACTTGGTATGGTTCTGATCCCTGCCATGATTGAGCGAGGCGGATTTTCTGCTCCGTTTTCCACGGCCCTGATGGCGACGTCAAGTTCGATTGCGATCGTCATACCGCCGAGTATTGCATTCGTTGTTTATGCATCCATCACAGGCGTATCCATCGCCGATATGTTCACAGCAGGTATCGTTCCTGGTATTCTGATGGGTGTGGCCCTTGTCATCGTTGTTCTTCTGGAGGCAAAGAAACACAACATTCAGCCGACCCAGAAAAAAGCAACAGCCAAAGAAAGATGGGATGCTTTTAAAGATGCTTTCTGGGGATTCTTAATGCCGGTCATCATCCTTGGCGGTATCTATGGAAGTATTTTCACCCCGACCGAGGCAGCTGCCGTTTCCGTTGTATACGGTCTGTTTGTCGGAATCTTTATTTATAAAGAGATCAAACTGAAAGACCTGTGGGATCTGATGGTAGATTCTGCCAAAACAACCGGTGGAATTATGCTGATCGTCGCAAGTGCTTCTCTGTTCTCCTTTGTCTGCACAAAGTTTGGTATTGCGCAGGCAGCGTCGGATCTTCTTGGAGCGTTGCTCATAACCAGTTTGTATTCCTTCTGATTGTCAATATCATTTTCCTGATTGCAGGATGCTTTATCGATGCAAACTCTGCGATGTACATTTTCATCCCGATTATGCTTCCGGTCTGCAAAGCCCTTGGCTATGACCTGGTAGCATTCGGTATCGTGGCAACCGTCAACCTGGCCATCGGACAGGTAACTCCGCCGGTTGGTGTCAACCTGTTTGTTGCCATTTCCGTAAAACTGAAAAAAGGAATGGAAGTTACCATTCAGCAGATTTCCAAAGCCGTTATGCCAATGATCGCAGCATCGGTAGCAGTTCTGCTTCTGATTACGTATGTTCCGCAGATTTCCACGTTCCTTCCAAAAGCACTGGCAAAAGACGGAGCTTATACCGGAACGGTAGCTGCAGCAACGAATTCCGATACTTCCAGTGGCGATGGTGCGGATGGCAGCACAGCAGGAAATTCCTCCGGCAATGAGGATTACAATGATATCGCTGATTACAGTGACCTTGGATGGGAAGAGCAGACCTGGAACTTTACCTGCTCCACCACCGAGAACAGTACCTGGGCAGAAAGGCGGACGCAAGTTCGGCGAGCTCATGGAAAAAGCAACCGGCGGCAAGATCAAAGTCAATGTATACGCTGCAGACCAGCTGACCAACGGAAACCAGTCCGAGGGAATCCAGGCACTGATGAACGGAGATCCGGTACAGATTTCGATGCACAGCAACCTGATTTACTCTGCATTTGACCCGAGATTTAACGTCGTATCTCTTCCGTTCCTGTTTGATTCCGTAGAAGATGCGGATGCCAAACTGGACGGCGAGGCAGGCGAAAAATTAAAAGCAATCCTCGATGAGTACGGCCTGCACTGCATGGGAATCGCCGAGAACGGTTTCCGTCAGCTGACCAACAGCAAGCAGGAAGTAAAAACCGTCGATGATATGAAGAACCTGAAAATCCGTGTCGCAGGAAGCAACCTGCTGATGGAGTGCTACAAACGCTGGGGCGCCGATGCCACCAACATGAACTGGTCCGAGACCTACACGGCCCTGCAGCAGAAAACCGTAGAAGGCCAGGAAAATCCACTTCCTGCTATCGATGCAGCCAGCGTACAGGAAGTACAGCCGTACTGCTCGATGTGGAATGCAATTTATGATTGTCTGTTCTTCTGTATTAACGGAGACATTTATGACAGTATGACACCGGAGCAGCAGGAAGTGATCGATGAGTGCGGTCGTCTGGCAACACAGTACGAGCGTGAGATTAACCGCGCCGGTGATGATGAAATCATGAACCGCTGGCAGAATGAGAATGGTGTAGCCATTACCAATTATGAGGATATGGACATCGATTCGTTCAAACAGGCCGTAGACGGCGTGGACGAGTGGTATCAGAAAGAACTGGAAGGCCAGGGATATGATGATGCCAAAGAGTTGATTGAGACGTTTACAAAAGAGGCAGTTTCGTAAATATCTTTATAAGATTTGCTGAGCTTGCCTGAAAAAATAAATGTAACAAACTACATATTTGGTAGAAAATAAAAATTCATCCATGACTTGGAGGTCTCTGGTGAGACTGCTTCCGGGCGTGGGTGGATTTTTTTATTTGAGTTTTCCAGGAAAACAGGTATACTGGATGGTATCAGAAAACGGGAGAGTTGGAGCAATGAAACAGAAAAAAGAACGGGAAAAAGAAATCAGTCAATGGCCATGGATTTCCATGCTGCCGTTCGGAATCCTGGCGGGATACTGGGGAGATAAGGAAGTGCGGATCACGGCAATTTCAGAATATGGCTTTCAGACCCGGCTTGCGACACCGACTACAGTTGAGCAGAAAAATGCGCCGTGGGAACTGGCATTTTACGATCAGAAAACAGCATCCTACCAGCGGATTCTTCTTCGTGATGCGACTTTTCTGCAGGAAAAAGAGGAAGATTTTGATGTTGTTTATACCTTCACTACGGAACAGGAAGATTATCGAAATGCGGTACAGCACCTTGCCCTGCAATACAGCCAGTATATCCGCTGGAAAATGGAGGACGATGATGCCGCCCTGGCAGAGCAGATGACAGGATATCCTGCGGAGCAGGACGCGTTTCATCTGGAAAGCCTGGAAGAGCAGAAGAAGGTATGGTTTTCCGGGGTCGGGAAGGAAACATTTACGGCATTGCAAAATGGCTTTGCGGAATCCGGGCAGCCTGGGCAGCCGGTCGAGCTGGCGCTCGAACTGGACCGGCCGGAATGGTATACGGCGTATCTTTCGATGGAAAGTGCGGTGTTTTTTGATGCTTATTTTCGGAAAAACCAGATTCCAGATCCGCCGATTTTTCACCCAGACCGGCTCTATATAGGAAATGCTTTCTGCCCGCATTTGGCACCAACGGAAGAGGAACTGTTCGCACTGATGGATAAAGCCTGCCGGGAGTCGTTTGCGGTTACACTGGTCTTTCCTTTCTTACTGGAAGGAAATCTGCTGGAAACACAGCAGCGGCTGCAGCGTCTCGTCGAATGGTGTGAACAAAAGAACAAAATCATCGAGATTGTCGTAAATGACTGGGGAACGGCCCATCTGGCAGCTCAGCTTCCGGTGTTTTCCCTCTGCCTTGGCGTGCTGCTCAACAAACGGAAAAAAGATCCGCGGATGGCTTATAAGCTGGGGGACCGTACACTGTTTGAACAAAACAGCGTCCACGCGGCATTTTACCGGGAGTATTTGAAAGAAGAATTTCGGATGGAACGGTATGAATGGGAGAGCTGCGGCGATACCAGTACAAGGAAGTTTCCAGAAGGGAAAAACAGTCTTCATCTTCCCTTTTATCAGACAAATACTTCGCAGTATTGTCCAATGTATGCAGCGTGTATCAAAGGAAGCCGCGGCGCGCAGACGCCGGTGAGGAAATGCCCGGAGTTTTGCGAAAAACAGACATTTTTATATCCGGAGCATCTGCGGATGGCAGGAAGATATAATTCGCTGTTTGGGATTGATTTGTCGGTTTTGCAGGAGCCTAGAAGCGATGGGGAAGATGTATGGGCTGCGAGGGATTAGATCGGATTGTAGTGAATTTGTTATAGTGACATCTTAAGAAGCATGTTCATAGTTCGTATTTCCAACTTGATAGAGCTGCCAATTCGTGATAAGATGAAAAACAACAGGAAGGGGTGCAGACTTCTCTGAAATATTTTTGAGGAGGCGTATGCACATGGGAAAAGCGGACATTGTTACCAAAGCTACATGCGAAAGAGTAACATTTTTGCAGATGCGTTCAATTATTTGATCTATGACGGGAAAAAAGTTGTTGATCCGGAAAAAACTGACAGAAGTTGATTCAACAGAGATTGCCATACCGTTTGGCGCAACAGAAGAGAGAAAAGAGGCAAAAGAGACAACCGAAATGACAGAAGATCCGGTCCAGAAATATCGGGATATATTGAAAACAGCTGTGATTATGCAGGAAGTGGAAACGTATTATCTGCTTCTTGGAATTGAAAACCAGACAGACATTCATTATGCGATGCCAGTTCGAAATATGATATACGATGCCTTACAGTATGGCAGACAGGTTACAGACACTGCGGCAAGACATCGAAAAAACAGAAAAAGTGCAAAACAACAGGAAAAGACCATGGAGATGATTACACAAAAAGCAGAATATTTGTCTGGATTCTATAAGGACGATGTCCTGAAACCAGTAATTACACTGGTAATTCATTTCGGAACAGATCCATGGGATGCGCCGTTGTCTCTGCATGAGATGATGAACATTCAAGACGAGAATCTGCTGCGTTTCGTGCAGGATTATCGGATTCATCTAATAGACCCGGCAAGGTTAACCGAAGAAGATTTGGAGAAATTTTCTTCCAGTCTGCGGGAAGTTATGGAGTATATCAGGTATTCAAAGGATAAGAAAAAGCTATTAGAAATTTTAAAGGATAATCCGCGCATGATGCTCGACCGGAAGGCAGCAGTGGTGATCAAGACCATTACAAATACACCCATAGAAATTCCAGAAGAGACGGAGGTGATTGATGTGTGCAAAGCGGTAGAAGATATGCTGAAAGAAAGCAGAGAACAAGGTATTGAACAGGGTATTGAGAAAAAGCGTTGGCAGCATGGTTTGAGGGGAGTAAAGAGTCAGAAGTATTATGATATGATTAGCGCCTATTAGGAAAACACACTGTCAAAGGGGTTTGTAGCGGGGGTTAGCCCGCTACTGCGGTATCTTCCGTAGTGTTGATTTCAATGTACTCGGCAATCTTGCGGAGCTCGTCAGCAAATTTGAATTTCACGCTGATATTGCCGTTTTCATAGACCTTGATATAGTCCACAAGTTCAACCAAGATTTCACGGTTGAGGGCTTCAATGTTCTGATACTTCATAAAGGCTACCAGTGCAGGATGCTCATTGTCCACACCGTTTGCCAGTTCTGCGCGTTCAGCGTTCAGCCGGGTAAGCACCGCGGAAATATCAGAAGTCTGCCGTTCATAGTCAGCCTTCATATCCCGGTATTCCTGCTGGGTGATTTCACCGTCTTTCCAGTCCTGATAAAGAGATTGCTTGTAGCGTGTTATCTTTGTCAGTTCCCGCTCTTTTGCAGCTATCAGATCGTCCAGTCGGTAAGACTGGCTTTTTTTGATTGGAGCGGAATTGATCTGCGTGACGATTTCCGAGTAGGAAACAGCCAAATGTACCTGATGCTGTACAGCGAACAAAACAGCAGCCTCCAGCCGTTCATGCTTGATTGAGTGCATGGTGCAGGCTGTCCGGGAACGGTTCTTGTAGGTTGAGCAAGAATAATATACATTGTTGTTCTTGCCAACGCATCGGGTAATGGCCCGCCCGCAATCGGCACATTTCAGAAAGCCGCTGAATAAATGTACCTCACGGCCTTTCGGGGAAGTACGGGTATCACGCTGTAAGAGAGCCTGTACCTTGTCGAAAGTTTCATAGTCGATAATGGCCTCATGCGTTCCAGCCACTTCCACCCATTCCTCGCGTGGAACAGCTTCAATCTGGTGTACCTTGTAGCTTTTCACCCGGCTTCGGCCTTGGGCTAAATCCCCGGTGTAGGTCGGATTGGTAAGAATGGAGTGGATCATGCGGGCTCCCCACATAGGATCGTCATACCCTCTTGTCGAAACAGGCAAGCCCTTTTGTACCTTGTAAGCCGAGGGGCTCGGTACGCCGTGTTCGTTCAGGTACAGCGCGATAGCACGTTTTGATGACCCTTGAATAAGCATTGTGAAAATGAGTTTGACATTTTCAGCAGCATCGGGATCAACAATCAGCCTGTGCTTGTCCTTTGGGTGCTTTACATAGCCGTAAGGAGCAAATGCTCCGATATACTGGCCGTTGCGCCGTTTGTAATCAAATACCTGCCGGATCTTTTTGGAAGTCTGATAGCAGTAATTATCGTTCATCACGTTTGTAATGGGAACGATGATATTTGAAACGCTGTCGGGGTTCTTGTAGCTGTCCACATTCTCAGCAAGGCTGATAAAGCGAACACCCATTTGAACAAACAGGTTATCGATCAAACTTCCGGCATCGCTATAATTTCGTGCGAAGCGGGACAGGTCTTTTACTATAACGCAGTTGATTTTACCACTCATGACATCCGCCAAGAGCCGTTGAAAATCTTCACGGTTAGCGTCCGTTCCAGTATGTCCGTCATCTACATATTCCGTGATACTTTCAAACTCGTCAATGTTGCGTCGGTAAAAATCGTTCAGTAGGTCACGCTGGTTCTTTACGCTGTTGCTATCGTCTTTTCCTTTTTTCAAATCTTCCTTTGAAAGCCGGATATAGATGCCCAGCCGCCAGCGGCGGATTGTGTAAGAGGGAGAGAAACTCTGCTGATACCCTCTGTTTTTTGCTCGTGCCATTGTTCCTCCTTCCCTATCACATTACACTTATATTATAACTCTGTCCGGGGAGGACAACAAGGATGCCTCCACTTCGGGACACTTTGTCTCGAAGAAGCAAAACGAGCTGTAACCGAAGTTACAGCCCGCTTCTTTGCCGCAGCAGGAAATCCGTCAGCTTATCTTGGAGAGATGGCCCGCTTTCAGCAAATTCAATTTTCACGCCAACACCACCGATGCAAAAGCAGTATGGATTTTTGACAGTCTGCAAAAATCGAGAGATGCGCTCCTTTCGGGAAAGCGCATTGTCAAAGGTCATACCGCTCACATCAGGCAGGGACTCGGCAGCCACCGCGCCAATGTCAACGCTTCTCATTTGTTCAAGTTCCTGTGTAGTTAATTTCACGGTAAACCTCCTTCGCAGATTGATAGAACGCCTCCCGCTGTTTGGTGGGGAAACGCAACAGGCCAGCACCACCGGGATGCTGGCCTGTTGCCTTACTCCACCTTGGGACACTTTGTCTCGAGGTTTATTATAGTTTTTGAATATTAGAGAGCGCCGCACATATTTACTTGGCCTGTCCAAAGACAATCGTTTATTTTCTGTGCGGCGCTCTCAACGCAAGTAAAGCGACAAGCCCGGAGGAACAGGCAGCCAACCTGTTCAGCGCCGGATCATGGCCTTGGGATGGCCGGGCCCATTTACAGTGTTGGTGTTGTTCGCTCAATCTCTTTTGGGAAATGTCACCGCGCACCCACCGTCTGGCTCCACGTACTTACTCAGGGTTGCCGTTATTCCCTCGCGTTAGGAAGAAAACCTCCTCTCATAAACCGAGACATTTTTTCATCAATTCCAAGTGGGTTAAGAAGAAAAAATCAAAAAGTTTTTTTCATGCGTTCAAGGCCACGCTTGATCGACTGGCGAATAGACTCCTCATGTACGCCCTCGGCCTCGGCAATTTCCTTAATCGACTTGCCAAGAATGATATGTGCGTCAATTCTGCGGCCCTGGATCTCCGGCAGAGAATTGAGAGCGTTCCACAGACGAAGAAAGGTTTCCATCCGTTCAAGGAGCTCCTGCGGGGTCGGCTCATGCAGGCAAGCGGAATATTCAATCCCGTCATCGCAGTCCAGAGAATACTGCGCCTTGTGCCGGGAGAGCCGCCGCTGGTAGGCCATTTCATAGCGGGCATCGGCCTTGAATACCTCGGCCACCTCGTCAGAAACTTCGATAAGCTGATCCTGCGTGTACCAATAATAAAAATCTTTCAAATTGATAGTAGTCATCGTAAAATCCTCCATTTCAGTTTGTTCGGGGTTGGTCGGAAACGAAATGGAGTAACGGCGGAGAACGGCACCGCACCTCGGGACACTTTGTCTCGAAGTCTGGAAAGCAAAATGCGCCTGTGCGACACAAGGCCGCACAAGCGCACGAAAAAGTATTATCGGTTATGTACTGTTTAATTTCATGTTCAAAACCGGACTGCTCCGACGGAGGGGCTACGCTTTTTTTAGCTGGTGCAGATCACGCGAACAATGAAATAATAAAATGAACACGGCAAAATAACCTCCCATCGGCTACCGTGTCCCTACAAGTCGTCATTGGTTTGTGTAGACGCAAAGAAACGGCGGCTCTGAAAATCAAAGCCGCCGTTTCAAATGGGCGTGTCAAATTGTCTGCTCTACGACGGCTTTTTTCTTTTGCCGTCGTGCGGCAGATCATTTCAATATTCGGTTGAAGTATCGTTATTCGGTGTTAAGTTCTACTAATACAACCTCTGGACGATTATTAAATCGGAATGGAATAATACTATTTCCAAGGCCGCGGCTAACAACCATATTTGTCTTTCCGTCTGTATAAAGGCCGGAATCATATTTAGGAAACAGCCCTTGGTTGGGGGCAACGAGCCCCCCAATAAAAGGTAATCGAAACTGCCCTCCGTGTGCATGACCACATAAAACCAAATCAACACCACAGCATACATAGGTTTCAAATAACTCTGGCCGATGTGATAGCAGTATAGTGTAACTGTTTTCGTCATCAATAAGGCTATTCAATTTTGTGTTGACCATGGCTGGCGCTTCATTAAACATATCGCCCTTAATCGTAAAGTCAGAATCAGAAAGCCCGATAAGGGTAATCATTTCGTTGTTATGCACTAACTGTATTGCTTCATCTTCAAGGACAGTTACGCCAGACGCTTCAAGCCCTGTTTTGAATTGATCATAATGTGAGAAGTTAGCTTCGTGGTTTCCAGTTACAAAGTAGACAGGGGCTATTTGAACAGCTTGTTTTATAAAATCAAACGCAATCTCAATGTCTGTATGTCCAGCATCGATTAAATCTCCAGTTATCACAATAATATCCGGTTCGTGTTCAGACAGCAATTCTATCAATTCTGTATTGCTTTCTCCAAATTCAGCATTATGCAAGTCGGACACTTGTGCAATCCGAAAATTAGAAAAGGCAGATGCTATGCGATCGCTGGAGATATTAACCATACTTACCATCAATGCTGAATTGCCCCATATAGTATAGATTATCAAAACCAGCAGTATAGTTGTTAATACACAAATCTTCACCAATACTCTGGTGGAAAGGATTTTTTTCATTTTTTCCTCTCTTTCATCAACTTAATTATAAAAAAATCAGCTTACAAACAGGTGAATTTCAACTTACGAATTTGTAAGACAAAAGTGGGCGGCTTCTAAAGCCACCCGCTTCAAAAGTAGAATTACTGTGCGCTGATTGTATCAACAATGGACATATTGCGTATTCTCTTGATTGGCCCATGCACAGCCAGAATTACAGAGCTTACGACAATCAACAGAATAACAGCTACCTCTGGTAATGGAGGAGTCCAAGCATCCCCCCATCTATAACTTATCAACATTCCAAACAATAGCTTGTTACAAAACAGTCCCAACACCGTACCAACTACACCGCCGATTATGGTATAGGTGAAGGCTTCTGCAACAATCATTTTACTTAGCTGTCCCATGCTAACGCCGATAGCACGGAAAGCGCCATACTGTTTCAACCGTGCAGACACACTCATGGAAATACTATTGATTATGTTAAAAATTGTAATCATTGCAATTAGGACGAGGAATCCATAGATGAACAGCCAAAAACAATAGTAAGTTCCCATGGTACTGCTGTTACCCATGCGTTCATCAGCGAAAGTAAATGAGGAATCTACCATTTGGCGGATCACATAAACATCTTCGTCTGTTGTGCCTTTCACTAACTGCACATCAATAACCGTATATTTCGACTCGCCAGTAATTTGTTCAAATGTATCCTCTGAACAAATAATTGTTCCAACACCGGCGGCACTGTAAAACGGACAGTCGGACAACATTCCCACGATTTGGATTTCTTTACTTTGTCCGTTTGTATTCAACGATACAGTATCGCCTATTTGTATTGTGTTCTGCGAATTATAAACAATTAAGCCCGTCCCTAAATCAGTTTGCACAGATTCCAGAGAACCCTCTAATAAATAGTCCTTTGCCCAATCAAATTGATACTGCTCATAAGAGATTAAATCCATCTTTTTTTGAATACCGTTTGTGACAGACGGAACCTCGTATGCAAATTTTCTTCCATACGCTAAATCCACAACAGGATTTTCCTTTAGATCATCAAGTAATGCTTTGTCAATAGCACAGGCGTTATCAGGGCTTATGATAGATAAATCTGCTGTCCAAGGTTGGAGCGGTGTTAAGGTATGCTGCATGAACTCAACTGTTACAGAGAATGAAAGGAAAAGGATAATACTGAGAGCAAATGAGCTTGTCATCAAAAACAGATTTTTCCGATTTGCTTTTGCATGATAAATTCCAAGTGCTGTATCAATCTTAAGCAGTTGTGTATTAGCAGCATTTCTTGCAGGCTCCAAGTCGTTTGCATTACCGGAAACCGCTGCCAACGGAGATACTTTTGCTGCTTTCTTTGCCGGAGAATAGGCAGCGAACAAAACCGTTACCAAGCCCACAACGATTCCTGCAAGAATACTTGGTACGCTAAATCCGAATGTAGGCATCGCTTTGAAAAATTCCGGACTTAGGAAACGCAAAATCGCACATAAGACCCAAATGACAACTATACCGATGGAAATACCCACAGGGATTGCCAAACGGCACCAACTAAGCGCCTCTTTCCGTACTAAGCGCATAACCTGTTTTGGTGTTGCACCGATACAGCGCATAAGGCCGAAAAATTCGGTACGCTGGGCTACATTGCTGTTCAGGCTGCTTGCAATCATCATAATACCAGCTAACATTACCAGTACAAACAATACAGCCGCAGCCAAGTAAACCTGTAACAAAAAGGGAACGCGGCTTTGTCCAAGCAATCCAAGCAGATTGTTGTTGGAAGATATTTGTTCATTCGATAAATTGCATTGTTCTTTCAAATCTGCAATTTTCCCTTGTATATTTCTTGTGTTTGCAAATTGAGTAAAAAACATAATGCCGTAATCATTCGGCTCCCCGTCTGATACATTCGGATAAATCGCGCAGTAATCCTCTGTGTTCAAAATGATGCCGTAGGAGTCGCCACTCATGATCGAGGCGGTATTATTCATAAATCCTGATATGGTAAAATTCAGTTTATCGCCATCAGGAGTTTCTACGGCAATGGGATCACCAATCGCAACACCCATTATCTGCTTTGCATTTTCAGTCACCAACGCTTCATTACTTGTCTGTGGAAAAACACCTTCTTCAAGTTGGTCAGTCCAGATTTCAGTTATATAGCTTTCATCACAACCGCATATCGCTACATCTTTTCCACCCAAAGTGTAGCCTAAATCTCCACGATAATTGAGTACGCCATACGGTGAAAATACTTCAATATCAGGGCGTGAAGCAATAATTGCTGCTTCTTCATTGCTGATATTCTTAATGGCAATATGCCAATTCCCAAACTCCTGCTGTGCCTGCAAAATCTGGCTGCGGATGAACATATCTGCCATTCCAAAAATAGTTGTAACCAGAAATACCGCCAGCACAATGCAGAAAATAGACATTCTGCTTTGCTTCTTGTGGATTTTTGCGGATATGGGAACAAGGTCAAGATAATGCTTCATTTGTTTTTCCTCCCAAATCCGTCAAAACGCCATCTGATACCCGGAACACCCGATCAACGGATGCAGTCAAATCCTTATTGTGGGTAATCATCAGGATTGTTTGCTGATAGCGACGGGACGCCTGCGTAAGCAGGGCGATAACATCCTGACTATTCTTGCTGTCCAGATTGCCAGTAGGTTCATCTGCCAGAATCAGTTTGGGCTTTGTGATTAACGCCCGGCCAATGGCAACACGCTGCTGCTGTCCGCCGGATAGTTGGCTCGGCAGGTGATGTCGACGCTCGGTAAGTCCCAAGAGTTCCAAAATTTCTTCTACTGCTGCCGGGTCTGGTTTGCGATAGTCCAAAAGAAGCGGAAACATGATATTCTGCTCCACATTCAGCTCGGAAACCAACTGAAAGGATTGGAAGATAAAGCCGATATTACGACGGCGGAAAATCGTGCGCTGTTCCTCTTTCATGGAAAACAGGTCTTGTTCATCAATCCAAATGTGGCCGGAAGTAGGGGTATCCAAAGCTCCAATACAGTTCAGTAATGTGCTTTTGCCAGAACCGGATTCACCCACAACGGCAGCAAATTCGCCTTTATCCAGGGAGAAGGAAACCTTCTTCAACGCTTCGACTTTCGCCTCACCCTTGCCATAAGTTTTACATAAATCTTGTACTTTCAATATTTCCATAGTCATCAGTACCTCCTTTCTCAAAAGGATAGCAAAAACAGCTTACAAGCAGGTGAATTTGACCTTACAGATCCGTAAGGAAAGATAGTGTAAACAGCGTACCTTTTCCGACTTCACTTTGTACGGAGATAACACCGTTTTGACCCTCAATAATGGACTTGGCAAGGGGAAGCCCCAGCCCGATTCCTTGTGTATCAAGGGAATGTTTGCTGCGATAAAAGCGTTTAAAGATATGGTAAATATCTTCCGGGACTATGCCGTTACCATTATCAGAAATAAAAATCCGAAACATAGCAGGAGTGCGCTCCCATGTAATACGGACAATACCGCCAGCTTGCGTGTGATCCAGTGCATTTTTTTACAATGTTTCCAATCGCTTCACCTGTCCATTCCATGTCACAAATAAGCTGCTGTTCACCATCGCCATCTATCTGAATCTGCTTGCTTTCGCTTTTAGCCCTTGTGGTTAGGTCATTGACTGAATGAGCTATCAGCTCGGACACACGGCAACTTTTTTTCTCAAAAATGATGTTTCCCGTATCCAGTCGGGTTATCTTCAACATGGATAAGATTAACTGCTCCATACGCTTTAGAGAAATACCCATCTTCGCCGCAAACTGTTTGACCGTTTCTGCATTTTCTGGCTCACTTTCAATGATCTCCTGATACATAGTGAGGGCTGCCAGAGGCGTTTTGAGCTGGTGAGATATATCGGATATGGTGTCTTTCAAAAACTCTTTTGCTTTACGTTCTGTTTCATTTTTGGATTGGAGCATAGTTGCAAGCTGTTCTATCGAAGAAAACACTTGGTAGATAGCCCCCTCATAATTCTGCGGTAAATGACAAGAGTAATCCCCGTTGATGTAATTTAGCAATATTTTGTCGGCCTGTTGATACAATCGCTTCCTTTTCCAGAAAAAAAATAAATATTCCTATGGCAAGCACAAAGAGAAAAAATAGCACAGTGCATAGCATGGTGCAGAAAGCGGAACGCTGAAATTGATTGAAATAAGACCGCATACTGCTTTCTGACTGTTTTCCCAAACCCGCAGCCGCTAATAATGACCTACCATCGTCACTGATGTCTGTGTTCGTAAAGGCAACTGCAACCACTTCTTTCGGAACACCCTGTTCCAAAAGTGAGGATGAAACCGCTTCATCATGTTTGAGCCATAGGACTTCTGCATCGTTCACCTGATAAATAGTCAAAACGGTTGCTGTACCTACAAACAGCAGAGCAAACAAAGTCAAAAAATAGCAGGAACCCTTTAATCTGTCTATCTTGGTACAAACTCATATAGACACCTCTTTCCATTGGTAGCCGAACCCACGAATGGTTATAAGGTGTTCTGGATGGGACGGATTGGTTTCCACTTTTTCACGAAGCCGCCGTACATAGACGGACAGGGTATTATCATCAACAAAATTTCCTGTATCATCCCACAGCTCATTTAGAATGATGTCCCTTGTCACAACGCGATTTGCGTTTCTTACCAGCAGACAAAGCAAACGATATTCGGCGCTTGTCAAATCCAATGCTTTTCCCTTTAAGGTTGCACGGCTACCCAACAGATCAATGGTAATGTCGCCACATTCCATAGAAGTGTTTTTTTCGCTTTTGGAAACTCCGGCCCGACGCAACAGCGCCCGGATGCGGGAACACAATTCCCCCAGTTTGAAAGGCTTGGTGATATAATCGTCCCCACCGCTATCTAATCCACGAATTATGCTGACTTCTTCATCCGATGCAGTCAGGAATATAATCGGTATCTGCTGCTTTTCTTTTCTTACTCTTTCGCATACGTCAAATCCTGTTCCATCTGGCAGAGTAACATCCAAAATCAATAAATCGTATCGGTCGAGTTCGGATAAGTATTGTTTTGCTTCACATACTGTACGGGCAACTTCAACATCAAATTCATTCTTTTTTAAAGAGTAGACCAAGCCATCTATTAGACTGACATCATCCTCCAATAGCAATATTCTATTCATGTTTTAATTCCTTCCCTTGTTTTGTCCTTCCGTCAATCGGCTTTTCTGCGTTCTTTGGGATCAGCCAAACACCAGCCATCTTTACAGCGCCGGGGATACGCCCTCCGGAACACAAATAATTTACCTGGCGAGGCGTAACATTCCACTTCTGGCCTGCCTCTTTTAATGTCATGTAGTCCATTTTGCACCTCCCCCAATATTATATTTCGTCTGCACGAAGAATACAAGGATATAAATATGAATTATAAAATGCAGGCAGAATGGATATCATATCATTCCATGCGCAAACTATGAAATATAGAATGTATGTGGGTGATGTTGAATGGCAAAAGTTAAAGACTGCCCTGGCTTTGAACCTTCGGTGCAGATGTAAAAGAAGCACGGAAGGCGAAGAACCTTGCACGAAAAGATTTAGCTGAAAAGGTGAATATTGATACCAGGTATCTTGCCAACATTGAAAACGAGGGCACGATCCCCAGCCTGCCGGTCATCATACAGCTTGTAAAAATCTGCGGCCTGCCGATGGAGAGATATTTCAATCCAGAGGTCATGCGAGAGGAAAGCGAGCTGCGCCAGCGGGTCGGACAGAAGTTAAAGCTCTGCCCGGAACAGTATTTGCCTATCGTGGAGGGTGCCATTGACGGGGCCTTAAAAATTGAAAAGCCGAATGAAGAAACGGAGGGTGTCTGAACATCCTCTGTTTTTCTTATTTTGCGGGCATTTTGAGGTTTCCGAAACGCTTTATAAGTAGGGATAAGATACGGTAGCAAGCACAGCAAGCGAGTACCCGCTTGCGAATTTTGAAATTTTCAGGTCCCTTACCCGAAAATCCAAAATTGCTTGTTGGGATAGTCCCAAACCCTTATGAAGAACGGAGGCGGCGCATGGCAAACCGAAAGCGAAATATTCAAATAAAATTCTATGTCACGGAGGACGAAAAACGGCTCATAGACGAAAAAAATGAGCCAGTTACCCACACGCAGATATGGCGCTTACCTCCGCAAGATGGCGATTGACGGATATATCATCTATACGGACACCGCAGATATCAAGGCATTTACCAAAGAGCTTTCCGCCATTGGTCGGAATATCAACCAGATTGCCAAGCGGATCAACGCCGGAGGTCCTGCGTATCAGGCCGACATGGATGAGATACGGGAAAGGCTGGACGAGATATGGCAGTTACAAAGATACATCCTATCAAGTCAACGCTGAAAGCAGCCATTGACTATATCTGCAACCCGGAAAAGACGGACGGAAAGCTGCTTGTATCCTCCTATGCTGCGCCGCCGAAACTGCGGATATCGAATTTTCCTGGACCCGCCGCCACGCCATCGACAAGGGAACGAACCTGGGTCGCCACCTGATCCAAGCCTTTCAGCCTGGGGAGGTCACGCCGGAGCAGGCCCATGAGATCGGCATGGAGCTTGCAAAAGAAATCCTGGGCGGCAAGTATGAGTTTGTACTTACCACTCATATAGACAAAGATCATGTTCATAATCACCTGATTTTCAATGCGGTCAGCTTTGCGGATCATAAGCACTACCATTCAAACAAGCGGAGTTACCACTATATCCGCCGCACCAGCGACCGCCTCTGCAAAGAACATGGATTGTCCGTCATCATCCCCGGACAGGACAAGGGCAAGAGCTATATTGAACATCAGCCACGCAGAACGGCACCAGCTATAAGGCGAAGCTGAAAGCTGCCATTGACCGGCTCCTGCCAGCCTGTTCCGATTTAGAAGAACTGCTTCGCCGCCTGCAGAGAGAAGGTTATGAGATCAAGCGCGGCAAGTATATCTCCGCCAAAGCGCCGGATCAGGAACGATTCACCCGTCTGAAAACCCTGGGTGTGGACTACACCGAAGAAGCCCTTGCCGCCCGGATCGCCGGACGCGCCAGACCTTCCCACCAGCCGAAACAGCAAAACGGAAAGATCAGCCTGCTCATTGATATCCAGAATAACATTAAGGCACAGCAGAGCGCAGGCTTCACCCATTGGGCGAAGCTGAACAATCTGAAACAGGCCGCCAAGACCATGAATTTCCTGACCGAACACGGGATAAGCAGTTATGGAGAACTGGAAAGCAAATTGAACGCAGTATCCGCACGCAGGGATACCGCTCATGCAGAGATCAAGCGGATAGAAAGCAGAAGTGCCGAACTTGCCCTTGTAATGAAGCACGCCGGAACTTACCGTCAGATAAAGCCGCTTTATGACAGATACCGTAAATCGAATGATAAAGAAAAGTTCCTGCGGGGGCATGAGAGCGAGATCATCCTTTTTGAAGCGACCGCCAGAGAATTAAAACGGCTGGGGACTGTGCCGCTGCCGACAACGGAAAGCATGAAAACGGAGCTTGCCAATCTCAACGCAGAAAAGGAACGGCTCCTTGCGGAGTACAAAGCCGCAAGAACCGAAGCACAGGAATACGAAACTGTCAAACAGAATGTAGATGCACTGTTGACCGTTCCAAAGGAACAGGAACAACAGCGGCGGCATGAACTGGAATAAATTTCTTTGAAAGACGCTGGGCGCAGCTCTCGGCATCCTGTATAATGGAACTGCGGAAGGAGGTTTTACCGATGACAAGAAGCGAAGCAATCAAAGCATTTTTCTTCAAAAGCGTATTGCCCGTGACCGTGGCACTGATTCTGTATTGTATCTTCAAATCTGCCTGCATGAAGAACGGAGAGGTTGACTATGTATGGCTCTGGATACTCTGCGGGCTACCGTTTGGCCTCCATCGGATGTGCCTCTGGATCGTGCCGGGCGGCGGCTCCCTGGGTGGAGGGATCACCTTGTTCGCGTTGAACTTTATTATCGGCGGTGTAATCGGCGGTTTCGTTCTGGCCTGGCGGCTTATTGTGGCGGTGTGGTATGTGCCGCTGACGGTGTACCGGCTGATCGTTGGATGATTTTCTTGCGTCATGGAAATATGGAAAACTGCCGCTCGTGCCGATGGAAAAGCCATTCACAACCTGATGGAAAAAGACAAGCCTTTTCCACAGGTCTGCAAACAGCTTTCCCACAGCCTCGCAATTCTGGCAGTTTACGCACATTCCCACAACGCCTACTACGGCGAAATTTACTTCTCTTATAGAAATAGAAACCCATTCATGTTAAAATTAAAATACATACTCTAAGGAGGTTGAAGCGCATGGACGAAAATAATTCCATCCAGCTTTTTGAAAGATAGAAAAATACGCACCGCATGGGACGAAGAACAAGAAGAATGGTATTTCTCTGTTGTGGATGTTATCGCTGTTCTGACAGATAGCTCTAATCCAACAGACTACCTCAAAAAAAATGCGTAAGCGTGATGAACAGCTTGCAAGCTACCTGGGGACAAATTGTCCCCAGGTAACAATGATGGGCGCAACAGGCAAAAAGCGCAAAGTGCTGGCGGCAACGGCCGAACAGCTTTTACGCATCATTCAGTCTATTCCTTCACCTAAAGCCGAACCGTTCAAACTCTGGCTTGCTCAGGTCGGCCGTGAACGCATTGAAGAAACGATCGACCCGGAACAGGCAATCAACCGTGCGTTGGAAACCTATCAGAAAAAGGGCTATGATACAGACTGGATTCATCAGCGGCTCCTTTCTATCCGTGTCCGTAACGAGCTTACTGCTGAATGGCAGGAGCGTGGCGTGCAGCAGGGCAAAGAGTATGCCATTCTCACCGATGAGATCACGAAAGCATGGTCCGGCATGACTACGCGGCAATATAAGAAGCTGAAAGGGCTGAAAAAGGAAAATCTCCGTGACAATATGAGTACGATGGAAATTGTGCTGAATATGTTGGCGGAGGCGACAACCACAGAGTTGTCAAAGGCGCACCAGCCGGAAGGCTTTTCTGAGAGTCAGAAGATCGCCCACCGCGGCGGCAGCTATGCCGGTCAGGTTCGACAGGATATCGAAAAGGATACCGGGCGTCCAGTCATCACATCGCAGAACGCCGCACAGCTTAATGCCGTAGTCGTTGACATGATAGAAAGTGTAGCGGAAACGGAAAAGCCTGATAATGACGAAAACAAATAAAAAAGCGGGAGTACAGCCAATCGGACGAACCGAAAAGCTGTACTCCCTTTTTATGTGTTTTATGTGTCAGAAAGTGTTTGAAATCAAGCCTTTTTCTCCATGTGCCAGCAAGCAGACTGGTACATGAGAAATCATAAAGGCTCCCTTTGAAAATACGGATACAGGGAATTATTCTGCGGTTTTTCCACCCTTATCTTCACAGATTTTAGATCGTTTGGAATTGTAATACGGACAAGCGACCAAACGCGCCCGGAAACTCTGCTTGCAGCCATGAACACATTTTTTACAGATATGGTTATACTGCCGCCTGCCGTTCTCGCCCAGGAAGAACGCCCATTCCAGCCGCCACTTCTTGCTTCGGCTCATAGGCAGTCATGCTCCGGCACATCACGGCCGGGCTTCTTACTCTCCGGGGGCTTATGCCCGGCGCACTCTCGTCTGGCATCCTCCAACCTCTCACGGATGGAAGGCTTCTCCGGCTTTGTCTGCTCCGCGTGCTCCTGTGCCTTTTCCAGTTCCTCGCCGCGTCTGCCGTTGTTGATAACGCCGTCGATCATGCCGTAGTCATCCTCCAGCGTCATTTCCGCCGTGCGGAGAGGATTGTCCTGTTCTGGCTGCTGCGCGGGGATGGCAAAGGCCCGCGTGCCGTTGCCCATGATAAGATACTTTCCATCATCGGAAACATGGTGGACGCCGTAACCGGCTGTCTCCATCTGCTCCCGGCTCATAGCCGTCACCTGAAAGCTACCCCTGGGTGTTTGGATACGCTCACCAGTCTCAAAACGGTCTGGCAGATAAGCGAGGCCTTGCTTCTCTGCGGGAACAGGGAGAACAACGATATTGCCATTGATCTGCATAAATCGTTCTGGCGTTTTGAATTGTTCCGTGTATTTCTGAATCAGTTCCGGGGACAGGGATGCAAAATCTTCCTCACCAAGTCCAACCACCAGGAAAGTTCCTGCTACAATATCATAAATTTCTCCATTTTCATCCCGTAGCCCACGGTTCAGATTAAGCCCTATGAGCTTTCCTTCATCATTGCAAACCAGCGCCACCGGGTCAGAATAGGGATAAGTTGCGCCAATGTCTCCGCCGACCTCCGCCTGGCAGGGAACTGGAGATCGGGG
>ENA-OQJI01000088-OQJI01000088.1-human-gut-metagenome-genome-assembly--contig:-NODE-88-length-20434-cov-0.899641_pt1 | contig 20434 bp, 23 predicted proteins | sample MGYA00242602_ERZ504768 | MGnify/ENA primary metagenome ERZ504768 (study PRJEB26092, sample SAMD00036368) | human gut metagenome | host: Homo sapiens | study: EMG produced TPA metagenomics assembly of...
CGCGCCGCCTGCAGAATTGCACTTGCACCTTTCTGCGGCTCCTTTCCGGCATGAGCAGCTTTTCCTTTTACTTTGACGCGGATGATTGCGCCGCCGTTTCGTCTCGTGGTCACTTCTCCGTTGGTATAACCCGATTCCAGATTAAAAGCCGCCTCACAGCCGCTGGCATACTGCTCGACAAGTTTTCCGGCCTCGCCGTGGGAAAACGCATGGGCGACTTCTTCATCACCGGTGAGCACCAGTTTGATCTGGCGGTCTTCATATCCGACCGCATTCAGCGCACGCAGCGCAAACAGCGCAATGACATCGCCGCCCTTCATATCATAAACACCAGGTCCGTACACGCGGTCATCCTTTACAAGAAACGGTTCCGGCCCAAATTTTCCAACCGCGTGAACCGTATCCATATGTCCGAGCAGAAGAATCGGTTTCTTCTCCTGAGCCCGTGTCCACGCCGCAAACGTCGGACCGGCCTTTTCAAAATGATGAATCTCCCGCTCCATACCAAGCGCATCACAGTACGTATCCAGATGTGCCGCAATCCGCTCATTCGCCTCGCGGTCAGCAGAAGGCGTTTCAATAGAGACAAGATTTTTCAGCAGCTCCATCATACTGTGTTCGTTTTTCTCAAGATAGGCAAATGCCTGTTCCGTTCTTTTATCCATAACCATTCTCCATTTCTTATCTTTTATAAAGTGATTTTCATAATCCGTGCCGGCCGTCCCCTGCCGCCGCTGATTTTGCCGATCGTGGTCACGCAGTTTTCCTGTTCCAGCCGCAGAATCAGCCGGTTGGCGCTCCGCTCTGTAATCCCCATTTCTGCGGCGAGCTGGGCGGATGTGATTTCCTGGTCATGTGACTGCAGAATCTCTTTCAGCTTTTCATACGTACTGCTGCTGATATGAAGCCGGTGCAGAAGATACGCCGTGTGATCCGTCGGGTCATCGATTTTAATTTCAGTAAACTGATGCTCATCTTCCGCGATATAGTTTGCGCCGGAACGGTCTGCAATCGAATGGTTGAGTGCCATCGCCGCGCGGGATTTCGCCTCCATGGGGGAGTCTCCGTAGCCGATGCCGATCCACAGCCGGTTGTGCGGTGTCTGCTGCCCGTGAAACAGAATTTTCTGATATTCCCCGTTCTGAATAAATTCCCGCATCAGAACTGGACGGGATGACATGATATAAAAAATAGAAGCGCCCTCGGAAAACGCAGCGGCACCCATGCGGTGGGCGGCAGAGTAGATCAGTTCGCGCATCTCATTCTGATAATGAATTTTCTCCCATTCGCGGAGCGTAAGATCCGTCTCCTGGTCAAAGGAGTAATCAAAATAGATCTGCACAGAAGCGCTCTGTCCGCGATTGTTCCGCGCTGTGTTTTCCAGAAACTGAAGATGATAAACCTGCTCCAGAATTACATCCTCGGAGACAGAGATGCGGATGCAGGGAATCCCTTCTGCAGCCAGCATCTCATATGTTTTTTCCATGTTAGTGAAACAGACTTTTGCCCCATTGTGATAATAATTGTAGCGGTGAAAATCTGTGAGCGCATCCTGAAAATCACCCTGATCGGGAGAAGAGCCGTGTGCCACGAGGACGCGGCCATTGGAAATGCCGATTTCTTCCAGTGTTTCCTGCACAAGCTGTTCCTCATACATATCGATGCTGATGATATCCGGTACGCAGGAATAACGGACAGCAGATTCCGCGAGCGCTTTTAAGATGGAAGCCTGATTGTGCGGAAGAAAAGTCCAGGGAACGGTGGGTTCCAGACGCTTTAAAGCATAGTGATAGTTTGTCGGTCCGGTGAAGATAATGCCGGATACGTTTTCTTTCTGAAACTGGGCAGCCGCTTCCAGACCGTACCGGTAGTCGTTGGAACGACGGTAGACCACTTCAAGGTCCGGCATGCGCTTCTCCAGTGTTTTCTGAATCCTGTCGCAGATATGGTCAGAACCTGTTACGCCGATTTTCATATATAAAATTCCTTTCCAAGAATTAAAGACATAAAAATGAATTATGGCATAATTTTACACCTATTAAGGACGAAAGGCAAATGATAAGATGGAGAAGAATTGTTTTTGAAAAATTTTTTCAAGAATGGAGAGAGATTATGAAAAATCAACGTATGTTGGATGAACTGACCGAGCTGATGCGGATTGATGTGTCGAGCGGGCAGGAGATGGAAATTGCGGACTGCTTGGCGGCGAAGCTGGAGCAGATGGGATTTTCGATTACGCGGGATGAGGCCGGGGCTACGTTTGGCGGTGTGTGCGGCAATGTTCTGGCGGTACGGGAAGGAGAGCGGGATAGTGTTGTCTGTTTCTGTTCTCATATGGACCGTGTGCCGGGCGGCATTGGAATCAAACCGGTGGAGGAGGATGGAATCCTTCGTTCTTCCGGCGACACGATTCTGGCGGCGGATGATCTGTCCGGTGTGGCAGCCATTTTAGAGGGTGTGCGGCAGGCCATCGAATCCGGGAAAGCACTTCCGAAACTGGAGATCCTCTTTACGGTCGGTGAGGAAGCCGGTCTGTACGGTGCGAAAGCGTTTGATGTAAGCCTTCTGACATCAAAAACGATGTATGTGCTCGACTCCCCGGGACGCATCGGCCGAATTGTAAATGGGGCGCCGGGACGTGCCCTTCTGGAAGCACAGGTTTTCGGCAAGGCAGCCCATGCGGGAAATGAGCCGGAGAAAGGCATTGATGCGGCAAAAATTATGGCGGAAATGCTCGCAACGATGGAGACGGGAAGACTGGATGAAAATACAACGTCGAACTTTTCCCACCTCTGGTCCAAAACATGCGAGGCAATGAACGTTGTCTGCGACCATGCAATCCTGCGCGGAGAGATGCGGAGCCGGTCGGGAGAAAAAACTCGACCGCTATGAAGCGTATTTCCAGTCGCACTGCCGTGAAATCGCAGAAAAACGCGGTGCGCGTGTGGAATTTAAAAGAGAAAACACCTTCCTGCCGTTCTTCATCCCGGAGGACTCCGAGATGATTCAGATTGTGACGGAATCCATGAGAGAGATGGGAATCGAACCGCAGATCAACGGCGGAGGCGGCGGTATGGACGGCAATATTTTCAATCAGAAGGGAATCACCTGCGTCGGTATCGCAACGGGTTATTTCAAGAACCATTCGACCGAAGAATATCTGCATCTCGATGACTTCTATAAGGTCGGAGAGCTGGTGGCGCGGATAATTGGAAAGACTGCATAAATATGCAAAATATAAAATAAAATTGGATAAAACTTGCAAAATAAAATGAAATTATGTATAATTTCAAATTAAAAAAGAGCAAGGGAGAAAAAAGAAATGGCTGAGATTTTAACAAACAACGCAATGTTCTCCAGCTTCATGATTGTTCTGATCGTGTTTGCACTTGGCGACATTGTCGGTAAAATTACAAAAGGAAAGCTGTCCGGAATGATGGTCGTCATGCTCCTGTTCCTGGTAGGCTTTCTGACGAAACTGTTCCCGGCGGACATCATCGACCAGGGAGGCCTTACGGCGTTATCAAAACTGGCAATTGCGATGGTATTGTTCAACATGGGAACGACTCTGAACGTAAAACAGCTGATCGAGGAGTGGAGAACCGTATTAATGGCGGCACTCTGTATGCTGGCTTCCTGCGTTGTGATGCTTCTGGTATCCCCGATCATCGGATTTGATACTGTGCTCGTCGGTATGCCGGTTATCAACGGTGCGGCAATGGCAACTTCGCTGATGGCAAGCGCCGCAGCAGAAAAAGGACTGGCAACGGCGGCAGCGCTCTGTGCAGTCATCTATTCCGTACAGAAATTCGTCGGTGCACCGATTGCATCTGCCATGGGTATCCGCTATGGAAAGAAACTGCTGAAAGCATACCGCGAGAATCCGGCGCAGTTTAAAAGCAGGAGACCGGAAACGGTGCTTCCGCAAAAGTTTCCTTTGCAGATAAACACAAAGAATGGTATTCCGCCAACGTCATGATGGCGCTCGTTGCAGCCGGTTCCTGGGTTGCCCACATCCTTGGCGATCTGACTCCGATCAACTACAGCATCTGGGCGCTGCTTCTTGGTGTTGCCTGTGCCGCTTCCGGACTCGTTCCGACGAAACCGCTGCAGAAATCGAACTCCTACGGCCTCATGATGGTTGCTGTCTTTGGCTCCATCATCCCGTCTCTGGCGAAGGTTTCCTTAAGTGATCTCGGCACGATGGCATTCCAGACGATCGTTCTGTTCGTGGCAGCCCTGATCGGTGTTGCACTGGTTGGATGGGTTCTCCCGACCTGGAAACTTGTCGGCGACAAGGATCTGGCTGTCGGCATCGGTGTCGAGCAGTTCCTCGGATTCCCGAGCAACGTGGTCATCTGCCGAGAGGTCGGCGATGCAGTCGGAGAGACGCCGGAGGAGAAAGCGTTTATCGAAGATACCTTAAACGTGCCGTATGTCGTGGGAGGAATTACGGTTATTACGGTTTTGTCCACAATGCTGGCTGGATTTGTTATCAATATGCTGTAAAATTTTAAATCATAGGAAAAGAAACATGACCTTGATGCAGAGGAAGAGTCCTCTGGTCAGGGTCATGTTTTGTGTTGGCATGCGGAGCAGTTCCCTCTGCATGAGACGATTAACTTTACAAGAAAAGAAAAAAATATCCCCCCCACCCGGCTTGTGAGAGCCTGAAATATCAAATATAATGAACGAACAGCACATGGATCAGGCGCGCAGATCATGGGAGTACAAGCAAAAAAGCGGTCAGTCCGGGTAAAAACGGTCTGAAAATGGGAGGAAAAGGATGAAAAAGAAAATATTATCTTTGATGCTGATGGTGTCTCTTGCAGCATCCCTTGCGGCATGCGGTCAGGACAGCGGGAAAAACAGCAACAGTACAGATTTGTCGAAAACAGAGACGGAAGTTTCTTCCGGCCAGACAGGGGAGGAAGAGACGACCCTGGTTTACGGTTCTGCTGATTATACCAGGATTAATCCGGCGATGGATGAGCACGGTGAAATTAATCTACTGCTGTTCAACGGACTGACCGCACACGATGCGGATGACAACATTGTTCCGGGTCTGGCAGAAAAATGGGAGTACGATGCAGAAACCTGCACCTACACCTTTCATATCCGGGATGGCATCCAATGGCATGATGGAGAAAAATTTACGGCGGATGATGTGAAATTCACCATCGAAGCGATCATGGATCCGGAAAACGGATCTGAAAATGCACCAAATTATGAGGATGTAGAAGAGATTACAGTTATAGATGACAGCACCGTTTCCTTCCGCCTTTCCGAGCCGAACGTGGCTTTCCTGGAATACATGACGATGGCCATCCTGCCGAAGCACCTGCTGGAAGGTGAAAATATGCAGGAGTCGGATTTCTTCCGAGCACCGGTCGGAACAGGTCCGTACAAGCTGGAAAGCTGGGATGAAGGCCAGTCGATCGTTCTGACAAAAAATGAAAATTATTACCTCGTGCACCAAAGATTGACAAGGTCATTTTCAAAATTGTACCGGATGATAATGCACAGGCAATGCAGCTGGAATCCGGCGAACTGGATCTGGCGCTGCTTGACCCGAAAAATGCGCAGAATTTCAAAGAAAAAGACGGTTTTACCTGCTACGATATGACAACGGCAGATTACCGCGGAATTTTATTTAACTTTGCAAATGATTACTGGACGAAAAACAGAGACATCATTCCGGCGGTATGCTATTCTATTGACCGTCAGGCGATCATTGATTCTGTACTTCTTGGCGAGGGAATGCCGGCATACAGTCCTCTGCAGCGTAACATTTATAATAACGAAAATGTAGAACACTATGATTACAATCCGGAAAAAGCACAGGAAATTCTGGAAGCGGCCGGATGCACCAGAAACAGCGATGGTTTCTATGAGCGGGACGGCGAAGAAATCGGTTTTGTCATCAGCGTGATGTCCGGTGAGCAGGACCGCATTGATATTGCCCAGGCAGCAGCACAGCAGCTCCGGGAAACCGGAATCAACTGTACCGTAGAAATTCCGGCACAGATGGACTGGGGCGGACAGATGGCCTGTCTGATCGGCTGGGGAAGCCCGTTCGATGCGGACGATCATACATATAAGGTTTTCGGCACGGACAAAGGGGCGAATTATTCGAGCTATTCCAATGAAAAAGTAGATGAGTATCTGTCTCTTGCCCGCCAGAGTGACGATCCGGAAGTGCGGAAAGAATATTACGGAAAATTCCAGGAAGAACTGGCAGAAGATCCGGCCTATGCATTCATCTGTTATGTTGATGCAAATTATGTGGCAGATTCCGGTATTCAGGGAATTTCCAAAGACACGGTGCTGGGCCACCACGGCGTTGGTATTTTCTGGAATATTCAGGACTGGACAATCGAAGAATAAAAACAAAAAAGCAGACGAAGGAGGTATGGTTACCTCCTTTTTGTCTGTACAGGAGAAAAACGGAATGAAGGAACGATTAAAAGTGGAACATCTTTCCGTCAGCTTTTTTACGGATGAGGGGGAAGTACAGGCGGTCCGCGATGTCAGCTTTTCCCTGAATGCAGGTGAGGTGCTCGCTGTTGTAGGCGAGTCAGGCTGCGGAAAAAGTGTGCTCTGCAAAAGCATTATGAAGCTGCTGCCGGAGAATGCAAAGATCAAAAACGGAAAAATTCTGGTCAATGGAGAAGAAATTGCAGGATACGGGGAGCGAAGAATGCGGGAACTGCGGGGAAAACTGTTCTCGATGGTTTTCCAGAATCCGATGACTTCCTTAAATCCGACGATGACAGTCGGAGCGCAGATTGCAGAGGCAGTGCGGGCGCATCAGAAAGACATGGGAAAAGAAGAAGTGGAACAGAGAGTGACAGAACTGATGCAGCTGGTGGGAATCGAGCAGGCAGAAGAGCGGAAAAAGGCATATCCGTATCACTTTTCCGGCGGAATGCGGCAGCGGATCGTACTGGCGATTGCGCTGGCGGGCAATCCGGAAATTCTGTTTGCTGATGAGCCGACGACAGCGCTGGATGTGACGATTCAAGCACAGATTCTGGACCTGCTTCGGGAAATTCAGAAAAAACTGGGAACGGCGACGGTCTTTGTCACACATGACCTTGGCGTTGTAGCGCGGATCGCAGACCGGGTAGCGGTCATGTATGCGGGAAAAATAGTAGAGATTGGAACCGTGGATGAGATTTTCTATGATCCCCGTCATCCGTATACGTGGGGACTGCTGCGTTCCATACCGGCGTTTTCGAGGGGAAAAGAAAGCCTGCCGTCTATCCCGGGAATGCCGCCGTCTCTTCTCCATCCGCCGAAAGGCGATGCCTTTGCCAGCCGCAATGCTTATGCGCTGGAAATTGATTTTGAGGAGGAGCCGCCGATGTTCCGGGTCACAGACAGCCATTATGCGGCAACATGGCTGCTGGATGAGAGAGCACCGAAGGTTGTGCCGCCGATAGGAGGAAACACAGATGGAACATGAGATTTTGCTGGATGTGCGTCATCTGACCCATATTTTTCCACTGTCTCGGAAAACAGCAGTCAAGGCAGTCGATGATGTATCGTTTCAGATTCGAAGAGGAGAAATTTTTGGACTGGTAGGAGAATCCGGTTCCGGAAAATCTACCGCTGCACGCTGTGTGATGAATATTTATCAGCCATATGCCGGCCAGATTTATTATAAAGGGATTGATACCTGCGACAGAGGCCAGTTCCGGAAAAATAAAAAAATGCTGCAGACGACACGCCAGATGATTTTTCAGGATTCCGGTTCCAGTCTGAATCAGAGGATGAAGGTCCGCGACATTATTGAGGAGCCGATGCGCGTGCAGAAAATCCGGCCGCTGCGGGGAAGCTATGAGGAGGAAGCCAGATTCCAGATGAAATACGTGGGGCTGGATCCGGAATATCTGAAAAAATATCCGGGAGAATTATCCGGCGGACAGCGGCAGCGCGTTGCGATTGCACGGGCTCTGACGATGGAGCCGGAGCTTCTGGTAGCAGATGAGCCGATTGCATCGCTGGACGCGTCGATCCAGGCGCAGATTGTGAATCTGTTCCGCCATTTGCAGAAGGAGCATGGCTTTTCGATCCTGTTCATTGCACACGATCTGGATATGTCGAATTTTTGTGTGACAGAGTAGGTGTGATGTATCATGGAAAGCTGGTGGAAACCGGTCCGGCAGGAGCCGTGTTTCAAAATCCGCTGCATCCGTATACAAAAGCGCTGATCGCGGCCATTCCGATTCCGGATCCGCGAAGGGAACGGGCGAGAGCCGTTCCGGATTTTGCCAATATGGAATTCTCCCGGAAAGGAACCCTACAGGAAGTGGAAAAAGACCATTTTGTGCTGATGGAGGGAGGCGATGCGACATGAAAAGCCGGAACAGAGTACTTTATTATGGGAAAAAGGCAGCGGCATTTCTGGCAAGTGTTCTGCTGCTGTCTGTGCTCGTATTTATATTTCAAGCTTGCGCCGGGAGATCCGCTGGTATCATATTACGGAGACCGCGTGGAAAAAATGACGCCCGAAGAAAGAGCGTGGGCCGAAGAAAAATTGGGATTGAATGATCCCATTTCCGTACAGTATATTCGCTGGGCAGGCAATGCGCTGCATGGGGATTTCGGAATTTCGTACAAATATAAAATGGATGTAACGCGCGTGATCGAGGGAAGAATTGGAAATACGCTGGTGCTTGGCGGCATTGGGTTTCTGCTGATTTCACCCTCGCGCTGCTTCTTGGAATTCTCTGTGCATGGAAGGAAGACACATGGCTGGACCGCATCATCTGTAAGGTGGGAACCATCACGGGATGTATTCCGGAATTCTGGCTGTCGCTGCTTCTGATTCTTGTTTTTTCCATGCAGCTCAAATGGCTGCCGAGTTCCGGTGCCTACTCTGTTGGAAAACAGGCAGATTTTTCTGACCGTGTCTGTCATCTGATCCTGCCGATGACGGTCGTAGTGCTGAGTCATTTGTGGTATTACGCATACATGATCCGCAATAAAATTCTGGATGAAGTGCGGGAAGAGTATGTGCTTCTGGCAAGAGCCAAGGGGCTGAAACGAAAGACGGTTCTGTTCCGGCATTGCCTGCGGAATACGATTCCGTCGTATCTTGGCATCATGGCCATTTCTGTTCCGCATGTGCTGGGGGGAACCTATATTGTAGAAACGGTTTTCTCGTATCCCGGTATCGGAACGCTGGCGTATGAGAGCGCACGGTACAAAGATTACAATCTTCTGATGCTGCTTTGCCTGATGTCCGGAATCGTTGTGATTCTGTGCAATATGGCGGCACAGATCATCAACGAGAGAATTGATCCGCGGATGCGGGAGAAAGAAGCGGCAGAAACATCGGAGGTAATGATGCTGTGACAGAAAAAACACAATTATTTCAATTTGCAGGAGAGAGGCCTGCAGAAAAACAGAAGCAGAAAAAAAGAAAAATGGTATCAGGACCGGCCGGTGGCAGCAGAGCTTTTTCTGGGTCTTCTTGTGCTGGGCTGCCTTTTCTGTCGGCAGATCATGACGAAGGATCCCTCATATATGGATCTGAAAAACTGTTCCGTCATGCCGTGCCGGGAATTTCTGTTTGGAACCGATACGATGGGAAGAGATATTTTCTCGATGATCTGGTACGGCGGCAGAATATCGTTGGCGATCGGTCTGCTTTCTACGCTGATTTCCACTGTGATTGCCGTTCTCTTCGGCGCAGTCAGCGGATGTGCACCGGCGTGGCTGGACGCACTTCTGATGCGGCTGACCGAGATCTTTTTGTCGGTGCCGAATCTTCTTCTTGTCATTTTTCTTCTGGCCGCTGCGGGAAAATCCAATGTGATTACGATTTCTGCCGTGATCGGAATGACAAGCTGGACAAGCATTACAAAGGTTGTGCGGACCGAAGTACGGCAGATCCGGAACAGTGAATACGTGATTGCGTCGCGCTGTATGGGAGGCAGCTTTTTCTATATTTTATGGCACCATCTGGCACCGAACTTTTTTTCGTCTATTATGTTTATGGTGGTTATGAACATCCGAAGTGCGATTGTAGCAGAATCCACACTGAGTTTTATGGGAATCGGTCTTCCACTGGAGGTGATTTCCTGGGGCAGCATGCTGTCACTCTCGGAAAAAGCGCTGATGACAAAGGCATGGTGGATCATTCTGATCCCGGGTGTTTTTCTGATTGTGACGCTGCTTAGTTTTACAAGCATTGGAAATTATCTGCGGAAGCAGGCAAACAGAAAACAGAGAAATCTGTGAGCTGTTCAGAGAGGCTGCGGTCAGTGGGGAATCCCTGCAGACTGCAGCTTTTTTGTCTTGCAATCAAATACAGGGATTGCTATAGTGAAAAGCAGAAAGAGTATTTTTAATACCTAAAAAACAGCGGGAGGAGAAGGAAATGCTGAAGAGTCAGGAAATGCGGAAACTTGCACCGGAGATGGATCCGACTCCGGATTGGAACAGGATGGAAAAAAGAGGATCTTGAAAAACCGCAGATTATGGTGGAGAGTACGTACGGGGACAGCCACCCGGGAAGCGGCCACTTAAATCTGCTGGTCGAGGAAGTGCGGAAAGGCGTTGCGGAAGCGGGGGGCTTCGGGGCGCGGTATTTCTGCACCGACATCTGTGACGGCGAGAGCCAGGGAACGGACGGCATCAACTACAGTCTTGCGAGCCGCGAGATGATCGCCAATATGATCGAGATCCACGCGAATGCGACACCGTTTGACGGCGGCGTCTATCTGTCGAGCTGCGACAAGGGTATGCCGGGCAATCTGATCGGCCTTGCGCGTGTCATATTCCGGCGGTTGTTGTGCCGGGCGGAACGATGAATGCGGGACCGGAGATGCTGACACTGGAGCAGCTTGGCATGTACAGCGCAAAATTTGAGCGCGGTGAGATCGACGAGGAGAAGCTCGACTGGGCGAAATGCAATGCCTGCCCGAGCTGCGGTGCCTGTTCGTTTATCGGAACGGCATCCACGATGCAGATCATGGCGGAGGCACTCGGCCTCGCCCTGCCTGGAAGCGCTCTGATGCCGGCGACAAGCCGGATCTTCTGGCATATGCACAGGAGGCAGGCAGCCAGGCGGTAAAACTGGCACAGATGGAGCATATGCGGCCAAGCGATCTTGTGACGAAAGAGAGTTTTGAGAATGCGATTCTTGTCCACGCGGCAATTTCGGGAAGCACAAACTGCCTGCTGCACATCCCCGGCCATTGCGCATGAGTTCGGCATCGAGATTACCGGCGACACATTCGATCGTCTGCACCGCAACGCGCGGTATCTGCTCGATGTCCGCCCGGCGGGAAGATGGCCGGCAGAGTGCTTCTATTATGCGGGCGGCGTTCCGGCGATTATGGAAGAAATCAAAGATCATCTGCATCTCGATGTGATGACAGTGACCGGAAAGACACTGGGTGAAAATCTGGCGGAGCTTCGTGAAAATGGATTTTATGAGAAGTGCAGCGGATGGCTCGCAAAATTTAATGAGCGGTATGGAACTTCGATTACAAAAGAAGATATTATCCGCCCGTATGACAAGGCGATCGGAACGGACGGCAGCATCGCTGTTCTGCGCGGAAACCTTGCGCCGGAGGGAGCCGTCATCAAGCACACGGCCTGCCCGAAAGAAATGTTCCACGCCGTCCTCCGTGCCCGACCGTTCGACAGCGAGGAGGAGTGCCTCGATGCCGTGCTGAAACATAAGGTTCAGAAAGGCGACGCCGTCTTCATCCGCTACGAAGGCCCGAAAGGCAGCGGTATGCCGGAGATGTTCTATACTTCCGAGGCAATCAGCAGCGACAAAGAGCTTGGAAAGAGCATCGCGCTTATCACCGACGGCCGTTTCTCCGGCGCCTCCACCGGCCCGGTCATCGGCCACTGCAGTCCCGAAGCTGTAGACGGCGGCCCGATCGCACTCGTCGAGGAAGGGGATTTGATTGAGATTGATGTGAAGGAACGAAAACTTAACATCATCGGAATCGCAGGAGAACGCAAGTCCATGGAAGAAATTGATGCGATCTTAAAAGAACGCCGCCGGAACTGGAAACCGCGCGAGCCGAAATACAAAAAAGGCGTACTCCGTCTTTTCAGCCTCCACGCAGCAAGCCCGATGAAAGGGGCGTATCTGGAATACTAAAAATACTTGCGTTTTTCTGGGATGGTCTTTAGAAGTTAAGGCAGAGCAAAAAATGGAGGAAGGAGCAACAGAAAAACAAGTGAAAGAAAATACCTAAAAAACAAACTGTTCCTGTATAATGTTGCATCTCTTCAGAAAATGGTCGGAAGTCCAGATTCTGTCCAGAAGAATGTGGTGCTGGAGAACAATTCGCTGTCGGCGGAGCAGATTACCGGTGTGGAAAACCGAAAGAGCAAGGCAGGCGAAGCCGTTCTTCCGGTACTGCGCAGTGTTTCGCTGTTTCTTCTCGGGCTGCTTGGCGTGCTTCTGATTCTGCTGACGCTGCTTGTGATTGCGGCGGAGGCGGCGCGGATCATCTGCCTTGGACCGGCGGCAAAGAAACAGCAGAAGGAGCGGCCGGGCAGGCGGATCCGGAGAACGGAAGCAAGAATTTACCAGTATCTTTGTCTGTGGGGCATAGATGCCGGTCTTGGCTGGGAAACAGCAGCAACCGATGCAGAACTCGCCCGCAGATTTCCGGCGGTCGAACCAGGCGAATATACGCGTGTCTGCCATCTGATCGAGAAACATATCTACGGCGAGAGTCTGCTGTCTCCTTATGAGGAACGTACGCTGAACCATTTTCTGGAAAAGCTGATGGAGCCGGTACCGGGCTGCAGCTGGAAAATGCGGCTGAAGCTGCGCTATGCGTGTCTGCGCCGTGTGAATACGAAGAAAAGAAGAGAAAGCACAGCAGCTTTCCAGCAAAAATAAGGGTTAGGAAAACAAATGAAAAGAGGGATTTTACGATGAAATATGTAACATTTAATATTCGCTGTGATTTTGGCCAGGATGGAGCCAATAATTTTATCTACCGCAGACCGCTGATTCTGGAAAAAATCAGACAGGAAAAGCCGGATATCATCGGTTTTCAGGAGGTACTGCCGCATGTGGCTGCCTGGCTGAAGGAAAATCTGACGGAATATTACATTGCCGGATGTGGAAGAGAAAAGGATCTGACCGGCGAGGCAATGATCATTGCTTATCGGAAAGAACGTTTTCAGAGTGTGAGCCTGGAAACCTTCTGGCTGTCACCGACACCGTACGTGCCGGGATCCCGCTATCCGGTACAGAGTATGTGCCCGCGTACTGCGACGGATGTGGTATTTGAGGATATGGAGACCGGAAAAGTGTTCCGCGTCATCAACACCCATCTGGATCACGAGTGCGCCGGGGCGAGAAAGCTTGGCCTGGAGCAGATTCTCGCACATCTGAGAGCAGAGAAAGCATTTGCCGATGTGCCGGTGATTCTTAGCGGCGACTTCAATGCCGAGCCGGACAGCGAAGAGATGAAACCGCTGAGGGAAACTGCCGGTCTTGTGAATGCGACGGAAGGAATCGGCATTACCTTCCACAACTATCATCGCGATGATCCGAACGATCCGCAGTGCTCGATTGACTACATCATTCTCAAAGGGGACTGGGAACTGAAAAAGGTGGAAAAATGGACGGAGCAGAAGGACGGTGTGTGCCTTTCTGATCATTATCCGATCTGTGCGGAACTTATTTAAAATATAGATGCAAGAGGCGGCCGCCGGGAGAAAAAATCTTCTGGCGGCGTTTTTTTACGATAGTTATAGGAAAAACTTATAACAAGTCAAAGAAAAAAGGGAATATACAAACGCCGCATTTTCTGTTATGATAGGTTACGTTACAAAACCTATCAGATTAGTATAGAAAGAAAAATTACGAAATAACAGGAGATTATTCATATGGCAAGAGGAATTGACACAAAATGTATCCATTTAGAAGAGGACGAGGGACAGTGTAGCCACTACGGCGCACTCAGCTACCCGATTTATCAGACCGCAACGTATGCGCATCCGGGCGTAGGACAGAGCACCGGATTTGATTACAGCAGACTGCAGAATCCGACCAGAGAGCATCTGGAGAAGATGGTGGCTGCACTGGAAAACGGAATTGATGCGTTTGCATTAAGCTCTGGCATGGCAGCGATCTCACTTCTGATGGAGCTGTTCCGCCCGGGAGACCACATCATTGCGGATTCCGATTGTACGGCGGAAGCATTCGTCTGTTCCACCATGTGAACGAGAAAAACGGCATCGAATTTTCCGGCATCGACTGCTGCCGTGATGACGTGGAAAGCTATGTGAAAGAAAATACAAAAGCCATCTACATCGAAACTCCGACGAACCCGATGATGAACGTAACCGACATCCGAAAGATGGCGGATATTGCAAAACGCCACAACCTGATTCTGATTGTGGACAACACCTTTATGTCCCCGTATTTTCAGAATCCGCTCGATCTCGGTGCGGACGTTGTGATTCACAGCGGCACGAAATACCTGAGTGGCCACAACGATACACTGGCAGGCTTTATCGTGACGAACCGCGAAGATATTCAGGAAAAACTGCGTTTCCTGATCAAGACAACAGGTGCAGGCCTTGCTCCGTTTGACTGCTGGCTGGTACTGCGCGGCATGAAGACGCTTGGCATCCGCATGGAACGCTCCCAGGAGAATGCAAAACAGATTGCCGCATGGCTGCAGCAGCAGAAAGCAGTCACAAGAGTGATTTATCCGGGACTGCCGGATCACCCGGGCCATGAGATTATGAAAAAACAGGCAAGAGGCTTCGGTGCCATGCTGACAATCCAGCTCGAGAGCAAAGAGTTTGCCCTTGCCATTCTGGAAAAGGTAAGAATGATCCGTTTCGCAGAGAGCCTCGGCGGCGTGGAGACACTCGTTACGTATCCGACGACGCAGACACATGCCGATGTGCCGAAGGAAATCCGTGAGCGGAACGGAATTACGGAGAGCACCCTTCGCTTTTCCGTCGGAATTGAAAATATCGAGGACCTGGTCGGTGAGCTTGAGAAGGTTTTTGCAGAAATTGAGGAAGAGAAAAATGACGGAAAGAAATCTTGATTTTGACAGAATCATCAACCGAAAAAAATACAGACTGTTTAAAAATATGACTTCGCAGTAAAACGCGGTATGCCAGCCGACGTGCTGCCGCTGTGGGTGGCGGACATGGATTTTGAGACATCCTCCTACATCGAGGATGCGCTGGTAGAGCGTGCGAAAATGGGCATTTACGGCTACAGCGATGCGCAGACTCCGTATTTTGAGGCCGTTGCGGGATGGATGAAACGCCATCACAACTGGGAGCCGAAAGAAGAATGGCTGATCAAAAACGCCAGGCGTTGTATTTGCACTTGCGATGGCAGTCAAAGCTTACACCGCGCCTGGGGATGCCGTGCTGATCCAGTCACCGGTTTACTATCCGTTTTCGGAAGTCATTGCGGATAACGGCAGAAGAGTTGTCAGCAGCACGCTGGTGCTCGGCGATGATAACCGCTATCACATGGATGTGGCGGATTTCGAGGAGAAGCTGAAAGCTGAAAACGTGAAGCTCTTTTTCCTCTGCAATCCGCACAACCCGGTCGGAAGAGTCTGGACGAAAGAGGAGCTGACGGCGATCGGCGATCTCTGCGTGCAGTATGGCGTGACCGTTGTAAGTGATGAGATCCATGGAGATTTCATTTTTAAAGGCGAGCATCAGGTGTTTACTGCGATCAAAAAAGAGTACGAGGACATCACGATCACCTGCACCGCGCCGAGTAAGACATTCAATCTGGCAAGTATGATGATGTCAAACATCTTTATCGCCAACCCGGAACTCCGTGCGAAATTCCGGAAACAGCTCGATGCAGCCGGAACGAGCCAGCTTGGTGTGATGGGTCTGGTGGCATGCGAGACGGCATATAATAAGGGCGAGGAGTGGTATGAGGCAATGCTTTCCTATGTGAAGGCAAATGCAGAATTTACAAGGCAGTATGTGGAGGAGCAGATTCCGGGCGTGAAGATGATCGACCTGGAGGGAACATATCTCGTATGGCTCGATTTCCGCGAGACGGGGCTTTCTGTCGACGAACTGGAAGACCTGATCATCAACAAGGCGAAGCTGTGGCTCGACAGCGGCAAGATCTTCGGAGACTGCGGTCGCGGCTTCCAGCGGATCAACATCGCCTGCCCGCGCGCAACCCTGACCGAGGCACTGGAGCGGATTCGGGATGCGATGAAAAGCAGATAAAGCCACACCGATGAGATGCGTAGCATTTTGGAAGTTGGCTCTGAACAGTGACGAAAACATGTTGAAAAGGCGCAGCTTACGGAACATCTTTTTGGGAGATATGATTTTTTTTTTGTGTCTCCGGTAGAGAAAGAAGAAAGCTGCGCCTCCGCATATCAAAACGAGTACTTTCACCGGAATCTGATATACCGGATACACAGAGGTATAAATGCAATGATATTCTGGCGAAGAAACTTCGCTTTCCTCAGCAGGGCTCGGGCTCCAGGAAAAAGATGCCAGAATTCGAAAATATTTTTTATCAGAAGAAAACTGGCTATAAGGAAGATAAAAATCTGGGTTTCCAGGCGTTGTGATTTTCCGTTCCAGCGTCCAGGGTTCTTCCGTGCTGTTCCGAGTCCACAATTCTGCTTTTTCTAATTCAAAAAGATACATCAGTGGATCTGTCTCCAGACGGATAAAGTCTTCTTTCGCAGTTCTTACCTGGGTTATATTTTGAAAATCGAAAACTGTCTGATATAACAAAGAACGATCTGATTTTTCCTGATAGGTGAGTACATTTGCGGCATACAGATCTTGGAAACTTTTTGTCTTTTCAGATCGTTTAAAAAAAATAGAAATCGATAGGTTTGGAAGAAGTTTTTCGATACTCGTTTTCTAAACTGGATTCTATTGGCGAAGCATTTTCTGGTACGTTTTCTTTTAAAAAAGAGCACAATACCGTATCGTCATTTTCGAATGCAGTGTCTGCTTTGACTGGAACAGAAAAACAGAATAACAGGGTGAAAAATAAAAATTTGATTTTTTTCATAATGAGTTACCTCTTATTTATGGCTTTATTCAGTTGATGCCGGATTTAAAAGTTTTTTTGAATGGTTGTTCTGTACTTTTTGTTCCTGCAATTCCTAAAACATTCATAATCTGCCCGTTTTTCTACGAGTAATGGCGACTTGCTCATGATTTTACTTAAATTACTTGAAAATACCTTAAACACAATTTGCCTATCAGAGAAATTTGTGCTTCTGGATAGCAAATTGTTACTTTGAAAGAGTAATTAGAAATTAAATGTATTTGTATGTGGTGAATGAAAGTTTAATAACTTAGGTTCATTGTTTTATATGCAGTATAGGCTGTTCCTGATGGAGAGTAGCTAATTCCACCACCGTTGTAGGAAAAAGAGATACTGTAGCCGGTTTTCTGGGGATTATATAAGTATCCCATTACAATTCTTTTATCACTGCTATTACCTGCAGTAGCGTGACAGTATGTAACACCTTTAAGCTTCATGGCATAGTCGGGTGTTCCTAGTTGACTCCCTGAAAATTCAGCACCAGATAATTGCTGATTATTTGCAGTAAGAGTTCCACCGACTTTCCAATCGTTCATAGTATTATCTTTGTACCATAATTTTCCACCATATTCATACGGTCTCATAGCAGCGCCTAATTGAAAAGAAAAACTGTCTTTTCCGCGAGGTTGTTTATTAGAAGTAAACTCGTATGTTGGATAGATATAAATGGTTGATGCATTTTTAAAAGCTGATGCAGTAAAGGAAATACCGGTTAAAGTTTCGCTACTGAGTATCGATATTTGATTTTCGATATTTGAATTAATATATTCAAAATGTTTACCTCCACTTTTTTAAGTCATCCACAATGAACTGCATGACGTCATCATCCAGCTTTTCTATTTCCTTTTGTGGCATTCCGGTTTTTAATAGATATGCTTTGTTAGATAGAACAACATTATTATCTGCCTTTACATTGCAAATTACCATATTTAAGGACAGAATACAACAAATAAAAAATGCAAGACATGTTTTTAATTTTTTCATGATGAGTGGTCTCCTTTCATAAGTATTGTTGGATGGTTTTAGTTTTTTATTTATCCTTAGATAGTGCACTATCTGAAAAGTAAATTCGTTCGTTAATATGGATGATAAAATAGAAAATTAATAAAAATGCTTGTAATTATTATATAAATATATGAAAAATAAATCAATAGTCAAAAACATATAAATAAATATATGAATTTGTAAAAAACAACGATTTTGTAAAAAGAATGTAATTTTAGAGAGATATATACGTATAAAAAAATAAAACGTGATTTTAATTTGCAGTGATATGGATTCTATGATATAGTGTGGTAAAGTGATGCTGTGAAAAAAAACAAAACCCCGTCGGCAAACAAGGCGGGCAGCGCAGGAAAGGGGATCATAACAATGTATATTACATGTCTGGATGTAGAAGGAGTACTGGTACCGGAAATCTGGATCGCGTTTGCGGAGGCAAGCGGAATCCCGGAACTTAAAAAAACGACACGCGACGAGCCGGATTACGATAAACTGATGAGATGGAGACTTGGAATCTTAAAAGAGCATGGCCTTGGACTGAAAGAAATTCAGGCTACGATTGAAAAAATTGATCCGCTGCCGGGTGCAAGAGAGTTCCTTGACGAGCTGCGCACCTTCTCCCAGGTGATCCTGATCAGCGACACCTTCACGGAGTTTGCCGCGCCGCTGATGAAAAAACTGGGCTATCCGACGCTGTTCTGCAACTCTCTGGAAGTCGCAGACGACGGCGAGATCACAGGATTTAAAATGAGAGTTGAGCAGTCGAAGCTTACCACCGTAAAAGCACTGCAGTCCATCGGATTTGAGACGATCGCAAGCGGTGATTCCTACAATGACCTTGGCATGATTCAGGCAAGCAAAGCAGGATTTCTGTTCCGCTCGACCGACAAAATCAAAGCCGACTATCCGCAGATTCCGGCGTATGAGACGTATGAGGAGCTGCTTGGTGCGATCAAAAAGGCAATGGAGGAGAAGTAAACAAAAAAGGTGATTTCCGGCCGGAGGCTGCGACGAACGGTCAGGAAAACAGAAATATGGGGGTTTTATTACATGAGAAGAAGAATTCAGGTAGAAGCAGAAAAACCACAATTCTGCGTTACAACAGGAATTACATTTGCACAGGCGGATGCCTGGTTTGGAAACACGGTGCAGGATTTGAAGCTGGATTTGATTTACCCGCGGGATAACACCAGAAAATATCCGTGTGTGGTATGGATTTGCGGAGGGGCCTGGATCCAGATGGACCGCTCGGCACATCTTGCCTATCTGTCCGTACTGGCACATCAGGGATTCGTTGTTGCATCGGTAGAATACCGCACAAGCAATGAGGCAAAATTTCCGGCACCGCTGCAGGATGTGAAAGCAGGAATTCGTTATCTGCGTGCACATGCCGATCGCTTCAACATTGATCCGGACCGCATCGGTGTGATGGGAGAGTCTGCGGGCGGTTATCTGACCTGCATGGCAGCGCTTGCGACAGATCCCGTTTATGATGTGGGTGAAAACCTGGAATATTCCAGTGCCGTGCAGGCCGCCTGCCCGTGGTACCCGCCGACCGATTTCCGCGGATTCCAGTACAGTGATCCGGAGCAGTGTGCGGCATCTCCGGAGTCCCTTCTGATGGGCAAAAACGTGATGCGCCATCTGGAAGAAGCACTCGCATGCTGTCCGGTCAGCTTCGTGACAAAAGCCGCACCGCCGTTTCTGATCATCCACGGAGAGGATGACCATACCGTTCCGTTCGGACAGGGAGAGGAACTGCACGATGAGCTGGAAAAAGCGGGATGTGACGTCACACTGCTTTCGATCGAGGATGCCGACCACGCAGATCTCCATTTCTTCCAGAAGGAAGTGTGGGACGAAATCTGTGCATTCTTCCGCGCAAAACTGTAAAAGAAAAATAGCAGAACGAAAGTGAAGTGAAATGCTCCCTTCTGAACAGACAGGTGAAAGAAGAAAAACTTGTCATTTAGGAAGGAGCATTTCACTTTCAACATTTTGTTCTGCTTTTTGATGTGTTTTATGTAAAAAACTGTCGGTGACACTTGAGTCCGGCGGTATTTTTTTACAAAAACAGCTCGTTTGCTTTTTCCTGCGTACAGGATTTTTTCGAATATTTTTGCGGCAACTGCAGTCATAACAGGATTTACTTCTCTTGCGTGTACTGGACAGAGGGATACACAGCGCATGCAGGAGATGCACTTGGTTTTGTCCGTGGTTTTGCAGTTGTCCGGAGGAATTGCACCGGCAGGACATTTTTGTGCACACAGACCGCAGGAAGTGCAGGAGTGCTTTACGTTTGGAACCATGCCGGTTTCAGAATGTTTCGAGGGGCGGTTACCGGGAATTTCCGGG
>ENA-OQJI01000089-OQJI01000089.1-human-gut-metagenome-genome-assembly--contig:-NODE-89-length-20360-cov-0.747689_pt1 | contig 20360 bp, 22 predicted proteins | sample MGYA00242602_ERZ504768 | MGnify/ENA primary metagenome ERZ504768 (study PRJEB26092, sample SAMD00036368) | human gut metagenome | host: Homo sapiens | study: EMG produced TPA metagenomics assembly of...
TTTAAATTTTCCCGATCTGTGTCCGTTATCTATATAAACTATGTTTTTCGGCACACTATACGATAAGTTGAGCTTTATATTGTCTTTGTATATTTCTCCGTTTTTTGCTGTGAGTGTTATTATTGTTGGTTTGGCGGATTCTTTTCTGATTTTTTTCGACCTTTTTACCGACCATATTCCCATAGGTATTACACTTATAAATTCAAGCAGAAACGGTATCACAAGAATATATAAATCAAATACGCACATCAAAATAAATGTGGCAAAAATTAAAACTGCCCATGACAATGCAGGCACTGTCTGTCGAAAAGTATCTTTGCCGCTTAGAAATTGAGGTGTAACTGTTACTTGATACATTTTTTACCTTCCTGAAAATTATTTTATATCTTAAATTTTTTTGCAATAAATACATTGTACCTTATGATACAAGCTTGTTTTCTTCCGTATTATGATATTTAAAACTGTATTTTTCCTAATAGTGTTTAGATTTTTTGTTATCGTCATATTAGTTGCCTTATATTGCGGTATGCATAAAACCTTAAATGTGTGCGTTGCGGAGTTTTATGGCTTTTGAAATATATATGTTTTCATAATATCTAATCCGAGGTTACAACCTGAACGAAATTTTGCGTTGGATATGTTTCCGTAAGATATAGCTGGGTATTTACATTAGTTGTGCGTATAATTTAAACTGCTGCAAAAGTCAGCAAACAAGCCGCATTATAGATTGTTTGATTATTTCCTTGACATCAATACTATGGTTTCAATATGGCTCGGTTGTTCAACGAAAAACATACTCACCCCCTATTGTACACGGGAATGGCGTAACGCACCTTTTCCCTTGAAATCCAGTGGTTCGAGCCTGTGATAACCTTGAATTGCTCTATCATTTGTATAGGCAAGCAGGGAAAGCTCTATTCCTTAAACTTCATTTTTCATGTCATCCCTACAAACTGGAATTTAGCACTTCCATACCATTGTAAATTCCTTTTCTCCCGTATTATCATCTACACATTCAGATTGGATACTAAATTCTTCTCGCAGATAAAATTGAATTGCTCTCTCATTTTTTTGATAAACGTTCAATTTTAGAGTGGACTTGATTTTCTTCACCTGATCCAATAACTGTTTTCCGGTTCCCTTTGACTGTGCTACATCTTTTATAAAGATTCCTTCAATATAGTCGTTATTTAATCCAATAAATCCATCTATCTGATTTGCATTGTCAACTTCATGCACATATATTTCTGCAAGTGGAATCATTTCTTTTACCATATCAAAGTTGCTTTTCCAGTAATCTTGAGATATAAAACTATGTGCCTGAATATTCGTATTCAACCATATTTGCATTACTGAATCTAGATCACCAGCAACGTATTTCCTAATCATTTCATTGTCTCCTCAAATTCCGATTTATCTTTCTACTCAACTACACGCCAACTTCTTTAAAATATTAACATAATATTTAAGCTCATTCAAGGAACTCAAATAAACACACAAGTGGAATACCTCAAATTAAGTTTGGAAAAAGCTGATTAATGCTAAGCATTCGTTTCGCCGTTTTGAGCAACGCTCGAAAATACGTCACTGAGAGGACTGTGAACAAACGACAGAAACGATTTATTCAGCGTTTCCTTTGTTTATATGAAATTGCAATATAACTGCATATAGAAATCAGGAAACTTATACAGTACAAAACAACTGCTCCAAAACTAAACAATATTTCTCCCAAATAAGTTAGTCCTGGCATAAATCCATATCCAGGAAGATTATTAAAGTAAATCATCAGTCCTATGGATATAAGCAGCGGAATTAGTTCTGACGAAAACAATATCCGCCAAAGTTTTTTTGTTTTCTTGCGAATGGTTATCACAAATAATATTATTTGAAATGTAAAAATTACTATATATGTAATCAGTAAGAACAGTGCCATTACTATTTTCCTCCGTAAATTCCGATTTGTCAATTTCATTAAATATAAATTTGTCTCTCTATCGTGGATTCAGATATGTAATCGGATTCTGTGCCGACTGATTCAACTTCAATCAGGCTATCGACTTCCAATGTAGAATGTTTCATTCTCATCCAACGGAAATCCCTGTTCATATCTTTCATTCCACGAAAGAACACTCTGCTTTTTAGTTCCTTTTCCAATATAGAAAATTTGCTTACTGCGTGGATCTATGAGTCCATACACATAATGATCTCCGAGTGAAAGAAGACTCTTCTCTGAAAATCTATCCATTCGTTTCTCCTAGTGTGCTGTCTGCATTCCCTTATTTGTATCCAAATCAAAGCCAACCTGCCAAAACAGCACAGCCTGACCAATACGCACAAACCACACCGTTAAGCCACCTATCCCGATTTACTCTTCTTTCCTTGACATCACCACCACGCACTCAATATGCGCTGTATGTGGGAACATATCTACGGGTTGGATTTTTTTGGATTTTTATATGTGCTGTTCTTATCTATGTATGCCAAATCTCTTGCTAAGGTTTCGGGGTTGCAGGAGATGTATACTACTGTTTTTGGCGACATTTTTATAAGGGAAGAGAGGAATTTTTCGTCACTGCCTGCTCTCGGCGGGTCCATAAATACTACATCGGGCTTTTCGCTTTCTTCTGCGACTGCCTCCATAAATTCGCCTGCATCGCCCTGATAAAATCTTATATTCTTCAAATTGTTCGCTCTTGCGTTCTGCACCGCATCCTTGACTGCGTCTTTGTTAAGTTCAACGCCTATAACTTCGCCTGCACCGTGCTTTGCGGCAACAATTCCGATTGTGCCGATTCCGCAGTAGGTGTCAAGCACTGTTTCTTTGCCTTTCAGATTTGCAAATTCAATTGCCTTGTTGTAAAGCACCTCGGTCTGCACAGGGTTAATCTGATAAAAACTCTTTGGTGAAATTCTGAATTTACATCCGCACAAAATATCTTCAATGTATCCTTTACCGTACAGTACCTTTTGCACATCGCCGAGCACAAGGTTTGTTCTGTACGGATTTATATTTTGAACAACTGTTTTGATTTCGGGAAACTGTTTGGTAATCGCTTTTACGAAATTATTTTTTGACGGAAAAACAGGAGTGCCTGTTACCAAACAAGCATTACTTCGTTTGTTGCAAAGCCTCTTTTTACAAGTATATGTCTTAAAAAACCTCTCTGCTTGTCCTCGTCATAGGTTGTGAGCTTGAAAGATTTAAGCATTTTTCGTACGGCAACTATGATTTTATCCGCCGTTACATCTTCTGTCATACATTCGTCAATGCCGACGATGTGGTGAGTTCCCGATTGGTAGACACCCGAAATTATTTTACCGTTTTTATCTGTTCTGAACGCTGCCTGAACCTTGTTGCGGTAGTGGTAGGGAGTATCCATACCGATTATTTTATCTGCCTTGCAAAATTTTGAGAGCAGTTTTTCATCTTTTTTCTGTTTAAAGCTAAGTTGCTCGGTGTAGGTGAGATTCTGCAACTGACATCCGCCGCATTTTTTATATACGGGGCAGCTGCCTCTTTTTATGTTTTCTTTTGTATTGCTCATAATTTATTCTCCGTATCAATATCTGAAAAGAGCCAAGGCTTTGGGTGCTTGGCTCTTTATTTTGTATGTATTATTCTTCTTTTTCTTTTTCGTCTGTTGTTTTTTCTTCGTTTGTACTTTCGTCAACAAGTCTTTTTACAACAACACGAATAATTCTCTGATTTGCCACTTCCATAATCGTAAAGCGGAAACCGCCTGCCTCTACGCTTTCACGCTTATTCGGAATACTGCCTGCATTTTCAAGAATGTATCCGCCGACGGTTATGCTGTCACTGTCAATGTAATCTTCGTCAAGGTCGAACAGCGCAAGCATATCGTCAAGCTCGAGGTCGCCGTTTACAAGAAATTCATTCTTGCCGATTTTGTAGTAGTTGTGCTCAATTTCTTCGTCCTCGTCCCATATGTCGCCGACGATTTCTTCAAGCAGATCTTCCATTGTGAGAATACCGAGAGTTCCGCCGTATTCGTCGGTAACGATTGCAAGGTGAACTTTTATTCTCTTGAAAGTGCTGAGAATTTTTGAAAGAGGTTGAGTTCTGAATACAAAGTACGGCGGCTGCATTATGTCACGCACATCCGGTGCGATGCCGTCCGCAAGTTTTTCGAGATAATCTCTTGTGTGAAGTACGCCGACAATGTTGTCAACGGTATCTTTATATACAGGAATTCTTGAATATCTGTTTTCAATAATTAAATTTTTAATTTTCTCCGGCGAATCGTCCACGCTTATGAATGTAACATCAACTCGAGGTGTGATAACTTCTTCGGCGGTTTTTTCGTCAAAGTCAAGTGCAAGGCGAACCATCTCGCTTTCGCTTTCTTCAAGCACGCCTTCTTCTTCAATGCTTTCTACTATATATTTAAGCTCATTTTCGGTAACGCTCGGTGCATCCTCTGTTCCGCCTGCAATCTTAAGGGCAAGGCTTTTGAATTGTACAAGGATAAACACAAGAGGGGTTAAAATGAACATCAAGAACTTTATTATGCCTGCTGTTTTAAGAGAAAAGCTGTCGCAATTTTCTTTAGCCAAACATTTAGGAAGCACCTCACCGAATGTGAGTACAAGCAAAGTAGTTGCACCCGTTGCAATAGCTGAACCGTAGTCGCCGAAAAGTGCCATACACAATACCGTTGCAAGTGATGAACAGCTAAGGTTTACTACATTGTTGCAGATAAGAATGGTGGTAAGTGCTTTGTCAAAATTTTCAATAACAAAAAGAGCGGTTGTTGCTTTTTTGTTGCCGTCTTCGGACTTCTTTTGAATACGGATTTTGTTTACAAAAGAAAATGCCGTTTCCGTTGCGGAAAAGAACGATGACAATGCAATAAGTACGAAAATTACTATCGCCATTACTATGTTTGATGCCAATTAAATTCACTCCAAAAACATTATTACTTTTATACTACTATAATTCTTTTATATCATTATTGTTTTTAAGAAAAAAGAGCAAAAAGATTGAAATATATTGCTATAAATGCTATAATATTTAATTGCAAAATACATTATTAACGCATTTTTGGAAAAAATATTTTTCGGAGGTGCATTAATATGGCACAAAAAAGCAAAAGAAAAGAATACCACAGCAAAAAAAATCGGGTAAGTCAAGGGTTGATAATACAGTAAAAAAATCCGAACGAACAGCCCGAAAAAAAAGTCGCTTGAAAAAGACAGTCCCATTGACGAACAGCATACGGATCAGGTAGAAGAAACGGGTTCGGTGCTAACTACGCATAAAGACAGCGTAATTCATTGTCTGACAATTATAGGACAGATTGAGGGACATTACATTCTTCCGCAACAGAATAAAACGACCAAGTATGAGCATGTTATTCCGTTGCTTGTATCTATTGAAGAGGACGAAAGAATAGACGGACTGCTTATTTTAATAAATACGGTCGGCGGAGATGTAGAGGCAGGTCTTGCCATTGCCGAGGTTATTTCGGGAATGAAAAAGCCCACGGTTTCAATTGTGCTCGGCGGAGGACATTCCATAGGCATACCGCTTGCCGTTGCGGCAGACAAGAGTTTTATTGCACCGAGTGCGTCTATGACGGTGCATCCTGTGCGAACTACGGGACTGACGCTCGGCGTTCCGCAGACTTTTGAGTATTTTCAGCGTATGCAGGACAGAATTACAACCTTTGTTGCGGAAAATTCCGATATTTCAAAAGAACGGTACAATGAGCTTGTTCTCAACACGGGCGAACTTGTAATGGACATCGGAACGATTCTTGAGGGGGAAGAGGCTGTCAGTGAAGGTCTTATTGACGAGGTCGGCACGGTTTCGGATGCAATTGACTGCCTGTACACAATGATAAAACGCAATAAGACCCGTAAAAAACGTGGCAGATAATTTTATTTTTTACAGTAACCGCATATAAATAAATGCGGTTATATGGGCGGTCAAAAGTCGCCCTTACATATTTTATGGTTAAAGGAGTACATATTATGTCAATTATTGATGCAATCATTCAGGGCATCGTGCAGGGCTTAACAGAGTTTTTGCCTGTATCGAGCAGCGGACATCTTTCTATTACACAGCATATTTTGGGCGCAACGGAAAATAACCTTTTCTTTAATGTTATGCTCCATGTGGGAACACTTGTAGCGGTAGTTGCTTTTTACCATAAGCTTATATGGAGTCTTATCAAGGAATTTTTCTCACTTGTTAAAGATGTATTTACAGGTAAATTTAAATGGAAAGAGATGAATTACGAAAGAAATCTTATTATGATGCTCATTATAGGACTTCTTCCGCTTTTCCTGTTATTCCTGCCTATTCCGGGCACGGATATGAAAATTAAAGATCTTGCCGATGTTCTTACAGGCGAAAGATACTTGATTGTGGTTTCGATTTCTTTGATGATTACAAGTATTTTGCTTACTGTCGGTATTATCTGCAACAAGAGAACTATCGGTTCAAACGCAGGTTTTAAGCATTTAAAAAATGTAAAGCACAGCGAAAATTCGGCAGGCAAAGAGAGCTTTAATGTTCTTGACGCTGTATGCGTAGGTCTTATGCAGTTTGTTGCTGCAATTTTCCCCGGTATTTCCCGTTCGGGTTCAACTCTTGCAGTCGGTGAGATGAGAGGTATAAACAAGCAGAAAGCGCTTGACTACACATTTGTTCTCGGTGTTCCGTCAATACTTGCGGCAGCTCTTCTTGAGGGTGTTGACGCAATAAAAAGTCCGGAGGGCATATCAATTGACCCTGTGGTAATTATAGTTGGTATGGTAGTTTCTGCAATTGTAGGCTACTTTGCAATTCTTATTTTCAAATGGTTCTTAAAGACCGACAAAATGATAATTTTCGTAGTATATACTGCACTTGTAGGTATAGTATTCCTTGTTATTTCCTGCATTGAAATGAACACAGGAGCAAATGTCTTTACCGGTGCAATGATTCAATAATGCTTTTATCGGAGGTAGTATAAATTGGCAACCCAGAAAAAGACAACCAAAAAGAAAGCTTCAGGTAAATCAACCTCCTCAAAAGCAAAAAACACTAAAAAAAAGTCAACCGATACCTGAATCACAACCTTTGCTGACACAAGATAAGAGACAATTATCCTTGGTGCTTTATCACTGTTTTTTGTAATTTTAATATTTGTTCAGAGCGTAAATTTATGGAGTACGGTTCGTTCCGCACTTTTTTGGAGTATTTGGCTTTGCAACATTTTTTGTTCCCGTCTTTCTTATGTATATGGCGATTATTACGGACAAGGAAAAGCAAATACAGCATTTTAAAAGTAAGGTAGCACTCTGCATACTTATTGTTTTGCTGATAGGAGCATTGATTTATGTTGCAACAGGCACTCCTCATTCGGAAAGAGGTTATCTTGCCTGTGCAGGCGAACTTTATCTAGATATTTTCGAAAGTGAATCTTACTTTACATTCGGCGCCGGTTTTATCGGAGGATTGCTTGGTTATCCTATGGCATCGTTAATCGGAAATGTTCCGACGGTATTGATTTGTATTCTTGTATTGCTTGCCGTTATTTTCGGCATTACAAATCTTTCAATCAATGATATTGCAGAAGCTGCCGCATCAAAGGTTGAGCAAGGTGTTACATATGTAAAGCACAAGAGCGAAGAAAAAGCAAGGGTAAGGCGTGAGTACATTGCCGAGCGTGAGGCGGAAGAGGCACAGCGTGAGATGTTTATTGCAGGAGGAGAGAATGACAAAACCATAGTTTCTCCTCAAAAGAAAAAACGCAGAGGCAAGAGGAGCGGCATTGATATTCCTCTTGATGAAAGCACTCACGATGATAATAAAACAAAGCTTAACAGAAAACTTGAGGTTGACTGCGACTACAAAGCAGATGTTAAAGATGCGTCAAAAGTTGCAGATGAAGTTGAAGAGCCGCAGTTTTACAAAAGTCCCGAAAAGGAAGTATACGGTGAAGAATACGAAGATGAAATAATACAGAATGAACATAACGAAAATGAAAATGTTTCTGACGATTTGATGGACATAATCAACAGAGCAAGCAAAAAACTTTGATGAAAAGAATCATAAAGCAGAAACAGAACCCGAGCCTGTTCCGTCATACGAAGAGAACAGACATAACGAAGAAAACAGCTTTGAAGAAGAACTTGAAAATGCAAGCTATTCTCCTGTTGAAATCAGAGAAAAAGAAGAAAAGCCCGAGTATCATTTTCCGCCTATTCAGCTGTTAAGTCTTTCACAAAACAATAACGATAAAAATGCTGCGGAAGAAATGCATAACAATGCGAAAAAACTCATTGATACGCTCGACAGCTTTAATGTAAAGGCGTCTATTGTAAATATTTGCGTGGTCCGTCTGTTACAAGATATGAACTTTCACCTGCTCCGGGTGTAAAGATAAGCAAGATTACAAACCTTTCAGACGATATTGCACTTAACCTTGCCGCAAACGGAGTAAGAATCGAAGCTCCTATTCCGGGCAAAGCCGCAGTCGGTATTGAAGTACCGAACAAGGTTGTAAGTATGGTTACTATGCGTGAGTTGATTGACTCTGATGAATTCAGAAGAGGAAAGAGTAAACTTACCTGCGTACTCGGTAAAGATATTTCGGGTGAAATTGTGGTTACCGACCTGTCAAAACTTACTCACTTGCTTATTGCTGGTACAACGGGTTCGGGTAAATCTGTTTGTGTAAACTCAATTCTTATGAGTATCCTTTACAAAGCTACACCCGACGAAGTAAAACTTTTGCTTGTTGACCCAAAAATGGTTGAATTTACAAAGTACAGAAGTATTCCGCATTTGCTTATTCCTGTAGTAACCGACGCTAAGAAAGCGGCGGGTGCGCTTGGATGGGCGGTTTCCGAAATGGAGCAGAGATATAAGATTCTTTCGGAATACTAACTGTAAAAATATTGACGCATACAATGAGCTTATAGAAGAAAATCTTAAGTATATGGCAGAAAATCCGCCTGTAGAAAATGAAGACGGCGAGCTTGTTCAGCCTGTACTTGAGAGAAACGGTTTACCCGTACCAAAGGAAAAAATGCCGAGAATTGTAATTGCAATTGATGAGCTTGCCGACCTTATGATGGCAGCTCCGAGTGAGGTGGAAGAGTACATTGCCCGACTTGCTCAAAAAGCAAGAGCCGCAGGTATGCATTTGCTTGTTGCAACGCAACGACCTACGGTAAATGTAATTACAGGTCTTATCAAGGCAAATATTCCAAGCCGTATTGCGCTTAAAGTAAGTTCAAATATTGATTCAAGAACTATCCTTGATTTCAGCGGTGCGGAAAAACTCATAGGCAGAGGCGATATGCTTTTCTTGCCTGTAGGTGCGCCAAAACCAATGCGTGTGCAGGGTTGCTATGCATCCGATGAGGAAATTGAGGGTGTAACAAATTATATTAAAAAATCTTCTTCCGCTCAATATAATGCGGAGATTGAAGAAAAAATCAAGAGAATTGCCGCAGAAGAAATTACTCAGGGTAAAAAGGGCGATGACAGAGGCGGCGATGATATTGAAATTGACTCAAAAATGGAAGACGCAATTAAATGCGTAATTGAAGCAGGACAGGCATCTACTTCACTTCTTCAGCGCAGACTCAAGGTAGGCTATGCAAGAGCCGGCAGAATGATAGACGATATGGAGCAGATGGGTGTTGTAGGCCCTCATCAGGGTTCAAAACCGAGAGATGTACTTATGACCTATAATGAATGGCTTGAACACCGTAATATTATGGGCAGTGACGATGAATAAATTATATAGGTGATATTATGGCATTTTTACCGATGAATATAAAAGAGGTTAAAGCCCGTGGATGGGACGAAGTTGACTTTGTATATGTAATGGGCGACAGTTATGTTGACCACCCGTCTTTTGGTGCTGCCATAATTACAAGAGTGCTTGAGGATTGTGGCTATAAGGTTGCAGTCCTTTCTCAGCCTGATTGGAAAAATGACGCCGACTTTTTACAGTTTGGCAAACCGAGGCTCGGATTTTTTGTTACGGCAGGCAATATAGACAGTATGGTTGCACATTATACCGTTGCAAAGCGTAAGCGAAGTGATGACGCTTATACGGCAGGCGGTAAAAACGGCAAGCGTCCTGACAGAGCTGTAACTGTTTATTCAAATATAATCCGCAGACTTTATCCCGATTCGGTAATAATTATCGGCGGACTTGAAGCCTCGCTAAGAAGATTTGCTCATTATGATTATTGGAAAAACACCGTAATGCCGTCTGTACTTTTTGACAGTAAAGCAGATATTATTTCTTACGGAATGGGCGAGCTGCAAACTATTGAAATGGCAAAGCGCTTGTCGGAGGGTTATCCCGTAGAGGCTTTGTATGACATCCGTGGTATTTGCTACGCTGTAAAGACAAGCGATTATGTTCCGAAAACCGTTGTGGAACTGCCGAGTTACGAAAGGGTTTGTGAGAGCAAAAAAGGACTATGCAATTGCTGCCAGAAAAGAGCTTGAAGAGGCAGATGCGGTAAGAGGCAAAACTCTTATTCAGCGCCACGGCAACTTTATTTTAATTCAGAATCCGCCTATGCAGCCGCTTGACACAAAACAGCTTGATTATGTGTATTCGTTACCGTATGAAAGATGGTATCCGCAGTGTTACGAAAAACTCGGCGGTGTACCGGGTATTCAGGAGGTACTTTTCTCAATTACGCATAACCGTGGCTGTTTTGGCGCTTGCAATTTCTGTTCGCTTGCGTTTCATCAGGGAAGAGCGGTAACGGTAAGAAGTAAACAGAGCGTTATTGACGAGGCAAAGGCTTTTCTTAACGATAAGAGATTTAAAGGATATATAAGTGATGTGGGCGGCCCTACAGCCAACTTCCGTCTGCCGTCCTGCGAAAAACAGAAAAAGGCGGGACTTTGTAAAAGCAGAAAGTGTCTTGCTCCGACTCCTTGCCCTAATATGCAGGTGTCGCATACGGAGTATCTTGATATTTTGCGAGAATTGAGAAAACTTGACGGCATTAAAAAAGTATTTATTCGCAGCGGTATTCGTTTTTGATTATCTTATGGAAGATCAGAGTGACGAATTTTTTGAAGAGCTTGTAAAGTATCATATAAGCGGTCAGTTAAGAGTTGCGCCGGAGCATTGCTCGGCTGCAGTTCTTGACAGAATGGGTAAACCGCACATAGAAACTTATAAAAAGTTTTGCGATAAATTCTATAAACTGACAGGTCGTATGAGTAAAGACCAATACATAGTGCCGTACCTTATGAGTTCGCATCCGGGTTCTACTTTGAAAGATGCGGTGGAACTTGCGCTGTTCTGTAAGAGGGAGAATATACATCCAAAGCAGGTGCAGGACTTTTATCCGACTCCGGGTACAATTTCAACTGTATGTTTTATACAGGCATAGACCCTTATACAATGAAAGAGGTTTATGTACCGAAAACAGAGGAAGAAAAGTCAATGCAAAGAGCGCTTTTGCAATACTTTATTCCCGAAAACAAACAGAAAGTAATTAAAGCACTTATAAAAGCAGGCAGAAAAGATTTGATAGGTTATGATTCAAAATGTCTTGTTCAGCCAATGAGTAATCAAAATAATTATAAGGGAAATAATAAAGGTCAGAAATCTTCTTACAATTCAAATAAAAACAATTCCCGTAACAGGAACGGAAAACAGACAAAAGATAAGTTTGCAAAATACAGAAGAAAAAAGAAATAAATTAACTGTAAATGTAAACCGTCAAAGCCCTGTTCTTATATGTAAGTTTAGGTATTGACCTATTGTAAATTTTGATTTATAATTAACAAATGAAAACAAAATCAGAAAGGATTTTATAATAAAATGGGAGTTTATGAGGAATTAGTAGCCAGAGGTCTTATCGCTCAGGTTACAGATGAAGAAGAAATCAAAGAGCTTGTCAACAATGGTAAAGCTGTATTTTATATCGGTTTTGACCCTACTGCTGACAGTTTACATGTAGGTCACTTTATGGCACTTTGTCTTATGAAACGCTTACAGATGGCAGGCAACAAGCCGATTGCTCTTATCGGCGGCGGTACAGCTATGATCGGTGACCCGTCAGGCAGAACAGATATGCGTCAGATGATGACTACAGAAACTATACAGCACAATGTTGATTGCTTTAAAAAGCAAATGGAGCGTTTTATCGACTTTTCAGACGGTAAGGCACTTATGGTAAACAATGCCGATTGGCTGCTCGACCTCAACTATGTTGATGTTTTGCGTGAAGTCGGTGCTTGTTTCTCTGTAAATAATATGTTAAGAGCAGAGTGCTACAAGCAGAGAATGGAAAAGGGATTAAGTTTCCTTGAGTTTAACTATATGATTATGCAGAGTTACGATTTCTATGCTCTCTATAAGAAGTACGGTTGTAATATGCAGTTCGGCGGTGACGACCAGTGGAGCAATATGCTCGGCGGTACAGAGCTTATCAGAAGAAAACTCGGTAAGGACGCATACGCTATGACTATTAATCTTCTCCTTAATTCCGAGGGTAAAAAGATGGGCAAAACCCAGTCCGGTGCTGTATGGCTTTCAGCAGAAAAGACAAGTCCTTACGATTTTTACCAGTATTGGAGAAATGTAGCCGACGAAGATGTAATCAAGTGCTTAAAGATGCTTACATTTTTACCGCTTGAGCAGATTGATGAGCTTGCTAAACTTGAGGGCAGTAATCTTAACAAGGCTAAGGAGATTCTTGCATATGAGGTAACAAATCTTATTCACGGCAAGGAAGAGGCAGACAAGGCACAGGAGGCTGCAAGAGCTTTGTTTGGCAGCGGTGCAAATACAGACAATATGCCTTCTACAGAGCTTACGGACGCTGACTTTACAGATGACGGTATCGCAATTCTTGATCTTCTTACAAAGTGTGCGCTTATTCCGTCAAAGGGTGAGGGTAGACGCCTTATTCAGCAGGGCGGTGTTGCCGTTGATGATGAAAAGGTAACAGATGTATATGCAAATGTTCCTAAGTCTGCTTTTGAAAAGGCTAATGTTGTAATTAAAAAAGGCAAAAAGAAATTCCATAAGGCTGTTTTATAATTCAGTTTATTAACTCAATCAAAAAATTTCCCACTATTATTAGTGGGAAAGTGTTTGTCCTGCATTATTCTGTATTTTTGCGGTTATGGCAACTGCTAAAAATATCTTAACAGAGGAGTTTAGGAAATGAAAAAGTTTTTTGGCGAGTTTAAAACCTTTATTATGAGAGGCAATGTGCTTGACCTTGCAGTCGGTGTTATTATCGGTGCTGCTTTTCAGGCAATTGTAACTTCACTTACTTCGGATATCATTTCACCGATTCTCGGTTTGTTCGGCGGAATGAATTTTGACCAGTATGCGCTTACAATAGGCGATGTTTCGATTGGATACGGTAAGTTCTTAACTGCGGTTATTAACTTTATTATAATGGCATTTGTCATTTTCCTTATTGTTAAATTAGTAAATAAGATTATGGCAATCGGCAAAAAGCCTGAAGAACCGGCAGAACCCACAACAAAGATTTGCCCGTTCTGTCAGAGCGAAATTTCAATCAAGGCTACAAAATGCCCACACTGTACAAGCGATATTCCTGCAGAAACAGAAACTAAGGAATAACTTTAATACATAACTGTAACTAAAAGCTCCCGATTTTTGTATTGGGAGCTTTTGTGTTGATTTATAATTTTTGTTTAGCGGAATAAATTTGAAAAGCAATTATAAAAAGTTTGGTCGACCTTTGAAAAGCTCGCGGGTGTGGGCAAAGCCCACAACTATTTTCCCACATTTTTCCGTGATGAGGGATTTGTTTTACGGGTTTTGTTGGAATGATAGAACGCAATTCAAAATAAAAAGCTGAAGTCGTTTTTTTATATCGACTTCAGCTTTCGCTTTATCCGTTATACGGTTTGTAATAAGTATCAAGAATCAGTTATAAAACTCGTCTTCGTTTACATAAAAATTCGGTATAAACTTCACCTTTTTTTCAGCTCACCCGGTACGGAAATCATTGTCATATTCATACCGTTGTGGCTAAGCATATTCTGTGATAAATAGCAAATTTTCGACGGGTTCAGGTTTGTGCATGAGTATGGGGCAGAGGCATTAAACAGGCTTACAGGTGTTGTAATGTCATTTTTAGTCTGCGCAAGAACTGTATTCATAAATGAATCAAGATATACCTGCTGTCGTTGCATACGCTTGCTGTTTGCGTCTACGCTTTCCATATCTCTTGAACGAACAAAAGCTTCTGCATTCTGACCTTCAAGATGGTAGCTTTCGCCCTCTTTAAAATCGCCTATGGTTTCGGGAGAAACAACATCAACTCCGCCTACGGCATCATTAAGAGCTGATATACCGTCAAGGTCAAGCGCAAAGTATGAATTAATCGGAATGTTGTAGAAAAGTCTTTCAACGGCGGTAACCGTATTTGCACAACTTGACTCCTTGCCGTCGCCGTAAGCGTATGAAAGACAAATCTGTTCTTTTACAGTTTCCACATAATAACCGCTTGCAGAATATACCGCAACATCGGTCATTGTATCTCTTGATATATTAATAAGCTTAGTTTCGCCTGTCGAGGTGTCCATAGCAACAAGTATAAGAACATCGGCTTGACCGTTTTCGCCTTTTATATCGCTTGCACCGTCAAAAGAACTTTTATCGATGCCCATACAAAGAATACTTGTCATATTCTTGTTAAATTCATATGTTTGTCCGTTATACACAACATATTGACCGCCGTTTTTGAACAACTACATTTGACGGAGCCGAAATTATATTTGTATTGTCAAGCAATTCTTTAGAGCCGTTGTAAATAAAACATACCAAAAGCCCGCTTACAACAAGAACAAGCGCAAGAATTGTACTGATAATTGTGAGTATTACTCTCTGCCATTTTTTAAAACGCCTTTTCTTGTTTTTTTTGATTTTCTCTAATTGCTTTTTTTCTGTTCCTTAGAACCCATCGCAGGGTGATTGCTTTTTACAAGTTCGTCGTATTCCAGCAAATATTTTTCGTTGCCTGTACTCAAACTTTTTTTCTTTATTTTATTTGAACTGCCTTTTGCAGGGCGTGAGCTTTGTACCAATAATACATCATCGGCATTTTCTTTGCTTGAATGATGATGGTGATGGTGTTTATGATGACCGTGGCTTTTATACGATTTAACAAACTTATAGTCGTTAATATCATCTCTTATACTACGGTCGGCGTATTGCACATTTCCTTTTTCATCATCACTTGCCGCGCTTTCGCCTGTTTGAGAAGGCTGATTATTTGAATTGCTGTAAATATTATCGTAAGGTTTGGTTTCTTTATCGGCAGTATCCGTATTATTGCTGTTTTCGTTATTATTTTGTGAGTTCATCTTTTATTAACACCCCCTGTAAAAGAAGTCGTCCGTCACCTGAATTAAGGCAGGTGCTTAGTGTGACAATTTTGTCATTGATTGTCAGCTCCGAATTATCTCTTACAACTTTTGTGAATGATCTGGGATTTTGAATATAATCAAGGTATTCCTGAAAAACCTTGTCGTCATCAAAATCAAACGAATTCATTATATGTCGGTCGTCATATGAATAAACCGACACTATACGGTAGGTAAGTTTGTGCTGAGGTCTGTAAATGTAAAAATACTCATGGTCATTGAAAAAATCCGTATTTGTAAATTTATATAAATCGGCAAACATACTTCCGTCTGCCATATTGTGGCCGTAGAGTACGGTTACCCTGTCATGCATATATATAGAATTACAATACTGTGAATAAATAGAGCCTGAAAAGCTGTAATTTCCGTAAATATCATGATCCAGGTAAAAATTATCGTTTGTGTTACTCCTGCAAACAGGGTAATTTATGTTGGTATCGGGAATATATATCCAAGAATAGATTTCGTCATTTTGAGATTGCAGCGACTCAAAATCTATAGGATTATCTATAATAGGATTGTCGGCAAGAGTTTCGTCAATTGACGGGGAAGTAACTTCTTCGGCTATGCTCGGAGCCACAGAACTTGCAAGTTTGCTGTAATCGTCCTGCTCTTTGTGTTGAGTATTCATTTGATACATAACATAAATTACACACAGAATTAACAGAATAATTGTAATAACAAGAATTGTGATAAGAATTTTATTTCGATTTCTTTTCATAATAAATCACATCAAATAATTATAACAAATATTGACAACCGCGTCAATATTCCTGTAAATTTTAACTATAATAAGCATTAAAAAACAGCTTTCGAAAACCGAAAGCTGTTTTTATTAGCAAAATTAGTTTGATTTCTTTGACTTAACAATAGTTACGCTGACAGCAACAGCTATAAGTGATAAGCCGATTATTACATACGGCATTGCTCTTGAAGGACCGGTTTGCGGCGATTTATCAGAAGTATCTGTTGTTACAGCCTGTGTAGGTGACTCACCGTTGATTGTGTAATAAGGAGTTACCTTAATATCACCTGTGATTATAATATCAAGATTTCCATCTGTAAGCGGCTGATCGGTTCTGTAAGGACCGTCAATTACCCAATGGTCAAAAGAATAACCGGACTTTGGCTTTGGAGTAAGGTGAACATTCTGGTTACCGTCCTCATCAATGTCTGTAGTGAACTCATAGTCACCGCTGCCGCCTGTGGTAGGAATAACAACTACTACATAAGTGTATGTACCTGTAGGACTTGGTGCGGCAAATACCGGAATAGACGCTGCAAGCATCAGCACAAGAGCCAATGCGAGGGAAACAACTTTTTTCATTGTACTAACCTCCTGTTTATATTATCCAATTAAAATATTAAGCAGAATAACCTCTACTTGTATATATTAAGTATTATATCACAATTAAAGTATAAAGTAAAGACAAAAATTCAAATAATTTTCGGCAATTGTGATAATTTATAATTCTTTTAACCATTAAACATAAACAATATTTTTAAAATAAAAAGACCTATTGCAATAGTAGGCAAAAAAATGTATAATAAATTTAAAAGGAAAAATGAAGGGAAATGTATGTATGAATATTTCTGAAATTCAAAATAAAATTCTTGAGTTAAAAAAAGAAAAAGATGTTTGTATTCTTGCCCACAGCTATCAGGCAAGAGAGATTTGCGAAATTGCCGATTTTACAGGCGACAGCTATAAATTGAGTGTAGATGCAAGCAAAGTTACAAATAAAAAACATTCTTATGTGCGGTGTTCGTTTTATGGCAGAAACCTGCAAAATTCTTTCACCCGATAAAACGGTTTATCTTGCTCAGCCGAGTGCCGGCTGTCAGATGGCTGACCAGATGGATAAAGAAATGATTTCTTCCGTAAAAGAAATGTATCCCGATTATGCGGTAGTTGCATACATAAATACCACAGCAGATTTAAAAACTATTTGTGATGTTTGTGTAACAAGTTCATCTGCCGTTAAGATTGTAAGCAATATGCCTGAAAAGAATATTCTTTTTATCCCTGACTGCAACCTTGGCGATTATGTAAGCCGTCAGCTTCCGGATAAGAATTTTAAACTTTTGCACGGCGGTTGTCCGATTCACGCTTGCGTTACAGCGGAAGATGTTAAAAAGGCAAAGGCACAGTTCCCGAATGCCGAACTTCTTGTTCATCCGGAGTGCCAGCCTGCTGTTGTTGATCTTGCGGATTATGTGGGCTCGACATCGGGCATTATGAACTACGCAAAGAACAGTGATAAAAAGGAATTTATCATCGGTACCGAAATCAGTATTGCAGAACATTTGCAGTATGATTGTCCCGATAAGAAATTTCATATTCTTACACAAAAGCTCATTTGTCCTAATATGAAAGCTACCACTCTTATGGATGTGTTCAATTGCCTTAAAGGCGAGGGCGGCGAGGAAATTATCCTTGATGAGCAGACTATTACAGACGCAAAGAAATGTATTGACGAGATGATAAGACTTGGCGGTTAAGGAGAATAATATGACCGAAAGGGCATTAATAGCAATGAGCGGAGGAGTTGACAGTTCGGTAGCGGCTTGCTTGATAAAGGAGCAGGGCTATGACGCTACGGGCATTACTCTTAAGCTTTTTGATAACGAGGATATTGGCGAAAAGAAGGAGAAAACCTGCTGTTCGCTTGATGATATTGACGATGCGAGAATGTTTGCAGAAAAATCGGAATACCTTATTATGTTTACAATTTTAAAGACAGCTTTAAAGAAAATGTAATTGACCGTTTTATTTCTGCATACGAAAACGGCTGTACGCCTAATCCTTGCATTGACTGCAACAGGTATATTAAATTTGAAAAGCTTATGCAGAGAGCCGATGAGCTTGACTTTGATTATGTAGTTACAGGTCATTACTCTGTCATTGAGTATGATGAGGGATTGCAAAGATATTTATTGAGAAAGTCCCCCGATGTAACAAAAAGACCAAAGTTATGTACTTTACTCGCTTACTCAAAGACAGCTTTCAAGAACCTTGCTTCCGCTTGGAAAACTTACAAAGCACGAAGTAAGAAAAATAGCGGAAAAATATAACCTTATTAATGCTCAAAAACACGACAGTCAGGATATTTGTTTTGTACCTGACGGAGATTACGCAAAGTTCATTGAGCAGTACACGGGCAGAAAGTATGATTTTGGTGACTTTGTTGATGAAAACGGCAATGTTCTCGGTACACATAAGGGCATTATAAGATATACGATAGGGCAGAGAAAGGGACTTGGTCTTGCTTTGCCTCACCCGATGTATGTCAAGGAAAAGGATATTGCAAACAACAAGGTTATACTTTGCGATAATGACAGACTGTTTTCAAAAGAGCTTTACGCAAAAGATATTAATCTTATTGCTTACGAAAAGCTTGACAAACCTTTGCATATAAAAGCAAGGGTAAGATACAATCAGCCTGAACAGGATGCAACGGTAGAACAGCTTTCAGATAACAAACTGCACATTGTATTTGATAAGCCGCAAAGAGCAATTTCAAAAGGTCAGGCAGTGGTTCTGTATGACGAAGATGTAGTAGTAGGCGGCGGAACAATAGAATAATTTTAATCTGCTTGCTTTAGGTGAGCCGATTTTATGCAAAAGGCACAGCGAAAATGCTGTGCCTTAATTACTTCATATAAACGAAATATTAATTATAAGTAATTAAAATATCTTCACGGATGATTTTTTCTTTGAGAATTTCGCATCTGTAAGATCTTATAATAAAGTTTCCTTGACCGTCAAACCTGAAAGTAACGGTTTTGGTAAACGGCTTATCGGGTTCGTATTCGGTAATAATAAGACTTGCCTTTGAATTTTTCAGAGTATCAAAAGTTGTCATAAAACCTATGCCGTTGCCGCCGCTTTCTTTGTGAGTGGTAACTCTTTCGGTACCGAGTTTTTGTAAAGTATCGGTTTCAAATTCAATTCCGTTGTCGCTTACGGAAATTTCATATATTCCGTCAACCGAAGAAACAGATGTCAGAATATTTCCGTTCCTTTTGCCTGTGCTTTCAACGGCTATGACAGCGTCTTTTATATGGTCGCAAAGCAGGGTTTCAAGTTCGGTTTGCGAAAGAAAATGATTGATAAGGTAGTTAATATCTGTATTTGCTATCAAATCAAAAATTTAATTTCGTGAGCAGAGGCTTTTTATATACATATTAAGCAGAGCGCCGTCAATAACAGAATTTCCCGTAGATGCAAGCACCTTATTTTCTGCCTGTTCTTTTTGCACGAGTTCGTTTCTTTCTTTTGCAAGAGTAAGAAGTTCAGTGATTATTTTGCTTTGCTTTTGTTTATCGTTACAATTGCAAAGTTCTTCTAAAGAATATTGCAAAGAGCTCATAAGGTGGTTGTCACGGTGTACTATTTTTTGAAAGAAAGGCATTGGATTTTGTAAGTTCCTCAATATTACTGTCTTTTTCCGCAATAACCGAATTGAAATGTTCGTCTGCTTTTTGCTGCAGCCGACTTTTATAGTACCGTGTTATGTTTGTTCTTATCCAAATTACAGCACCTATACAACAAATTATCAATCCTATAAACATATATACAAATATAGATTTGTAGTCATCGCCGTCTTGTGCAAGCAGAGCTATGATTAAGAAAATAAAACCTGATATTAACAGACCTATGCCAAAGTTATCGGAATTATTGAAAAAGGCAAGACCGTTTTTTAATCTCTTAATTTTCATTATATAGAATGTTGATAATAAATGTATTATGCCTATAAAAATTGCCGTAAAAATACTTTTCGGATTCAAGAAATCATATGTAACTAATGATATATAGTGTGATGTAATTGCAAAAATCAAGGCAATGATAAATCGTACGCAATAGGAAAGTCCCATTGAAACAATGGAGATGGAAATGGTATTTTTTATATTGTTTTTAGTAAACAGTGTTGATAGTTACAATAAA
>ENA-OQJI01000090-OQJI01000090.1-human-gut-metagenome-genome-assembly--contig:-NODE-90-length-20217-cov-2.042708_pt1 | contig 20217 bp, 24 predicted proteins | sample MGYA00242602_ERZ504768 | MGnify/ENA primary metagenome ERZ504768 (study PRJEB26092, sample SAMD00036368) | human gut metagenome | host: Homo sapiens | study: EMG produced TPA metagenomics assembly of...
GAAAAAAATATATATAAATGAATTACAAATGGAATTATCAACCTCCGACACTAGAACAGCGGGAAGCAGCTAGAGCACTGGCTAAAGATATAGGAATCAGCCTATATTATGCCGGCTTCTCTTGGAAAGAGGAATAACCTCTACTGCCGAGGCCAAACGATTTTTCCGTCCTCAGCTCAACGAACTGCATGATCCGTTCCTTATGAAGGACATGAGCATTGCAGTAGAACGACTGAACAAAGCTATGGGACGGAAAGAACGTATCATGGTGTATGGAGATTACGATGTAGACGGTACTACAGCAGTCGCATTGGTTTATAAATTCCTTCAACAGTTCTATTCGAACATCGATTACTACATCCCCGACCGTTACAACGAAGGTATGGAGTATCGAAGAAGGGAGTGGATTATGCTGCCGAAACAGGCGTAAAGCTTATTATTGTATTAGACTGCGGTATCAAAGCCGTGGAAGAGATTACGTATGCCAAAGAAAAAGGCATCGACTTTATTATTTGCGACCATCATGTGCCAGATGATGTGTTGCCGCCTGCTGTTGCCATATTGAACCCTAAGCGGTTTGATTCAACTTATCCGTACGATCACCTCTCAGGATGCGGTGTCGGATTTAAGTTCATGCAGGCTTTTGCCATCAATAATGGAATCGAGTTTCATCAGCTCACTCCACTGCTCGATTTGGTTGCAGTAAGTATCGCCTCGGACATCGTACCTATAATGGGAGAAAACCGCGTGCTTGCCTATCATGGGCTGCGTCAGCTCAATTCTAATCCCAGTATCGGGCTGAAAGCCATCATCGATGTTTGTGGTTTGTCCGAACGGGAAATCACGATGAGCGATATTGTCTTTAAAATAGGTCCGCGCATCAATGCATCCGGACGTATACAAAACGGGAAGAAGGCAGTCGATTTGCTGATTGAGAAAGACTTTCAGGCAGCACTCGAAAAGAGTAACCAGATAAACCAGTTCAATGAGACTCGCAAAGACCTGGACAAGAGCATGACCGAAGAAGCGAATAAGATTGTCGATCATCTGGAGAAACTGTCCGAACGCCGCTCCATCGTCATCTACAATGAAGCTTGGCACAAAGGAGTTATCGGTATCGTAGCTTCCCGATTGACGGAAATCTATTACCGTCCGGCTGTCGTTCTGACACGTACAGACAACCTGGCAACAGGTTCTGCACGATCGGTTTCAGGCTTCGATGTGTATAAAGCAATCGAACATTGCCGTGACTTGCTGGAAAACTTCGGAGGACATACGTATGCTGCGGGACTTTCCATGAAGATTGAAAACGTACCGGAGTTTACACGACGCTTCGAGCAATATGTAACCGATCATATCTTGCCGGAACAGACCAGTGCGACGATAGACATCGATGCCCAACTGGATTTCCGCGACATCACACCGAAGTTTTTCTTCGATTTGAAGAAGTTTAATCCCTTCGGTCCGGATAATCCGAAACCCGTCTTCTCAACGCTGAATGTTTACGACTATGGAACAAGCAAGGTGGTGGGACGCGATCAGGAACACATCAAATTGGAACTGGTGGACAACAAATCGAATAACGTGATGAACGGCATCGCTTTCGGACAAAGTTCGCAAGCACGTTACATCAAAACCAAGCAATCGTTCAATATCTGTTATACGATTGAAGAAAATACGCACAAACGTGGAGAAATCCAATTACAGATAGAAGACATAAAGCCTTCTTTCTAAACAATACATAATGATGAATGAAGAACGGAAACTGATACAGTAAGTTCTTTCATTCATCATTATTCTTTCAAGACTTTCATTTATAACTTCTCATTCAACACCGTGGACTATAAAAGCATACTGAAACAATATTGGGGATACGACAGTTTTCGAGGTATCCAGGAAGATATCATCAACAGTATAGGCAGCGGACGAGATACACTCGGACTGATGCCTACGGGAGGAGGAAAGTCTATTACCTTCCAAGTGCCTGCCCTCGCCCAACCTGGATTATGTCTGGTTGTCACTCCTCTTATCGCCCTGATGAAAGACCAGGTACGCAATCTGCGCGACCGGGGAATAAAAGCAATAGCTGTCTATTCGGGTATGACGCGTGAAGAAATTGTCGTAGCACTGGAAAACTGCATCTTCGGCGATTATAAGTTTCTCTATATTTCACCCGAACGACTGGACACGGAAATTTTCCAGACCAAGCTGAAAAGCATGAAGGTAAGCATGATTACCGTCGACGAATCACACTGTATATCTCAGTGGGGATATGATTTCCGTCCAGCCTACCTCAAGATCTCAGAAATCAGAAAACTGCTTCCAGGAGTACCAGTGCTTGCTCTTACAGCTACAGCCACGCCCGAAGTGGTAAAAGACATTCAGAAACGACTGGATTTCAGAGAAGAGAATGTTTTCCGGATGAGTTTTGAACGGAAAAATCTAGCCTATATCGTCCGCCGCACAGAAAACAAGGCTGAAGAACTTCTTCACATCCTGACTAGCGTACAAGGTTCTGCTATTGTATATACGCGCAACCGTAAAAAGACAAAAGAAGTATCTCAATTTCTGAATGAACAAGGTATTACTGCAACGTTCTATCATGCCGGACTGAACAATGATACCAAAGACCAGCGTCAGAAGGGGTGGATAAACGGAGAGTTCAGAGTCATGGTAGCAACCAACGCATTCGGTATGGGTATTGACAAGCCCGATGTACGACTGGTGGTACACATCGATTTTCCCGATTCTCCCGAAGCATATTTTCAGGAAGCGGGACGCGCCGGACGTGACGGACAGAAATCGTACGCGGTACTGCTATACGCACGAAGTGATAAAACCTTATTGAACAAACGCATAGCCGATACTTTTCCGGAAAAGGAATACATCCGTCAGGTTTATGAGCACATCAATTATTATTATCAGATGGCAATGGGCGACGGACTTGGCTGTACATATGCGTTTAATATAGATGAGTTCTGCCAGAACTTCAAGCATTTCCCTATCCGGGTAGACAGTGCGCTGAAGATTCTTACCCGGGCGGGATATCTGGAATATACCGACGAACAGGACAATGCCTCACGCCTGATGTTCACACTGCGGCGTGATGAACTGTATCGCATCCAGGAAAATAATCCTGACACAGAGAATCTGATTCGCATCATTCTGCGTTCGTACACCGGTCTGTTCAGCGATTATGCCTATATCAATGAAGAAACGCTTGCATTAAGAAGCGGACTTTCCCGTCAGCAGGTGTATGAAACACTGGTACTGCTCACCAAACGGCACATTTTGCATTATATTCCGGGGAAGAAAACACCCTACATCATATATACACGCGAACGCCAGGAAAGTGAACGTATCGTACTGAACCGAGAAGTTTACGAGGACCGGAAAGCCAGTTATGAGCAGCGAATCAAGGCCATGCTGGAATATGCCGATGCTGAAAACAAATGCCGGAGCCGCATACTTTTACAGTATTTTGGCGAGAAAAACGAACACAACTGCGGATTGTGCGATGCCTGTCTGGCGAAACACTCCTCGGGACTGAAACATGGAGAATTTGAAGACATACGCAACCAGATAATGGACATTCTGCAATCACCATGTTCCTCCCACGATCTGCTGGAAGCTCTTCCGGGAGATAAAGAAAAAAATACAAAAGCCTTATCATACCTACTTGCAGAAGAAGTGATCGGACAGGAACACGGGAAACTATATATCTGCAAATGAACATATTTCTAATACCGATTGTTATATAAGAAAAACACTGAATATGAAATCTAAATTATCAATTTTACTGCTTGGCATGGCTGGTTGGTTTGCATCACAACCTGCAACTGCCTGTACAGGTATCACACTGAAAAGCAAAGACGGAACTACAATCGTTGCACGTACCATCGAATGGGGCGGAAGCAACCTGAACAGCCAGTATGTTATTGTTCCAAGAGGATATACGGCACAGTCGTACACTCCTGAAGGAATCAACGGAATGAAGTTTACGGCACGATATGGTTATGTAGGACTTGCCGTAGAACAAAAGGAATTTATCGCTGAAGGCGTAAACGAAGCCGGACTGTCTGCCGGACTGTTCTACTTCCCGTCTTATGGAAAATACGAAGACTACAATGCTTCGGAAAAAGAAAATACAATCTCCGACCTTCAACTTGTTTCGTGGATACTGGGTAACTGTGCTACGTTGGATGAAGTGAAAGAAGCAGTAAAGAGTGTACATGTAGTCAACATCGACCCGCGTTCGTCTACTGTTCATTGGCGGTTTACCGATGCAGAAGGCAAACAGCTAGTGTTGGAAATTACAGAACAGACTCCGCATTTCTTCGAAAATACATTGGGAGTGCTGACCAACTCTCCGGGCTTTGAATGGCAGCTTACCAACCTGAACAATTATGTGAATCTCTTCCCGGGAACAGCTCCGGCACAAGATCTGGGAACTACTCCATTGAAATCGTTCGGAGCAGGAAGTGGATTCCTGGGCATACCGGGTGACGTAACTCCTCCTTCACGTTTCGTACGTGCGGCTTTCTATCAGTCGACTGCCCCACAGCAGGATTCAGCCGAGAAAACAGTGCTTCAGGGCTTTCAGATTCTGAACAACTTCGATATTCCGGTAGGCATTGAATTCCCATTGGGAAAAGTTCCTGCCGACATTCCAAGCGCTACACAGTGGACATCGGCTACCGATATGACAAACCGGACTATCTATTACCGAACCATGTACAACAGTGCGATACGAAGCATCGACTTGCGGACCATTGATTTTGCTAAAGTGAAATACCAGGCCATCCCGCTGGACAACGTCAGCCAGCAGCCTATCGAGCAGATAAAGGTATCTCCATCTCCCAAGTCCGGTCGCAAATAGAAAGATAATCCATTTCGGGACGACTCCCGAAAACCAAAGCATAGAACGAGGTATCTCTATGCTTTACCCCCATAATCTGTTTCATTAACTCATCCCCCACGGGTGGCATCTCGAAATCGGAAATCATTACTACATCCGAGCGATGCCACCCGTTTGTTTGTATCAAACGGACAGCTTCTTTTAATGCCGGAACCATATTGGTTCCTCCGTCGAAACGATAATTCAGGAAATCTGCCAATAAAGGAAAATCTGCACGCAAGTCCTTTATCAGCATGCAGTGGATATCTTCGGCAAAATTAATTACATAGCATTTGCGATGCGTGCCGTCTACCAACTTAGCCACAGCCAGCAGAGCCGACTTTGCCAGTATCTCACGCTTCCCCTGCATAGAGCCTGACGTATCCAGACAAACCACAAACGGTCCCTGTCCGCTTACCGGCTTTCTGCCTTTTTGAAGTACCGAACTGTCTTCTGCCGAACGACTGTCGAACACCTGCAAACGCTTCTCTACAAACTTCTGCATGAATACCGGACGAAGTGCCTCATCCGTCAGGTAACAATATTCTACCGGAAGCAGATGATTCAAATCGTTTCCCAACGTTATACCCTCGATATCGCTGCGTACAGCATGACGTACCAGTTGCTCTTCGCGTACTCCTCCCAACGGATCGAAGCTACGTTTCTCACCTTTACTGTGCTTTCCTAACACCCGCACCAGTTCACGAATGTGGCGATTCTGCTCCATAGCCTTCTCATAAGGCACGATACGCCGGTAAAGTTCCGGACGGTTCAACAACAACCATCTGACGCGCGAACCTGTCACATCGGCAACCGTTTTCAGTCCGTTCTGCTTGTCGAGCAAAACAAATCCTTCACACAACGACTCGATGTGATGATACTGATAATCGTATTCCTTGGTTGTGAGCAAGCGATGCCATTTATCCAGAAAAAGTTCCTGAAGGAGCTTCCGTTCGGGACTGAGCAAAGGCAGACGCTCCAGCCGCTCAATATAGTAAGCAACATCAAGCTCTGCAAGCGAATAACGTTTCCGGAAAGCTGCCTGCATACGATAAAGAGAATCCAGAAAATCAGACGGAAGCAACTGTTCATGCTCGTAAAACACCTCCCATTCGGGCGTATAGCGCGAATAAAACTCCTGTAACGAAGGAGCCGTCTTCCGGTAATAATCCCACACCGTTTCCTCCAGTTCACCGGGAAGCACCGTACCACGCTGTAAAGCTTCGCCCAGGCAATCAAAGCACCTGCGCCGAAGCTCCTCCAAATAAATCGTTTTCAGATCCTTGATCCGGATACTCCTCGTTCTCTTTTCGGTACGCATGTTTCAGTTCATCAAGTTCATTCTTATATTTTGCCAGCGAATCCTGCTGCACACGCAACATCTCTTCCATCGTCCGGCGCTGTCTGTCGCCCAAGACAGATGATTACGGCAATACTCCATCTCTGCTTCGAAAAACTCCCTCGTTCCGGCATCCACCCGCGAAAGAAGCTCTTCCAGTTCCCGGAAACGAGCGTTTAAATCGCTTTCCGGACGCACTTCAATTGCCGGAAGCGGTTCCGCATCGGGATTACAGCGCAAAGGATATTCATAATTGTTGATAAATACCGAACGTCTTCCCTTACGGAGAGAATAGATTTTGTTCTGAGGAATCTTCCCGCGCATGGAAAGATCGTACTTCTTCAGGATAAAGCACTGCGATTTATATTTGTCTTTATGCAAGTAGAAGAGTTTCCCCGTATCATCGAGCGACTGGAAGTTGGAAGCAAACATCAGCAGACGTCCTGCCAGCCGTACCCGCTCTATCTGATAATAATACGAATCTACCAGTGTTAGTCCGGGATCGTGATTTTCACGTACCGTACCTTCTGCCATCAGTTCCTCCTTCAGTACCTGCAACTCACGGTCCACTCCCTGCAAGTTCAGCAGATAACCTTCAGCACTCTGCCGTATCGCTCCGGCAAGCATTTCTTCTGTTATATTCTTCTGTGTCACATCGCTCCACAAGCAATGTGCCAGCAGCAGACAGTCCGACAGACGGACAGCTTCCGAACCATTCAGGAAAGCCGACGTACGAAGCAGTTTGACAATCTTTTTCCAACGGCGGTCGGACACATACAGAGGAAGTTCCGCAGATTCTTCGTTCTGCAAGCGGCGGTTGTACTCCTCCATCTTTTCCTTCAGCAGATGGATGACTTCGAAAATGGAATAATGCAAGGTAATGCCCGCTATCTGCTGCTGCCATCCGGCATACTCCTCGTCACCGATAGCTAGTTCCTCCGGCACACATGGCTCACTCTCATCGGCAGAAGCAATCATCCGGTCGAAATCGGACAAATCTTCCACTCCCGTCACCATGACACGCAACAGAAAACGGTCCCACAAAGCCTCCAGTCCCTGTCCTACCGCCGGCAACTCATTCGATGCTGCTACCAGTCCCTTGAGCGGAAGCTGCATCGTCAATCGTCCGTTGCGGAAATTTTCTCATTGATAGCCGTCAGCAATACATTCTGAATAGCAGGTCCCGCCTTCCAGATTTCATCCAGAAACACCACCGTAGCCGAAGGCAGATAGCCCTCGGTGACACGTTCGTACGTATCGCCTTCCTTTAGCTTTGAAATAGAAACCGGTCCGAAGATTTCATCGGGCGTACTGAAACGCGACATCAGATACTCGAAAGCCTCTCCCCGGCGGAAAGCCAGTTTCAGCCGGCGTGCCACCATACTCTTTGCCACTCCCGGAGGTCCCAGCAAGAAAATACTCTCACCTGCCACAGCCGATAACAACGACAGTGCAATAACATGCTCCTTGCCGAACACACGCTCGTTCAGCTGCTGCAACAACTGTTGTATGCGCAATCTCAAATCGTCCATGCTTTACGGTTTTAATTGATTTCTCTTTGCCTGCCAAACTACTCTTCCCGTCTGCATCACGACAGACAGAAAAATCAGTCCCAGTCCGGTATAGAAACTGAAATTCAGATCTTTCGCCTCACGGAAAATAATCATAGCCAGAATAATGCTGTAAATAGGCTCCAGATTGTAAGTCAGATTAAACGTAAACGCCGAAATCTTCTTCAACACCTGTATCTGAAGAATGTACAGCAAGACGGTACAAACCGAAGCGAACAGCAGCAAATAGCCGAAATCAGCAGCCGAAGGCAATATGGTTGGTACAGGAAAGAAATACAAATATACAGGAAGCATACAGGTCAGTCCCGCAAAGCCTCCTCCCATTTCATAGAGCAAGGTAGTGCCCGACGGATAACCCGAAGCCACTTTCTTGTTGCAGATGGTAAACAGGGAAGCCAGCGCCGACGACACGACTCCCATCAGTATCCCCGCACGGTAACGGGTGTCGAAGTGAAAGATAAGCACAATGCCCGCCACTCCTACCAGACTGAACAATATCTCACTTGCCGATACCCGATGCCGGTTGATTACCGGATCGAACAAAGCTGTGAAAAAGCTCATCAGCGACAGACAGACCACTCCGATGGATACGTTCGACGCCTTGATACTGCCATAGAAAAACAGCCAGTGAACGGCAAGCAACAGTCCCACCGAAGCAATACGCAATGCATCGCGGGCAGGAAGTTTCCGCAGTTTCTTCAGCAGAAAAAGTACGATATAAAACAATACACCAGCCAAAAGCATCCGATACCACACCAGCAGTCCTTCATTTAATGTAATCAGTCGACCGAAAATACCTGTACCTCCGGCTATGAGTACCGAGAGGTGAAGTTTGATAAAAGCCTCTTTCATTCGTTTTATTTTTTTCGGCGCAAAGGTACAAAACAATTTTGTAGCACGAGAAGCGAACGCTACAAAAAGACATGGCATTAGAATTAACAAAAAGACAGAAAAATACCGCTTACATAAACAAGTAAGGGCAAAACTTCCCAACCAACTGACAAGCCTCAGTGACAAAATCCTTCTTCTGTATGCCGGAAAGACTCTTCCTGTGAAAAATGATAGTCTTCGAACAACCTTTTTAACAAGTAAACGGCAGTATCTGACAGATATTCCCGCGAAAAGGAAAGGATTTTCCCTACTCAATCTTCATGCTCTGCATCTGCTCTTTGGTTATTCCAAAACGCTTGCCGTACTGTATCCAGTAACGTGTGGAAGCCCAGATAAACAAACGCTTATTCAGCGGCATGGTAGCTTGTATGTTACAATATTTACCGTTATCGACAGATTTTGCCAGTTTCCTGATTGCCCTCACAGCTATGTAACGGAACGGAGTGCCGAGTATCGCCTCTCCACTTCCCAAAGCCAACACAGATCCTGTGCGATAACCGTTTTTCTGACAAAAGAAACGGAGCATTTCCAAGGCAATATCGTTTTGGTGGTATTCCAGAAAACCGCAATTTATCAGAACTGATACAACAGGCTTCCGCTCCGGTGGGTTGGCTTCCAGATACTTCAGGAAATTCAGTAACCCCACTGGAAGCGAATCGGCATAAAGCGGAAAGACCAACAGTACATCGGAATACTCTGACATTTTCTGACACAGTGCGGCATGGTTGGTCTTCGATATATTGAAATAATCCGACGGTAACTTACAAGCGGTGGAGAATATTTCAGCATATCGTCTGGAATTGGATTTCGGAGCTCGCGGACTACCGTTAAGAATCAGTACTTTTCCCATTTTTCTACAATATCTTTTACCACATCGTTCAACATGGTTTCGGTTGTAAACCTTACTTCATAACTCTCAAAGTTCATATTGGCTGCATTGCGGGCAACCAGCTTTCTGAACAGGTCCTTTTCGTCGGACGAAATATCGCCGTAAGCAAGAATAGTAGCTTTCTTCGGCATTACGGCACGCTGCACGTGATGGGTTTCTCCCTTGTAAATGCGTATAAATGCCTGCTGTACAAGAATGGCACGCTCCAGCATGGTCTTCATCACACTGTCATATCCGCCATAGCAGAGCCGGCTGACATACAGAACAGTGTCGCTGGCAGCTATACAGGGATATACCCAGGTAGCGTCGTCACGAATCACGCATTTGCCCGGTGTCTTTGTCCAACATCCAAAGCATCCCACACAGTTCGCTATCCGCAAGGATGACAAATCAATGTATTTCACCGCCTCATCTTTCAAGAAACTCAGGTCGACAGGGCGGTCGGTCATTATCAGTTTCATATTTTATCTGTTCAAATTTAAACGAAGCTCAGCCATCTTTGAAAATATGCAAAGCTTGTAAAATACACACAACACGATTTCGACCAAGGTTCACAAACCATTTTCCGTATATGTTTTTTTTTGAAAATATTAGCAAGCTCGGCAACTTTAGTAAAAAAGCTGGATAACCTTTTTATACATCCATGGCATGAGTATTATAAAACTTTACTATATTTGCCCAAATCTGATTCATTGAAAGCCACATAACGGCTTTTCATCGTAAAAAACACTATACTATGGATAGAACCAACGTTATTGGAGAAAAAGTAAAAAGCCTTAGAACAGCAAAAGAAATAAGTCTGGAAGAACTGGCAGACCGTACAGGACTTGCCGTAGAACAAATCACACGTATCGAGGAAAATATTGACATTCCTTCGCTCGCTCCGCTTGTAAAGCTGGCGCGTGCACTGGGAGTACGTCTGGGCACTTTCCTCGACGATCAGCCTGATGAAGCGGGTCCTGTAGTATGCCGACGCGGAGATGCTGACGATACCATCAGCTTCTCTAACAATGCACTCGATGCGCGTCAGCACTTACATTATCATTCACTGTCGCGCAGCAAGACCGACCGACACATGGAACCGTTTATCGTCGACATCGATGCAAACGGAAATAATGAATTCCATCTGTCTGCTCACGAGGGAGAAGAGTGAGTTTATCATGGTACTGAAAGGCACACTGGAAATCAATTATGGTAAATACACGTATCTGCTGGAAGAAGGTGATACGATTTATTACGATTCCATCGTACCTCATCATGTACATGCTTTCGAAGGACAGGAAGCTCGTATCCTGGCTGTAATCTATACTCCTATTTAAACCGCTACCTATTATGATACAATTATCGGAAAGAACACTGGGTGACTGGCTGGAGCACTGGGCCAAGGAAACACCCGATAAAGAGTATATCGTATACTCCGACCGTAACCTGCGGTTTACATGGAGTCAGTTCAACCGACGTGTGGACAATATGGCTAAGGGATTGCTTGCCATCGGTATCACACACGGCACACACGTGGGTATATGGCGAGAAACGTACCCGACTGGCTGACGTTTCTTTATGCCTGTGCCAAAATTGGTGCTGTAGCAGTTACGGTTAACACAAACTACAAACAGTCTGAGCTGGAGTACTTGTGCGAAAACTCGGACATGCATACGCTATGTATCGTCGATGGGGAAAAGGACAGCAGTTTTGTAGATATGACTTACCGGATGCTTCCCGAGCTGAAGACTTTCGAACGCGGGCACATGAAGAGTAAACGGTTCCCGCACATGCGCAATGTCATCTACATCGGACAGGAAAAATACCGTGGCATGTACAACACAGCCGAAATCCTTCTGTTGGGAAACAACATAGACGATACCGTACTCGACGAAGCAAAGAAAAAAAGTCAATTGCCACGATACGGTAAACATGCAATATACTTCAGGTACAACGGGATTCCCGAAAGGAGTAATGCTTACGCATTATAACATAGCCAACAACGGATTTCTTACGGGAGAACACATGAAGTTCACTTCCGCCGACAAGCTTTGTGTATGTGTACCGTTATTCCACTGCTTTGGTGTGGTACTCGCTACAATGAACTGTCTTACACATGGTTGTACACAAGTTATGACGGAACGTTTCGATCCGTTGCTGGTACTGGCTTCCATTCACAAGGAACGCTGTACGGCACTTTACGGAGTACCTACCATGTTTATAGCGGAACTCAACCATCCGATGTTCGACATGTTCGACCTTTCATGCCTGCGTACAGGTATTATGGCTGGTTCTCTCTGCCCGGTAGAACTGATGAAACAGGTGGAAGAGAAAATGTTCATGAAGGTAACCAGTGTATACGGACTGACAGAAGCTTCTCCGGGTATGACACACAGCCGTATCGACGACCCGCAGGAGGTGCGTTTTACTACAGTCGGTCATGATTTTGAATTTACGGAAGTGAAGGTTATCGACCCAGAAACAGGAGAGGAATGTCCTCCAGGTGTACAAGGGGAAATGTGTAACCGCGGATATAATACCATGAAAGGATATTATAGGAATCCGGAAGCTACTGCGGAAGTGATAGACAAAAACGGTTTCCTGCATTCGGGCGACTTGGGTATCAAGGACGAAAACGGCAACTATCGCATTACGGGACGTATCAAAGACATGATTATCCGTGGAGGAGAAAACATTTATCCGCGCGAAATAGAAGAGTTCCTTTATCAGATGCCTGGCATAAAGGATGTTCAGGTAGCGGGTGTACCGTCGAAGAAATACGGTGAAGCTGTAGGTGCATTCATCATTCTGCACGAAGGATGCACAATGAACGAATATGATGTACGTGAGTTTTGCGAAGGAAAGATAGCCCGATACAAGATTCCGAAATACATTTTCTTTGTAAAGCAATTCCCGATGACAGGAAGTGGCAAAATCCAGAAGTTCAAACTGAAAGATTTAAGCCTGGAACTTTGCAAGCAACAAGGTATAGAAATTATCTGATACACAAGTATCAATAAAAAGATCGCACCCGTATTCCTAAGTCGAGAAATCAGAATATCGGGTGCTTTCTTAGAAAGACAAGTATTATTGATGAAATATTAATTCAGATCACTTCACTATTTTTACCAAGATAGTTTTTCCATCAGGTTCTCCCTTGGTATTATAGCTTTCTGATTTTACCAGTCCGATACCTTCGGCATACCATTCTGTTACACGTACGGTTTCGGTCTTCAGAACGATTTTTGTACGCTTCAGGTATGAAATCTTAATACAATCAAACTTACCGGCAGTCGTACTGACTTTCTCTTCACCCATATAAGCTGCACCAGATATATTTATCTCATTCTTCAGCATATTGAAGATCAGCGAATAAGTACGGTCTGGAATCGACTCGCCTGCACTGGCGTGCTTTTTGATAGTAAATGAATTATCACCTTTCAGTTTCAGCTCTTCAGCCATAGCCTGACGGGCCTTCGAATCGTATTTGGCAGGATCTGAATCGGATTTTATATAAGGACCATACATCAAATCTTCCTGGCAGGTAGTAACATTACCATCGTAATTCCAGTTATAAAGTGTATAGCTGGTATTATTCTTGGTCTTATTAGTTACTATTTTGGCAAGATACTGAGCACTTTCTCCTGAAGCATTCTTTACGACATTGTATACCGTAACCGTTTCGTTCGACAGGCTTTGTCCTGCCTCATCATAATTTACATAATGTAATTCCGTACCCTGAGTAGTACAGAAGTATTGTGCCTGCATGGTATGACATGCCAGCAGAGCAACAATGGCCAACAGCATTTTTTTCATAACTTTTCTTTTTTATTTCACTGTATTATTCGGTTGCAAACATACTAATTTCTTTTCAGCAAACATATCCATTAAGTTAATTTTCTCGTTATCTTTGCAACACATTAACATAAAAGAGATAAAATTATGGGCTTATTATCATCCTTGTTCGGTGGAGGAAAGCCGAACGAAGACCAACAGGCAAAACAGGAAAAGAAAAATTTCGAGATTCTGAAATATGATGGTATCCGCGCACGCAATATGCGCCAGCTTCCCTATGCTATAAAATGTTTTGAGCAGGCAATAGCACTGAATGATGAACCTGAAACGCTGCAACTGCTTGCCAATGCGTATATAGAAGCCGGACGTACAGACGATGCCCGTATTACACTAGACCGCCTGGTTGATAAAACGCCCGACAATATACAGGCTCTGCTTGCTCTGGCAAGTATCTGTTATATGCAAGAAGATTATGAAAGTATGGATGATGCTTGTCAGAAAGCTATAAAGCTTGACGAAACCAGTGCTCCGGCTTACTATCTTGCAGCAAAGGCTGCACGAGGCATGAAAAATGACCTGCAGGCTATTGTGATGCTGACCAAGGCCATCATGCAAAACGAAGAATATAAAGAGGCTTATCTGCTTCGTGCCGAAGTCCTCTGGGATATGCGTCAGGCTAAAGATGCCATGAGCGATCTGGATAAAGTTCTTTCAGTTTCACCTGATGAAGAGGATGCTTTACTACTTAAAGGAAGAATACACGCAGCACTTGGTCAGGTAGAAGAAGCTCAATCATGTTTCAACCAGGTATTGGAAGTAAATCCGTTCAACGAAAAAGCCTATCTGCTTAAAGGTGAAATGTTAATGGAACAGAAAGAATTCGACCAGGCTATAGAGTTCTATACAGAAGCCATCGAACTAATGCCTCAAAACGCAGTGCTCTATCAGGAACGAGGACGTATCCGACTGCTAAAAGGTGATAAGGAAGGCTCCATAGAAGATATGAAAAAAGCTATTGAGCTAAATCCGGACAACGAGAAGCTGATTACCGGAAATTATGATAACCTCAAGCAAAACTCTGCTCCGGGAATTTATTAATATGCTACTTTTTAAATAAGACAAAGGGAAAACGTCAACAAAATTGATAAAACTGCAATTGTCAATTTCTTCAACATAAAAGAATATAATCCACTGATTTATTTAAGAAGTCTGGAATTATAATATTTTCAAACGAAAAAGAGTCGTATCAAACTACATGATAAAAAGTTTGATACGACTCTTTAGTTCATAAGAACGAAATTTTCTATTAAAAATTCACATTTCTTAAAAATGTTTTTTTATATAGCTTTCATATCTATAATTACAACTCATCATAAGCCTCTTTCAACTGCTTCATTGCCTGTTCAAGTACAGAACGCGGACATCCGACATTCATTCTCATAAATCCCGTACCCTCTTTTCCAAAAGTCGTACCACTGTTCAGAGCTAAATGCGCATGAGATACAAAAAAATCTTCAAGCTGCTGCTGTGACAGATTCAACTCCCGACAGTCAAGCCATACCAGATACGAAGCCATCGGAAGCATTGCCTTAATCTTAGGCATATAAGTCTTCAGGTAATGATCCAAATAATCAATATTACCTTGTATATAAGCCAGACATTGTTCCAGCCACTCTGTTCCATTAGAATATGCAGCCTCTACTGCCGGAAAGGCAAAAACATGACCTCCGCCAAACTCACAGCTTTCCATATAAGTAGTAAACCGTTTGTGGAGTCCCTCATTATAGATAATAGCATGCGAAGCAGCTACTCCTGGCATATTAAATGCCTTACTAGGAGCCATGAACGTAACGGAATTATTCTTTGCACGCTCGGAAATCATGGCAAAAGGAACATGATGACGAGGTGGCAACGTCAGATCGGCATGAATTTCATCCGAAAAGACAATCACATTATCTTCAGCACATATGTCTGCAATCGCCTTCAGCTCATCGTGTGTCCAGACCACACCGCCCGGATTGTGAGGATTACATAATATAAACACACGCACCCCTTTTATCTCTTTGCGGAACAAATCCAAGTCCATGCGATACGTTCCATTTTCCAGTATCAACGGACACTCTACCACCCTTCGGTCATTACGAGTTACCAGCCACGAAAAAGGATGATAAACAGGAGGCATAATCATTATTTTATCTCCCGGATGAGTAAAGGCATTGATTGCCATCCCCAACCCCGGCACAATGCCCGGCACGTAAGTAATCTGTTCTTTTCTTACCTTCATACCATAACGGGAATCCACCCAGTTGATAACGGCCTGATAATAGCTATCAGGTTTGCAGGTATAGCCCAGCACAGGATGCTCACAACGCTTGCGGATTGCATCAATCACAAACGGTGGAGTTGCAAAATCCATATCGGCTACCCACATCGGAATAAGATCTTCCCTACCCCATATACTCTTCATTCCTTCAACTTTTTCAGCACTCGTTTCCCGACGGTCTATCAGTTCATCAAAATTATAATTCATGGTGATATTATGTTTTAATTAGCGAGTTTGTTCTAACACAAATTTAATCGAATATGTCGTGTAAAGAAAATATTTAAAGAAAAAGTTCATAAAACTATTGTTTTTTCAAGAAAAGTATTACATTTGCAACCGTAATGATAACAAAATAACAGAACAAAAATGAAAACATTTGCGACATACTTCTTCTTTTACTTTTTTTACTTTTACTTTAGCAATGAAGTGAAGCGGGAGTTCGCATATGTACGATAAACCAATGAATAAGTAAAAACAATATAACGAAATCCCGCTTCTGGAAAGAAACGGGATTTTTTATTTTAAACCAAGAGCAAATGAAAAAGATAGCAATACAAGGTGTTCCGGGCTCATACCACGACATTGCCGCCCACAAATATTTCAAGGATGAAGAAATAGAGTTAATCTGTTGCAATACATTCGAAGAAGTATTCGAGAACATGCGCAAGGACAGCAATGTAATTGGAACAGTTGCCATAGAAAATACAATTGCCGGAAGCCTGCTTCATAACTACGAATTACTCCGCGAAAGTGGAGCTACTATCATCGGAGAACACAAGCTTCGTATCAGCCACAACATCATGTGTCTGCCCGATGAAAGCTGGGAGGACCTGACAGAAGTAAACTCTCATCCGGTAGCCCTGGCACAATGCCGCGAATTTCTCCAGCACCATCAGGAACTGAAAGTTGTAGAAACCGATGATACTGCCGGAAGTGCCAAAAACATCCACGAAAAACAACTGAAAGGACATGCAGCCATCTGCTCCAAATATGCAGCAAGCATGTATGGAATGAAAATACTTCAGGAAGGAATTGAAACCAACAAACACAATTTTACACGCTTTCTTATAGTATGCGACCCGTGGATTGCCGACGACCTGAAAGACCGTTCGAAGGTAAACAAGGCAAACATCGTTTTCTCACTTCCACACAATGAAGGAAGTCTTTCGAAAGTTCTTTCCATTTTTTCATTCTACAACATAAACCTGACTAAGATACAATCATTGCCCATCATCGGACGCGAATGGGAATATATGTTCTACGTAGACGTGATGTTCAATGATTACCTGAGATATAAACAATCTATCGATGCGGTAACCCCGCTCACTAAAGCACTTAAAATTTTAGGAGAATATGCAGAAGGAGAATCAACATTATAATATACAGCCCGCCGACAGACTGGCTAGTGTCAGCGAATATTATTTCAGCCGTAAACTGAAAGAAGTGGCAAAGATGAACGCCGAAGGTAAGGATGTCATCAGCCTGGGTATAGGAAGTCCGGACATGCCGCCATCGGAAGAAACCATCAATGTATTATGCGAAAATGCCCGCAAGGCAGATGCACACGGCTACCAGCCCACAGTTAGGTATACCTGAACTGCGCAAGGCGATGGCCGACTGGTACAAACGCTGGTACAATGTCGATCTTGATCCTGCTACGGAAATACAGCCGCTCATCGGATCAAAGGAAGGTATCCTGCATGTCACACTGGCTCTCGTCAATCCGGGAGATCAGGTTCTGGTTCCTAATCCGGGATATCCTACCTACACTTCACTAAATAAAATATTAGGAAGTGAGATCGTCAATTATAACCTGAGGGAAGACAATCACTGGCAACCCGATTTTGATGAACTGGAGAAAATGGATTTGAGCCGTGTGAAAATTATGTGGACTAACTATCCCAACATGCCGACAGGAGCAAATGCCACCATGGAGTTGTACGAAAAGCTGGTCGACTTTGCCCGCCGCCACAACATCGTCATTGTAAACGACAACCCATACAGCTTCATTCTGAACCATAAGCCTATCAGTATCCTCAATGTTCCGGGAGCCAAAGAATGCTGTATCGAGTTCAACTCCATGAGTAAGAGCCACAACATGCCGGGCTGGCGTGTAGGTATGCTTGCCACCAACGCGACTTTTGTACAGTGGATTCTGAAAATAAAAAGTAATATCGATTCGGGAACTTTCCGTCCCATGCAGCTCGCTGCCGCACAGGCATACCGCAACAGTGCAGAATGGCACGAAGAAGCAAACATCAACGTATACAGCCGCCGTCGTAAACTGGCGGAGGAAATCATGACTACACTGGGATGTACATTCGATTCTGATCAGGTAGGTATGTTCCTTTGGGGAAAAATTCCTGAGAGCTATACTGATGTAGAAGACCTGACAGAGAAAGTATTACACGAAGCACGGGTATTTATTACTCCGGGATTTATCTTCGGAAGCAACGGAAAACGGTATATCCGCATTTCTCTCTGTGCCAAGGAAGGAAAACTGGCTGAAGCCCTTAAACGCATCAAAGCAATTTTCTAAAGAATAATAAATTAAAAAGACAAGATAATATGGAACTAAATTTGCAACCCATCGAACTGGAAGGTGTATCAAAAGAACGCCCTCTTATCATAGCAGGTCCTTGTAGTGCCGAAACAGAAGAGCAAGTTATCTCAACTGCTACCCAACTGGCCAATAAAGGTATCAAGATTTTCCGTGCCGGAATATGGAAACCACGTACCAAACCCGGAGGTTTCGAAGGTATCGGTGTGGATGGTCTTGCATGGATGAAACGAGTTAAACAAGAAACAGGCATGTACGTAGCAACCGAGGTTGCAACGGCAAAGCACGTATACGAATGTCTGAAAGCAGGTATCGACATCTTGTGGATCGGAGCACGTACCACTGCCAATCCGTTTGCCGTACAGGAAATAGCTGACGCACTGAAAGGAGTAGATATTCCTGTTTACGTAAAGAACCCTGTCAATCCGGATCTGGAATTATGGATCGGAGCTTTGGAACGCATCAACAACGCAGGATTGAAGCGTCTGGGAGCTATCCACCGCGGATTCTCGTCATACGATAAAAAGATTTACCGTAACTTGCCACAGTGGCATATTCCAATCGAACTGCGCCGCCGTATTCCTAACCTGCCTATCTTGTGCGACCCAAGCCATATCGGTGGAAAGCGTGAACTCATTGCACCGCTCTGCCAGCAGGCAATGGACCTGGGACTGGATGGATTGATTGTTGAATCTCACTGCAATCCAGATTGTGCATGGAGTGATGCGGCACAGCAAGTTACTCCAGATGTACTCGACTACATCCTGAATCTGCTGGTTATTCGTAAAGAGCATCAGTCAACAGAAAGCTTGCACGAACTTCGTCTGCAAATCGATGCGTGCGACAACGAACTGATGGAAATCTTAGCCAAACGTATGCGTGTATGCCGTGAAATAGGTACATTCAAGAAAGAGCATAACATGACTGTCCTTCAGACCGGACGTTACAACGAGATACTCGACAAGCGTGGTGCGCAAGGTACATTATGCGGAATGGATGCCGATTTTGTCAAACAAGTATTCGAAGCTATCCACGAAGAAAGCGTACGCCAGCAATTGGAAATCATTAATAAGTAAGTAAGTAAATAACAGACTTTTATAAGAATCTATGAGAATATTAATTTTGGGAGCCGGAAAAATGGGTTCCTTCTTTACCGATGTATTGAGTTTCGACCACGAAGTGGCAGTATTCGATGTGAACCCAAAGAAACTGCGCTTTATGTACAACTGCTGTCGGTTTACCAATACTCAAGAAATAGAAGAATTCAAACCCGAACTGGTTATTAATGCAGCAACGGTAAAATATACTCTTGATGCATTCAATCAGGTTTTGCCCATTCTCCCGAAAGATTGTATCATAAGCGATATAGCTTCTGTAAAAACCGGACTGAAAGAATTTTACGAAAATTGTGGATTCCGCTATGTATCTACTCACCCGATGTTTGGTCCTACGTTTGCCAACCTTGACAAGCTAAGTACGGAGAATGCCATCATCATCAAGGAAGGCGACCATCTGGGAAAAATTTTCTTCAAAGATCTGTATCAAAGACTGGGACTTAACATCTTCGAATATACATTCGAGGAACACGATGAAACAGTAGCTTACTCGCTGTCTATCCCCTTTGTTTCTACGTTTGCCTTCGCTGCGGTAATGAAACATCAGGATGCTCCGGGAACAACATTCAAACGGCATATGGCAATAGCCAAAGGAGTGATGGGCGAAGATGATTTTCTGTTGCAGGAAATCTTGTTCAACCCACGTACTCCGGCACATGTAGAAGGTATTCGTACAGAACTCAACGAGCTGTTGGATATCATCAACAAAAAAGATGCTGAAAGAATGCGTGCCTATCTTACAAAGATTCGCGAGCATATCAAATAATATAGATGATTTCCAAACGGAAACATGGGATGACTTTACTTACAGTTTATAAGTTGACATTCTAAAAGTCCCTCTAGTTTCAGCCTGAT
>ENA-OQJI01000092-OQJI01000092.1-human-gut-metagenome-genome-assembly--contig:-NODE-92-length-19971-cov-0.988662_pt1 | contig 19971 bp, 22 predicted proteins | sample MGYA00242602_ERZ504768 | MGnify/ENA primary metagenome ERZ504768 (study PRJEB26092, sample SAMD00036368) | human gut metagenome | host: Homo sapiens | study: EMG produced TPA metagenomics assembly of...
CAAGAAGGAAGGAGGGATTGAGAAAAGTTTTTGGACGACAAAAAATGTTGGGGACAGCGAAGCCGTCCGGCGTTATTTTTTCGGTACAAAGGGCGAAGACCGGAACTCTTTCGTATCATCCACCGAAATAAATTTGCCGTTCAAAAACAAAGGCTCTCAGACGGGGCTATGAAAAAACGTACATTAGGGGAGGCAGAAAACAAGGAAAAGGGCAGTACGGAAATAAAAGAAGAATAAAATCCAACATTATTCACATTGATATATAATAGCCAAGTATTTCGCCATATCAATATAAATCCAACTATAATCAAAATCAAACAGTTATCTAATTTATTGGTTATTAAACATATAATACGCCAAAACATTTATTTTGGAGAATATAATATTAATTAAACAAAAAAATGGCATCATTAAAAATAAAGTATCGACATTCCTCTATAGAAGGAAAAGCGGGAACATTGTTCTATCAAGTAATTCATAATCGTGTAGCAAGGCAGATAAATTCAGGATACAAGATTTATCCTGACGAGTGGGATATTTTCAATTCCCAAATAATCATACCAGCAAAGACAGGAGAAAACCGGCATCGGTATTTGGTTTCTTTAAAAAAATGTATTGAGGAAGACACCTCACGTCTAAAAGATATTATGATAAGATTTGAGAATCTTGGATACAAATATACGGCAGACGAAATCATTGAATATTATTCCGCTCCTCCTGTGAACGAGTACTTTGTGTCATTTTGTGAGAATCTCATTGAAGAATTGAGACAAATAGGTAAAATACGCACCACAGAAACTTATACCACTACGCTCAATAGCTTCAAGCGATTCATGAATTTCAGAAAGAAAGGCAGAGACATCCCTTTCGACAATATAGACTCCAACCTGATGATGGAATATGAACAATATCTAAAATCTAATGACATTTGTCCGAACAGTACTTCCTATTACATGAGAAACCTCAGAGCCATGTATAATCGTGCCGTAGAAAAAGAATTGGTTATACAGCGATATCCGTTTAAACATGTATATACGGGCATAGATAAAACTGTAAAACGGGCAGTTCCGGCCAAAATTATCCGACAGATACGCGATATGGATTTAAGTCACGACTCCTCTTTGGAATATGCAAGAGACCTATTTATGTTCAGTTTTTATACCCGAGGGATGTCATTTATAGACATGGCTTATCTAAAGAAAAGTAAATTTGCAAAACGGTTTTTTTATCATATCGCAGAAAAAAGACCAACCAACAGCTAGTAATCAAATGGGAAAAGCCCATGCAAGAAATCATAGATAAATACGATACCATAGGTTCTTCTTATCTATTGCCGATCATTCTCGACGCAAAAACGGATGAACGGAAACAATACAAGAATGCAGCCCAGCTGGTGAATTCAAAACTAAAGAAATTGGGAAAACAAATCGGCCTTCCTATTCCGCTGACGAGTTATGTGGCACGTCACGCCTGGGCTTCTATCGCCAGAAGCAAAAACATTCCGTTGGCTACCATCAGCGAAGCTATGGGACATGATTCAGAAAGCACTACACGGATTTATCTTGCATCGTTAGACACCTCCGTAGTGGATAAAGCGAACAGTATTATTTTAAATACACTTTAATTCACATTATAAAACAGTTTACGCCATAGGTTTCAGCATACGTGCCCAATCGGCCCGCTGTTATTCTATGGCAATTATTATTTTTATTTATCTGACAAAAAATAAGTTGGAATTATGTTATACAAATTGAAGTTTTCTTTCTGAGAGAAAGATTTGTAAATGCAAAAGTACAAAAGATAACACAAAAAACACTAAAAATCAGAAGAAAAATATTAGTCATACCATAAAAATAAGAGGTATGATTAGAAAAAACTGATTATTTGTTGAGCAAATTGATTATACCAATCTTATAAATATTTGATATACATCAAAATACCAATCACCCCATTTCTCTCAGAAAGAGAAACACCGAAAATAGGAGAAATTTCCTATACGAATACCATAGGAATATAATGAACAAGTATATACCCTATACTTTCAGTTGTATGACAAGATGGATTCAGAAAGGAAAAAGCCCCGTGAAAGTACAAAATTCTTGCTTGAAAAAGATTGAATAAATGACGGTTTTCTCCATAAGAGAAATGTTTTGAATATGCAAAAATACATAAATTATTGAACATAATAGCATAAAACAAAGAAAAACCTTAATAGCCACCTCGTTAAATGTCGTGGTTACATAACAAATGTTGAGTAAACTAGATTGTATTTACAGCGAATAATCCCTGTAAATCAATTATATATGTTAAATATTTATGTCCTCTATTTCTCTTATGGAGAAAAATAGGAATGCGGCAAGATAAAAGACGGCATGAATGGTTGATATGACAGCCAAAAAAGACATAAATTACTATAATACAGACCAATACATAAGTTGGGATGAACTATGGGTATATCTTGACCTGCCGTAATAACTAAAAAACACACGACGAATGAGTACTCCCATAACCACAAGGGAAGATCTAACTAGAATCCAATGGTTCGCCATGAGCGCTTATAAAAACGAGAAAAAGGCGGAAGAGATGCTCAAAGGCAAGGATGGTCTAGAGTATTTCATACCGAAACACTATGCCGTAAGGGTCTATCACGGAGTGAAATCCAAAAGGCTTGTACCAGTCATCCCGAATCTCGTCTTCGTGCATGCTTCCCGAAAACAGATCACGGATTTCAAAAAAAAATATAATTTCTTACAATTCATGATGTGGGAGAAAAGCACGGGACTGAAATATATCGTGGTGCCGGATAAGCAAATGGAGAGCTTTATCAAGATTGCCTCGCAGTATGAAGAAAACACTATTTATTATAAACCGGAAGAGATTGACATACGGAAAGGTACCCACATATGTATTTACGGTGGCAAGTTCAATGGAGTAAAGGGCGTATTCATGCGGGTGAAAGGAAAACGTCGCCGCCGGGTGGTTGTGATGCTTGAAGGGATTATGGGTATATCGGTAGAAGTTCATCCCGATTTGATTGAAGTCATCAATGATTCCGATTGTGACAAATTTTGAGAGATGACACAAAAAGGAGATGATGAAGTTCCCCTTCCTCGTGGCCTTACACAAATAAAATAATATTTGAATATATGTATTTTTGGATTGTAAATTGTTCACTGGCATTTTTGCTTTGTGTTCTCTGTGCGGGTATCGTCATTCCCCAGATTCTGCTAATCGCTTTCCGTAAGAAATTGTTCGACTTTCCCGATGAGCGGAAGGTACATCATTGTGCGGTGCCCCGATTGGGTGGTATCGCATTCAAGCCGGTAGTGTTTTTCACCATAGCCCTGTTGCTAGGAATCAATATGGTGCTGGGACATTCGGAGATATTGTCCGAAATCGGGAACGACGTGTGCTCTTTGGCTTTTGCTTTCTGCTCCATCATGGTACTATATCTGGTTGGCATGGCCGATGACCTGATCGGTATCCGTTATCGTGCCAAGTTTGTCATCCAGATTCTGTGCGGCGTGATGCTTATTGCCGGTGGGGTATATATCAACAACCTATACGGTGTCTGGGCATCCATGCGGTGCCGTTATGGTTAGGATATCCCCTGACCATCCTGATCGTGGTCTTCATCATCAATGCCATCAACCTGATTGACGGCATTGACGGGCTGGCTTCCGGGCTATGCAGTATCGCCTGCCTATTTTATGGACTGACTTTCTTTATGCTCCATCAGTATGTTTATGCCATGCTGGCGTTTGCCACATTGGGAGTGTTGGTACCATTCTTCTATTACAATGTTTTCGGGAACGCCAAACACGGAAGGAAGATCTTCATGGGCGACACAGGCAGTTTGACCATCGGCATGATGCTCTGTTTCCTCAGTCTCAAACTGACCATGTGCGGACTAGACGATAATACAGGAAATGTACATCCGATGGTGCTGGCCTTCTCACCCTTGCTGGTTCCATGCTGTGACGTGGTCAGGGTTTACCTGCATCGGGTACGCAACGGAAAGAACCCGTTCCTGCCGGACAAGAACCATATCCACCATAAGCTGCTTGCTCTCGGAATAAAGCAGCGCAATACCATGATCATCATTGTTTCCGTGTCAACTATATTCATACTGCTCAATATTCTTCTGTCCCTTTATCTCAATGTGAACTGGATCGTTTTGGGTGATATATTGATATGGACTCTCGCCAACATCAGGCTGACAAAATCTATCGCACAACTTCAATCGGAACAGAAAACCAACAAATAAAAATCAATAAATATGAAAATCAGATACATTTTATCCTTATTAACCGTGGCCTTTCTATTGGGATCATGTGCCACACCGAAAGTCGCTTATTTCACGGACCTGAAACGGGGTACCGCAGAGCAAGTCTTGAACCCGCTGGAAATCCGGATACGTCCAGAAGACAAGATTTCCATACAGGTCAACAGCAAAGACCCCTTATTAATGAACCTTTTCAACCTTCCGATCATATCCCGACAGATTGGTACGACATCAGGTACATCCAATAGTCAGGGAATATCAGGATATACAATAAATAAGGATGGGGATATTGATTTTCCTGTGCTGGGACATATCCATGTGGCAGGAATGACACGCGCGGAGATCGCCTCGTATATAAAAGAGGAATTGGTTTCAAAGAATCTCGTGAAAGACCCCGTTGTTACAGTGGAGTTTATGAACCTGACCGTTTCAGTGTTGGGCGAGGTTGCCACCCCCGGACGTTTCAATATCGAAAAGGACAAGCTGACACTTTTGGAGGCCTTAAGCATGGCCGGGGACCTTACCGTCTATGGGAAACGGGAAAACGTGCTGGTACAACGGGAGGAAAACGGGAAAAAAAACCTGTATCAGGGTCAACCTGAATTCGGGATATGACCTTTATGCCTCTCCTGTGTATTATTTGCAGCAGAACGATATCGTTTATGTGGAACCCAACTCAATGAAAGCACGGCAGGCGACCGTCAACGGCAATAACGTCCGCTCAGCCTCTTTCTGGATGTCATTGGCCTCGTTGCTGACGACCATTACCGTGTTGATTGTAAAATAATATAGAATCAGATATGATGACCGTAAATCAAAAAGAATATAAAAACCGGGGCAGCAGGATGATTTCCTGCGAATACAGGACCTGTTATACCTGTGCCTCGCAAGATGGAAGTGGTTCGTCTTGTCTTTAGCGGTAACGATCGGTGCCGCTACTGCCTATCTGTTACGCACTCCTGCCGTATATACACGTACCGCTTCGGTATTGATCAAAGAGGATTCCAAAGGCAAGTCGGTCTCCTCGGATTTGGAATCCTTCTCGGAGTTCGGGCTGTTTCAATCCGGTACAAATGTGAATAACGAACTCATCACCTTTCGATCACCGTCTTTAATGACCGAAGTGGTTAAACGGTTGCGTCTGGATATGAATTACTTCGTTCGGGGAAAATTCCACCGTCAGGTAGCCTATGGACTGACATTACCGGTGGATGTAACGATAAATGACTTGCCTGAGAATGAATCAGCCGGTTTTACGTTGGAAATACAGCCGGACGGTACGTTATACCTATCCGACTTTATACGTAACGGGACAGATCTTGAAGAAAAGGACGTAAAGGGAAGCTTGCTCGACTCCATCACTACGCCATTGGGAAAAATCATTATCCATACAACACCCAATTACGTGAAAGGCGAGGCATATACATTATATGTAGGCAAATCCAGTCTGTATAACGCCGTCAACTCCTGCTCGTCCAATCTGTCCGTTTCATTGAACAGCGAGAAAGCGTCAGTCATAGACTTGTCATTCAAGGATAACTCCACACAGCGGGCAGAAGATGTATTGAGCATGTTGATTTCCGTTTATAACGAGAATTGGGTGAAGGACAAAAACCAGATCGCTGTCAGCACCTCAATGTTCATCAACGAGCGTCTGGGCGTAATCGAACGGGAACTGGGAAATGTGGACGAGGATATCTCCTCTTACAAGTCAGAACATCTGTTGCCCGACGTGCAGGCGGCATCGAGTATGTATATGGCTCAAAGCAGTGCGGCCAACGCGCAGATCCTGTCCCTGAACAACCAGCTTTATATGACCCGTTACATCCGGAACTATTTAGCCAACGATGCCAACCGTACCCAACTGCTTCCGGCCAACTCCGGCATTGAAAGCGCCAATATTGAATCGCAGATTGCCGAATACAACAAGCAACTGTTGCAGCGCAACAGTCTGGTTGCGAACAGCAGCACGGAAAATCCGCTGGTCGTGGATATGGATCAGGCTCTGGCATCCATGCGTGGGGCGATAATCAGATCTATCGACAATCAGATAGTGACCTTGAATTCGCAGATAAAAAGTTTGCGGCAGACGGAGCAACAGACGACATCACGTATAGCGGCCAACCCAACACAGGCCAAGTACCTGCTTTCGGTGGAGCGCCAACAGAAGGTAAAGGAAGCTCTTTACCTATTCCTGTTGCAAAAGCGTGAAGAGAACGAACTCTCACAGGCGTTCACGGCTTATAATACCCGCATTGTTACCCCGCCACACGGCAGCATGTTGCCGACATCCCCTGTGCATAAAAATATCTTTATGGTCGCATTCGCTCTGGGGCTGCTCATTCCGATAGTCATTATCTTCATGCGCGAGAATATGAATACCCGTGTACGGGGAAGGAAAGACCTGGAAAACCTGACTATACCGTTCATCGGTGAAATTCCGCTGTTCACAAGAAAGAAAAAAGGGATATTAGGAAAGAAACCGCAGGAAGTCAAGGCCGTTATCGTCAAGGAGGGCAACCGTGACATCATCAACGAGGCATTCCGCGTATTGCGTACCAACCTGGAATTTATGACCGGCAAGGACAAGACTTCGAATGTCATCATCATGACCTCATTCAATTCGGGCAGCGGCAAATCGTTTCTGACCATGAACATCGCCGTGAGCCTTGCCATCAAAGGAAAAAAAAGTGCTGGTAATCGACGGAGACCTGCGCCACGCCTCTGCATCATCCTATATCGACTCTCCTGACAAGGGATTGAGCGACTATCTGGGAGGTCGTATCGATAATCTGGATGAGATCATCGTACCCGATCCGAAACATAAATCTATGGATATACTACCCGTGGGAACGATTCCTCCTAACCCAACGGAATTATTGTTCGACGAGCGGTTAAAGCAGACAATCGATACTGTAAGGGAGCAATATGACTATGTGCTGATCGACTGTCCGCCCGTTGAACTGGTGGCCGACACGCAAATTATTGAGAAACTGGCCGACCGTACCGTTTTCGTAGTTCGTGCAGGATTACTTGAACGGAGTATGCTTGCTGAATTGGAGAAAATCTACGAGGAGAAAAAATACAAGAACATGTCCCTGATCTTGAACGGGACCGAGGGAAGTGGCGGTCGCTATGGATACCGTTATGGCTATCGATATGGTTATCACTACGGTTACGGCTCAGGATACCACTAAGGTTCCGACGGAAAACAGGGTGGGGATAAATGGATGATTATTAATAAAAAAAAATAAAATGTTTTATATAAAAATACTCGTATCATTGTGTGGCCATTCAGGAAACGTATATCGCTGAAAGATAGCGGTATATTCAAGAATTTTACCGACTGTCACTCGCACATTCTGCCGGGTGTGGACGACGGTGTGCAGACGATGGAAGAAGCATTGGAAATACTGCGCCTGTATGAAGAGTTGGGCATAAAATCCGTATGGCTTACACCGCATATCATGGAAGATATGCCCAACACCACACTGCACCTCCGGGAGCGTTACGCTGAACTTCAAGCCACCTATAGCGGTCCGATAAAACTGCATCTGGCCTCAGAGAACATGCTTGACAACCTCTTCGAGGAACGGTTGGAAAAGAACGATCTGCTGCCCTTGGGTGAAAGCGGTGACCATCTACTGGTGGAAACCTCCTACTTTAACCCTCCGATGGGATTGAACAACATTCTGCTCCGCATCAAGGCTAAAGGCTATTATCCCATTCTTGCCCATCCGGAACGGTATGTTTATATGGGTGAGTCGGATTATCAACAATTAAAAGACATGGGAGTGAAGTTTCAGTTCAATCTTCCGTCAATAGCGGGTATGTATGGCAACCGGATTAAGAAAAAAGCCATGCTGCTATTAAAAGAAAAGGCTATTACTCATATAGGAACGGACATTCACAATTACAATATATTTCAAAAGTTCATTTGTACGAGTATTACAAAAAATATACAAAACTGTTTAATTGATAGTCAGACTGTTATAGTTTAAATAGATTATAATTATCGGTTATTAAGACCTGTAGATTCTGTTTAACTTTTTCTCTCTAGGTGGATTTGCATAAAATACATACAAAAAAATCCAACAGGCTGGAATTCAATGGAAATTGTAACAATCGACTTGGAGCAGATACACACAATCTCTCTTTTATCCAAACCAGTCTTAAAATAAATCATTACACCCCTATCAAGCAATAGGCTTGCAACTTCAACATAAAACAACAATCCATATGTCATTAACAAAAGTTTTAGTTACTGGTGGAGCGGGATTCATCGGCTCCAATTTATGTGAGTATTTATTGGCTCACGACTATGATGTAATCTGTTTGGATAATTTTTCCACAGGTAAACCTGAAAACATTTTTTCCATTTCTACAACGATATCCGAATAAGTTTAAACTTATCGTAGGAGATATACGGAATCTGAACGATTGTAAGAAAGCTGTAGAAAATGTAGATTACGTTATGCATGAAGGAGCATTAGGCTCAGTTCCACGTTCTATCAAAGATCCTATAACTACAAATGAAACTAATATATCGGGATTCTTAAATATGCTGACAGCCGCTCGCGATGCCAATGTAAAGCGTTTTATATATGCAGCAAGTTCTTCTACATATGGAGACAGTCAGTCTCTTCCCAAAGTAGAAGATGTGATTGGTAAACCGCTTTCGCCTTATGCCATAACAAAGTATGTAAACGAGCTTTACGCCGATGTGTTTGCCAAAACCTATGGAATGGAATGTATCGGCTTACGATATTTCAATGTTTTCGGTCGTCGTCAAGATCCATTCGGGGCATATGCTGCGGTGATTCCTTTGTTCGTTAAGAAATTCATGGCTCATGAGAGTCCTGTCATTAACGGAGATGGTGAATATAGCCGCGATTTTACTTATATAGACAATGTGATTCAAATGAACATGCTGGCTATGACCACGACAAATCCGAATGCAACCAACCAAGTATACAATACTGCTTTCGGAGAACGCACCACATTAAACCAGTTGGTCGGTTACTTGAAAGAATTTTTGAGTGAATTTGACCCCGAAATTGCCAACGTGAAAATAATTCATGGTCCCAACCGCTTGGGGGATATTCCCCATTCCTTGGCATGTATTGATAAAGCAAAATCCCTTTTAGGTTACAATCCTCAATACAGTATGCGTGACGGTTTGAAAGAGGCTGTCAAATGGTATTGGAAGAATATTTAAAGTAATAATAACAGATGAAATTATGAATGAAACTAAAATTTGCGTAATTGGTCTTGGTTACGTAGGGCTCCCTTTGGCTCGTCTTTTCTCGACAAAGTATAAAACGATAGGTTTTGACATGAACCAAGCTCGTGTGACTGCTTTGATGGCAGGTCATGATGCGACACTCGAAGTGTCAGATGAACTACTCCAATCTGCCCTTGCCAATGGTTTTAAGTGTACTGCCAATATAGAGGAAATCCGTGATTACAATTTTTATGTAGTTGCCGTTCCCACTCCGGTAGACAAAAACAACAATCCGGATTTGACTCCGCTTTACGGTGCCAGCACAACTGTTGGTAAGGTAATCTCCAAAGGGGATATTGTGGTGTATGAATCTACTGTTTATCCAGGTGTTACAGAAGACGAATGTATCCCGGTTGTGGAAAAAGTGTCCGGATTGAAATTTAATGAAGATTTCTTTGCTGGCTATAGCCCTGAACGTATAAATCCGGGAGATAAACTTCATACAGTAGAAAAAATCAAAAAGGTTACTTCCGGTTCTACGCCTGAAATAGGTAAGAAAGTAAATGAGGTATATGCTTCTGTAATTACCGCCGGTACACATCTCGCTCCTACGATGAAAGTAGCGGAAGCAGCCAAAGTAATAGAAAACTCACAGCGTGATATCAATATCGCATTTGTGAATGAGCTATCCAAGATATTTACTAAAATGGGCATTGATACACAGGATGTACTGGAAGCAGCTTCTACCAAATGGAATTTCCTGCCATTTAAGCCTGGGCTGGTTGGAGGCCATTGCATTGGAGTTGATCCGTATTATTTGGCTCAATGTGCACAACGTCACGGTTATAATCCTGAGATAATCTTAGCCGGTCGCCGAATGAACGACGGTATGGGGGAATATGTGGCCAACCAAGTTGCGAAATTGATGCTGAAGAAAGGAATACAGGTGCTCAACTCTCATATCCTCATATTAGGGTTTACTTTTAAAGAAAACTGTCCTGATGTGCGGAACACAAAGGTTATAGATATTTACAATGCTTTGCGAGAGTATAACGTACATATCACCGTATATGATCCTTGGGCCAATCCTGATATAGTTATGCGAGAATATGGAATCTCGGTAACGAACCAACATCCTTTGGATAAGAAATTCGATGCGGCAATTATAGCTGTAGCACACGAACAGTTTATAGGCTTTGATGTAAAAACGTTACTAAATGCTCAACACGTCATATTCGATGTTAAAGCTATCTTTGAAAAAAACGTTGTAGATGGTAGACTCTAATCGGATTGTCTCCTTTGACATATTGAAAGGGGGAGGAATTTTATTGGTCATCCTTGGTCATATACAAATCCCTTACATGTTGAAAACCGTTATTTACAGTTTTCACATGCCCCTTTTCTTTTTTGTGTCAGGCTGTTTCTTTCGTCCAATCAGTTTGAGAGAGTTTTTTGCAAAAAAGACCAGACAATTACTGATTCCTTGGGCCTTTTTTTGCCTTTTTGTTGTTCGCATATTTGTTCGTTTTGAAACTTAACGAAACTCATAATTGGGCAAAAGCGATCTCGCTCCCTGTAACGAGTATGTTTGATGGTTTTCTCGGTGATGAAAACTCTTTTATTTTATTTCATGTAATTTGGTTTTTAATTTGTTTGTTCGAGGTTTCATTCGTTTATTTATTGATACATAAAATCACCCCTACAATAAAGCATTAACAATCAGCGCATTATGTATATTATTATATGGAGTAGGATATTGGTTAAATGCTAATAACATTGATTTGCCATATTTTATTGACACAACAATGTCTACCTTGATTTATTACCATCTTGGTTTTTGCTTCATGCGGAACAAATGGTACGGCATGAAGGTTTCACCGATATACTCATTATTCTTGCTTATTATCGCCATTGTTTTCATCGTTCTATTTCCCTCTTACGTTGACTTAAAATCAAACAATTTTCCATTGCATCTATTGTTGCTTTCAATGGTTTTTATTATGAATTTTTATTGGTTTATCAATTCATATTTTAATTCGAGAAAGCTGAAACTTATTCCATTGGATAAAATATTGATTTGGTGTGGAATTAACAGTTTGGCATTATTGGGGCTACATATATTATTTGTAGATACATTCTGGATCGTGCGCAATAAGTTACATCTTGTAAACTACAGTTGGACCATATTGGAATTTGCACTCATTGTTGCAATATGCTATTTTGCGACAACCTTAATAAAAAGATACATTCCGTCTGTATTAGGAAGATCATAAGCTTGCTATGAATAAGACATCGTCCGTAAATAATAAAAAAATATTCAAGAATACAGTGGCACTTTATGCACGTATGTTGCTGTCCATGATTGTATCACTATATACATCACGGATCGTGTTAAATGCACTTGGTGTAGATGATTATGGCATTTATGGACTTGTCGGCGGTATTGTTGTCCTATTTAGCTTTTTGAATGTAACGATGAGTGGAGCGACTTCACGCTTTCTTACAGTCGAACTTGCCAAAAATGACCCTCGACAACTCCAACAAACATTCAATACAGCCTTTATATTACATATAGGAATTGCAATTATAGTCTTGTTTTTGGCTGAAACGGTCGGACTTTGGCTGTTATTCGAAAAATTGAACATTCCAGATGAGAGAATGAGTGCAGCTGTTTGGGTGTATCAATTTTCAATAATTTCCTCAATGGTCAGCATCACTCAAGTTCCATACAATGCGACTCTTATTTCGCACGAAAAAATGGACGTGTATGCTATTGTGGAAATTGTTGGATCACTGTTGAAGTTGCTGATCGCTACACTTCTACTTATTACAGTATGTGATAAGCTCATTTTATATGGAGGACTTATGCTCTTATCTTCATTCTTGATTGCAATGACATATCGCATTTATTGCATTAGGCATTATGACGAATGCCGGATTAATTGGGAATGGAATAAGGTTATCGGCCGTTCTCTGTTTAGCTTTTCAGGATGGAATCTTTATTCCAATATTTGCTTTACTACTCGTCAACAGGGAACAAATATGTTGCTTAATATATTTGGCAGTACAGCTGTTAATGCCGCAGCCGGATTGGCAACAACTGTGCAACTGATGATTGAACAAGTATCAACCAATTTGGTAATGGCTTCGAGGCCGCAAATTATAAAGCAATACGCATTGACCGATTTCAATGCCATGATACAATTACTAAAGCAAACTACTTGTTTGGCAAATGTGTTATATCTGTTGGTTGCTATTCCTTTTATCTCTGAAATACATTATGTAATGAATTTATGGCTCGTGGAAGTTCCTCCATATACAATTGAATTCTGTATTTTATTGATAGTCTCAAGCTTCATATCATTGAATAATAATATTATATATATTGGAATACAAGCTGTCGGACGTTTGAAATTTTATTCATTTATGGCGGGGACAGTATCATTATCAGTCATTCCGATACTTTGGTTATTGTTTAGTAAAGGTATCGGCTTGACTTGGGCTTTTGGATTGCCTATAGTGAGCACATTATTGATTTATATCGTTTGCTCATATACACTCCATCATTATGTTGAAGATTTCAAACCGATACGTTTTTTCTTCACAACGATGGTAGTGAATCTTTTCATAAGTATTCCTTCTTTTACCGCAATCCTACTCATACAACATATCTTGGTTGAGTCCTTTACAAGAGTGATTATCGTGGCTCTTAGTTCTTCAATAATATTGGTTGTTCTGTCCTATTATGTGCTATTAGACAAAGAAAATAAGAAAAAAGTAAAAGCATTGATTTTAAACAAATTAAAACGATGAATAAAAACATACTTATAATTACTCCTTTTTTTCCGCCACAGACTCATGCTGCGGTATTTAGGGCATTTAAACTTGTAAAATATCTTAAACGTACAGGTTGGAATCCGATAGTACTGACGGTTAATCGTAATTATCTATATTTAGAAGATCCTGATTTGTTGGACGAAGTCCAAGACGTGCCTATTTATCAAGCCAATTATATAGAACCGACATTGCGCGGCCTTAGAATGTTGCTTGGAGGAGAAGATACTTCACTCAAAGCCATTACAGCCAAAGCAAAAACTATTGGTGCACAGTCAAAAAGCACGGATACAGTCACCTCTAACAAGCAATCTTTATTCGGTAAGTTTTATAAATATATACTAGACCGATGGATTCAAGTTCCCGACCGCTTTAGATTCTGGGAAAGAAGTGCCGTGAGGATGGGACGAAAAATAATTAAAGAACATGATATATCTATCATATATACCACTTGCCTGCCTTTTACCTCAAATAGAATCGGTATGCGACTTAAACATCTAACCGGAGTAAAATGGGTTGCTGATTTCAGGGATCCTACCACATACGCTAAGCGAATGTATTCTGATTATTTTCCTGTTTTTGCCAAGCAAAAGAAAATTGAACAAGATACTTTTAAATACGCTGATGCTATTACTGGTCTGTCGGGAGCATACCTGAATATATTTAATGATTTATATGAGGGACGATACTCAAATAAATCATATTTTATTCCAACTGGAGTAGATGATGATTATTTGCCTTCTTTTCAAAATAGAGAAAAAGAGAATTATATAATATTCGTGGGTGAATACCTCCATGAATATAAAGATAATTTCTTGAAAATATTTGCCGAAGCTGTCAATTCTAAGGAATTAAAAGGCAAGGGTTGCACCCTTAAAATTGTGGGTAATAAGAATATCAATCAAAAACAAACGGAAGAATTTGTCAATGATTTGGGAATCTGTAACAACGTGGAATATATCAATCATGTACCGCAGCGTAAATTGTATGAATTGATAGTTAATGCAAAAGCAGCAGTACTTATTCCCGGACACACGGCTTTATGGTGGACTAATTTCGCAAAAATGGTCGATTATATCGCATTACAAGTGCCTGTATTAGCAATGGTGCCCATGACTAGCGAAGCACGAACCGAATTGATAAAAGCAGGCATAGGTATTTTTATAGATACTCCTCAGCAAGGTGTTACTGTCATCAAACAAGTATTTAGCGAAAAATTTCCAATGACGGCAAACAAAGAATATTGCCGCCGTTACTTGGCATCGCAACAAACAAAATCTTTCATTGATATTTTCCAAAAAATACAATAGAGATGCATATAGCGTTTTTAACTACAGAATATCCGATATTGGGTATGAAATGTGGCGGAATCGGAATTTTTATCAAACATTTGTCTCATCTTATCGTTAAGAGTGAGACTGGTGTGAAGGTATCAGTTGTGTATTGGGGCAATAAGTTTACAGAAACTGTGTGGGACGATGGTATATCTGTGATACCTATAAACCAGCCTCATAAGTCTCCATTTTCTTCTTTTATCAATAGAAGGTATCTAAATAAAAAGTTAAATCTATTAGTGGCAAAGATTGGCATCGACCTCGTTGAATCTATCGACTGGGAGGGACCTTTGGCTTTTTGTAGTTTATCTGTACCAGTAGTTACAAGATACATGGTTCAAATGTGTATTTCGATCATTTGTCTGGAAACAAAACTCCATGGAACGTACGGCTTATGGAATATAATGCTTTGCGTAATTCTGATGCCTATATAGGAGTTAGCCGACAGGCTCTCGACCTGACGGATAAATTATTCAGTCTGTCTTCGAATAAGAGAAAATGTGTAATATATAATCCTGTGGATATAAACATGCCCCCTCTTTCATCTAGTGACATGAACAAAAATACAATAACGATACTTTATTGGGGGACAATTGTTGAGAAAAAGGGGGTACTTGATTTGCCTCTTATTTTCAACAGGATATGCGAGCAAAACGACAATGTCAAACTCATTCTCATCGGACAGGATGCAGTAGTGAATGGTTCTTCGACATGGGAAAAATGCAAATCTCTCTTTTCAAAGCAATCGATCGGTTGTGTATCGTATTTAGGTCGCTTACCTTATGACAAGACTATGTCATACGCTAACAGTGCCGATATTTGCATATTTCCAAGCCATGCAGAAACTTTCGGTTTGGTCTTACTGGAGGCAATGTTACTGCGGAAGGCAATTGTTTGTTCCGATATCGATTGTTTTCAAGAGATTATAGGAGACAGTAACTGTGTTTGCAAATGCAGGGTGAAACGTATCGATGAATTTGCAGAGGCTTTGCAACGGCTAATCTCGAATCCCATTTATAGGTGTGAACAAGCCGACAGGGCTTATCTAAATGCAACTGCTAGATTCAACACCAACGAGATAGTGGCACAAAACATCGAATTTTACAATCGAGTTATAAGAGATAGCTCCAAACATCATGTAGAAGAATCCTAACTCAACTGCTTTATTAGAAAATTTAAACGGACTTTTTATTTATAAAATCACATATTCATACGAAGGGGAGTTAAGGCTTTTTTTGTATTGCCATCTTGAAGAAAGTCAAACATTTCAGTACAACTACGTAAAATATAGAAATGCTTCATTATAGTGAAATTTCTGATAGAGTATAATTCCTAAACGAGTGATTAATTTCTTAACTCTTGATTCATATTATTCATAAACGCCTTATGCAAAAAGGGATAAGCATTATTTTGCCCACACTTAATCGGGCTGATTATCTGGCAAGTACAGTTGATTGCTTAATAGAGCAAGATTTTGGGGAGCCGTATGAAATAATTATTGTAGACCAATCGGCAGCCATTGACAGTACTATGTATAGTCGTGCAAAAGATAGTGATACATTGATTAAGTACTATCATGTGACTGAATTTAGAGGGCTACCTGAAGCTCGTAATTTCGGTGTGCAACACACACAATACGCCTACATCCTATTTCTAGATGATGATATCGAGTGTGACTGCAACCTGCTCAAAGAGCATTACAAGTTCTTGTCACAACCTGATATCGCAGTAGTGGCAGGGGGAATTACAGAAAAATATAAGAATAATCCCAAATCGAAAAATGTAGGCAAGTTCCATTTCTATACGGCAACTCCAGAACGGGGATTCCACATTAATCATAAAGAATATGTAGATCATGGCGGAGGTGGAAATTATAGCATAAAAAAAGACATATTTTTAGAAGTTGGTGGTGTTGATGAATATTTGAATTATGGAGCTGCTCTATATGAAGAAACCGAAATATGTTTACGAGTAAAGGAACTTGGATACAAAGTTTTTTTTAATTATGATGCTCATGTATGGCACTTGGCTGCTGATACAGGCGGTTGCAGGGTTCTGGATATCAATCGCTATATTGCTTCATTAGTACATAACCGGGCTTTATTGATTAGCCGTCATCTCAAATGGTATCATAGGCCGACTGCTTACATCTATTTGTTGCGTCTTGTTGCATCATACGCTTTTACTTACCGCAATCCCGGACTGTTTAGACTTTTGCAAAAACTTATAAAGAAGGTTATAAAAAAGGAAAACTAACTCCTAAATATACTCATTATGCAAACATCTAACAAACACATTTTTATTGTAACCTATGATTATCCACCAAGTAATGGTGGTATTGCAAGGCTTTGTTTTGAACTGAAAAAATATTTAGAGAAAAAAGGACTGAATGTTACAGTCATTTGTCCCCAAAGTACTTCTACCGATGCAGAGGAGGATAATAATGTGGTGAGATTGCATGGAAGAAGAGGAATATTGGAGTTGCGTACATTGAAGTATTTACGCAAAAAAAACTGTTCCCGGTGATATTGTAATTACCGGGAATTATCATCCAGAGGGAATGCTGTCTCTATTGTCAAACAGAGAAACCTATATATTGGCACATGGAGCCGAATATCTTGCCGGAAAGAGTTTTTTCCGACGCTGTATTTGGCCTACTTATCGACGTTTTATACTAAGAAACGCCTCTTGCGTGATTGCTAACAGTCATTATACAGAGACATTAGTAAAACATTGTTCTCCAAATGCTAAAACAATCGCTATTCCGTTAGCGGTTGATGCAATTCATTTTCGCCCTACTTGTGAAAAATATAAGGATGGCTTGCTACACCTCTGTTCTATTTCTCGATTGGAAAAATTTAAAGGACATGATTTTATTATCCGGACGATAGCTTCTTTACCGGCAAAGTATAAGCAACAAGTGCGATTGCATCTCGGAGGTAAAGGAAAATATAAGAGTGCACTTGAGCGGATGGTTACCGATTTAGGATTGTCAGATATTGTATCATTTGAAGGTTTCATTGATGATAATAAACTTTGCGATTTCTATTCAGCCTCGCATATATTCATTCTCTGTACACGTGAAGAAGCGGATAATAGGAATGTAGAAGGATACGGGCTTGTTTTTGCCGAAGCGCAAGCTTGTGGAACCGCCGTTATAGGTACTCGTACAGGTGGCATTCCCGATGCTGTCGAGGAGAATAATGGCGGTTGGTTGATACATCAGGACGCCCACGAAGAATTGGAGAATTTACTCATTAAGTTAATCGACGATAAATCTCTTGCTATAAATGAAGGTCGTAATGCACGTCGGCGCATAGAAGCTAAAATTACGTGGGAACATTATGTGGACCAAATTTGTGATGTCATTTTATGAGTATTAGTCTATATATAGCCTTATATTACAACTTGTTGCTGCTATTAGTTGTTTACATCGCTATTCAACCGGTCAGGGCAGAAACAGTAAGACAGCCTTATATCAACAACCAGATATTTAGCCTTGCTTTACTCTTGATTGTATATGTTCATGTAACTTTCCGACCGACCGATTATCACTACTTTGGAGATACTTCAGCTTATGCCATGGCTTTCCAAAAGAAAGCCTTCTATGGTACGGTTGCTATAAGAGATAGAGATATTGGTTTTGAGTATCTTACCTATTGGCTTTCACAACTCGTCAATTTAAAAGGGTATTGGTTTGTTCTTTGCTCATTATATATATTGCCTGTTTTCTTTGCTTTAAAGAAACGATTCAAACAACAATATGCTGTAGCACTAGTGTTGTTCGTTTGTTCTTTGAGTTTTTGGGGATACGGAGTAAATGGACTGCGTAACGGAATAGCTACATCGTTAGTTATCTTCTCTTTTCTTGTTCCAAACAACGATATTAAACGAATTCCTGTTTGGATTATAGCATGTCTTTTCCATCAATCCGTCATGTTGCCAATTGGCTGTTTCTTGCTGACCCGACTTTCAAATAATCCCAAACACTACTTATACTTATGGGGAACGTTTTTCCTGCTTATGCTTGTTGCACGTGATTCTTTCTCCACTTTGTTGACAAACATTCCTTGGTTTGAACAGGATAAAAGGATGTCTGAATATTTGAATATGTCTTATAAAGGCATGGAGCAAATGTTCTCTAATATTGGATTTCGCTGGGACTTCATTATTTATAGTTTGATACCCATTATCGCAGGAGTGAAATATATCTATACATATTGCTACGAAGACAAATTGTTTATCCGTTTATTTAATACTTATATAGCAAGTAATGCGTTCTGGCTATTGACCATTCATGTACCGTATAATAACAGATTTGCTTATCTATCTTGGTTTCTTTATCCTATAGTATTGATATATCCCTTGCTAAAAGATAACTTAATAAATAACCAGGGAGAACGAATAAAATGGATTATTCTATGTTATTATATGTTCACTTATGTAATGTGGATAAAATAAAATGCAAAACAATAGAAAAAAGATTTTTATGAAAGATTTAGTTACTGTATTTACACCGGTATATAATAGGAAGAATTTAATTGGAAATCTATATCAGAGTTTGTTGTCTCAAACCTATAAAAATTTTGAATGGATTATTGTTGACGATGGGAGCACTGATGATATTGATGAAATTATAAAATCTTATCAAAATGAGATCGTATATTAATTCGTTTCATCAAACAAGAGAATGGTGGAAAACATAGAGCAATCAACAATGGCGTATTACATGCAAAAGGAGAATTATTTTATATTGTAGATAGTGATGACTATTTAACAAAAGACTCTATAGAACGAATAGTTTTTCATTATCAATATATAAAGAATAATGATAAATTTGCTGGAGTTTGTGGTATGAAATGCTTTCCAGATGGTTCTCGTATAGGGAAAGAGGTTACATGGAAAATTTTAAAAGATTCTTGGATTAACTATTGGATTATAAAAAATATAAAAGGGGATGTTGCGTTTGTTTTTAAAACATCAGTCCTGAGAAATTATTTATTTGACGATATACCCGGAGAAAAATTTTGTGCAGAAAGTTTGGTTCTAAACCGTATTGGAAAAATTACCTTATGTTATTTTTTAAATGAAAAAATATACATCGCAGAGTATTTATCAGACGGTTTATCTGTTTCATCAATCAAAAACAGAATGAATTCACCTAATTATGCCATGAGAATTTATTCAGAAATGGCATCACTAGATATTCCATATTAAAAAAAATAAAAGCTCATATAAATTACTGGCGTTTTGCTCCTTGCTCTAAATTGAAAATGAAAAATAAAAATAAAACA
>ENA-OQJI01000094-OQJI01000094.1-human-gut-metagenome-genome-assembly--contig:-NODE-94-length-19862-cov-1.045908_pt1 | contig 19862 bp, 24 predicted proteins | sample MGYA00242602_ERZ504768 | MGnify/ENA primary metagenome ERZ504768 (study PRJEB26092, sample SAMD00036368) | human gut metagenome | host: Homo sapiens | study: EMG produced TPA metagenomics assembly of...
GGGAAACCCGGATACAGGTAATTGTCGAAGCCGACAACGGAAACGTCCTCCGGCACGGAGATGCCGCGTTTTTCCAGCTCGAGCATCAGAAGGCCGGCGGTCAGGTCGCAGTTGCAGACGAACGCTTCCGGCATCTGTTCCGGGAGATGAATTTCGATCTGGCCCCGCTCATCACGGTCCTCCAGAATCCATTCCGCCGGTGTCACATCGCGGTGTTCCAGAACAGCCTTGGAAAAACCGCAGTACCGATCCATGATACTGCTGGAAAAATGAATCGAACCGACAAAAGCCAGCTTTGTAAGGCCATGCTCATACAGGTATTCCGTCATCAGATACATTCCGTGAAAGTTATCTGCGATCACGGCATCTTTTGCCAGCTCATTGTCGTAGAAATCCAGAAATACGATCGGAAGATCCACGTTTTTCTTCAGATAGTGGATGTAATCGCGGCTCGTGTCTCCCATCAGGATCAGCGCATCGACGGTCTGCTCCTTGGCGATGCACGGCACGATCATCTCATCTTCCATCTCCTGTTTCAGGATCTCCACGGTCACCATACAGCTCTTTTCCGTCGCCGCCAGTGCCATCTCCTGATACATTTTCCAGTAAAATGTCGTATACTCTGCCAGATACCGTTCCGGAATCACCACTCCGATGCAGCGCAGGCTTTTTCCCTGTGTATTTCTCGCTCCGCTTCCCGGCTGGCGGTATCCCATTTCCTTTGCAATTTCCAGAATCCGGGCGCGCATCTCATCGCTGACCCCTTTCTGTCCTGTAATCGCGTTATGCACGGTGACGGCGCTGACGCCCGCCACCTTTGCAATATCTGCCAATCTTACTTTTGCCATATATGTTACTCCTTAGTCCACTGCGATAAAGTGATACAGTCTGCTGACGAAATCGCCCCAGAAATCTTTCATGCGGAATCCGGCATTCATCAGCATCTCGCCGCTGTAAACCTCGTCGGTTCCTTCCAGACGGTATTTTTTCGCCGGATCGAAGCCGCGCAGGCGTACCTTGCGGGACGGCATATTTGCCTGTGCCAGCACCTGTACGTAGGTCACAAGCACTTCGCTTTTATCCTCCGATGCTACTGCCCAGCAGTCGGATCTGTGGTTTTCACGGTAGGAAAGAATACGATAATACTCTCCATCGCGGATCAGTTCATGATATTTGTGATACATCGCGGTCTGCTCCGGAATCAGTTTTCTCTCCTCCTCCGGCAGCTTTGTGATATCGAGCTCATAGCCAAATGTTCCAGCCAGTGCCACATGGCCTCTCGTTGTGAATGGAGTCACACGGCCGACGGTGTGGTTCGGGCATACGCTGACGTGTGCACCCATTGAGCAGAGCGGGTAAATGAGGACTGTTCCCTCCTGGATTTCCAGACGCTCAATCGCATCGGTGTCGTCGGAGCACCAGATCTGCGGGCTGTAGTAAAGCATTCCAGGATCGAAACGTGCACCGCCGCCGGAGCAGTTCTCCAGAAGCAGATCCGGGAACTCCTGTACCAGACGCTCCTGCATCGCATACATACCGAGCACGTAGCGGTGGAACAGCTCCTGCTGGGAATCTTTGTCCAGGTAGGTGCTTCCCAGGTCGCTTAACTGACGGTTCATATCCCATTTCACGTATTTGATGTTTGCACTGCGCAGGATTTTTGCCACACATTCATACGCATAATCCTGCACTTCCGGGCGGGAGAGATCCAGCACGTACTGGCAGCGGATCTCAGTCGCTTCTCTTCCCGGAATCTGAATCGCCCATTCCGGGTGCTCTCTGTAGAGATCAGAGTCCGGGGAGATCATCTCCGGCTCGAACCAGATACCGAATTCAAGACCGATTTCATTCACTTTGTCAACCAGATTTTTCAGGCCGCCTTTGATCTTCTCTTCGTTGACAACCCAGTCACCGAGGGAAGAATCGTCTTTATTTCGTTTTCCGAACCAGCCGTCATCCATAACAAGCATCTCGATGCCGTCTTTTTTTGCCTCTCTTGCGATATCGAGGAGTTTATCGGTATCAAAATCAAAGTAAGTTGCTTCCCAGTTGTTAATCAGAATCGGGCGTTTTTTGTGGTTGTACGGGCTGCGGATCATATGTCTGCGATAAAATGCATGGTAGGAACGCGTCATTTTGCCAAGTCCCTCGGCAGAGTAGACCATAACAACCTCCGGCGCCTGGAATTCATCGCCGGCTTTTAAATTCCAGCAGAACTCCTCCTGGTTGATACCCATGACCATACGAACGGTATCAAACTGGCATCTTTCCACCTGTCCGATAAAGTTGCCGGAATATACGAAGTGCATTGCGTAAACCTCGCCGCGCTCCTGATCCGTTCCCGGTGTCACCAGGGCCACAAACGGGTGCTCCTGATGGCTGGACTCGCCTCTTCCGGAGGAAACGAGCTGTTTTCCGTAACGGAGCGCACCCTGCTGGATGTGGCGTTCTCTTCCCCAGGATCCATGAAGAGAAAGCATCTCAAAGTCTTCGTTGTCCATATCGAGGCAGGCACTGTAGATTTTCTCTACCTTCAGCGCTTCACTGCCTTCATTTTTCACGCGGACACTTCGGGTGATAACGTTTTCTTTTGTAAAAACAGAGTAGGAAAGGACAACAACAAGATCAAGAACAGGATCTTTGCAGGTGATTTCCAGAGTTTCTACTTCGTCCTCGGTTCCAAAAGAAGCTGGAAGACCGGTCAGCGGGCGTTTTCCTTTGAAAATTTCATAGGAATCAAAGAAAATCTCACATCCCATACGGCCCTGTGCATTTCTTATATTCAGACAGCTCTCACGGTAATCGCCGACTCCTCCGGTTGGGTATTCCATTGGAAAACGGTCGAGGAACGAAGATTTCTCTCTCTTATTGACGGACGGGGTGAACGGCGGCTCATCCATGCGGAGCGGATACAGATCCGGCTCTCCGTGCAGAAGGGGTCCGTAGTAAACATGTCCGACGTAGCCTTCCGGCTCAGGCCGATCACATACGTCGTATTCTCTGTATTTAACTGAAAAAAGCTTTTTCTCATCATAATATAAAATCGCCATTTTTCTTCTCCTTATTTCAGGTAAGCTTGATCCGCCGGGCCGATTTTTGTACAAAAAGACCTCACCCGCCGGGCTGAGGCCTTTTTTTTTGTTTCTATATCACACAGCGTTTAAGCAGTTACCATTGCATTTTTTAATTTTTCCAGTTTCTCGGCTGCATCTTCAAGGGATGTGCCTTTTACGCCGAAATAGAATTTGATCTTCGGCTCAGTACCGGATGGGCGCACACAGCACCATGCGTTGTTTTCCAGCTCATAGTAAAGAACGTTGGAGGACGGAAGTCCGGTCGCGCTCTTCTCTCCGCTTACGAGATCCTGGCGTACATCTGCTTTGTAATCGCATACGGCAAGAACCTGGAAACCGCCCAGCTCTTTTGGCGGGTTCTCACGGAAGTTGGTCATCATGGTCTGGATCTCTTTTGCACCGTCGATACCTTTTAAGGTCATCGTTGCAAGACCCTCTTTGTAGTAGCCGTACTCCTCGTACATATCCACCATGGCATCCCACAGTGTTTTGCCCTGCTGTTTGTAGTATGCAGCAACCTCGCAGAGCATCATAACTGCCACGCAGGCATCTTTATCTCTTGCATATGTTCCGGCCAGGCAGCCATAGCTCTCTTCCAGACCAAATACATAATTGTGTGCACCGCTCTGCTCAAAAAATTTGATCTGCTCGCCGATGTATTTGAATCCGGTCAGAACCTCGATCAGTGCCACGTTATAAGCTTTTTGCGATTGCTTTTTGCCATATCGGTCGTAACAATCGTCTCAACGAGTGCCGGGTTCTCCGGCATGGTTCCGTTCTTGGTGCGCTCACGCAGAATATACTCTGCGATCAGCATACCGGACATGTTTCCGGTGAAGCTTACGTACTCGCCGGTCTTGCTGTCTTTTGCATAAACGCCGAGACGATCTGCATCAGGGTCGGTTGCAAGGATGATGTCAGCGTCTACTTCTTTTGCCAGTTTCAGCGCCAGTGTCCATGCTTTCTCGTCTTCCGGGTTCGGGTAAGCCACCGTCGGGAAGTTTCCGTCCGGCACTTTCTGCTCTTTTACAACGTAAACCTGATTAAAGCCAAGCTCGCGCAGAACGCGGCGTACCGGCACATTTCCGGTTCCGTGAAGCGGTGTGTAGACGATCTTCATATCTTTTGCCGCATCTTTGATGATTTCCGGATGAATGCTCTGCTCTTTTAATTTTGCAACGTAACGGTCATCAAAATCGGTTCCGATGACCTGGAACAGGCCTTCTGCTCTTGCATCATCTTCTTCCATCGTTTTAACGGCAGAAAACTCGGTTACTTTTGCTACCTCTGCGAGAATGTTTTTGTCGTGCGGCGGTGTAATCTGTGCGCCGTCCTCCCAGTATACTTTGTATCCGTTGTACTCTCTCGGGTTGTGGCTTGCGGTAATGACGATACCGGAAATACAGCCGAATTCACGGACAGCAAAAGAAAGCTCCGGTGTCGGACGCAGGGACTCGAACAGATACGTTTTGATTCCGTTTGCATTCAGGCAGAGTGCTGCTTCGCGTGCGAATTCCGGAGACATTCTTCTGGAATCGTGTGCGATGGCTACGCCTTTTTCCTGTCCGTTCTGGGAAATAATGTAGTTGGCAAGGCCCTGGGTTGCCTGGCGTACGGTGTAGATGTTCATGCGGTTGGTACCCGCTCCGATGACACCGCGGAGTCCGCCGGTACCGAACTCAAGCTGACGGTAGAAACGGTCTTCGATTTCTGCCTCATTTCCTTCGAGTGCTTTCAGCTCTTCTCTGGATGCCTCATCAAAATATGGATCATTGCACCATTTTTCATATACTTCTCTGTAACTCATGTTTGTTATCCTCCCTGTCTGTTGTACTTTATTTAACTTAAGACAGCAGACTTTTTCTGGATTTAAGCTCGTTTCATCACAGCTTAAAGTTACTATTTGTTTAGTCTGCTGTCAACTTAAAAATTAATTTATTTTTTCTAATTCTCTTGGTTCCTGATAAAGCTCTTTTAGATCACTGAGAACCTGTACTTTTCCTTTGCGGTCTGCGGTGCTCCAGGCTTTTCGTCAGTTCCATGACAGCCTTCATATAGCAGGCATGATCCTCTCTTAACCGGCCATACCTTCCGCAGCGTTCCGCGCAGACGGTACATCATATTTTTCAGTGCTCCGTACGGATTTTCACTCTTCTCATCCGTCCAGAGTGCTTCGGTTAACTGTTCCAGTGTTACGATATGGTTTTTGTTGCAGATCATATAAACCAGCAGCTTTGTGATCATCGGGGAATGAATCGCTTCCTCGTTGAGGCAGCGTGTTTCATCGTACATGCGGAATCTTCCAGGCAGCTGTACGCGAATCATAAAACATCGTCTCCTTCTAAGAACTCAAGCTCTTTTTCGGTCTGAATTGCCGGCAGTGCACTGTATTTCAGATTCTTTGCCCAGCCTTTTTTCTCCTCGGAGAAGCGCTCGCTGATTCTCTTGTAGACGAGTTCGCATCCTCTCTGGCTGCCGCCCTGCAGCAGAATCACATACTGGGACGGGCTGTATTTTGCAAAGAAATCGGAATGACGCAGGCTGCGTTTCATTACCTCAAGCAGCTTTTCGGACATACGGTCAAGGCGCGGACCGCCTTTTGCCGGGTAACCTTTTCCGTCTGTAATGGTGCACAGCATCAGCCACGGCATCTGTCCGTTCAGCTCGGACATACGGTAAACAAGTCGGTAGCAGTCACGGAATCCGGCGAGGGAACAGAAGAATGCTCCGCCCTTTTCTCCCGGGCTCTCCTGAAGATCTGCCTGTACCTCTTCGATCACGCGGTGTCTGCTGCCCATGCGGCTTCCCAGATAGCGGTACTGCTCCACCAGTTTCTCGCTCGGTGTAACGCCAAGCTCTTCAAAGTAATGTTTCGAGGTCTGCTCGTACAGTTTCATGGCCTCTTTGTATCTCTCCAGGCCGATCAGCGCCTGCATCTGGACTGCCTGCCACTCGTCGAACGGATACAGTTCGGAAGCAACAGAAGTCAGTTTCTGCAGCTCATCGAACTCCTCGTTTTTCAGAAGATACTCACTTACTTCTTTCAGTGCATCGGAATATACTTTTTTCAGCTGCGCGCGCTCCGCCTGTACCCACTCTTCCTCGCCGAAATCTGCAAGGAACTCTCCGGTGTACAGCTCCAGTGCTTCGATCATCTGATCCATGCGCGCTTTCTCGTCTGTCTCTTTTCCTGCTTCCAGGATCTTATTTTTGATATCAATCGCATCTACCTCGACCGGCATCGGGCTGGTCCAGTGGTAAACGCCTTTCTGTGTATAAATGTACTCAAACTGCGGAAGTCCTGCCTCGACAAGGCTTCTTTTCAGGCGATGTACGCCGACACGCAGGCTGTTTGCCGCGTCCGCCACATCTTCTCTTCCGTATGTGCTCTCCAACAGTCTTCCTCTGGAAATTCCATTGTCCTTGTTATAGAGGAAAATCTGCAGAAGTCTCATCGATTTTGTTGCCATTGTTTTCCGGAAGGAAATCGGCTGGTCGCCGTACTCCAGGAAAAAACTTCCCATCATGTGTACTTTTAAAAGCGGTAACTGTTCTGTTTGGTTTTTCATTTCTTCGTTCATACTAACTCCTGTATTGCCTGTTGTGCTCTAATCTCTGTGGTCGGTTGCGCTGCGCTCCGCAATCGGCTGCGGTAACGGGCCGGCGGTTCCCTGTTCGTTCATTTCAAAAACAATTACGGACGCCGGATTTCTGTTTTCTATTTTACATCATTTTAATCAAAAATCCTACTATAAAATGTATAAAATATTAACTTTAACACCGAAAAATTCCTGCTTTTTCTTCCTTTGTCTTGTTATCTTTTTGTCAATCCCATCTCATCCGTAAATTGCCCGCATGATTTTAGCCATCAGCCGCCCTGCAGGCGCCGAGATCACCAGTATTACAGCAAGAGATACCATGCCGCACCCGAGCAGTGCGCGGTTCACAAGTCCCCGTGCTGAGCAGAGTCCGAGGCAGAATCCCTTCTTCCAGGGCCAGAACAGCTTTCCGGTTTCCGGTTGAAAAAATCGAGCACCAGATGGGACAGAAAGCCCACGGCAAAATAAGCGGACGCATCCGGGTAGATGATGTCCACGCACGCCGTCAGCAATGCCAGCGCCGCAAATGAATGCATGAAGGAGCGGTGCGGCTGCTGTTTCCCATAGGCGCAGATCAGCAAAAATGCTGCCGTTCCGGTGAGGAGACGCAGCACGCTGCTGTCGCTTGTGAGGCGGCGGTAAATTCCAAGATTCAGTTTATACTCCGCAAGAATTGTGAGCACCGCAACTGCAACTGTTGCCGTAATAATCTTATCGGCATCGCGGTGCGCCTGTGAAGTGCCGACATCAATGTCACTGATCAAACCGCCGATCGCGGCAGCCCCGGCACCGGCCACAAGCGCGGGAACCGTCTGCGGCTGTAAAACAGCAAGTGCCGCTGCTGTTCCAATAAAAAAAATGTGTTCTTCCAAGCATTTGTCTGTTTTTTCCTTTCGTAAAATTTCCTTTATCATAGCACATTCCCGCCCTTTTATGCAACCATTTGTTCGATTCTTTTACGACCGTATGGTCCTATCAGGATCAAAAAAAGAACCTCCTGCGACCGTTTATCGCCGCAGGAGGTTCTCCTCTGTTTCTGCCTTTATTCCATACTATTTCCAGGTTATCTTATTTCACGTTTTTCCCTTCATTGTATGAATTTTCATTTGACATTTATCGCTCATTTGAGTTATATCTTTATGCTTCATATACCAGTTCACCAGCAAGATACGTCCGGCACACCGGAATGTCTTTGATCATGCTCTCATCCACCTCAAACGGATTCTGACCCAGTACGACGAAGTCTGCCATCATGCCTTCTGCGATCTGGCCTTTCACGTTCTCCTCGAAACTTGCCTCGGCACTGCGGATCGTGTAACTGTCGAGTGCTTCCTGTACGGTGAATTTCTGATCCGGCAGGTACGGGCCGACATGGTCGCGCAGCGTTGTTCTTGTGACAGCGCACTGCATGCAGGCGAGGGCATCCGGCAGCTCTACCGGGCAGTCAGTTCCGTTGCTGACGGAGACGCCGTTATTCATCAGCGTCTTCCAGCTGTAGCTTGTGCTCGCAAGCTCTTTGCCGACGCGCTCCTCTACGATATGGTTATCGTAATCGAGGAAGATGCTCTGTGCGTAAACGTGAAGATGCATTTTTCGCGATTTTTTCAAGCTGATCGGCTCTTGTGATCTGGCAGTGCACGATGCCGTGGCGGTGATCTTCTCTCGGGTTTTCAGCAAGGGCTTTTTTCATAGGCACTTAACACGCGGTCGAGGCACGCATCACCGATCGTGTGAACTGCAGCCTGCATGCCGTGTGCATTGGCGTAGCCGATCATCTCATCCATGGTTTCCTGGGTGAATACCGGGATTCCGCAGGTGGACGGGTCGTCTGCGTATGGGCGACTGAGGAATGCTGTTCTCGCACCGAGTGCGCCGTCGCCGAGCATTTTCAGCGGTCCGATTTTAAAGCGGTCTGTGCCGATGCCGGTCACATTTCCAGCCTCAACGAAACCTTTTAAGGATTCCAGATCGGTAAAGTTGCTCTGCTCGTAAACGCGGACGGTCAGCTCGCCGGAATCCTCGAGTTCTTTGTATGCTTCGTTGACGGTCTGCCACGGAACGGCGCGGTAAACGCAGTAATCATCACTCTGGCTGCTGGTGACGCCGTAGCTGTTCAGGGCTTTGCAGGCGCTGCGGATCATATCTTTGATTTCCTCTTTGCTCGGCACCGGAATGCTGTCGTAAACCGGTTCCATTGCATTGTCGAAGAATCTTCCGTCCGGCTCACCGTTTTCCATACCGATCTCTCCGCCCTCCGGCTGCGGGGTATCTGCGGTGACGCCGAGGAGTTCCAGCGCTTTGCTGTTGACTACGAGGCAGTGGCCGCACGCTCTCGTCGCGCAGATCGGAACTTCAGTTGATACGCGGTCAAGATCGTAGCGGTTCGGCATGCGGTCCACGTCCGTGAAGTAATCCTGATTCCAGCCGCGGCCCATCAGCCATGCGCCGTCTTTTCGCGGATGCTCTTTCTGGAAGGTGTCGAGGCAGGCGAGCATATCTTCCAGGCTTTCGGTATGTGCGGCAAGCTGCGCTTTCAGCAGGGAGCTTCCGTAATTTAAAAGGTGCATATGGCTGTCGTTAAAACCGCTGCAGACGAATTTTCCGCCGAGGTCTACAACTTTGTCGCCGGCTGCTGCAAGGGCATCTGCCTCTGCGCTGCTTCCGGCGAAAACAAATTTGCCGTCTTCTACTGCAAACGCTTCGACAAGCGGCAGTTTTCCGGTGTAGACAGCTCCGTTTTTGTAAATTGTTTTCATATCATTATCCTCCTACTGTCATCTAAATTTGATTCTATTCTTTTCTGCCCATTTGCGCAATATACAAATTCAGACACGCTATTCTCTTGCGTGTCTGGATTCGCTTTTGAATATTTTTTATTTCGTTTTCTCTTCATAGAACAGGCAGGCGTTCTTGTCTACCGTGCCCTGGCCGAAGTTTCTTGCTTTGTAGTCTTTCAGCAGTTTGAAATACTGGTTCGAGAGAATCAGGATCACTGCTACGTTGACGAAGGTCGGGATCGCAGATGTGATATCAACGACAGTCCAGATAAAGCCCTGGTTGTTTGTCTTTACCAGATAGATCGTCCACAGTACGCCCGGCAGAGCGCGGACTGCGTAGAAGATTTTCATGACGATATCTTTCATCTTGCCTTCTTTTTTATACAGATGCTCCAGAATTGCCAGATAGTAGGTGAACCATCCGCCGGAAGTCGTTACAGTAAAAATGACCATGATGACTGCCAGAAGGATGCTTCCAAATTTGCCGAATCCGCTTGCAAATGCACTTAAAGCAAGTGTTCCGCCGTTCGTTCCGTCGGTCCAGTTTCCGCTTAAGATAACGGAAAGTGCGGTGATCGTACAGATAACCATGGTATCAAAGAATACCTCGAAAGATCCCCACAGACCCTGCTCTACCGGATGCGGTGTTTTTGCGGAAGCATGGATCATTGGAGAAGTACCCCATCCAGCCTCATTGGAGTATACGGAACGCGCCATACCCACACGGATAATCTCGCTGACTGCGCAGCCGGCAAAACCGCCGATCGCTGCTGTTCCGGTAAATGCGTTTGTTACGATGGCTGCAAATACGCCAGGAACGCGGTTGATGTTGATGATGATCATGCCAATTCCCATCAAGATATAAAGAACGCTCATAAATGGAACGAGCTTGCTGAACAGACTTGCGATTTTCTTCGTACCGCCGCTTGTAACGACATAGGTCAGAATGCAGAGCAGAACGCCCATCACGATAACGCCTTCTACTTTGAAGCTTCCAAGATTGATATTCTCAATACCGAACGCACCGGCTACGACCTGAGATGCGGTCAGGTTGGAAGAGGTTACGAAGAAGGTGGAGAAAATACCGATGCCGAAGATGAGCGCCGGGATCAGCCACAGCTTGCCCCAGTGGCGCTCCTCGCCAAGTCCGCACTCCATGTAGTAAGTCGGACCGCCGTAGTACTCACCTTTTTCGTTGGTGTGACGGTAGTAGCAGCCGAGGGTAACCTCAACCTGTTTTAATATCATACCAAGCAGAGACGAAAGCCACATCCACATAATGGCTCCCGGGCCACCTGCTGCAACTGCAGTTGCAACACCGGCGATATTACCGAATCCTACGGTACCGCCGATAGCGGTCGAAATCGCCTCAAACGAGGAAAGCATACCCTTTCCTTCACTTGCTTTGTCTTCTTTCTGGAACAGTTTTCCGCCGGTTCTCTTCATAATCCAGCCAAAGTGACGAAACTGGAAAAATCCAGAACGAACGGTAAAGTACAGACCGGTCAGAATCATCAGCGCGATCAGCGGCACGCCCCAAAGGACACCGTCCAGCCAGTTAAGAAATGCTATCATGTCAAAATCCTCCCTTTTTTCTTTTCCGGCAACAGTTTTCTTCAGACGTATCCTGTAACACCCGTTTCGTCTTTCGTTCTCCAACCAAACAGATTTCCACCCCCGGAACCTTTTGTCACGGTTCCAACTGCAGTACAATAAAAAGAACAGCGGTCTTCACCACTGCTCCATTAAATCTACGTTCATGAAGCAATAGCTCCTCCACCAGTACGGTGAGAGTGCACAGCCTGTTCGACTGTACCCCAACACAGACAGTTTTTCGGGAACTGCCCCGTTTCGGCGAATGCTCCTTTCCCTGCCCGTCCCAGACCCCGTTGTCTCAGGACAGGTACTCTTAGCCTTCGCGCCTCTATTGCCGAATATGTATATTGACAGGTATTATCATATGTTTCTTTTCGCCACTTGTCAATCGTTTTTTCGACATTATTTTACAAAAATTTTATATTTTCGAAATTTGTCCCGATTTATTTGAGATTCTCCCCGTCGATTTTTTCGTCCCGGTAAAAATACTCGCGGTCGTGTTCGCCGATGGTGACTTCTGCGAAAGTTTCCTTCATATATTTGACTTTCTTGTCTCCCTCTGACGGCTTCAGCTGGTTGAACTCCCACAGACGCTCCATATAGCCGGACTGCTCTTTGGCCGGATCTTCCACATTCGGGTTGTAAATGATTCCTTTTACCATTCATTCTCTGTCTGTCATACCGTCCTCCTGTCTGCTGTAGGATCTAAATAAGTATCCCTTCCAAATGATCCATCTCATGCTGGCAGATCTGGGCTGGCCAGCCGGTGAATTTTTGGCGTTGTTTTTTCCAATTCCAGTCGTAGTATTCGATTTCGATGTTCTGGTACCGCTTTGTTTTCCGCACGCCTGGCAGGGAGAGGCAACCTTCTTCTGTTTCGTAGGGGCCGCTTTTGCGGACGATCACCGGGTTGAACATGATGATGTCGCGGAATCCGGCGTTTACGATGATGATGCGTTTTTTCACGCCGATCATATTTGCCGCCATGCCGACGCATGCCTCGCGGTTTGCTGCCAGTGTGTCCTGCAGATCTCTTCCCACCTGCAGATCTTCCTCTGTCGCCGGGATGGATTTCTGTCCGAGGAAGAGAACGTCTCTCATAATTGGTTTTACCATTTGTGTTTCCTTTCTCTTTCGGCCTTAAAGGCCGAAATCGTTTAATTTTCTATTTGAATCCGCATATCGCACGATGTGCATCCGATCACGGTTTTTCCGCCTTCCTGCTCCAGTCGTTCTACTTTTCCGCCGCAGAACGGGCAGATCCAGTCGATCTGTTTTCCGGCTTTGACAACCTGCATCATGTTGACGAATTTTGTCGTATCTACATTTTTCGAATTGCAATTCTGCGTCCAATCACCGGAGAGTACTTTTCGCAATTCGCCGTTTTCATTCAGAATAACGGTGTCGCCCTCCTCGATGTTCCAGTCATACAGCATCTGATCCTCCTGGCGGATGCGCGATTCTGTTCCGTTTTCATCTTTCAAAACAACAACTGCCATGACAGGCTCGTCGGCACCGCGCTCCTCACAGCCGAAATCAAGGTCTTCCTCAATTCGCATTACCTGATATTTCATAAAAACGCCCTTTCGTCAAATATAATTCATGCTTTTTTGTATTCCACACGGTTTTTGCTGTTACAAAACTTTTTATTCCTGAATCGTAAAAATCACAACCCGCTCCCGGCTGTCCCCGCCCGGAAACAGATCCATACAGTCGATCTCATCGAGAAATTCCAGTTCCGGCACAGTCATCAGATACGAGATATAGGCATCCGACGGGTAATAGAAAAACAGCTGGATCTCCCGCGGATTTTCGTAGTACGATTCCAGCAGTCTTGCCATCGCTTTTCTTAAGATTTCAAGCGAAAACGGGTTAAAAAAAATACACCCGGTCCACTTCCACAGGAACGGGAAAATTTTCGGCGCTCTCCAGCACAAACTCCGTCCGAGCACCAGAGGCCGCCGCCTTTTTGTTTTCCATTGCCTTCGCATAAATCCGGTCATCATACTCCACACCGATGGACTGGCACCGGGTCTGCGCCGATAAGAAGAAATCTACGCGGCCCTTTCCGCATCCGTAATCGAGCAGCGTATTTCCCTTTCGGATCATCCCCGTGTTTGCCATCCGCTCCAGCACGCAGTACGGGGTCGGCTCATACGGATACCGGTACAGATCCGACCGGCTGTCATCCCGCCCCATTGTGTGGATCTGAAGCAGCTTGTCCCAGCGGTTTTCGTTTTTATCCTCTCTCATCGCCCGTCTCCCGATACTGTTCGAATAATTCCAGATACTCCTGTTCCACCGCAGCAAACGGCCGCACCGTGTAGTCCAGCGTGATGTGAAGTTTCGGCGCATCCCCCCGCCTGCGGTTCCTCCAGCAGATTTGTCAGATCGTACCACAGCAGATCATTGTCGATCTGTTTCATCATCCGCTGCTCCTCCGCCGTCAGATCACTGCCAAGATATTTCTCATAAATCACCGAAAGCAGATGGTCCTCGATCTCGCGGTACCGCGGCATTTCCTGTTTTAATGGCCGCGGCACGTCCGACATGTAACACTCGCTCGCGTCATGCAGAAGGCACGCCAGCACCAGCCGCCGGGAATAGCCGCGCGCGGCCGCCTCTTTCGCACAGCAGATGCAGTGCTCTCCCACTGACCAGAACGTCGTCACATGGCCGTTTCCGCGGCAGATCATCGGCAGCGCATGCGCAAAATCCTCCACACAGAGCAGTTCCGGAGCGGGATGCACAGGGTCAAAATGTTTTCTTGTATACGTTGTTATTGTGCTCATTCTTTTATCTCACTATATGATTTTACTGCCGGCTGTCCCGCGTGCGGCTCGCCGATGATTTTTTCCATCCAGACCATATCGTACCAGCGGTCGAATTTGTAGCCGCAGTTGTGGAAGGTTCCCACGAGTTCGAATCCGAGATGCGCATGGAACTCGGCGCTGTTTTTCGTCAGATATTCATCCTCGACCTGCGGATAGCCGATGCAGGCGTAGAGGTTCAGAATGCCCATTTTTTCAGGCGTCCGCCAGCTCTTCATACAGTCTCCGGCCAAGGCCTCCTTTTCTTGCATTGTGATCGAGATAAATGGTCAGCTCGCTCGACCAGTCGTATGCGGCGCGGCCGACAAAGGCATGTGCGTATGCATAACCTCGATTTTTCCATCCTGCTCGATGACGAGGTATGGATATTTTTTCATGATATCACGCATGCGGTTCTCAAATTCTTCCAGAGACGGCACGTCCCACTCGAAAGAAATGACGGTGTATTCTACATAATAAGCATAAATCTCCAGAATACGTGCGGCATCCTCTATTTTTGCATCTCTGACAGTAATTGTACTCATAATAAATTCCTCCTCTGACCGTACTGCTTGCGTTTTCTGAACTTTATCTTATCACTCCGCTGAAAAATGGACAACATGATTTCCAGATTTCCTTTTTTTCTAAATTTTTCTGTGCTCTTTGCTTTCTTTCCTGTATAATAAAAGAAACAAGACGGATCACTATTTTTCTTCTTAATGAAAGAAAGGAACGTGCCTATGAAAATTTTAAATCTCGAAAACGAAAACCGGAAATTCACCAAATCCATCGAAAATTTCCACGTCATGGAATATCTCCAGGATTCCAGCGTCTCGCCGATGACTGCCATGGAGGAGTATTACATGAGCAAAATGAATGTGCGCCGCCGCCAGGTTGTCATTGAACTGGACAAGGAGCACTCCGCGATTATCCAGTCCGGTGCGATGCAGTGGATGGGCGGCCATGTACAGGCGACCGCCGGAATCAAAGGGATCGGCGACCTGTTCGGAAAGGCCATCAAAGGCGCCATGACAAAGGAATCTGCCGTAAAACCGGAGTACGTTGGCGACGGATATCTCGTGCTGGAACCGACCTACAAATACATCATTCTTGTGGATGTCGAGAAATGGGGCTCCTCCGGAATGACGATTGAGGACGGCATATTCCTCGCCTGTGACGGCAGAGTCAAAAACAAACTGACCGCCCGCAAGAGTATTTCCTCCGCTGTCCTCGGCGGTGAAGGCTTCTTCAATCTGAGCCTCGTCGGCAGAGGCGCCGTTGCCCTCGAAAGCAACGTACCTGAGGACGAGCTGATCGAAGTCGAACTCGAAAACGACGAACTGAAAATCGATGGAAACCTCGCCGTCTGCTGGTCCTCCAACCTTGATTTCACCGTAGAGCGCTCCACCAAAACCCTCGTCGGCTCCGCCGTCAGCGGCGAAGGCCTCGTCAACGTCTACCGCGGAACCGGCCGCGTCCTCATGAGCCCGGTCGCCCCGACAGATTCCCCGCTGACTGCAACCAACACGACCCAGGCGAACCCCGCTGTGAAGAACAACCTTCCGCCGGAAAATTAAATTCGAATCCTCTCCGCCCCTATGCCTAATACGCATAGAAAAAAGTCAAATTAAACCTCGTTTTTGATTGACACTTTCTTCAAAGCATGTTAGCGTAAAATACGCACTTATCTTTACATTCTTAAGAAAAACCATACGATAAAATACATGTTCTGGAGAAAATGATGAATAGAATAAACTGGACTGAACTGAAACCGCAGATTCAGCAGGTCGGGCGATTAAGTCTGCCTGCGATTCTTACACAGATTACTACGATTGCGATGCAATACATTGATTCCGCGATGGTCGGCGCGCTTGGGGCGAATGCTTCGGCGGCGATCGGGCTGGTTTCGTCGACGACGTGGCTCCTCAGCGGTACGATTTATGCGGTTTCAGCCGGTTTTTCTGTTCAGGTAGCGCATCAGATCGGGGGAAATCATGACAAGAAGGCAAGGGATGTTGTGCGGCATGGCATCGCGTCCGCGCTTGTTGTGTCGGCTGTTTTGTGCCTGATCGGGCTTCTGATCAGTCATCCGCTGCCGGGGTGGCTCGGCGGTGCGCAGGAGATCCGGCGGAATGCCACGCTCTATTTTATGATGTTTGCCATCATGCTTCCGTTTTCCCAGCTCAACTCGCTGATGTCGTCCTTCCTGCAGTGCAGCGGTGATATGGTGACGCCCAGTATTTTAAATGCCGTTATGTGCGTGCTCGATGTCATTTTCAATGCTCTTTTGATTCCGGTTTTCGGTGTCATGGGTGCCGGTATGGGAACGATGCTGGCCTGCGCCGTCATCAGCCTCACGGGTGCCTGGTTCTGTTGTGTCCGCAATCCGCGGCTGCGTCTCCGCCGGAAGGAAAAAACGGTTTTCGATGCGAAAATTCTGAAAACTGCATTCAAAATCGGTGTGCCGGTTGCCGTACAGGAAATCGCGATGAACAGCGCCATGGTTGCTGCCACCATGCTGATTGCCCCGCTCGGCTCCATTGCGATTGCGGCCAATTCGTTCGCCGTCACCGCCGAAGGCCTCTGCTACATGCCAGGCTACGGCATCGGTTCCGCCGCGACAACGCTCGTCGGCAGAAGCTACGGCGCCGGAAATTACAAGCTGGCGAAACGCTACGGAAATATCTGCATTGCCATGGGCGCAGTCCTGATGGCCATCACTGGAGGTCTGATGATGATCTTCTGTCCGTTCGTCTTTAGCATTCTGACTCCTGACCCGCAGGTTCGCTCGTTTGCCGCCGAGGTACTCCGCATCGAACTGCTCGCCGAGCCGTTTTTCGGCGCTTCCATCGTTGCCGCCGGAGCCCTCCGCGGAACAGGCGATACGTTTGTGCCAAGCCTTCTGAACCTTGGCAGCATCTGGGTCATCCGCCTCGGTCTCGCGGTACTTCTCATCACCCCGCTCGGCCTGCGCGGCATGTGGATCGCCATGGCTATCGAGCTCTGCATCCGCGGATTGCTGCTGCTCTACCGCCAGCATACATCGAAATATTATAAACTGCCCGCAGCCTGACTTGGCGGCAGCGTATAGAAAAAGCGCTTATTTGAGATTTCATTCCCGCCTCAAATAAGCGCTTTCTATTTTACCTTATCCCTTGTTTCAATTCACAGTCGGTATTTTCATGGAGTCTGACATGTCGAAAATAGTTCGACTGTGACTTGCCTCATGTTCTGTGGAGGATACCGATTTCTCTCCGCCCGCCACTGCCGTTATGTTTCTTTTAACAATTCATCCCACCACTTTAGAAGCGGGAGACTTCTTGTCTACTGGCATTAAAACTGAATCACTTCCGGCTCGTCCGTAAAGGAGCTGATCGTTACTGTTGCATTCTGGAAATTTTAAACGTCTCAACCTCCACAACCCGCTCTTTCCCTCTCGTTCCCCAGATCATCAGATGGACCTTATATTCCACCGAATCCCGTGCATAAAAGAATGGCTCCTCGCGCAGCATGATGCGCGTTTTCCTTCGGCTTCCAGTATCTTTTTCCGTTTCATTGCCTGCTCCTGGATTTTTCGGATCTGGGTTCCTTCTTCGCCAGTGAAGCGTCGTTTCGGGTAATTCTGTGCTTCGCGGGCCAGTTTTTTTTCCAGTAAATCCACGACTTTCGCGTGGCGGCTCGTATGCAGCAGTTTTGCGATCTGTTTTGCGAGGAGTTTTCCCTGCCATTTTTCATAAAGTGCAAGATACCGCAGCAGCACTTTATCGCCTGCCTCCGATGCCAGTTTTTTTCATCTCCGTAATTGCCTCTTCCGTCGCTTCCCACCACGGGCATGACGGTACGAGATACTGATCCGGCACCGCCGGGTAGCAGCAGAAATTGAGCGGCGGGAAATTGGCCAGCGATGCCAGACGCATTTCTTTCTCGGTGCAGAACGCCTCGCCGAGGTATTCCAGCTTGTCCCGCAGGATCGCAATACGGAACTCAATCTGCCGCAGATACTCGTATCCGTCCACCCAGAAATGACCCGTTTTTCCGTAATCAAACAGATGCACTTCCAGTGAAAGGCGGCTGAAAAACAGCGTGCACACCGTCTCTTTCTGCCGCACGATCAGAACGTACTGCTCCCCGTCTTTTTCCAGTGCGGCATCTATTTCTCCCTCGTATTCCTTCTGATACGTTCCCGTCAGCTCCGCGTCATGAAAAACGAGAAAGCTCTCTGCCGCATCGTTCATCAGATAGACAAGCCAGATCTCCTTTTCTTCTCCCCCGTACCGCTCACCCGGAAGCAGCAGCTCGAACTGCCCCTGCGAAAGAAGCACATCCAGCCTTTCCAGTTCCTCGGTCCATGTGATATTTTCTGCAATTTCCATTCCGTGATTCTCCCCTGTTTTCTTTTACTTCCTATGATACACCATAAAAAGGCTCCACTGCAATCCAAAGCAGTAGAGCCCCTTCTCCAAATTTTTCTGTTATTAATCCGTCCCGTTATCCGGCGCATGCCGTCCGCACTTTCTCGTCCAGCGTCGTCTGAATCTCTTTTAAATTCACCGGTTTCGGAATATACCCGCGTCATGCCCGCATCCGCGCACCGCTTGCGGTCCGTTGCAAAGGTATTTGCTGTCATCGCAAAAATCGGAACATCATTGTCCTCACGCACACTGTTTCGAATTTTTTCGTCGCCTCGATGCCATCCATCACCGGCATCTGCATATCCATGAAGATCGCAAAATAGCTTCCCGGATCCGACGCTCAAACTGATCCACGGCCTTGGAACCATTCTCCGCCCAGTCCACGACAAGGCCGAAGCTTCCAAGCAGCTCCGTCGCAACCTCTGCATTCAGTGCATTATCCTCCGCAAGCAGAACAGCAGCACACCTGCAATCAGTGCCACCAGATACAGCTGGTGGTCAAACAGATACGCCATGATGGTCGGTGTCTCCACGTTCATGCTCGTAAATGCGGTGATCGCCGGATGGCGGGAAAATGCAAACTCCTCCTCTCGTATTTTCTTTTCGCAGGCAATAAAAAAGCACCATAGATTCTCCTACCGTGCATTTGAGTCATTTCTCCCTATTTATTTTATAAGAAATGTTCCATATTTACGCAGCTGGCTGCCATTTTACAGGCCCTGTAGCTTTGCGTCACAGCCTTTCGACTGTTTTGCCGAGAATATTCAATTCACCTTGAGGAACTGTTCCCATTTCCTCGACATTATCCTACCACATCGGGCAGAACCTGTCAACTGTTTTGGAGCAGCTTTCTCAAAAAACTGCTTTTTGAAGAGTTCTTCCGTTATGCCTGCACCTCTGCCGCCTTTTTGCGCAGCTGGTCGAGGTCTGCGGCATCCGGGTGAGCCAGCGCCTTGTCAAAATTCTCGATCAGCATCTCGAGGTTGGGTGCATGGTTGGGCTGCTGCAGCATCTTTTCGTACTGCTGGCGCACAGTCATGGGCATCTTGCCTGGCACATATAAGTTCCAATGACCGTGTTGCTCTCATCCAGCGACTTCTGCACCGCTGCCAGGATCTGCTCGAAATATTCCGCACTGCCGCCAAAGCCTGCGGTGCCGAACAAAAAGACCTGCTTCCCTCTCAGGTCGTGCAAAAAGGCGGTGAGGGTGTCATCGGCATGGCCCTTGTCCGTCCAGAAGCCGATGTAAAGGGTCTCAGCCTCCAGTGCCTCCGGGGCCGGTGCTCCGAAGTAGGTGCACTCATTCTGGGGCAAGCTTGCGCGAAGGGTGTCGGCCAGCAGGCGGGTGTTGCCGGTCTTGCTGCTGAAAACGATGGCGTAGCTCATGGTCATTCTCCTTTATTCTCTTTGATATCAGATGCTTCCCTGTTCTTTTGCGTTCAGGGCATCATAGATACAGCGGGTGCCCTGATGGGCGATCAGGCCGCCAGGCACTTCTTGTTGCAGCGGACACAGCGGTGGATCTTTGCCGCATTGCCGCTCTGCAGTTTGTTGACCCAGTTGGGGTCGGCCAGCAGCTGGCGGCACATTGCCG
>ENA-OQJI01000095-OQJI01000095.1-human-gut-metagenome-genome-assembly--contig:-NODE-95-length-19810-cov-1.140273_pt1 | contig 19810 bp, 23 predicted proteins | sample MGYA00242602_ERZ504768 | MGnify/ENA primary metagenome ERZ504768 (study PRJEB26092, sample SAMD00036368) | human gut metagenome | host: Homo sapiens | study: EMG produced TPA metagenomics assembly of...
ATAACGTCCTCCCCCCATCCCACCTCTTCATTGGGATACTCCTCATACCCCGGCAATGGTCTGGCGCCTTTTCGGAGATAAGCTTTTACTTTTTCCCCATAGAGATAGGGATCGTTTCCATTTACAATCCCCCATTGCATTAACAATGCTGCGGATCCGCTGACAAAGGGTGTTGCAAAGGAAGTCCCTGTTACTGTTCTGTAACCACCACCGGGTACGGGGGCAACTATGTTCACTCCGGGTGCCACCAGATCAGGTTTCAGATATGGCAGCATTCTGCTGCCCCTTCCGGAAAAATCCGCATAGGAGTCAACCAGCGAATCATATGCTCCAACTGTAATAACCCGCCGGGCTGTGGCAGGTATGGTCAAAGTCCCATATGCCCTTGGTTCATAAAACCCAGTCCCTCTGTTCAGAGTATTTCCACCCGGCAGCCACAGGTAATATTCCCTCCTCTGACCTTTTTTCCACTTAGGATGATTTTCCAGTCTCCACTGTCCACATAAGTTTTTCCAGGAAGGAAATCTATGTAGATTTCCTGTGTCAGATGATAGGGTCCAGGTTTGCCATAATAGATTAAAAGATCTGTATTTCCCAGTCTGTACCTCTGAGGACCAAGCTTTTCGTCTAAGGGGCCGATCCGGTTTCCGGATGGATTTTCAATATAAATACTCATTTCATCCTCATAGGATTTCCATAACTGCACATTTAATGTTGGTTCCCTGCTGCTCACAGATAATTCTATCTGTCTGGTCTGTCCCTGTTTCATGGTTCCGCCCTCATGCAGAGGCTGATTGCCGTTGTTCCCTGTACCGTGTACAGATAGCCAGACGTCCTATGGAAGAAACCATATCTATATATGTTTCAAGGAGGGAATCTCCCTTGTGTGTTCATTATAACTAGGGGAAAATTACTGTAAAAAAATTTGCAGTCTTTACACTGCCTGTTTTTCTACCGGATAAGGCGACTGATACTTAAATACAATATCAATGCTCTTATCTCCATTCACAACAATTTTTTCAATCAATTCTGTCACAATTTCTCTTGTCACTTCGGATAATGTTCCATACTTGATAAATTTCTCTATCCAGTTTTCATAAGATTCTTCTGCCTCTCCAAAGCTGTCTTTCTCTTGTTCTGCCAACTGAATCTTCGCCCTGATATCTTTATCCTGCTTTTCATATTCTGCCTTATAGGAGAGATATTCTTCTTTATCCAGAACACCATCTACATAATTTTCGTAAGTTTTCTTTTTATACTTTTGGACAGCCGCAAGTTCTTTTTGTAACCGTTCAATCTGCTGGTCTGCTTCTGCACATCGTCTCTGCACCTCCTTCTTCCTATCTGCTACTTTTAATATTTCATCCTTATCACTTTCTTTCAGTGCCAGTTCCGCTTGTCTTTGGATTTCATTTTTTACAATAGAATCCAATACTTCTTTTTTAATGAAATGAGAATAACAAACTGTGTTTCCTTTTTTGTGATAGGTACCGCACTCATAACCGTCCCGACAAGTAACCCTCTGGAAATTATATCCGCAATCTCCACAAACAATAATTCCTGCGTATGGATTTACCTTTCTCACTTCGCTATTAAATCCCGGTGTCCGTGTTCTTTTCTTCATAAGTTCCTGTACCTGCTCAAAAGTATCTTTGCTAATAATTGCTTCGTGCATTCCTTCCACAATATACTGCTGTTCCTCTGGAATATATTGATACTTTTCCACTTTATAGGATATCTTTTCTGATTTATGCTGTACCATAGCCCCTGTATAAACTCTGTTTCGCAAAATTACATTGATCGTAGGATATGCCCAGCCCTTTGCACCCGCTTTTTCTAATGCATTGGCATATTTCAATCCCTGCACCTTTCTCTTATACTCTGACGGTGTCAGAATTCCTTCCTGATTCAGTTTCTTTGCAATACCATCCCTGGAATATCCTTCCAAACTCATATAAAAGATTCTCCGTACCACTTTAGCTGCTTCTTCATCTACAAGAAAATGATGCTTATCTGCCGGATCTTTTACATATCCATATGGGGCAAACCCAGACATAAACTGTCCCCGTTTCTTCTGGGCGGTCAATGCACCTCTGATTTTCTTAGATATATCACGACTATACATATCATTAAACAACGTCTTAAACTGTGCCAATTCTTCATTACTGTGATGAACAGAATCCACGCCATCCAAAATTGCAATATAACGCACACCCAAAGATGGAAAAACACGCTCAATATAGTTACTGGTTTCAATATGTTCACGCCCAAGCCGGGAAATATCTTTCGTAATAACGCCTTGAATTTTCCCTTTGTAGATATCCTCCATCATCCGCTGAAATTCCGGTCTATTCGCAAAATAAAGCCCCGAATAACCGTCATCAATATAAATATCTGCGATTTCCAGATCCTCTGATTTAGTCACATACTCACGAATCAGTTTCATCTGATTTTCAATACTCTCACTAACTTTATTCTCTCCATCATCCTTCGACAGACGACAATATACACCCATCTGATACATCATATCACCCCATCTTTCTCAAGTATTCTATCTGGTGAACTCTCTACTGAAGCAAACTTAAAATATATATCTATTTTCTGCTCTGGATATACATAAATTTTATCAACTAACTCCACAAGCGCTTCTCTGGTAAGCTGCTTTACCGTTATTCTTCTGCGATTAAAGTGCTCCAACCATATCTTTGTTTCATTGACCGCCGCCCGCTGCCTTTGCTCTTCATGGTTCAGTTCTGATAATTCTTTTTGATATTTCTGATTCTCTGTTTCATACATCTGTTTTAATTCCAGATATTCCTCTTTGGAAAGTACTTCATCCATAAACTGTTCATATGCTCGTTTCCGGTATTCCAGATTTCTTTCTATTTTTGCCTGCAATTTTGCAATTTTACCATCCAGTTCCGGCTGTTTCTGTCTGATCTGAGTTTCCAGATTCTTCATATCCATCTTCATCTGTTTCAATTGCTGGTTGATTGCAAATACAACCAGTTCATCCAGCTTTTCAAATGTAATATGATTCAGCTCACAGTAATTCTGCCCCTGCTTCTGATGAAAACCACACATATATCCGTCATAGTCTTTATGAGATGCCAGATAACGTTTTCGCATGGCTGTTTTACATTTCCCACAAAAGAGCAGTCCCACATATTTATGTGGTTCATTGTTTTTATCAAAATAGGAAACTCTGCGCCCCTTTCTTATTTGCTGAACCCTATCAAACTCTTCTTTAGAAATGATTGCCTCATGTGCATCCGGCACCAGCTCCATTTCTTCCAGGGGAATTGCCTTTTTGTATTTCAGCTTATAAGACGGTCTTTCATGTTTCCGAATCACAACCGCCCCAGTATAGACCGGATTCTTTAAAATTCCACTTACAGTAGACGATGTCCACAGACCTTTTCCCGAATCCCATACATAATTGGTTTTTAAAACTTCCTTTTTATATTTTGCGGGACAAGGGATTTCATCTTCATTCAAAGTCCTGCAAATAACCGTACAGCCAAATCCATTTTGATACATTCTGTAAATTCTTCGAACAACCTCGGCTGCATAAGGATCAATTTCCAGATGATTATGAATTGTTTTACTTTTCACATATCCAAAGGGGGGCTGTTTCGGAGTATATTCGCCCATACTTCTTTTGGTCTGAATCGTTGTCTTAATCTTTCTGGATGTATCTCTCAAATACATATCATTCAGCAAAGTTTTTATTTCTAACATTTCATCATAAGTTCCAACGGCTGAATCATAATTATCCAGAATCGAAACAATCCGAATCTGTTTCTCCGGGAAATATTTGCCTAGATAATAGTTGGTATCAATATGTTCTCTTCCAAGTCGAGATACGTCCTTAAAAATCACCATATTGATAACACCAAGCTCAATATCTGCCAGCATCCTCCGAAATTCAGTTCTTTCAAAATTACTTCCAGAAGCCCCATCGTCTACATAAACTTTTTTCTCTGCAATATCTTTATTCTCTGCAATATCTTTATTCTCTGCAATATAATCTCTTGCCATCTGAATCTGAGAGTGAATACTATTGCTGTATTCACCCTCTTTATTTTGCTCTTCAATGGAAATTCGGCAATAAATTCCTGCCTGATACATTCTATCCCTCTTTTCATCGGTCTTGCGTAGTCATTGTCTTTAATTGTCTTTATTTTACAACAAGAACTTAAGAAAATCAACCTGCAATTTTTTCGTTCAGTAAGATTCTGAATGCACTGGATCAATGTCTTTTCCCCATTAAAATGCACTCGAATCTGATATCCTGCATGTTCATAGCTTACATTCTCTTTTTGGATTTCTTTTTTTGTATCCAGAACTTCTACAGAATCAAATAACGTATTCATGCTATATGCCTCCTTCAGCATACAGTTCTCTCTACATCCTATGCCGGCAGGATTGTACAAAAGTTCTGTATGAATTGAATTCGGCTTTCGAAAGCCTGATTACATTCTAAAATTATTCTGCACCAATCACATTGAATTGAAATTGACCGCAGATTGAGTTTTTAAGATTCATTTTCTTCCTATACAGTATCAATTCCTATTGTCCGGAACATTTGTTCGTGTTATAATAAAAAGACTTTAAGAATATAAAACACGAAAACCAAAGGAGGGATTTCTGTTGGAACGATGTGATTTTTCTTCTATTAGCACATGCCTAAAAAATCAAATCAGTGAAAGCAATCAGATGAACCAACCTGATTTTTTATACGAATTATTTGAAGATTTTATGAATGATCCGATAAATGAAGATTTTTCTATGGATAATGGTCTAATTTGCCGCTGGATAACCGGACAAGCAAAAATCAGTCCCAAAATAACCTCATATTATGCAAAACCCAGCAATCAGAAAAAACTGGCAACAACCATTCAGCGGAACTTACTTCCCTTAATGGCAGACTGCAACATGGTTATACAGGACATTTACACGTTATTCATACAGGACGATACGATTTCGGATACAAAAAAGCAGGAACTTGTATCTCTATATAAACCTTCTGATTCAAGGCTGTTGTTTTTAGCAAAAGTACTTTCTTTTGGTATGGAACGGCAATTTATTAAACGTGATACAAGAAATCAAAAACTGATTGCAGGAGGTGTTCTATCTCCGATTGTTCTGGATTACATTATGGACAGCGAAGTCCCAAAACCATGCCGTCATTTTCTAGGAAGAGAAGAAGAACTGGATGAACTCCATACTTTGTTTGAAGAGAACCGACATATATTTCTTTATGGAATTGCCGGAATTGGAAAAAGCGAGCTTGCTAAAGCCTATGCAAAGCAATACAGAAAACAGTACACCAATATTCTCTATATGGAATACACCGGTAATCTATATCAAGATATTGTAGACATGGATTTTATTGATGATCCACCAGAAATCAGTGAGCAGGAACGTTTTCAAAGACATAACCGTTTCTTACGCTCTTTGAAATCTGATACACTGCTGATCATAGACAATTTTAATGTCACATCCACACAGGACAGTTGCCTGTCAGTCGTATTAAAATACCGTTGCCGGGTTTTATTTACAACCAGAAGCCAACTGTCTGAATACTGTAGTTTTCAATTAAAAGAACTGAAAGATATACCCACTCTTTTTCAACTGACATCTGTATTTTATTCAGAAGCAGAGGAAAACCGGGCAATCGTAGAAACTGTACACTACCATACTTTTGCTGTCGAACTGGCAGCCAAACTTCTGGAAAATGGAATTTTAACTCCAGAGCAATTATTGATAAAACTTCAAGAGGAAAAGGCTTCTCTTCATAATGAAGATAAGATTAAAGTAATGAAAGATGGTCAGAGCAAAAAAGCCACCTATTACAACCATATCCATACCCTGTTTTCGTTATACTCCTTATCACGGAAACAGCAGGATATTATGTGCAATATGTGTTTTATGCCTTCATCTGGTATTTCTGCCCGTATATTTTCCAAATGGCTGGAGCTGCCTACTTTAAATGACGTGAATGATCTGATCGAGACAGGTTTTGTACAGTCAAGTCTCCGGCATACTATTTCTCTGCATCCAATGATTCAGGAAATTGCAGTTTCCGAGACCGCACCTTCTGTTACAAGCTGCCACACGTTATTGGATTCTCTGCAAAAAATATGTTTGATGCATGGCATTGAAGTTAGCTATTATAAAAAATTATTTCAAACAGTAGAAAACATCATGCTTTTCATTGAAAAGGACGATATTCCCCAATACCTGTTATTTTTAGAAGATGTTTTTCCATATATGGAGAAGTACCACTATCAAAAGGGTATGAAAAAAATCATCCAGGAACTACAGCATTTTATAAAAGCAAATACTTACGGGACTGCATCTGACCGTGCCTTACTATTGGATTATCAGGCAACTCTGGAACCCAAAACAGAAAAAGCGATAAAATTAGAAAAAGAAGCACTTGCTCAAATAAAAGAAACCACAAAAGAAAATGCCCACCTGGTTTCCAACCTCCATTCCAATCTTGGAGGGCTTTACCGAATCAACGGACAACTTGATCTCGCTAAAAGGCACATGAAAATGGGTATCTCTCTTTTACAACAATACCAGCTTCTTTATACTAATGACAGTATTCCTCAGATTAATAATTATGCTGTCCTCTTAATTGAAATACAAGAACCTGACCTTGCCCTGTCTGCTCTTCAGAAATTAGCACAGATTATCAAAGAATATAATTCAAACCACTGTTTGGATTATGCCCAGGTACAGGAATCCCTTGGAAGTATCTGCCTGATCACTGCAAATATTTCGCAAGCGAAACCCATTTTAAAAAAGCCTTGAAAATTTATGAGGATATATGGGCAGACGAACCCGAATTGATTGAAGAAAAATATCAAGCAATTCAAGAATTGTATCCACAAGCTGGAATTGCTCTGGCAAAAAGTATTCTTCTCACCAAGCACTAACGGTTCCTACAAACACTTGTAAAATATATTGCCTCAATAATGTAAACGCCTAGTTTTGAGATACACTCCAAGACTAGGCGCTTGTCCATTTCCATTTTTTCTTAGACATGGAGCGTTTACATAAGGATCACTTTTCTTTTTTTGACACTTTTCGCTCCTCCTATCTCAAATTTTTTATAGTCTAGGTATATTGCCTTCATCAATGCCTGAGAACTTGTAAATATGCTCCTCTGCTTGTTCAATCTGCGATACATTACAATCATCTCGTCATCAACCTACTGTTTGATACAATATGTCAAATGCATAGTGGCTCAGTTCTATTAGAAATTTATATCTCTAACTCCGCACCAATTCTAAAATTCCTTTTGAAAGGCGATATACTTTATCAACACTTTCCAGTTCTTTATACTTATGCGTAATAAAAACGATAGTCTTATTTTTTAATTCACTATGTAATAACTCACGTAAAGCTTCATTTGATTCAACATCAAATCCTTCTGTAGCCTCATCCATAAGTAAAATGTCTGCATTTTTCAGCAGAGCCCTAGCTACAGCTATCTTTTGTCTTTCTCCTCCAGAAAGTTTTGCACCATCTTGTCCAATTTTTTGTCCAAATCCATGATCCAATTTTTCAATAAAACCTAAAGCACCACTTTTTCTACATGCTTCAACAACTGCATCTCTTGACGCCTTTCCATCGATATTAACATTCTCCTCTATAGTCCCTTGGAATAGATATGGTCTTTGGCTTATAACCGCAATTCTATTTCTCATATCTTGTATATCCATCAATTCCACAGGAGCTCCATACAATTTTATTATTCCTTTTTGTGGCCGGTAGAATCCCGCCAAAAGGTTCAAAAGTGTTGATTTGCCACTTCCATTTTCTCCTACGATCGCAATTCGTTCCCCTTTTTTTACACATAGTGAAATACCATTTAAAATAGGGTGTCCTGGTTCATAACCAAAGACAAGATTTTTTACTTCAAAAACCATATCCCTATCTTGATAAATTTTCTCAGGTTTCATTTCACATAATTTCATTTCCAATTCTTCCGGTTGTCCCCATAACTCAAAAAGACGTTTTGCCGATGGCTCAATTTGCGCAAAATAATATTTAATGTTTATCAATGCTGAAATTGGATTTACAACATATGCACTATATGTAATAAAAGCAAATGCTCCGCCTATAGTGAATTCTCCTTTTATTATAAAAAGCCCACTTAATATATATAATAACGCATTTACAACCGTGTCTATTACTACAACACTGACAGTACTATATTCATCTAGCATTGCGTTCTTTTTATATGAATCCATCAAATCTTTTTGCAGACCTTCAAATTGAGATTTTTTTACCTGAAACAGATTCCAGAGCTTCATTTCATGAATTCCATTTATACACTCGGCAAACCAACTCATAAACTTTCGTTTATCCTCAATCCACTGTTCAAACACTTCCCGTTTCTTGTTTGCACAATAGGACACTATTATAAATTTCAGTGGAATAATTGCTTCTATCAATATTGCTAATTTCCAGTCTAATAAGGACAGCCCAACTACTCCTCCTATTATTTGGAGAATTGATGATATAGAAAACTGAGTAATCTGATCCACAACAGATGACACATTATCAATATCCATACCAATTGTATTTATAATCTCTGCACTTCCTCTTTCAGCAAAATACTGTATTTTCATCCTATTGATTTTCCAGTAAGTCTTTTTATAGAGAGAATGTGTAAACTGATTATGTACATTTGAAAATAATTTTGTTTGGATTATATTTAACTCTTGCTGGGTTAAAGAAATTATTATTAATATAACAGAAAATAAAAGAATGTATTTCATGTTTTTCTGCAATATACCACAATCTGTTATTTGTCTTATAAGCAGTGGGTGTATAAACGTTATGAATGATGAACCCAAAAGGCAACAGATAATCCCTGGAAAATACTTTTTATATTCACACAACATTTTACAAATTCGATACCATGTTTTCCCATTTTCTCTCATATCCAATTGCCATCCTCACTATTCGTTAAGCAAAATATTGACAAACAAGCTCATATATATCCTCTATATTGTAAGTTATTCCTATTCGATCTTCTGCATACAATTCATACATATTATTTTTTACGCACAATATACATATCTATATCTGATGCCTTACTACTTTCAAATATTTCTTCCTCTTGATTCAAAAGAATAATATCAGGTTCATAAGCTATATATACTGTATAAAGGATATCGTTCAATGACTCATTGGAATCGTCATAATATTCTAAAGGAATTACATTTTCATCTAAAGGATTTTTCTGCAGATTTATTGCGTAATAACCGTTCTGACTAAACATCACTTTTAGCTGTATCATTTCCTCGTAATCTAAATCAATACCGGCAATTACCGGTATCTCTATATTGGTTTTATCCCTTATTACATTTTCTAGTATATCCGGATAATCAGATTTATGCGTTGCTATAGTCATCAAAAAGTCCATAACATCATCAAATCCTGCTGTGGGCTTTCTGTTTAAATATGTAGCAATATGTCCAGTGACAACAGGAGCCGCATAACTATTGGCTTGATTTACGATCCCATTCCACGAAAAATTTGCTATAATAGAATTCTCAATATTATAACCTTTTTGTTCTTGAAACAGAATTTGACCATTTCCCAAAAGACCATAACGATCCTGCCTGACACCAAAAACACCTGGATATGCAGCTGGATAAGTCTTTATATTTCTGTTATGATATGCTGCTACTATAATCGCATCAGCATCAAGTAATCTTTTTATTTGAATCCATAAGGGTTTAATATCAAAATAATTGATTGTTCCAAGACTCATGTGAATTAACTTTATTTTATTTTGAATACACCATTCCAAAGCTTCCAGCAAAACTGTGATCTGTGTTGTTCCTGCAGAGTCAGTCACATTCAAGTCCCATAATTCTATATCACTACATATGCTTGTGATAATTCCGACGCATACAGCGCCATGGAATGATTTATCGTCTTTATACTCACTTGGATCGCATTTAGAAGCCAAAAAAGATTTATGAACAATCCTTTGATTCCTGTTATTTCTCATATGATAAGGTATACCGTTATCAATCAATGCGAGCTTAATCATTTGCACTATTCCTATTCTTACCTGTTATATATCCAAGCCAAATATCGCATATTTATTATTCTCATGATAAACCTTGTAATTCTATGGTCAATAAAAATTCAAGTGTCGCTGAACCCTAATATGCTTCTCCAATCACACTGCCATCATAAGCATTGATCACATAAGAAAGCTCCTGTAGAGAATTTCCACCAATACTTTCCCTGACAGTAAAAATCCATGCTGGAACCAACCATGCGTGTTTCGGCTCCTGATAGGCTGTGGTATAAGTATACTGCAATTTTGCGTTTACCACATCATACTCCAGTGCGGTAGTGTCGTTGGCAGACTGGCCTTTTCCGGAATACCAATAAAAAAATCTGATCTGTCAGCTTTGCCTGTATTTTTTCAAAAGGCAGAAGCTTTGTATTTTCCGTCACCGTACAGACTTCTTCCGATATCCCATCCCATTTAAAATATTTAATTCCTTCCTCTGTTATCAGAATAGAGATTGTTTCTACCTGGAACGGAGGCACATAACTATCCACTGTTTCTTCCGCAACCACGCCATCAGGAACTGAAGTAATACCCTCTACACTTTCGAAAAACAATAACAGATATCCCGGTAATCCTCTATCCAGATCTCCCTGCCACAAAGCATCACTACCAAGTCCCAGACCATTGCGCTCTGAACATGCGCCATTCGGGAACCACACGGTACGATCAGAATCTACAAGGCCCATTCCATCGATACCTAAATCCTCTAAAACTTGTTCTGCCTGTTCCTTTCCATCTTCCTCTGTAAAGGTGATCTTGTCCATGCACTTTCGATACGCATCTGCCAGTTCATGAAATTTCTCTGTATAGCCGTTGGTATCCATGCCAAAGCTACTGTAATACTCACTCTGCATTTCCTCAGTTTCTATTGTTTCTTCTTCTATAAAATTAGAACCCTCCATCCAGAGAAAACTACTGTCATTGTCAATTTCCTGATTATACCGCTCTGCTTCTATATATGCCTTCCTGTCCTCGCCCACATCTGCAGTAAAATAATCCTCTGTATCTGTGTTTTCCAATTCAGTACTCATCCAACTCCGTGCCGCTTCCACACCGTGATCCTCTGTTTTTTTTTGAAATTTTTATCTCCATCTTTTCCGGTGCAGACGCTTCATCCGGTGCAAGCTCCATCCCCTCTCGGGTTGCGTTTTGAATCCCTGCAATCGATGTAGAATATGCTGATTGCAAGTAACTTCCTTCCTTGCTGGAAATCCTGTCTAACACTTCCTGATACGCATCCTTTGTCACCATCTGTGGCATATATAGTTCCTCACCGTCCGTAAAATAATCAATCAATCCATTCAGTTCTTCCTGCGTTAACTCGTGATTTTGCATCTCTATGACTGGAAGATTGCCAATGCTTTGTTCGCCCAACTTAATATCTGCCTGGATAACCACACGGTCGTTGCTTTTCTTTTCTTCAAATTTCCAATGCGTTGGAACATTTGTCTCTCTCTTTTCTCCTTTTTTTAAGAGGTTCACAGACAGCCGCCTCGCTAATCCCATCCACTTTGCTGACTACCGAACTCTCCTCTGGTGTTTCCTGACAGCTGGAAAGAATAATACACAACGCACCTACCATAATTGCTAGAACACTTTTTTTCATTTTTCCTCCATATATCTTATAGAATTGTCGCTTTTTCACGAAACTTCAATTATAAACTCTTTAACTTATAAATACCTTCCTGACACTATTAACGTTTTCGTATATTTTTTAGAAACAGACTACCTTATTTATTTTAATGTATAAGGCAGTCTGTTCTATGTACTAGTAACTATAACTTGTTAGTACATTACGCTATTGTCATTACTAATAACCACTCTTGAAGCATCCGCATTATGCTGAGATAACCAAGTCGCAGCACAATATGAACATGGGCAACCACATCCACAAACGCACCCAAAAGACTCAATCGTGTTCCTGTTTTTCTTCATATTTTTGTTGAGTTTCTTCATACGGTTCTCCTCCTTTCTGTTAAAATAATATCAATATTTCCGCTTCATTGGTGCCAAGAGAAACAGATATATGATATTTCATATTATAATTTCCGGATATAGAATAAACTAATTTCAAAATGCTACTTTTCGTATGTGATTTAATTTATCGCATATTGTTTGCAAATTAAACTCATCCACTTTTATATCATCCAGCAATTTTATAATCGGCAAATTATATGTATTCTCTAATTCCATTATCACATATATCCAGCACTCTTCTACTACAGGCAAATCCAATAGATTCTGTTCTGAATTTTCTACTTTTATCATTGTGTATTTCAATATCACATTTTTTAATTAGCTCTTCCATCCTATCTCCTCACTTATATTACAAAAATATTATTTGCAAGTTCTTCCAAAAATTTTCAAAATTTCTTTTTCAATTTTAGTATCATCAAATATATCAAGGACTTGATATTCAGAATTTTCAGGTATCGCTGGTTTTTCATTCATATCCTCCATGGTATAATACCGTATCTTTTTCCATTCATGATCCGCCTTATAAAATTGTCGTGAAAGAATATATTCTTTCACTGGTGTATTATATTTTCTTAGAACAAAATCGCTTATATTTTTTAATACAGTATAATTCAAATCAGTATACCTATACAAAGCCAAAAAGCCTATATCTACATCCAATGCGTTTGAAATAATCAGAGGTAACTCGCCAAAATAATTTGTTTCATATTTTTCAAATTCCGAAACACCACCAGGGCAACCCACAAGAATCACATCGTACTCCTGTTGTTTTACTTTTGTATGTATCCAATGATTTAAAGCAATAATCTTTTCTGGATAAGACATTGAATTTTGAATATAGAAAGCCAGGAAGATTTTCCATTCCTAAAAATCCACCGAGAACGTTAGAGCAAAGTGCCAGTACACGATACCCCTGTTTTTCAATCACCTTTTTAATCTTCACTTGCAATTGGAATTTATCGCAATTTTCGCCCAATCCCATGACTGATATTACCGGAATATCTATTTCTTTTTTATTTGGCGAAACAACTTCATCTGACAATTCACTTTCCTGTAATATACATACTTTATCTCTGTCAATTTGAATCTTATCTAGCAGTGCTAAACCAGCATAAATCTTTTTCCCTGAGTCTAATGCCATTTGCACTCTTTTTTGGTATCCGTCATAACTATATCCCATTGTATTTTCTGAAAAAACAATAGCATCAGCTCGAGTAAGACATTCTTCAAATTCTGTACTACAATATATCGAACTCTTCTTTTGTAATAGTTCAAGCCTACTCCTATCTTCTATATAGCTGGATACCGCAACCACCTGATATAATTTGTTTTCTTTCAATCCCTTGATAAGTATTTCTGTGTCATTATTTAATGGAAACACAACTAATTTTTCCATATGCACTCCTTTATTTTAATACTTGCAAATTTTCATTTCCTTTATATCCAAACTCAACAAGTATACACAATTTATATAGCAATAAAAGTGTACTTTCTTTTGAGTTTTCACATTGCTGTAGCAACATATTTTCTGTTAATATCTGATTATCTTTTGGAATTTGCGCCAAACAATATGCACACATTCTCAAATTCCAACATCCTAAACATTTTTCTTTAATCATCTTACCATGGTTAAGTAGGAAACTCATTTTATCAAAATCAAATCCCGAATCCAAACTTCCGATGCACATTTCTGAATCTTCTTCCGAAACTCTTTCACATGGAAAAAATTCACCTTTTGTATCCACAAATAGTCTTCTAACTGCAGGAATGCATGGACCACCATGATGTGTTTTTTTGCCTTCAGCAACATGACTATGTAGCTGTTCATATAATAACTCAATATCTTGCAGTTCTCTTCGCAACAATCGACTTTGTGCATCCCATTTTCGCTTCTCTAATACAGATAAAATCATCTTTATATATGCTAGTCGATGTACTCTGAAATTTTTTTGTGTTATGCGCGACAATGTCTCATCTTTTAAACCAACTGGATTTACATAATTGAAATTCACTGTCCCTGCTTCAAACAGCTCTTCTTCCGAATAAAATCGATATATATTTTCAAGATCTGGTCAACTACCCATCACCTAAAGGTAATGGGCTTGTAACTGCCCAGTCGTAGTAACGGCTTACGCCTCCGACCTTTTATCCCCAATAGGCATTGCTGCCTAAAGTGGCGTTACATCATTGGGTGGTTGACAGCACCCTTTGTAGCAGAGTTTACTCTGTTACAACTGTATTAGGTACTTGGCTATCAGCAAGATAGTTTATTCCCATACGATACAGATTCATAGCTCCAATACGGTCATCATTAGACGTATAACCGCAGTTTTTGCAAGTAAACAAATGTATTTTCTTATTACGATTAGACTTTTCAGTATGTCCACAAGCAGGACAGCATTGACTGGTATAACGAGGATCCACCTTTATTACAGAAGATTGATTCTGCTTCGCTTTGTAAATCAGCTTCTGCTCAAGGTCATAAAAAGACCATGATACAGAAACATAGCGGTTTTTTGTTTTGACACGTTCTGTAACATTGCGAATACCAGTCAAATCTTCTAATACAAAGAGAGTATGCTTTGGATTACCGGTGGCGAGTGCCTTCGATACCTGATGGTTAATATCCTGCATCCAACGGTTTTCTCGCTGACCGATAGCTTTTAGTCTTCGCCTTGAGGATGGCGTATGTCGCATTTGAAGTTCTTTACGAAGCCTGGAATAATTAGCCCGTTTCTGTTTAATAGCTTTACCACTAACAAATCCAGACTTATGTTTACTGTCATAAGTTGCAACAACAAAGTTAATACCTCTGTCAATACCTACAACATTACAAATATCAGAAATATTACTTTCTTCAACCTCATAGGTAACTGGTATATGCAGATAGTATTTACCATGTTTATTTACAAGTTTGGCAGTACCAAACTTGTAAATAGAATGGTTAAAATACTTAGACATACCCTCAGCAAAATAAGGAAGTTTCACACGACCATTAAGCGTATTGACGGAAAAGCAGTTTTGAGTTAAAGAATAATCTCTGTTCCAAACCAGGTCGTACTGAGGTTTTTTAAAAGATGGTTTTATCCATTCATTCTGATTTTCAAGAATGGTCTTATATCTTGCGATAACCGTTTTAAAAAACAGACTGCGCCATTTGTGATTTGAGACTGAACTTTTCTCTTAGAGTAGAGTACAAAATTTTATTGAGTGAGAACTGCTTTAGGTCATGTGTGCGGAATACATAATCTGAAACATAATTACAGGCATCACAATAAACAGACATTGTTTTATTAAGCAAAACTTTATCTGTATCAGTTGCAACTATCTGAACTTTTGCAGTTATAGTTATCTGTTCCATAAAATTTATTCCTCTCATTGATACTTCACTAGCAATAGTGTATACTAATATTTAGTGAACGTCAATAACTATCAGAGGTGATTTATGGATAATAGATATTATCGTCATAACAGACGAAAATACAGTCTGAAAGTACATATAGTTCTTGTAACCAAATACCGCAAACAACTACTACAAGGCTCTATTGCTGATGATGTGAAACAAAAGATTCTCGATATAGCTAATACTCGTGGCTACGAAATAATTGCTATGGAAACAGACAAAGACCATATACATTTTTTGTTAAGTTATGATGCAACGGATAGAGTATGCGACATTGTTAAAATTGTAAAGCAGGAAACAACATACTACTTATGGCAAAAGTATAATTCGGTCTTATCAAAACAGTATTGGAAGAAAAAAATATTTTGGTCAGATGGTTATTTTGCTTGCAGCATTGGAGAAGTGTCATCAGCAACTATACAAAAATATATTGAGAGTCAAGGATAATAGATAACAATTTACAAGGCTCCTCCCACCGCCTAAAGGCAGTGGGTTTCCGCCCATGACAAACGAAAGGATTTATTTATGAAGAACTAATAACACAATTAAACAAAACTTTTGAATAGTACTCTTCATTGTAAGCTTTCAGTCTACTCAAATTTTCTAAAATAATGTCAAATGAACCTTTTCCTGTTTTAAATCTTCGATTTATATCGTGACTTTTCTTATCACCATCAAGGCTAATCATAAGATTAAACTCATATTTTACCAAAAATTCTATGACATCTTCTGTCATTAAAGTCCCATTAGTCGTCATAGTAAAAAGAATTTTTTTATCCCCTTTACGTTGTAAAATATAGGAAACACATTTCTTAATCAATTCAAATTCCAGAAGAGGCTCACCCCCATAAAATGATAATGCAAGTTGATCCGCTTTTTCGCTTCTTTTCAAATAAAAGTCTATTGCTTTTTTGGCTGTCTCGAAATCCATCCTATTTGACGTATGGGAACGATTATAGTAGTTTCCAGAATATGCACAATATTTGCATCTCAAATTACACTGCTGAGTTACCTGCAAAATCAGATTGCCCATATAATGTTCTGCCAACAAATGTAAGTTTTCTGTCTCAGGATGCTCAATTTCTTCTATCGCAGTCTCACGCAATAATCCACTTTTCACAAACCGTCTTAACACTCCATCAGGAACCAATTTTGTCTTTTCCACAGTTTTTTAATATCTGATATTCTTCATCATTCACCATAACTACAGAATCCAAAGAACGATCATAAAAATATTTCTGCATTGGTGTTTGAATGCATTTAATTAATACCTTTCCCATATTCTTTCCCCCGTATTTTTATTTTATCTGCGTCAGGACACCTGCATCCATCTCACAGATCGTATCGCAGAGCCATTCGATCTCCAGCATGTTATGTGCTGCGATAAGAATAGTCTTCCCTCGTTCCTTTAATCCCCGCAAAAGCTCGCAGACCTCTCCTGCCCCCTGCTTGTCCAGACCATTAAAAGGCTCGTCCAATATCAAAAGCTCCGGATCTTCCATGATTGCCTGTGCGATACCAAGACGTTCACGCATTCCAAGAGAATACTGTCCTACCTTCTTTTTTAGACAGAGGATCAAGCCCTAGGGCACGCATCGTCGCCCTCACATCGTCATCGGAAATACGGTGTTTCAGAGACGCCAGTCTCTTTAAATTCGCAAAACCGCTGAGATCCAGAAAGAAGCCAGGGTTTTCAATGATAATGCCTACGGAATCTGGAAAGTCCAGCTCCTTCCCGATCTGTTTTCCCCCTACGAGCACTGTGCCGCTCTCAGGTTGTAAAAATCCACAGATGCATTTAAACATTACGGTTTTCCCTGAACCGTTAAACCCCATAATCCCATGAATCTTCCCTTTTTCAAAATCATGGGTAATGTTCTTTAATACTTTTTCTTTTTGAAAGGATTTTGTCAGTCCCTTCAACCTGATTGCATATTCCATTTTGCCCTCCATTTATTCGTTTGTCTGCGTAAAAGAGAAATTATAGCCCTTAATTCGGACGGCTGACAAGCCGATCAGCGCTATGATTAATATTGCAAATATGAACATGCTCATCCCGATCCCTGGCAGGTAATCATAACCAAAGCTGTGCATGGGAAAGGTAGCTTGGTTCAACGGAGACAGCCAGCCGCAGAACACGTTCGCCCTATATTCCTGACTTTCTGTAAAATGAAACAGTTTCCGGAAAACATCTGGGTTCAGCAGGAGCCCATACAGACTGACTGCAAAAGCACCGATCACCCCTGCCATATTTCCCGCAGCCAGATTTAAAAACAACATGAGAACTGCGATAAAAAGAGTATATAAAAGTACAAGTCCAAACACTATTGCTGCGCACATATAAGGAGTTGAGCTTTCCATTGTTTTTATGGAAACAGGAACGGTTATGCTCTCCCCACCGCCATAGCCCAACATTGCCGCTGTTTCGCTCCACACATTTCCCGTAAAGGAAAAGGGAGCTCCCATAATTCCAAGCATCACAGCCAAAAAAATATTATAGATCACAGTCGCCAGGATCACATAGATAATCTGACCCGCAAGCCATATCTTCCGTTTTGTGCGTACAAGCCAATACGGAGTTGCCTGACTGATAAATGGCATGTCCGCAAAGAGCAGGATTAAAAGCAGGGAGGACAGCATAACAGAGGATGCATCCCCATATGTCCAAATAAACGGCTCGAATACCTGAAGGATTGTCTCATATTTTATCGCATGGGAAATAATCTGATCCGACAGCATCAGACATAATATAGCTGCCAAAATAAAGGTCATCCAGATCCTCGGACTTTTTTTCCATCCATAGAAATTCTGGCCTGCAATCCAAAAAGCCTGTTTAATATCACGCATACCGCAACCTTCTTTCTATTGCGCACATAAAGATCAGTGCCGTTAAAAAACTTCCAACCGCTAATATAGCAATGCAGAAGATATCATTGTAGTAAATAGACGCCGCCCAATAGCGGGGACTCAGAAAGAATGCTTTTTGATAGTAACGCTCCTGAAATACGGTCAGGACATAATAAAGAATAAAAGGAACGGCATAGGACATATAGCGATTTTTTGTTATGACAGCCGACGTACCGCCAATTAGCGCCCAAAAAGCGCCATTTAAAAACAATCTCAGAAAGCTTACCGCCGTTCTGCCCACAAGCACTGCCATCTCATAATTTCCGTCAATCAGAGAAGGATACTGACCGAACCTCAGTATACAGATTACAAGAAGGAACACCATGGCTAAAAAAGCTGTCAAACCTCCGGAGACCAACAATCCTGCTGCTTTTCCTACGAGATACTGTTTTCTCCCTGAACGGATATAACTGAACAGAAAAAAAACGACTGTGCAGCTCAGCCTCCGTATTCTCTCCACCCGCAAAAGCAACGGCAATGGGAACAAACAGAAGCATATTAACGCTGTTCATACAATAGGTGTATGCTACGAACCAGCCTGGTCCTTCTGCAGATCCGCCTGCATTTATGATCTTCTGCAACATCTCATGCTCAGACATCAGGGTAGCCGAAACGATTAGAAAAATCCCCAAAATAAAGCGAATGCTTCGAATATTGTTTTTTTATGTCCGTTGCCAACACATTTCTCATACGCTTTTCTCCTCACTTCAAACAGCTATTAGACTTGATTTTTATTTTATAAAATCCTAGTTTTTGCAATAATATCACTATTTGTATAAAACTACACTCCTTATCAAACAACAGTTAAGGACTTGCAAAAACTGTTGTTCCTACTGAAAGCATTGCAACAGCTGTAAAAATTGATAATATTTTAAATTTTCTATTATTCTAAGTTCTACAAATACATAAGCCGCCAGTTAAGTACGATTAGTTTTATTATAATTCAATAAATTCCATCCAACTTTCCACATTTTATTGTACAATTTTACCATTTATATAATAACATGTCAACATTTAATGAACGTTTATAACAAAAAAAATGCAGGGCTATAAAAAACTAAAGAAATTGCTCTATTTTACAAAATTATATCCTATTTTTCAATTCCAACTCAATTTTCCCTCAATGTCTTTTTCCTCCAACTTTCGTATGCTTATCTCACAGCAAAGCAGTACCACACCGGTACAGCCTGCTGAATTAATCAATACGAAAATGGAGGTGTTTTTTATGCGAGAACTCAGAAACACAAAAATCATTGCTGTAGATCACGGCTACGGCAACATGAAAACAGCAAATACCGTCACACCAACCGGAATCAAAGCCTATGAAACAGAACCCATCTTCACCGGGAATATTCTGGAATATAACGGCATTTACTACCGGATTGGCGAAGGACACAAAGAAT
>ENA-OQJI01000099-OQJI01000099.1-human-gut-metagenome-genome-assembly--contig:-NODE-99-length-19664-cov-1.913344_pt1 | contig 19664 bp, 26 predicted proteins | sample MGYA00242602_ERZ504768 | MGnify/ENA primary metagenome ERZ504768 (study PRJEB26092, sample SAMD00036368) | human gut metagenome | host: Homo sapiens | study: EMG produced TPA metagenomics assembly of...
GTAGACGTGACGCCGCACTGAAGCCAAGCCGACACACTCCTGGCCCAGCGCGACCTGACGGCCGAGGTCGTCGCCCTCAAGGACCGCTTGCTGTAGCCGAACAGCGGGCGGCCGTGGCCGAGGCCAAGATCGAGGTCATGACCCAGATGAAGGGCGAGTAGCCCCGTGCTTCTCCTGTCAGGCTGCTGATTTCTAGGAACCTTCTAGAGCGCTTCCAGAAGGTTCCTAGAACCGGGCGCAGCATCTTCGATCGGCACGATGCCTCTGTAGATAAGGCGATGCTTGGCGTCGCACCATTTGTCATCGTGGTAGTGGCCGAAGAACCAGGCTCGGTAGCCGAGTCGCCCGTCGAGTTCGGCAAGGAATCGCTGAAGTCGGTCGCCCCGATACTCGCGTCCGCGCTCCCGGCACAGCCCCTCAGCAAGGGCGGCAGGAGCCTCGTGAGTCACAACGCAGTCGACCTTCCAGCCCACGCGGTCGAGTGAGGCGCGGCAACGGTCCATCTCCTCCTCGCTCGGTATCTCCTCGGGCCACCAGCTCCTCCCCTCCCTTGCGATACTGTCTGTCGTTGCTCGCGGCACCGCCCATGGCAAGGACCGTGGTTCCCGCGATGTCGAACACCTCTCCGCGCATCAGGTGCAGCACGTGCGGTCGCGCCTCATGGACGAGCCCGCCGTTCCACTCCCGCACCGGCAGCCCAGCCAGGGCGTGGTGGTTCTCATGGTTGCCATCGACGAAACACGTGGTCCAGGGCTTCGACTCGAACCAGTCGAGCCAATACCTCTCAGCATTCGAGCCGTCCCAGACAAAGCCGAAGTCGCCGGCCACGATCACCGCGTCATCGCGCGTCAGCGTCCGGCCCAGCGGCCAATTTTTGAATGCAAACCGGCTGGACCCGTACTCGGCCCTGCCGTGCACGTCGCCTGTCACATAGACCGTCATCAGTACGCACCCCACGGCAGGAGTTTGTCCCCGAGCCTCACAATCCGATCGTACAGCACCGTGTGCTGTTCGTCCGGGTTGCCGTCTCGGTGGAAGTGGCCGTAATACCAGCGCTTGTAGTCCAGGCGGTCCTCGAGCTCGTCGAGGAATCCGGTCAGCCGATCGACATCCGGGCGTTCCCAGCCTGGGTCCGGGTAGAGCGTCGGCGAGAGCATGCGCGTCGAGCAGGTATGGGTGATGACGCAGTCGGCCTTCCAGCCGACCTCGTCGAGCCTTGCCCACGCGGCATCGAATTCGCGCTCGTCCGGGAGCTCCTGAGGCCACCAGCTGGAATACGGCACGCGGTATTCCCTGTCCACGCTCGTGGCACCGCCCATGGTGAAGATTGTCGAACCGTCGAGCTCAAAGACCTCGCCGCGCGTCAGGCGCCGAATGGGCGAGGTGTCCGACAGGCGTTGCGTCAGCCCGCCGTGCCACGGCTCCATGGGGCGCTCCGCCCAATGGTCGAAGCGCTCGTGGTTGCCGTCGACGAACAGCACCGTGTAGGGACGCGACTCCAGCCAGGCGATGTCGGCGCATTCCTCGGCAGAGAAGTTCCACGGAAAGCCAAAGTCGCCGGCGACGATGAGATAGTCGTCGCTGGTAAGACTGTCGCCAAGCTCCCAGTCGCGGAGCTTTTGCATGTCGAGCCCACCGTGGATGTCGCCCGTCACATAGACCGTCATCGGATCGCCTCTTTCCTCTTGTACGCCGCCAGCTCGCGCTCGACCTGCCTGTCGCCGGTCTCGTTGACCCACCAGGGCCATTTCACCCGGCCGCACGGCTCGTCGACTCCGGCGAACCATTCCCTCAGCCCGTCGAGGCTCACTGGGGAATACCCGTTGGCATCGCAACCGACGTCGTAGCGCAGAAGGCCCTGCTTGCGGTTGAACTCGTTGTACGCGCCGCCGCTGCTGTGGATGTGCCCGTGGAGGTGCCACGACCCATGGTTCATGCCCTGCCAGTCGGCCATGGGGTAATGGCTCAGGACGATCTTCTGCCCGTCGATCTTGAGCACGCAGATCGGCGGCTCCACGGTGAAGGCGCCCGCGACCGCCGGCTGGGTCCAGTCCTTGTCGTGGTTTCCCGGGACGAGGTGGATGCGTCTGCAGGCGATCCGCTTGCGCAGCCCGTAGGCGTCCTGGGCGGTCATCTTGAATGAGAAATCCCCCAGGATGTAGAGCTCGTCGTCCACGGCGACCCTGCCGTTGATGTTGTCGACGATGGCGTCGTCCATCTGCCAAATCGTCTCCCACGGGCGGTCGGTGAACTTCAGCACGTTCTCATGCCCGAAGTGGGTGTCGCTGGTAAACCAGATCATATTTATGTCTCCTTTTATCGCTAAAAAACGTTCTCCTTTGCGCAGTTGAGGAGACGTATTTTGAGCGACATGAGGCGTTCTGACCTCATGTTCTGTGCTCCAATCTGCCGGATTGTTCCAGCTAAAACTTTAAAACCTCGTGCGGACAGAAAACCTTGTCCCGTTTGTGGGGTCATAGTATAGGCACTGTTAGAGCTAATAGCCCAAATCCGTTGCCAACTAGCCACTATTAGCAACTATTAGGCCTTTTGGACAGCCGAACTGACTAATAGCCGCTATTTGTTGGGCTGTTTTGCAACCACGAGCGCTGCCGTGGATTCTTGATACGGCGCATCGACAACAGCAATGGCAAGCGGGTAGAATGGTGCCGACGGCAGCCCAAGTTGTGAAGAGCTGGGTAGAGCCGTTGCGTTAGAAAGTTAGGTCATCATCTTAGCGACGGTGACCTTTCTTTTGGGCTTCGAGCCCTGCTTGAGTGCCTTGGAAAGGCCGACAAGGGCCGTGAGGAGCGAGACCAGGGCGGTCAGGAGCTTCACGAACTCGGTGAAATCGGTCATGGGCATCACCTCCCATCGGATGGAGGGCTCTGCCCGGCACAAGGGCTGCCGACAGCGCTGCTGATTCTAGCAGAGCGTCATTCTTCTTTGATCAATCCGTGCTCCACTCCCTCGCCGGAATCCAGTCTTTCCGCAGCTCGACGAAGGTGTTCTTGATTCCCGCGACCCCAAAACGGATCGTCTTCGCGCTTGTCACGGGCCTTGAGCTTGCCCCTGGCTCTCTCGACGATCTTGCCAATCACTTGCCGCCGAACCTCATCCTTAACTTCCTCGCCGATCTCCCCAAATTCCAACGCCGGCCCGTTCTTGCTCACCGGTCCGTACATGCTCGGCCCTCCCCTGCTCGCGACCTGTTTTCCAGCCAAGACCGTACTCGCTATTGCTTCTAATAGCTTGAACAGTTCTTCGTCCGGCCACTATTAACAACTATTAGTCCAAATCCTCCAGCCCACCAGCCAATAACCACCATTAGCCCAGCTAAACGACCAAAACAAATCGCCCGGTGCACGGAATCTGAACAGTTACGAGATGCGTTAAACTCAACATGCGCGGCCTGCCCCGCGTGGACAGTTACAGGGCCGGCAGCGTCGCCGGCCCTGTTGCCATTCAATCAGCTGCATAATATACAGGCAGGTCCCCCGAGTACTCCCGTCGCCCTAGTGCGTTGCCATTCAAAGCAACGATCTGCTGCCAACGGCTCCTTAGAGGAGCCGGATAAGATCATCGAGTATGCATCGACGCAAATATCTAAGATCGTCGACGAACTAGCGAATGCCATCACCAGTGAGCCCTAAATCTAGAACCCCTCTAAAAACCTTCTAGAGGGGTTCTAGATTTATCAGAAGTTGATTCATGCAACGTTGCAGCAGTCCACCATTTCATTTGAATCGTTCGCCGCCCCTATGCCCTTTTCGGCAATTTACTGTGCCCCTTTTGGAAACTCGAGCGCCTATCTGACCGATGGGAAAGATTTAGCGAATTTAGGTGTACCACTTTGTGTTAGTTTGTATTTTAGACAGTATTTGTGATACGCTTTGTTTCAATCAGTAGTGGTACGATTTCGCTTGTTCAACGAAGGAGGTAATTGTCTATGGCAGTGGCCGAGGAGAAGAAAAGAATCCAGGTTACTCTGCCTCTCGAAATTTGGCGTGATCTCGATGACTACGCGAAGAGTCGCGGTGTAGCTAAGTCGTCTATGGCGGCGATCGCTATCGCCGAGTTTTTGGAGCGTGTTAAAGAGCAAAAATAGATATGAAAAAAGCCCCCTAACCGCCAAGTAAGAAGGGCTTCTTTCATGTTCAAATGTGGCTTTCTGGCCTGTTACCTGCAATCCTAGCACACGTATGCTTCGATTTGGGCCCCTATGTTGAAGTACTACCAAAATACTATGGCATCACTTCGGCTGATGGCTAGATAGCCTCAACGAGAGGCTAGTTTATGGATACCAAAAATTTAAAACCGGATGTGGGCGGTGGCTATCCGTGGGACACGGATAGCCACCCGTCCGGTCCCGCAAACCCGTCTGGAATGGGGACGGCGTCCGATTTCGCGAATCAGGCCGTCACAGATGCCGCCATGGCCAATAGTGAGAGTCACCGCGAGGTACTTCGCCGGGCATCGGATGAATCGTCCCGTGTCGCCCACATGGTGCAGGATATGGTCAGCGAGAAGGTCGCGATCATCAAGCCGCCATGGATGCTCGAGCTCGGTCTGCCTAGGCTCGACACCGATATTATGGGGCGGATTTGGTCGTTCCAGCGCAAGGACGTCTACAAATCAACCTGCTACATCAGCCTTGCCACCATGGCGGCTGACGTCAAGTCGGATCGCTCGAATGTTAAAAAGAGAATCGACAAGCTTGTCGAACTCGGTCTTTTGATTAAGTCGCCGCGCGGGAATAACAAATCGGTTGAGTACCGGCTCGATATGACGGCGATCGCTAAGCGCAGACTCGAAGTCGAGGAGGGCAAGAAAAAGCAACGTGCTGAGAATTCGGCGAAACGCAAAGCTCAGTGGGACGCAAAGCATTCTGCCTAGTTTGAAGGGCTATGGGTTCATACAACCCATAGCCCTATTTCTTTTTCTTACAAACTATGGTTAAACCAACCTACAGTCTAACTATGGGTTGGTTTAACCCATAGTTAGACGAAAAATAATTTTATTGATAGGGGGTTAAATAACGGTTCTTCAGCAAGTCTATCGGTTAGGACAACCCATAGACTTGCTCACAGGGATCGCGGATGCTTTTCTGTGACGGTAGAGCTATGGGTTGAAAGAACCCATAGAAAATTTAAGCCACTTTTCCGTCTATGGGTTAATTCAACCCATAGAAAGCGATCGGAAAACGCCAAAAAGTACCGAAATAGTTATTTCAACCCATAGTTTGAGCCTGTGTTAACCTGGGCCAACTTATCAACTATGGGTTGTCTCACGAGACTATGGGTTGAAATAACCCATGCCAACTATGGGTTCAGTTAACCCATGCACTATGGGTTGAAATAACCACAACTATGGGTTGAAATAACCACAACTATGGGTTCATACAACCCACCAAGTCTGACTAGAGTGAATTAGATTCACTTAGTCTGAGCTCAAGAGGGAAACAGAGAAATCCACCAGAAAGCATTTAATAATCGAACGATATACAAACAAGAAAAGCCATCGTCCTTGCCCTCCGCTCACTACGTTCGCTCCGCGTCGGCTTTGCCTCCTTGGCGCTCGCTACGCTCGCACTCCGATCGCTCACGCTCCCTGCGCGTCGGCTACGCCTCCCTCCGCGTCGCTGTCGCTCCTTGACATGGCCTATCGGCCAAAAGTGTGGGGGCTAACGCCCCAACTCCCCGACTACGCTGCTGTCAGCCCACAGCGCCGGCCTCGCTTCGCTCACCGGCCGATTGCCTGCACGTGGCTGTAACCCTACAATTCGGCAATGACCACCGAATCCGTTTTCCGGTTGATCTGGATACCGACATTTATTTGGTCAACCTTACACCGAATACCGCTAGAAGATCACAGAATCGAATATAAGACGTCCTATTGGTGCGCTTCGACCGTTTTCTCATTGCTATATAAAACATGGTCTTAAATCGGCTCTCAGTGGCCCATATAAAAGGAAACGGGCACCTGACGGTACCCGTGATCCCGATTAGATTTCCTTTTCGGCCAAATAGCGATCGAAAAGCTCCCGAGCGATATCGGAAACAGACTTGTCTTCCTCAAGGGCGACCTGCTTCAATCGCTTGCGATAGCTCTCGGGAACGTAGACAGACAACTGTACAAGCCTCTCAGATGCCCCTTCAGCGCCCTTTTTGGGGCGCCCGGCTTTCCGTACCTGTGGAGCCGGTTTCTGGGGCTCGGATGCGCTTTCAACGATTTTCTGCTGCCTCTCCTCCGCGGCCTCCGCGGCCTTGTCGAAGTACGAGGTCGATTTCTTGAACTTGCTTGCCATTACAGGACCTCCTCGATCTCGTCCAAGATGCTCTCGATTGCCTGGGCGGCCTTACCATTCTTGGCGATCTCATACACAGGCTTTCCCAGCGCCGCACCCTGCTTGAAGGCCGCCGCGGTCGGAACGGTGCCCAGCACGGGCAGGTCGTCGGCTTCGAGCAGTTCGAGGAACTGACGGTCGACCGTCTGGTTGCCGGCGAAGTTGTTGACGATGATTGCGAACGACAAGTCGGGATTGGCCTCGGTGATGACCTTGATCGTGCGCTTCATGGGCTTCAGGCCCAGCGTGCCGGGCTGCACCGGGATAATCGCGATATCCGCGTTCTTGGCATACTCGGCGGTGTCGTCGCTCAGGAAACCCGGCGTGTCGATGACGTTCACGGCGTCCTCGTCGTCGAGCAGCCCCTTCTCGTGGTTCGCTCCGCCCTGGGGGTCCAGGTTACCGAAGCCGACCTTGTGGCCGCGGCGCTCGAGGCCCCAGGCGATCTCGTCGGCGAACGTCGTCTTGCCGACGCCGCCTTTCTGATTGACCAAAAGGATGTTCGTCGCCATGTTCTCCCCTTTCTGAAATAGCGTAGTCATATATTAGCACAGTAACATATGACTACATTAAATAATTCTAAGTCGCAGTTAGAAATATATGAGCATGTTAAGTAATTAGTATAGTACTACGTTAACGTACTCATGGCTGTGGGTTGGTTTAACCTACAGCCATGCTAAAGTTGCCAAAAGGGGTACAAAGGCCAATACGTTTGCGCAGTGCCGGCACAGCGACCTAGCATCGTATGCACCGGCGGAATCATCGCTGGCCTGCAAGGAGAGCATGTCCACGCGCTCATGGTCGCCGGAGGCCTCGTGATGCAGTACGCGCTGGGCGGCGACTGGAAGCGCGTCGATTGGGATGCGCTTGCCGCCTGGCTCGACAGATACGGTTACAAGGTTGCTGATTGCGAGACGGAGACCCTTCCGACCGCCGACGCGGCGAGGCGGTTACGCGAGTGGGAACGCAAGGGTAAAAACGCATCGTCGCTGAACCAGTGAGTCAGTATTCTTTAGTTAGATGATGGATATTGAAATTAATCAGCGAGATAATGTGCATATCTCATAATGTATGCGTTTCACCATGAGAGAGGGATCTGTCATGAGCTGGAAACCGAGAAAATGCGTTATCGCCGGTCTCGTGACAACCGGTCCTGGCGGCGGCTTGTTTGCAACCGCAATGGCATCGTACCGACTTTTCACTTGCATGTTCTAAAAGGGAGTTGCCATGCTGTCGCAAAATCAATCGAGATACTTGGTCACAATCGGCTTTGCCATGCTTGCATTACTCTTTGTTAGCGACCTTTTGCTGAAACCGCCCAAGGAACTCGTTTTGCTTGCCATAGACTGCCTTTCCGCCCTTTACTTTACGGCAACCCTATTCGTCGGACTAAAGGAGAGGAAAAAAGGCGCAGTCGTCGCATCCGCCGTATGCTTGATCATAGCCATTGCATCATTCTTTATCTGACACATTGGTGATTTAGGGGCGATATCGTAGGAATACGACCGGGAGAGTCGGGACCATAGCTCCGGTAAGAACCTTCGCCATGCCCCACGTATCGAGCCCGATGATTTCCCCCGCCGGACGCCCTGACGGTCACGGCCTCCGGCGTCCACGCGATTTCATCGTCCGTGAGGCGGATGGGTGTGACGCTGCCGGCGTCCATCCGCCTCACGACCTCATTCCGCTTATCGCGCCAGCCCGGCTTGAGCCATTTGATGACGGTCGGACGCGAGACGCCAAGGACGCACGGGCGCAGCTCGAGCTCTAATACATGAGGTCCCAGCTTGTAATGCGTGAACATATGACTACATTAACATGGTCATGTATTACCGAACGCTATATGCTGAGCTGGATCCGCCCGTTTGTTATCTTGGGGCGACAGTTTCTTGCAAGGAGGCAGCCATGCTCCAGAGTGTCTTTGGATCCGATGATCAGATCCATCTTGAGGACCAGGTCAGCAACCAACGTTTCGACCTCACCACGGGCGAAGTGAAAACGGTCATCCCGACCGCTGAGAACACGAGCGCCGTCTTCGGCAAGGATGGCGTGGAGACGGAGATTCGGATGGGGCAGATGCGCCAAACACTGGGCAAGCCTGGCTTCGATTGGCTGTTTAATAAGCACTAACGGTTGAGTTATTGCAGCATAATCGCAGCTGTAAATAGGTGACCATATGACCATGCTAACATGTGCACATAGTCATATGGTCACAGTTGTAGATTGGTTTAATCTGTGGCCCTTAAACTGAAGCTGCCTCAACGACCCGTGGCTGGCGAGACGAAAAAGGGGAATCCCTTTTGCGGGATTCCCCTTTCCGAGTCGTTATGCGATTTGCCCTACATCTGCTCGCGGCGCTTCTTTTGATCGAGGAAGACGCCGGCTGCCACGAGGACGGTACCGCCGATGGCGAGCGGCTCGCCGATGAGTCCCGCGCAGCGGACTCCGGGCGAGGGCTGGAGCAAGTTGATGGAAGACCTTACCGATTTGCGGAAGGTTTTGCCCGAAGCATCCGGCACCGCCGGATTCTTTTGGAACGGCCTCTCGTTTGATTGCTTTCCTATCGTTTGCTCCCAGACTGGGCGTCTAAAAAAGGCGGCCGAACCGGCCGCCCACAAATAAATAAATATTCACCGAACGGAAGAGGAGAGGAACGATGCACATTACTCCCAGTGGCCGGCGACGTCGACAACCCAATGCTGTCCCGTAGCCTGCTGTTCATAATGTCCCTGATCCTCTTTCGTTTCATAGGAGTCGTTTACGACAGATCCGCCGATGCCGCCGTTTTCGCCATCGTTAATAATCCAAGCATAGGCGGCATCGGATGAATCGAAGGGCCCTACCATAGTGCCACCGTGGTTTACCCAATAGCGGGGGTGTGTCGTGTAAACCCAGTTGGAAACCCAAACCTGTCCATAGTCTGTCTCCCAGTGGCCCTGCTCGGCAACCCACTTCTTCTGGCTGCCGCCGTTGGAAGAGGAATTGTTGCTGCCGGAACTCTGCGAATTGCCGGAATTCTGCTTGGACTGGGTGGAATCGCCCTTGTTGTCCGACTTCGAGGAATCGGAAGACTTGTTATCCTCCTTCTTGGAGTCATCGGACTTCTGGTCCTTGTCGTCGGATTCTTTCTTCTCCTCGGTCTTGGATCCAGAGGTTTGCGTCGCCTTTTCTTCGCTTGGCTTCTTTTTGTCTTTATTCTTTACCGCTGTGGCGGCCCTTTCCGTAGAGCCGCTTCCTTGCTTTGCAACGCTGGCACATCCAAGTTGAGGTGCCGAAAGGCACACCAGAAGCGCAACGATAATAGCCTTTGTTCTCACACCGATCTCCCCGTCCATGAAACCGGGCGTTGGACACTAGCCGATATCCAACGCCCGACTCGCTTTTACATCTGCTCGCGGCGCTTCTTCCGGTCGAGGAAGACGCCGGCTGCCACAAGGACGGTACCGCCGATGGCGAACGTCTCGCCGATGAGGCCCGTGCGGTCGCCGGTCTGGGCGAGGTTGCCGGGCTGGGCGGTCTCCGTGCCGACGAGATGCTTCGGGCTGTATGCCACCTGTTGCTTTGCGGCCTCCTCTGCCTCCTGTCGTGCGATCTCATCGGAAAGCTCCTGCTCCGCCGCGATGCGGTCGGACTTCGCCTGCTCGTAGGCGGCGAGCGCCGTATCATAGCCGGGCTTGAGCCCGTCCACCACAGCCTGCCTCTCGTCCAGGATGACTTTGGCGGGCGCGACCTTGGCACGTGCCTCGACTACTGCGGCGAAAAGCGCGTTGAGGCGTCATCTGCGTTCGCGTCATGGCCGGAAGCGATCGCCGCGCCGGCATCGATGGAGTTCAGCTTCGCCAGCTTGGCGTCTGTCTGCGCCTTTGCCTGTTCGGCGGCGGAGACAAGGGACTCGGCGGCGACGGCGTCAGCCTTCGCGGCATCGAGTTCGGCCTTGGTGTCATTGACGGCCTTTACTGCATCCTGCTCGCGCTGCTGTGCCTCTGCGAGCTTCGCGGCAAGACCGGTGAGGATGTCGAGGTTTGATTGTGCGTTCTCGAGATCGGTCTGGGAGCCGGTAAGCCTCTCGGCGGCAACGCCGGTGTCGGCCTTTGCGGCATCGACGGCACGCTGGGCATCCGCGAGGGCGCTTGCGGTGGTATCCGCCTTTTGCTTGGCGGCTTCGAGGAGCGCCGCCTTCTCGGCCTGGTCGGCTGCCGCCGCATCGTGGACGCTCTTTGCGGTATCGACCGCCTTCTTGGCGTCGGCGACGTCCTGGAAGAACTTCGCGAGGTCGGCGTTCGCATCGTCCACGCCCTGCTGCTTGGCAGCGGTGTCCTCCTTGGCGGAATCCAACTTAGACTGTGCGGTCGTTACGGCTGCGTTGGCGGCATCAAAGGCGACCTGCTTCTGCTGGACGGTCGACTTTGCCGTATCAACTGCCGCGTTGGCGGCTTCGAGGTCCGATTTCGCCGCATTAAGCTCGGTCTGGGCATCCGTGACGCCCTGCTGCTTGGATGCGACATCAGCCTTGGCTGCATCGACGGCACGCTGGGCATCGGCAACGCTCTGCTTCGCGGCATCGACACCTGCCTGTGCGGAATCCACCGCGACCTGCTTCTGCTGGACGGTTGCGGCGGCGCCGGCGGCTGCCTGCTTCTTGGATGCGAGATCGGCCTTGGCTGCGTCGAGTGCGCTCTTGGCGTTCTTGAGACCGTCGATGTAGGAGGTCAACTTCTGCTCGTACTCGTCAACGGACATGGCTCCGGTATTCCAGCCCGAACCGGCCCAACCGCCGTATTGCAGCGTGAGCGAGAACGTCAAACGGGTGTCATCGTTCAGACCGCATCCCATGACAGCATAGTCAGGGTTGATGATGTTCATGTAATGACCGATACGGTAGTAATCGAACTTGTCCTGGTTGGCGTACCAGAAGTCGTAGGCGTCCTTTCCGGAAAGATTCGTCGCACCAAGGGATGCTGCAGTCTTGTCAAACAGATCCTTTTCCTGATAGATCCAGGCCTTGCAGGGGTCGCGATAGCTCCAGGCAAGGTTTTCACCGACATCGAACTGCTGGGCATGCTCTACATTTTTCGTCGAATAGTTTGCATCTGCAATCGCTGCCGCAATGAGCTTATAGCTTACCTCAAGCTCGGAAAGGCCGACGGACTTACGGTAGGCGTTCACGTTCTTCATGACCGTGATGGACGAAAGCATGTTTTCAAGGCCCGTTGCGTCGAGACTGTTTCCGATCTCGGTGTAGTCTTTGTACGTGCAGTTCTGGATGATCTCGATGGCTGAATCGGCACCCATGGCCTTGAAGAAACCGATGGCTCCCTGCTTGAGCTGCGCGTCTGCGAGATCCACCTTCGTTTGTGCCTCGTCGACCTTCTGCTGGGCGGCGGTCACGGCCGCGTCTGCGGTATCCTTCGCCGCCTTGGCGTTCGCGAGCTCTACGTCGGCGGCCGCCTTGGCGGACTCGGCGTCCTTGACAGCCTGCTTCGCGGCGTCCAGCTTGGCGACGGCGTCGGCATTCGCCTGCTTGGCCGCATCGAGGTCGGCGTTCGCGGCATCGAGAGCGGACTGGGCGGCGTTCACGCCGGATTTGGCATCGGCCGCAGCCTGCTGCTTCGCGGAGAGGGACGCCTGGGCATCATTCAGCTCGGTCTGCGCCGTTGCTGCAGCGGACTGCGCCTGCTCGAGCTCGGACTCGCACTGGGACTGTGCCGCTCGTGCGGCAGCGAGGGCTGCCTCTGCGTCCGCGACCTTCTGTTTTGCCGCATCGTACTCAGGACCGCTGGCGCCTGCCTCCGCTGCGGCGAGGTCTGCTTTCGCCTTCTCGTAGGCGGCGCTGGCGGCTGCGGCCTTCGCATCCGCCGCGTCCTTGTTCTGCCTGGCTGCAGCGAGGACAGAATCGGCGGAATCCTTTGCAGACTGGGCCGCAACCAGCTTGGACTGGGCATCGGCAAGCGTCGCGTTGGCGTTGGCGAGATTGGCCTGTGCCCTGTCCACGGCAGCCTGGGCGTCGCGCACGGCCTGCTCGGCGGCACTGATTGCCTCCGGGGTGGCGCTTACGGCATCTGCCTTGGCTTTATCGAGGGCGTCCCTGGCATCCTGGGCCGCCTTGAGGGCGGACTGGTACGCTTCGTCCTTCTCGGACGCATCCGCTTTAGCGTCTGCGAGACCCGCCTTCGCCTGCTCGAGGTCCTTGCCGGCGGCATCGGCGGCGTCCTTGCCCTCTGCGACCTGACGGGCGTACTCGTCCATTGCCGCTCGGTCGGCTGCCGTGCCGGCGCTGACTGCCGAATCGTAGGATGCCTTGGCCTGGTCGCGGGCGGAAGCAACCTCGTTGTAGGGGCCGGCGACCTCATCGTAGGATGCCTTGGCGGCGTCCTCCTTCGCCTTCGCCTCGTCGACTGCCTTCTGCAGGTCCGCGATGGTCTGTGCGGCGGATTTCGCGCCGGTACCGGATGCCGCGCCGGCGTGAGCGGCAATCGGCGACATCACGGCGGGGTGCTGCGTGCCCCCGTCACCGGTCTGGGCGAATGCCGTGAACGGTGAGATGAGGCTCGATCCGGTCATGGCGGCCATGGTCGCCGCGGTGACGGTCAGACGCGCGATCCCCTTCGGAGTGTGAATCTTTTTGCTTGGCAGTGCGGCGAAGTGATCGCCACCGGCAGCGAAATGCTTTCCCTGAGTCATTGTGCTGTTCCATTCCTTTTCCGTGCCCTATCCGACTGGGCATCAGAGTGCTCTCTAATAGAGATAATTATGCGCCTTAACTGGGATTGTTGTATATAGTCCGTTGGCTTTTATACAACAATCCATGACTCTTTTTGTCATGGATACGACGCTTCAGAAATCATTCGGCATGAGATGCAAAGAGCTCCGCGCTGGACTCGGGTGCAGTCAGGAGCAGTTCGCCAATTTGATTGAAATGGATCGTTCCTACTACGCGAGCATTGAAGTCGGTCGGCGTAATGTCAGCCTCTCAAATCTCAAGAAGATTGCCGACGGATTTCAAATCACCATTTCGGAGCTCATGCGCGGTGTTGAGTAGATGATTTTCACTTCGTGCATGTTTAATCTGTTTCGTTAACTGAAATGCGTAAATCTGGTTAAGCAAAAAAGCAAAATCTGGTTAAATGAAAACGGTAAATTTAGTTAAACGCGCTGGTAATCAATGGTGAAAAACATGCCAAAAAAGTACTACACTCGAATTATCGAAAATGAGCTCGACCAGATGCTAGGGATATTCGGTGCCGTTCTCATCGAAGGACCGAAATGGTGTGGAAAGACAACCACAGCCGGGACCCGTGCGGCGTCCAGGCTCCTGCTCATGGACCCGTCGCGCAACTTCGAGAATCGCTTGCGTGCCGAGACGGACCCGGCGCTTGCCGTTTCCGGCGAGGTGCCGCGGCTGATCGATGAATGGCAGGAGGTCCCGAAACTTTGGGACGCGGCGAGGTTTGAGTGCGACAACCGCGGCGGCGAGCCTGGCCAGTTCATATTTACGGGGTCGGCGACGCCGCGAGACAATGAACGGCCGATGCACAGTGGCGCTGGAAGGTTCGCCAAACTGCGCATGGATACCATGACGCTTTTCGAACTTGGGAAATCCAGCGGCACGGTTAAGCTGTCGGGTATTATTTCTGGCGAAAAGTTCAATGGCGCTTTCGGATCGTTGGACTCTGCCTCGATTGCCGAGTGCGTTGTTCGCGGTGGATGGCCCGCGGCGGTCGGTCGCGATGCGCTGGCTGCGTCGGCGATGGCGAAACGTTACATCGGCATAGTCGCCGAAGAAGATTTGTCCCGTGTCGACGGCTCTCGACGCGATCCCGAAAAGGTCAAAGCTGTCATCGAATCGCTCGCGCGTAATGAATCCACTTTGGCGACACTCAAGACGCTCGTAGCTGATCTTGGTGGAGAAGTATCGAGACAAACGGCGGCATCGTATATATCTCTTCTCGCACGGGTTAGCTTCGTTCGCGATATTCCCGCGTGGAATCCAGCAATGAGATCTCCGGTGCACTTAAGAGAATCAAAGAAGCATCATCTTGCTGACCCGTCGCTGGCGGCCGCTGCGCTCGGGGCGACTCCGGAGACCTTGCTGCTAGATTTCAAGACGCTTGGACTACTTTTTGAATCGCTGGCACTCCATGATTTGTGGGTTTATGCGCGAGCAAACGGAATGAGTCTCTATCACTATCACGATTCTCGTGATCTAGAGGTCGATGCAGTCATTGCGGCTCCTGGTGGGACCTGGATCCCGGTCGAAGTTAAGCTCAGCTCTGCTCAAATAGAAGAGGCATCTGACAATCTTGTTGCTGTCGAGGAACGTATGGTTGCTGCTGGAAACACCCCGCCGGTTTCTAAAGTAGCGATTATTGGATTTGGCTCACAAGCCTATGTTACCGACCGCGGTGTCCAAGTTGTTCCCTTGGATGTTCTTGCGCCGTAATGCTGCGGGCGAAGTGAAATCGGCGCCGCAGTTTCTAAATCTGTTTTCTGAGATCTAAACCGCGAAACTCAAAAACTCACCGTCTTGATTTTCATTTGAATCGAATCGCGCCCGCGCAAAAGTCAAAACGACTCGCGCGGGCGTTTCGTTTTTTCATATCGCATTTCATATCGCGTCAAAACAAAACGCGAGTTTTGAAAATAGATAGCGACCATCGGTCGCGATCGTAGGCGTGTGTGCACGCCGCATGAAAATCAACTCGCCATTCGATTCGTAATGCGAGCCGCGTCAGCTTTTGACAAATCCAACAGCGTTGCGAGTCACGCTAATGACTCTCCGCGCCATTGAAATTGTCGAAAGCTGTCTCAACTTTTTCGCTAACGCCATGAAAACGATTCGACGAAGTCGAATGTTTGCGTCGCAGGCGCCGCAAACCCGCTTCGCAAAAATGCAAACACTCGGCATCCCTCGCATTCGCATTTCCGCTCCGCTCTCGCTACAGCGAATTTCTAACACTCAGCATCCTTCGCGTTAAAAATTCGCTTCCGCTCACGGTCTTCACGCAGTTACAACGCCGCGAGGCCTCTCGCTTGGAATGAGGCCTCTCATTCCACGTCTACACTGCGTTTCGCCCAATCGCCGTTCCGGAGATTGCAAGATGTACGTAAATGGCCATAATTACATGCAAGCATGAACTATGGCCATTTACGATCTTGCTTTTCCCTCCTACGGGAAAAGAAAACAGGCAAGGCTGAGTTCCGTTTCGCGCGAAACGGTTTCGCATCCGAGAAAAATTCGGCGCACCTTTCCAGATCTTGTTTCGGAGGCCACTCCGAAACTGAAGGGATGAAAATGAGACGAAGCGAGAAAGTCGAAGCGACGTTGACCCCTGGAGAAAAAGAAACCCTTCAACAACTTTGTGACGAAGCCGGTTGCTCAGAAGCTGAACTAATCCGCTCCGTTTTGATTAGCCGTTCGATTTCTCTCGACGATCTTGAGACTGGCAAGAAAACCGAACGCGTAAAAAATAAAACGCTGCAGAAACAGGGGCGCAAACACGCGTCGGAAAAAACTGACGAGCGCGGTGAAGCCATCGCAGAGAAACGTGACGTTTCGTTTCATGTGATGCTTACCGCTCCAGAAAAAAAGGCGATCGAACAGCGCGCGGAAGTGCTTGGCGTCTCTGTAAGCGAGTTGGTTCGCCGCAGTGCAATTTACGGAAAGATTGAATCATTCAATTTTGATATCGCGGAAGTTGAAAAACTCTATCACGAGTTATTGAAGGAAGGAACGAATCTCAATCAGCTGATGTATTTTGTGAACGCACAAGGTCTTCCCGCGTACAACGAGAAAGCTGTTTTCCGCACGCTTGAAAAGGTTTATCAAAATGCTCGAAAGGTCGACCGGTTTATCGAGGAGTTTGAAAAGCGTTATCACGTCGATTATGTTCCACATGATTATCTGGCAGATGAACCTGACAACAGAAATCTTTAAGTTGGAGCGCAATTGGATCAGATTCAAAGTGAGAGCAATTACTCGTTTAGCTATTTCTGATATTCCATAAAACGGCTTTCGGGAAATGGAAGGAATGATTTTATATATCTGAGAACGTTCAGCTATAAGTACTGAGGAAAAGTGAAAGGAGATGGCAGAAGAGATTGACAGCCATTAAACAGAAAGCAGTCAGCTCGTACCCCGCCTCGCTAACTTAGCCCGTCCTGGTGCGAGGCTGGGTACGAGCTGACCGGTGGCGATTGACGACTCTGCTAGGATCGCTTCAGCGCGCCGCCGCGCTGAAGCCCTGCCCGAGTTTTCGGGGAGGTGGTCGCTATGTCCGAGTTCCGTCTTATGATCGTCGCTCTTCCTCTGGTGACCATTCTGGCCATTTTGGGCTAGGGTAAAACCTGGCCTTTAAAGACCAAAGCCGTCCTGCCTGGGACGGCTTTGTTTCCTCGATTATCAACTTCATACGGATGAATGCGGGGTTCGATACCCCGGCGGCCTGATCGGCAGGCCGCCGGGAACTCTCACTCCTCGATAAAGCCGGCGCTCGGTTAGTTTTGCGCATCTTGAAATCGTCAGTTTCGTGGGAGACGTAGAGGATGCCGTCCATCCCATCTCGCGATGCATATGAAAGGTGAACAGAACCGCAATCCGCTCCATCATTGTCGAGAAGATCGAACGAATTCGGATCGCTCGTTGCGGCCAAACGACCACTCAGACAAGAGCCATCGTCATTACAGATTTGCCATTCCATGTCTTCGCCTGCAAGAATCGCCATAGACGTCCTGGTCGCGCCATCGTTGACATACATTCCGTCTATGCCAAAACCGTTTTCAGCGCCATCAATAAACGATTGCTCGGACCTATACTTCGCGAATGATGCACATAGTGCCATTGCAAGACCGATTACAAGGCCAACAATCGCTATCTTTGCATAGCTCTTGGCCGTCATGTCATCCTACTTTTCGCTTGCCTAAGGCAAGACGGAAGAAGTCATTCGTCGCTGCTTTTTTGTACACCTTCTTGACGCCATTGACGGTCTCATAAACAACAAACGGCTGGACCTTGTGTTCAACGTTCGCCGTTACTTTCCAAAAGCCAGGGCCGCCGATATCAATGGAAAACCCAGTCGCCATCGCCTCGCGCTTTGCCAGCGGTATCGATACGCCTATGCTTCCGACACCATTCGGGAGCGGCACCGATACACTCACCGAACCGCCGCCATATCGCTGGACGTTTACAGAACCGCTCCCGTCGATGTGAATGCCCCCCGGGGGCTGCCCAGCAACGTCGTGCCATCCGCTGGCTTTCGTTTGCACGCTCCCGTATACGGTGCTGTAGCTTGGGCGACCGCGCGTCGCATAGAGCTCAACATCATCAGATGACATCGCCTCTTCTATGATAAGGGCCGCTTCTTGCTCTGCACGTTGACGCACAATCGCCTCGACATCAGATTCACTCAGATCCGGGAACGCTAGGAATTCTACGGTTTCAGAATTGTAACCATCAGCAAATGCACCATTTGGGGTAATTAGTGACAGTCCGCCCAATGCGGCTGCCGTCAGGATTGACCTGCGAGTAATAAACAGGTTTTTCATTGTACTCATCTTCGCCTCCAAACATCTTACCGGGGTCCTTCTGGCCAATTTTGCCCCGGCTCGGTTACTTCGGTTACTTGAGCGCTCCGATATATGCTTGTTACCCATGTACGTAATATTAATTTCGGACATATCGAAATTAATCAATGGTTGCGGGAGTTTCCGATCTCAGTGAAATGCCGCCCTATACCCACAGAATCAGTCTGGCTTGACATGTGCCAATGGCCGCTAATGGCACTTGGTCAGCAACGGTCTTAGCCCATCGGCCCCAACAGTGTCTCCTTCTGTCGCGCCGTGGGCCAGACGCACAGCGGTGGCGCCGTGTCGAGGCAGCTGGACGACCGCGTCGTCGGTCGCGGCGATTACACTCGCGGCGACACGCCTCGCTAGTTTGCCTCGCCCTATTGGCCCTAGCGCGTCGCAGTTCAATCAACTGTTACAATTACCCACCCACAAAAAAGCCCATCTAGCAGGGTCTTTGCTGTTACAGAATCCTGAAAGAAAGGGTCGAACCGAAGTGTCTGGCCGGACGCCAATTGTCCGGGAACTGCTTCTGGTTCGACCCTCTTTTACTTTCGCCCACTCGGTGGACTTCGGGTTTAATGCTTAGGGGCGGGGATTTACCAAAGTGAAAAATTAATGAAAAGAAACCCAGTGCAACAAATGCCATGGCGAGGGCTCGAATTGGCCATATAGATCTAAAATAGTCACGATATACAAATGTCGAGAGACGTTGGGGATAGAGATGAAAAGAACTAAGGGTTTTCTTTTGTTGGTAATGATGCTGCTCGGACTGTTCTGCCTGAGTGGCCCTTCTTGGGCCGAGGCTGCCTGTCCTGAAGGTGAGCCTCAGCAGTCTTATACGGGCAGCCTGCTGATAACTGCTAAGGAGGGCGATGCCGACTCTCAGTCTGGGGTAAATCCCCTTGCCACTTTTGAGGGGGACGGCGGAACGGTCAAGCTTGACCATATTGGTAGCGGGATTTTGAGGTGGCAAGTTCTTCCGGACAAAATTGCGAACGATCCCTTCTCTTTTGCTGGAACGATATATCTATACAAGGTTGTGAGCGGAAAACAAAAATACGTCGATTGCTATCCGACAAACGGGTCTGGAATTGCATTCACCGGCATTTCGGGGCAGATTGATACACATGTACGAAAGGGAACCTATGTGGTGCGTTGGGTTGGAGCTGCTGGAGGCCCGATATGGATTGCGGTCTTGCGCCCCGATGTCCAAATAGGTTTCTCTCTCTAGACGGGAAGTTGCTCATGAACGCCATATATGACGGAGATGACTGGGTCGATCACTATACTTGGCGCCTGGTCGGCTCGAACGACAATGGGGATGTGGTGTTTGATGGACTATGTCCAAAGCATCTCCATCCTTTTGTCTCGTCGTTAATTGAGAGTTCCGCTCGTGTTGCCCCCTACAGCTCGGCATCGCTTCATGATACGGACGTTTTGAAGACCATAAGGGAATCAATTGACGAGGGCACGATGAGCGGCCCGCTGTTTTCTCGGCTTGTGGGGCTAGATGAGATTGGCTCGAAACGACTGCTTGCGGGCGAAAAAGTGGAACTCACTTATCGGTCGATGATTTCAATCCTGCGGCTAGCCGATGTTCTTCGCAAATAAATGATGCTTATAGGACAAAATGTGTGTCTACTTTAGGGGCATCGGCGCAGGTCGATGCTCCTTTTTCAGCCGTTTAAATTCCGTGCCCGCTTTTAACCGCTCGGACAGAATGTGTGTCCGGTTGCCTATCGTTCCCGCAGGT
>ENA-OQJI01000101-OQJI01000101.1-human-gut-metagenome-genome-assembly--contig:-NODE-101-length-19576-cov-0.893208_pt1 | contig 19576 bp, 28 predicted proteins | sample MGYA00242602_ERZ504768 | MGnify/ENA primary metagenome ERZ504768 (study PRJEB26092, sample SAMD00036368) | human gut metagenome | host: Homo sapiens | study: EMG produced TPA metagenomics assembly of...
GTTCTCTTGAGCGGTGTGGTGATCGGCCTGATTGAGTTCCTGATTGGCGCAGGATGGGCGGTTGCCGTCGGTTTTATTGCGGTGCCGTAATTGCTGAGCTTCTGGCCCGTATCGGCCACTACAAGAGCTTCTGGCTGAATACCATTGGCTATTCCGTCTATATGATGTTCTTTGCGCTGGGAACCTATCTCCCTATGGTCATCATGACCGGCTATGTGGATGATATGTCCACCTCTAACGGTGTGAGTGCTGAGTACCTGACGGAGCTGCATAATCTAACACGAAATGTAGAATGATATAGGGTGATATGAGAATGAACCAAGATGAAAGAAGGTTTGACTTTCACGGCCTCGGGGCGGCTCTCAAACGAGCCAGAGAAGAAAAGGGCTGGACACAAGCCTATGTTGCGGAATTAGTAGACCGTGACTCCCGTACCATTATGAATATTGAGAACAAAGGTCAGTATCCCAGCTTCGACCTTTTTGTTAAACTCATTACTATGTTTGACGTTTCAGTTGACCAGTTTATTCATGCGGACGGAGGGGCAAGGTCAAGCTCTTGCAGAAAGCACATTGATGTGCTTCTAAACTCCATGAATGAAAAAGAGCTTGTCGTGATAGAAGCCACAGCCGAGGGCATTAAGAAAGCCAGAGAAACGGAGGTTCCAGAATAAGGGCCTCTGTTTTTTTGCGCCATTTTAGGGGCTGCCGCTAAGTGGCAAGCAATGCCTCTGTGGCCACAAGTGGCACAAAGGCGGCTTGTTGGGGCTCGCCCCAAACCCGTATCTTCGGGCCAACATGGCCCGAAGTGTCAGCGTCGCTTTGCTCCTTGTTTTCATAACCTTAACGCTCCTTTTCCTGCTTTCTTCCCGGTTCGGTGTAGCCCATCAGAGTGTCAATGTTCGCTTTGATCGTGACGATCTCCTGCATATCCCGTCGTGCCTTTTGATATTCTCCATAGAGCTGTTTTTTCTTTGCTGTGAGCTTACGGCCTTCTTCCTTCAGCACATCCATTTTGGGGAGCTTCGCCCCGCCCAGCAGAGAGCGCATTTCCGCTTGTGCAGCCCGGTACAGTTCAAGGTCGGCCTCATGCTCCGCAAGGAATTTCCGGCTGTACTTCGTCGCCTTATACTGCTCAAAGACTGGGCGGGTTTTGGCATACTGAACCGTTGCGGCCTTTAGCCCGGCATTGGTTTTCATGGCCTGTTCCGTCTGCTTGATCTGCTCGGAAATGGTATGAAAACGGTCTGCTGCCTCGGTGGCTTTCTGTGCCAACTGCTCATAATCGGTCAGGCCATTGTCCTGTATATAAGCAAGAGCGGCGGCCATCTGCTTAATGTTAAATACCTTCGCCCAGCGTTCATATCCCGGCCCCTTACCGGCAGCCAGCTTTGCTTGAATATCCACCGCCAGACTGATTTTCCGCTCCGAGCGCCCGGGGCGTTTTTCTTTGCCCTCAATGGCGGACAGAACATCTTGCAAGTCGTAGCCGTCCCCCAGCGTGGAGGCACGCAGACGGGTGAAGCGTTCCTGTCCCTGCCCGGTCAGCCGGAAGCTGATACCGCCGCCCCGAACCGTCTTGACCTCATACCCGGCCCGCTTCATCAAATTGAGAAATTCGTCCAGATCAGCGGGGCGTTCCGCCAGCGCAGTATCAATGGCAAGGCGCAGTCGGTCCTGATAGGAAAGCGGCCCTTTCCGGTCTTTCTGCCACTCTCCATAGTTCCGATACTTGCCCTTGCTCCGGGGCTTCGGGTTCTCCACGATGGATAGCCCGTTTTCAAGGCACAGCCTGTCAGAGAGCCGCCGAAGGGCGAAGCTGGAGCCCCAAAATTTCGGAATTTCCGGGTGCAGTCAAGGGTGGTGGAGTTGTAATAAATGTGACAATGGATGTGCTGCTTATCGGTGTGCGTGGTAACGATAAAAGCGTGCCGCCCCTTTGTCCAGCGCATAGCCAGCTCATAGCCGATACGGTTCGCCTCCTTCGGGGTGATCTCGCCCGGATAGAAGGATTGTCGTATCTGATAGCACAGCACATTATTTTCTTTCTTCTGTTCCCGGCCCGTCATAGCGGCATAGCTGGCCTTTGCCAAAAGGAACTCGTCCGCCACGGTGGCCGGATCACATTCATAAGCGGAGATATACTTTCCGCTTTCTGTTTTCTCCGGGTCCTTGCCATAGTCCAGACAATCCCGGATAGCCTCGGCAATCGTTTCGCCTTCGCCCGCATGGCGCTGTAACAAAGTTGTGGTAGCCAAAAATCATTCCTCCTTTCCATGAGAAAGGGGCGGCCCATTCCGACCGCCCCGACTTCGGGCCAGTATGGCCCGAGGCTGCTTAACTTGCCAGAAACCGGTACAGAGCGGATTTGCCTCCGTCCAGCGCCCAAAGAAGGGAGCCCGCCGCCGCTTGCAGTCCATACGGCGAAAGAAGGAAGGCAAGAAACAGAAATACAATCCCGCCTATGGGCGTCGGCGTGAAAAAGAGAGCGACACCCAGCACCGCCAGGATCACAGAGGCAATCGTCAGCAGGACGGCACAAATATCAAACAGGAACACCAGCAGAGCCGCCAGAAGGGACAACGCTAAAGCAAAGGGAGCAACCAATATTTTCAGCAGTATCTTCATCTTCAAAACCTCCTTTATCTATCCTTCCTACCTCTATTTTATCATGCCTGCCCGGGGACATAAATGTTGCGAAAGATTAGTAAATCCTGTCCCAAACCTTCGGGTCATACTGGCCCGAAGTGGTAAAAAAAGAGCAGGGCGGCAAGCCCCGCAACGGAAGCCTGCCGCCCTCGTCTTACTTTGCCACCAGCTCGGAAAGCTCCCGCAGCACCTTTGACACCTCGCCCCACAGCTTTTCATAGTCCCGCTTCAATCCGTCGATTTCCTCCGGGTACACGCCATAGGTATGTGCGTGTATGGCAACCTGATTGAGATTGTTAGAACAGCGCCGTTGCAGAGAGATCAGCTCTTTTACGGGCGCAAGGTCGATGTGCAGGATATACCATTCAGAGCCATTTTCCGTACATAAGCCCCGGCGTTAGAAATGCCCACCTCAGCATCCGTTCATGGATGGCTGCCAGCTCGTCCGGCGTTACCATGACGTGCAGATGGACATTCCGCTTGCGGTTCTCCATCAGCGTTCCAGCTCCCGGCCTTTCCGGCGCTCTTTGGGTTCCTTTACCTTATCAAGCGGTTTTGCGTCCAGCTCCGGGGGCGTGGGTGGGATGGGCGTGTTGTTGGGTACGCCGTCGATCATGTTGCAGTTCTGCTCCGTGGAGAGCTCGGCGGTTTTCAGATAGTTGTCTTTTTCGTGCATGGCGATCCTCCTTTATCGTTCCTCATGGTTTTTATGGCTCCGCTTCTGGCCGGGCTCCTTCGGGGGTTTCTGCCCTCTGGTTCCTTCTTTAAGCCGGGCGGTAATGGATGGGCGCACCCGGTCAGGATTGCCCGGTGCTGGTTTCAGTTCATAATCCTCCATCTGCTTTTCGGTCAGCGGTTTTGCATAGGTCAGTTCGCCCCATGCCATCAGCCTGCCGTCTGCCACAGGACGCCGCCTGTCATCATCGTAGTTGACGATGGAAAGAGGCTGGTTATCCGGCGGCTTCGGGTAAGTTCCTATGTCCACGGGCCGCTGGGTGGAATAATAGCGGTAAACGCCCTCCGGTCCCAGCTCGGTATGCTTGACCGCCGCATGGTAAAACTGCTGATAGTCGTCCACCCGGCGGTCAAAGTCCCTCTGCGCCCACGCCTGACTGGTTCCATAGCGGCCCCAGTAGTAATCCCGATGGCCGTTTTCCCCCTCGGTAAACTGCCAGGTCACAAAGGGGCTCGGCGCTCCCGGATTATGCCCCAGCGCAAAGCCGTGTCCGGTTTCAAAGGTGGCAGCTTTCAAAATCACATATCCTTGTACTGTCTCCAAGAGATTCCTCCTTTCTGTGCCTCGGGCCAACATGACCCGAAGTGCTGGATGTTACGAAATAAGAGGGCAGACCGGGGAGGAATGTAATAAGATATTCCCACCCCGGAAACACCCTCAAAAAAGCCCGGAATGTCAAGCCTTTGGAGGCGGCAAATCGTAACAGCCGCCCGGCCTTTTCTCCCGCATTTTCCTCATGCGTTCCCGGCTTTTCCGACGGTTCCCTTCGGCCTTGCAGGCGTCGGAGCAGTAGGCTTGACGCCCCTCGGGCAAAAACGCCTTTCCGCAGACCGCACAGGCCCGCAGCTCCGGGGAGATGCCTTCCGTTGTCAGCGCCGCTTGAAGCTCCGGGTCAAGGGGCAGGACAGCCTCACGGAAGTAACGGCAGTACGCCCCTGTCCAGCACTTGTGCAGCATATAACAGGCACAGTCCAGAGGAAGGCACAGGCCGCTTTCCCTGTCATAGTTGGCACACATCCCCGTGACCAGAGAACGGATTTTCTTCTTCTCGTCACGGGTCAGCTCCCGGGCGTCCATTTAAGACTTCGGGCCACGATGGCCCGAAGGGCGGGGCTCCACGATCAGCGCCCGGAACTTCTTCCGGCACTGTTTTTTCTTTCCTTTGCACTCCTTGTAGTAACGGCATCCCTTACAAGGGTTGTCATTGTCCCAGCCGGGGTGCGGTACTTCCTTCATCATTCGTTCAAAAGGGCTGCTTGTAAAATTCATTCTCATTCCTCCGTATCTTCCTCCCACGGCGGGGTATCTTCGTCCTCGGGTTCCTCTGCGATCTCCTCCAGCTCCCCGTCCTCATATTCGCAGTAATCATCTTCCAAATCCGGGGCCTCATGCTTCGGCTTGTAAATCTTGAAATAGTAACCAATTCCACCGCCGGCCAGCACCGCCGCACCGATCAGGAGCAGAGAGAGAAGGGGACTGTCCTTTTTCTCCGGCTTGGGTTCCGGTACTTCCTCCACCGGTTCGGTGGGCTTTGGCTCTGGCTCAGGGGTCACTTCTTTGGGCGGTTCCTTACCCTGTTCAGCAAGAGGCAGAAGGTCGTCTGTGGTAACGGTATTGAGGAAATAGACGTTCTCGCTGGTTTTCTGTTTGTCGATCACCAGATAAAACACGCTCTCGTCTGCGGTGGTGATGGTGTAGAACTCCTTTCCATCCTCGTCGGTGGCGTTGTCCACCACGGTTCCCGTCCCGTCCGTGGTAAAGGGGTTCTGGGTTTCCGGCTCTGCTTCGGTTTCTGCCGGGGGAGGGAGCTGGTCTCCGGCTGCGGCTCGCTGCTCTGTGCATAAGCCGGGACTGTAAAGATCAGGCAACACAAAAGGCTGGCAGCCATCGCCGCCAGCCTGCGAAATTTAGTTTTCTTCATGGGCCGTGTCCTCCTTTTCGGGTGCCTCCGGCTTCGGGTCAGTATGGCCCGAAGCGGTAAGGCTGTTTTGGGGTCATTCAGAAATGCCATCAGCTGGGCGGGCGTCAGTTTAAGGGAGCGCACCGCCTGCACGATCTGGCTGTTTTCTTCCTCCTGTTTCTGCTTTTCCAGCTCCCGGATTTTGGCCTGCCACTCGGCTGCCTTCTCCCGGGCTTTTTCCAGTTCCTTATCGAGCTTGTCGATTTTGTTCATGCAAGGACTCCTTTCCTCTGGCTCACAAACGCCCGAAGGCATAGAAATGTGTCTGCCAGTAGCTTGAATTGATGTTTGCGTATTGGATGGGCGAACCACAATGGAGCATCATCCCGTCGCCCACATAAATCCCCACATGGGATACAGGGCCGGGGCTGTCATAGGTTCCCGTGAAAAAGATAATGTCGCCGGGCTTTGCCTCGGAGGGAGAAATGATAGCACACTGGTTGTAAATGCCCTGCGCCGTGGTACGGGGCAGGTTGTGGACGCCGCTGGCCGTGTACACCCAGCAGACAAAGCCCGAACAGTCAAAGGAGGTGGACGGGCTGGAGCCGCCCCACACATAGGGCCAGCCGATGTACTTTGTGGCTTCTTCCATGAGCGCCGCAAAAGTCGGGTCATCCAGCGCCTCGCCGGGTATCTCATAGCTGGGGCCGGTATCTTCGCCGCCGTTGTAAATCCCTTCCCACAGATAGGGTTTGTTGCCTTTGAGCTGCTGCATAACGGTGTAGATTTCCCGCTGCTGTTCGTTAAGCCTCGGCAGGATCACGGCAGGCAGCGTTTTGTTTGTGAGGGTCACATTGAGAATGTAATACTCATAGGGGACTTCCTCGGTGGTGGTTTCCCCGGTCTCCGGGTCGGTGCTGGTTTCGGTGCGGTAGCGTATCTCAACTTCCTCCGTCAAGGTCAGTTCATACTGTGCCTCGAAAATCTCCCGCAGCTCGTCCTGCACCTGTTCCCGGAAATACACATGGTACTTTGCCGAGAGATAGGACGCCAGCTCATAGGGGTTATGGCCGATCTCGTCCACGGAATAGCGGTACTCGTCATAGCCGGGATGGGTGCTTTCAATGTTCGCTACCGTCTGCGCCAGCTCGTTTTCCAGCGCCGTATAGTCCTCGTCCACCCCCAGCAGGTCCGTATCCTCCGAGGCGTAGGAGGTGCCGGATAACGCACTGGCAAGGCCGCTGCCAAGCGTGGGAAAGATGGAGCTTACCGCCGACACAAGAAAACAGAGCAGCAACAGCAGGAGCAGGACCAGCACCGCCACGGGATGACGGGTCACAAACTGCGCCGCCCGACGGGTCGCAGTTCCCGAAGCGGCAGCGGTTTTCTTTGCGGCCTTGCACCCTGTTTTGCAGCCGCCTTTGCTTCTTTGGAATACCGGCGTTTCAGTTTCCATTTCTGCTGCACACGGGAAAGCGGATTGCTGGCAAGCTCCGGGTGCTCGGAGGCCATCTTCTGAAAATCCATATTGGCCCGGGCTTTTATGTCCTTCCGTTCCCACTTTGCCACCTTCCGGGCCGGGTGCTCCCGGTATCTCCGTTTGGCATACCGGGTCAGTTTCCGGGCTCCGGCCTCGGCCACAAGTTCCGACTTATGGGCTCCTTCCACACCCACATTTTCATGCTCAACCTCGTGTATCTTGTTGTGGACATAGAACCACGCTTCTGTGCGGCTCCCCGGACTGCCTTTTTTGCAAGCCCCGGCGGCTTCTTCGCTGCCCGTTTTGCCTCGGTCTTGTCCAGTTTCTCCCGGGCCTTTCCCAGCTTTTCCCCGGCGTGTTCCGCTTTTGCCTGTGCTTTCTGGTACTTATCCTTTTTGCTCCCGGCCTTCTCGGCGGAGCCCTCCGGCTCCTGTGCCTTGCCGGTATCCTGCGGCCCGCCCGCTTCATCCTCCTGCCTCATGCGGTCAGAGGGACGGCTTTTCCGGCTGTCCTCTTGAAACTTGCCGCTTTTGGACTTCGGGCCATCGTGGTCCGAAGGACTGTCCTGCCCGGTATCCTCGTCCTCAAACCGCAGGCGTCGGGATGGTGCGGGGGAAGGCCCTTCCCGTTCAGCCGGTCCGGGGCGATTGCTCCCGGTATCCTCCGTCGGCCCCGGCCTTTGAAAATTCCGTTTGTCCGGTTTCTTTCCGATGATGTATCCCTCCTTTCCAAACCTCGGGCCAGCATGGCCCGAAGTGTGTTATGCCCGGTTCATTTCCTGTTTTTTGTCCTCCGGGCGGGTGGTCATAATGGCGTACAGCTCGGTATTCTGCGGGAAGCGGTCAACAAACGGGATGGTGGTATTCCCGAAGAACAGCAGCCCTTCGCCGGAATTGGTATGGGTCACATAGGAAAGCTGGTGGGGGCTGATCCCAAGCTGTTTGGCTAAAATCTGCCGGTCCCCCTGTGCCTGCGAGAGCAGCACAAGGAAGTCCGAGTTTTCAAAGATGTTCTCAATCTCCGGGCTTGCCAGAAAATCCTTTACGTTCTGCGTTAAAGCACTGGGAACGCACCCTTTTTTTCGCAGCATTTTCCAGATCGCCACACAATAGCTTGCCGTCAGACGGTCGCGGAGCAGCACATGAAATTCGTCGAAGTAGCACCATGTAGCGATACCGCGCAGGAAATTCATGGACACCTGCGAGTTTACCAAGTCCTGCATAATGAGCATGGCAATCGTCCGAAGCCCGGCCCCCAGCTTTTTTAAGTCAAGGCATACCAGACGGCGGTTTAAGTCCACATTGGTTTCATGGTTGAACACGTTAAGGGAACCCGACACATAGATTTCAAGGGCAGTTGCCAGCCGTACCGCCTCGCCCTCCGGCTGGGAACAGAGCAGGTCATACAGGGTTTGGAGGGTCGGCATTTTGCTTGTTTCCGGGTCCTGCAAGTGTTCCCGGTACATCTGGCGTACACAGCGGTCAATGACGGTCCGCTCCACCGGCTGCAAGCCATCCTTGCCGCCAACGATCAGCTCCATCAGCGACAGGATAAAGTCGGCTTTCAGCGCCATCGGGTTTTCCTCGTCAAAGCTCAGGTCAATGTCCATCGGATTGATGTGGTGGGGCTGTCCGGGGCGATCTCGATGACCTGACCGCCCAGCCGCCTGATAAGGGGCGAGTATTCGCCCATCGGGTCCACCACAATGATCCGGTCACGGGTGGCAAGGAACACGTTCACAAGCTCCCGCTTTGCGGCAAAGGATTTGCCGGAGCCCGGCACGCCGAGGAACAGGCCGTTGGGGTTTTTGAGCTTTTTCCGGTTTGCCATGATGACGTTATGGGAAAGTGCGTTGAGCCCGTAATAGACGCTTCGCCATCCATGCGGAGCTCCTGCGTCATAAAGGGAACGAAAATGGCCGTGGAGCTGGTCGTCATGCCGCGCTTGATCTCAATGCCGTTATGGCCCAGCGGAAGGCTGGAAAGAAAACCATCCTCCTGCTGGAAGTCCAGCCGCTTCAAGGTGCAGTTGTATTTCTGGACGATACCCGACACCGTGAACAGGTCATTGTCCAGCTCCCGGCGGGTCGGGGCCATGTTCACCACAAGGAAGGTCAACAGGAACATTCGCTCGTTCCGGCTCTGCAAATCTTCCAAGAGGGTCTTTGCGTCGTTGCTGTACGTTACAAGGTCGGGTGGAAGTATGTCCATGTCGTACCCTGACCGAGCTGCCTTCTTTTGTTCCTCCACCTTCATCTTGTCAATGTCGGAGACTTTGGCCTTGATGGATTTTACGGCGGCGGCCTGATCGACGGTTTGGATATGGAGAGTGATGGTCATTTCCGCATCCATTTCCAAAAGCTCCGCCAGCAGCTTGTCCGAGAGCTCCGAGGCCAAAATCTGCAAGTAGGAGGCAGCGCCCCAGGTCGTCCCCACCCGGAACAGTCGGCTGAAACGGAAATCGAAACTGTCCGGGGCGATAAAGTCTTTGGTGGAAAGCCCGGTTTTGGGGATCATATCCCATGAAAACCGGAAGGGGGAGCCGCTGCCGGGGTGGAGCTGTCCGTGAAGGAGTTCCAGCCGTTCCAGCCCCGAAAGGGAGCGGCACTTGACGCCCAGCTTTTTGAAGTTCCCGCAAATGTCCGCCTCTACACGTTCCAGCCTTGCCCTGGCGGTGGAAAGGTCATCCACGTTTACGCCGAAGGTCAGGAGCTTTGTGCGGACAATGCCGTTGTTGCTTTTGGCGATCTGGTTTTCCAGCATTTCCACATACTCACACCGGACGCTGTTGTAATCGTCATCCTGCATGGGGATGTTCACGCTGTACCGGCTGCCCGGGCGGCTCCGGTGGTTGAGGAAGGAAAGCTGGAACGGAAGGCTGCTGTCAAAGTAGTTGAGGCAGGCGCTCCACCCGTCAAAGATGGCCGCCTGATCTTCGGACTGTGCGAGCTGGTAGTTGATGTCCTCGTATTCAATGGTTTTGGTGTAATAGCGGTCCGCTACCCGGCACACCCCCGTCCCGGTACATTTCCCGGTAAGGGAGGGTCTGCTGGGCGGTGGTGGGAATGTTCTTTCCTTTCGTGAACAGGCCGATAAGGCCCTGCTTTTCAGGCTTTCTGCCTGCGGGCTTTCCGGCCCTTCTGCTGTTTCGCAATCGGCTGCGCCTCCTTTCTGGCGCTAAGCAGCGCATAGAAATTTTCGGTTTTGTAAGGCCGCACACGGGGATAGAGGAACCGGGTGCGGATGATGTTTTTCAGCACTTTTTCCAATGGCAGGCCGTCCCGCTCATACATAGCCAGAAAGAAGAACGGGAGCATGAGACCGATCATCAGGAACATGGCGGCGCTGTTCCCGATACTGCCACGGGAAAACAGGTAAGCCGGGAGGCCCACCGCCGCCGCGCTGGAAAAACAAACAAGCTGGCGCTTCGTCAGGTTGAAGGCCAGCTTTGTCTTGATTTTGGAAAGGTCTTTTGGTACTGGTACATAGGCCATTTTGGTACACCTCCTTTATTGCTTCGGGGCCAGCATGGCCCGAGGTTATCTTGCGGCCTCTTTGGCCGGGGCTGTGCTGCGGGCAGCTTCGGCGGCCTCTCGTCCGCTCTGCCTTGCCCGCCAGTATTCGGGGTGATACTGCCGGATGGACTGATTGAGTTTTTCTTCAAACTGTCCTTTTGTCCTTAATGCGGTCAGGGATTTTCCACAGCTTTTTGTCCAGCAGCTCCCGGAGCACTACGCTTTCCTGTGCGTCCTCCTCATAGCAAATATAGCCCTTGTCCTTGAAGCCGCATTTTTTGGCCGCTGGGGAGAGGACGGCGGCTACCTCGTTTGCCACCATCGTTCCGCCGTGGCTGGCGGTAGATACCAGAAACACCCCCGGACAGAGGGTTTCACAATTCTGCACCTCGCCCCACGGGGAGCTTTTCGGCGCATGGAACATTCCGCCCGTCCGGCTCCGGTCTGCCTGCATGAGTGCTGCCTTTTCTAAGATGGCTTTCAGTTCCGGGGAAAAATAGGCATATTCCCGAAGGACACGGGCGGCCTCCCCGCCGCAGGCGTTCATCAACAGGGTATAGGCGTCGCTGTCCGCTTTGGTACAGCGGCCCAGCAGTTTTCCGTCGTAATAGCAGGCCGCGTCATAGCCCGTCCGTTTGCGTGGCATGGTTCCCGCCTCCTTTCTGCTTCGGGCCAGCATGGCCCGAGGTCAACGCTCTGCGCTGCGGCTGGGCTTTTCCTTCGGAGGCCGTTCTGCCTTTGCCTGTTCGGCAGCCGCTTTTCCGGCTTTGAGCTGGTCGCTGATGGACGCACGCCCCACAGAGCCGCGCTCCGCCATCTGTTCCAGCTTTGCCTCATAGGCTTGCAGAACAGCAGTATTGAGCTGCTCCCGGAACTCCTTTGTGACAGGGTAGGCCATATCCCGATAGCCGCCTTTGCCGTCCGGCTGGCTGGGCATCCCAAGAAAGAGGCCCTTGCTGCCCTGTACGATTTTCAGATTTTCCACCACAAAGCAGTCATTGAATTTCACGCTGGCAAAGCCCATGAGATTTTTCACAGGTTCGATGACCCGCACGCTTACATCCAGCTTCAACGGTGCGGCCGGGGTGGTGTTTGCAACCTTTTCCTGCATGGTTTCCTCCTTTCCGGCGGGAACAAGGTTCCCGTCCTTGTAGTCATAGCCTTCCGCCCGGAGTGCCGCCAGCGTGTCCGCCGATACGCACCCGGACAGTTTCAGATCGGTTTCCACCATAAAGCGCATGGTGTCTGCTTTAGAAAATTCTTCGGGGAGCTTTCCATAGAAAGCCGGGTGCGGCTGTCCGTCCGCACCCTGTTTGTAACGCCGAGGCATACCGCCTCCTTTCCGCTTCGGGTCAGCATGGCCCGAAGTCTCTTAATGGCAGCCGAAGATGGATTTTGCAAGACTGCCTGTTTTGAATAAGGTAAAACACAGCAACACCGTATATCCCACGCATCCCCAGATCGCCCCGATGGGGTCGCCGTCGGTGGCGATACTCTGGATCAGCACCGCATAGATGGCGACACAGACTAAGATCAATAGACCTTGAAAGCCCACCGCAAAGAGGGAGCGGAAATAGTTCTGCCCCATGTGTCCGGTTTCCCTGTTGGGGACTGTGGCAAACGGGATAGGCGCTAAACTTGTGAGTAAATAAATTTCAATCATACGGCCATATACGATGACGAAGATCACGATGTTTAAGGCAATCATGGTAAGCTGGATCAGGAAGGACTGGAGCCAGAGTCCGAACAGAGGGCCTAACTCCATCGCCTCAAGCTCTGTCCGCAGACTGTCCAGCACATCCGGCGTGATCTCTGTCCCGTTCTGGATAATGCCCGCTGACTGCTGTATCACATGCTGGCTCACATCAAAGACCGCCAGCACGATATTGAAGGTATTCGTCAGGATCATCACAGCCACAAAGGTTTTGAACACCCACTTAAAAAACATCCATGTGTCAACTTCATGGAGGTTGTTGCGTTCTATGAGCATCTGTATCAGTTCATAGGTCATAACAAAAGTGAGGATGACCCCGGCGATTGGCAGAATGGCAGTTTCGGAGATCTGTCGTATCATGGAAAAGACCCCGGCGTTCCAGTCCGCCGGGGTCGTGCCTACCTGTGTGGCGATCTCGCCAACGCTCTGATTGACGTTATCGAAAAGGCCATCCAGATTTCCCATGATACCATCGACGAGCAGACCTTTCAGCCATTCAACGATTGCGTCGATGATAAAGTCCATACATCAGCTCCTTTTCTGGAAAAAGGGACAACGGGTGACACTTAGCTGAACAGGCCGGACAGTAGAGGGATAAGCTGAAGGCCGATCAGAACGACACCGCCGCCAGCCATGAGCTGCTTAATGCCCTGTGATTTTGCCGCAGGGTTGTCCGACCCGTAACCTTCCAGAAGGTTGATGACGCCCCACACCGCCAGACCGGCGCCAAGAGCCATGACCAGAATTTTAAGAATGTCGATTGCCTGATTGAAAAATTCCATATACGTTCCTCCATTTTGTTTGTTTGATGATTTTGGGTACAAAAAAAGCCGCCCACATCGGCGGCGCTTCGGGTCAACATGGCCCGAAGTTACACAAACTCGTCGCTGTCCAGATCATCGAAATTCAACAGGTCAGCTTCTTCGTCCGTGTCGGAGCCGTCCACTTCGTACACCGTGTATTCGTCCTCCGGCTTTAGTCTCAATGGCCGGTGGCGGAACAGGCTTTCCAAGCGGAAGGCGTTTTTCTTTTTATCAAATTCGGCTGTGTACTTGTAATTCGGGTGCTTTTTCAAGTCATACTTCGGGGACAGGAAGGGCGGGAGCCCCCTAAGCTGCAAGATACATTTATCCCCGGGCATGGTGGTGATCTCGCTGGTGGTCATCAGTTCCCGGCCAAGCCGCTGCATATTCTGGCTGTAACTTTCAGACTGTCCACGCTTCGGCCCTCGGTCTGCATAGAGATGGTGGCCTTGCCCAGCCAGTTTTCCGAAATATCCTTTAGGGTGGAAGCCTCCCGGCCTCCGAGGAATACGATACTGTCCATGTTGCCCATGATGGTTTCGGAATGGTCTTTGTACAATGCCTTGCACTGGCTCATTGCCTGATAAAAAAGCGTCAGGCTGATTTCCCGTGAGCGGATGACTGCCACGATCTTTTCCAGCCCCGGCACCTGCCCGGTGTTGGCAGCCTCGTCCCACAGCACCCGCACATGATAGGGCAGACGCCCGCCATAGGTGTTGTCAGCCCGTTCACACAGAAGGTTGAACATCTGCGAAAAAGCGAGGGCAACCAAAAAGTTGTAGGTGGTGTCCGTGTCGCTGATAAGAAAGAACAGCGCTGATTTTTCATCCCCCAGCTTATCCAGCTCCAGTTCGTCATAAGACATGATCTCCCGAAGTTGGGGAATATCAAAGGGAGCCAGTCTTGCACCGCAGGAAATCAAAATGCTTTTGGCTGTCTTGCCGCTGGCGAGCTTGTATTTCTTATACTGCCTCACGGCGAAGTGCTGGGGCTGCGGCGTTCCAGCCCGTCAAACATATAGTCCACCGCGTTTTTGAAGGTTTCGTCATCCTCCCGGACTTCCATGCTGTTTATCATTTCCACCAGCGTATTCATGTTGCGTTCTTCCTCCGGCCCCTCAAAGACGATGTAGGCCACAAGGGCGCAGTACAAGAGGTTTTCGGCTTTGGTCCAGAACTCGTCGCCCTCCTTGCCGTCGCCTTTGGTGTTGGCAATCAGGGCGGTAACAAATTTCAAAACATCGCTTTCTGTCTTGATATAGGCCAGCGGATTGTAGTGCATGGATTTTGAAAAGTCGATACTGTTGAACACCCGCACCCTGTATTTCTCCCGTTGCAGAAACCGCCCGCACTGGTCGAGGGTGCCGCCCTTCGGGTCTACCACCACATACGAGGAATGGGCTTGAAGGAGCTGCGGGGTCAGCCAGAACCTTGTCTTACCCGAACCGGACGAGCCGATGACACAGGCGTTTAGGTTCCGGGCATTGGCGGGTATCTTCGGACGGGTGTTCATGGTAAGGAACTCCGTCCCGGTCAGAATGACATTGTTCTGAAATTTAGGGTCTACAAACGGCTTTATATCCTCCTTTGTTCCAAAGCGGGCAGTGCCGTATTCCGCATCCCGCCGGAATTTTTTCGCCTGCCTGATCTTTGACTGTATCAGCAGATACACCCCAGCCGCACCGGCAAGGCCCACCAGCAGGTCAATACCTCCCAGCCCCGGCCAGTAGGTTTCAAAGGCTTTGGGGAAGGTATCGAGCATCCCCATGAGCTTTGTCCCGAAGTCTGTGCCGGGGGCGATCCGGTAGGCCGTCCCGATTTTGGAGAAAAACCAGAACACAAAGAGGTACGGCAGGTTTGGGAGCACATATTTTCTGATCTTGTCACTCAACGTCCGTCCTTCACCGCCTCTCTGGTCCGCTGCTTTTCCTTTGCCTGCGTCCTGATCTGCTCCGTGAATTTCCGAAGCTGACCGAGGATGGAAGCCTTGTCCTGCTCTTTGTTCAGCACCTTTGCGCTGTACTTCTGGAAGGCCGCCGTGATAGCGTCCGCCTGATTGGCTTTGAAAAACAGCAGGTAATGACCGGGGCTCACTTTATGGAAAGCGTAGTCCACATGGAACTCCTTCGCGATCCGGTCAAAATCCTTTGGAGCTCCCACATAGGGCATGGCACTTTTGCCGCCATAGTGGTTCATCAGCTTTTTCACGCTCTGGCGTCCCTGCGGGGTCAGCGCCTTCCGGTGGTGCTTTTGCAGCGCCCGAACCACCTTGCCAAGAGCGGCAGCCAGCACTTTTCCTGTGAGCTTCGTTGTCCTGATCGAAAGGGCAACCGTTTTTTGGTTTACTTCTTCCTGCATAAAACCTCCTTTCCGTCGGGGTTCCCGCTATCCGGGAGGCCCCCGTACAATCTCGGGGAACAGAAAACCTCGGGCCAATGTGGCCCGAGGCTTACCGCTCGGCATCTCTGCCGGACGGAGCTTTCTTTTCCGGCTCCGTCTGGACTTTTTCGCCCTGTTCCCGCATGGTCTGCAAGATAGAGGGCTTCTTTTGAAGCTGGGAGGCTTTTCGCCGGACAGCGGCTTGATACATTCCAGACGGTCAGCCGCCCGGATGGCGTTGTCCGTGAGCTGCCTCTGCCATGCGCCCACGCTGGGAGCCCAACGAAAGCCGCTGCTTTTCAGCTCGGCCCGGGTGTCCGCGTCAGGCTTTCCGTCAAAGAACACCTGCAAGCGGTTGTCCTCCCGGTTCATTTCCACACGACCCCCATCGAACTCCCAGCCGGAAAATTCCTGCTGTGCCTGTTTGGAAAGCTGTTCGATACGGGCCTTTACCCGGCGGATCTCCGCATTGTTGTTGGTTAGCTGGTAACTTTCAAAGGGCCTCGGATCGCTCCGCCAGCTTGACGCCATGCTTGCTTTCAGCTTTTCGATCTGATCCGGCGACAGCAGCGCACAGCCGTCCAGCTTGCCATGCTTGCGGTAATAGGCGTTGACCTCCTTCATAATGAGCTGGGAGCGTTCCAGCCCGTCCAGCTTCTTCTGGAGCTTTTCAATCGCTGCCGGGTCATCGGCGCTGATCCCGCCCATGCCGGTACTGCGTATCTTATCCAGCAGCCCTTGAATATACCGCCATTCCTCCATGTTGCTGTCCCGGGCCCGGTTCTGTTTTTCCTTCTTTCCCACCGGGAAATTGGCAGGTCCGGCGATCATCACAGAGGGAACCCTTGCGTCAATGGCAAAGCCCTGGTTCATGTTTTCGGCCAGCTTGCGGGCGTAGGTGTCTAACAGATGGTCGATCTTCTCATGGTACATGGGGTCCACCCGGGATTTCTGCTTTTCCGCTATGGCGGCGGCCTTGTCCACCATTGCCCGGTATTCCGCCGTTGCGCTCCCTTCCTTGTAGTCGGAAAAGCTGTTCATTTCTTTTGCCCGGCGGGCGGCTCCTTCATTGATAGGGTAATAGTTGATGGTATGCACCTCCTTTATGCTTCGGGCCATGCTGGCCCGAAGTCTTACCGTTCTTCATGGGAAGGCCCCGCCTTGTCCTTTTTCGGAGCGGGTGGGGCTTCTTGAAACTGTTTGAGTGTAGCGAGAATGGAGTGGACAGGCTCGGCCTTTTCAGGATAGGCAAATATCCGGTGTTCCGGCGGAATGTCCTGCGGCCCGTGGTAATACTCCTTGAAGCCCTCCGGGACTGCCGACACATACCCACCGGGAGCGAATACGCCGCCCTCGTTGATACGCACATCCCGCCCGTATGCCTCATAATCGAAGTAGTTCTGAATGTGCTCCGGTATGTCGATAGTCCCAAGCTCGTCGGCGTAAAGACGGCCCAGCCCTTCATCATCGGAAATATCCGGGTAAAAGCGGTAAAGGTCAAGGTTCTGCGTCAGGTTTATCAAATCCTTCACGCTCCTTGTGTGGTTTCCTAAGACAAGAGCGGCTTCAAAGGTTTCCAGTCCGCCCTTATCCCGTACTTCCAGCAGGGCGTGGCCCAGCTCGTTCAGCTCGTCGATGTTCTCACATTCGTAGAGATAATCGTAGAGCCCCAGCACATCACTGTCAAAGCTGGTAAAGAACACTTCGCTGTACCGTTTCCCGTCTATCCCGATTTTGGCAAGGGCGGCCTGCAACTCCTGTGTCGTCATGGGGAAATGTACCGTTGTCCCTACCTCGATCCCCATCAAGGGGTACAGGGCTGTATTGGTTATATAGGCTTCAAACATGGCTTATTCCTCCTTTCCGGCCCGGTCAGCCAGCACCTCATAGATCCCGGCCATAATGTAATCGGCACAAGGAGGGCAATCGCATTTCCCAGCGCCTTGTAGCGTTGCAGAGGCCGGATCTCCATGCCGTCCGCCCCGTACTTTGTCCAGCCCTCTGGCAGCCCCATCAGCCGTTCGCTTTCCGTTTCCGTCAGAAAACGGATACAGCCGCCCTCCGGGTCGCCCTCATACCAGAAGGCAAAGGGCGTTACATCACTGGCTAAAAGAGTGGGAAAAGGGTCAGTTGGTAATCCGAAGCTGTTTCGGAAGGCCGTTTCTTCCTGCCTTTTTGCCGCTCCCCGCATACGGAAGCACTGAAAGGGGTGGATGACTGGTATCTGCCGCCCTGTTTCAAAAGAAGCTGTTCGATCTCCTTCGGCGGCGGCCCACCCGCCCTCTCCGCAAGGCGGAGGAAGTGGGAGCATTGGACGGGGCTTAAATAGTATGTCTGCGGCACGTCTGCCTCCAAAATCCGCCACGACGAAAATCCGCTGCCTTCGTGCCAGCCTTCGGGAGCCTGCCCAATACTGGGCGTCCATGAGTCGCCAGCACACATCAGGCGTTCCCCCTCGCACCATTCCGGCGTTTCCCCATCTTCCCGAAGGAGGCATTGGAACTTCGGTGTCCGAGAAGGCGGATAAGACGGCTCTAAAGTCCATCCGGTCATTTGTAGAAAACGCTCCCATGACGTTTTCCCAAACAGCGATAGCTGGATATAGGTTATCAGTAGCATCCCTCATTTCCTGTATGATACGAAACGCCTGATAGAACAGGCTTGATTTTGCCCCGGCAAGGCCGGAGCGGTTGCCGATCAGAGAAAGGTTCTGACAGGGGGAACCGAAGGTAATTACATGAACCGGCGGGATTTTCCCGCCGTCCACCTTCGTAATATCCCCCAAATGCACCATGTCGGGAAAGTGCCTTTTGGTTATGGAGATGGGCGCTTTTTCAATCTCACTGGCCCATACCGGACGGATACCGCACCGGGAAGCAGCCAGAGGGAACACGCCAATCCCGTCGAAAAGGCTTCCCAGCTTAATGTCCGGCATGGCCCGGGGTGCCGTGTCCCTTCACGGCAAGCACCCCTTCCAGTGTGGTCGCCGCAATGCCCAGCCGCCCGGCAACCGCAATATCATTTTTACATCCTCGTCCACAGCGCTGCCGCAGACAATCAGGGTGTGGGAGCGCCGCAGCATATCCCGGCGCATATCAATCCCGGCCTTATGTTCCTCGGGAACGCTGTCATTCAAAAACAGCGGCAGGTACAAGAGCGGGCAGATCGGGGAAAAGCCCGCCTCATAAGTAAGACGGCAGTAGTGGGCCGCCAGCTCCATATCAACATCCGGCTCGCCGCTCCATGCGGCAGTCAGGTATGCTAAAGGTCGTTTCATTGGTTGAGCCTCCATTTCTGTTTTGGTTTAGGGAAAAGCAAGAGTTCGCCCAACCCCTCCGCCCCTTCCCCCGGGAAGGGGAACGGCTCTGGAGAATTTATATCCCCGTCGCTTGACCGGGAAAAAGCATAACCGGGAGAAATCCGTCAAGGGTGCCTCTGGCACCGCCTGCGGCGGCGCTGCCCTTGACTGATTTTCCCGGCTATGCTACGGAATAACTGGCGACGGGGAATAATTTATATCTCCAGAGCTTCGGGGCGCGGGGCAGAGCCCCGCAATCCTCGGGCCATGCTGACCCGAAGTTTGGGCTTACTTTTCCTGTTCGGTTTTCTTCTCCGGCTTTTCATGTTCCTTCTGCTGACCCTTCCAGTCGTCCAGCAGCTTGATGATCTGGTCCTTCATTTCCCTCGGCGTAGTTTCCTTGCCGAAATACTTGCTCAGTTCCGCACCTGTCAAAATCACTTTGTCTACCTCCTTTTTGTCCTCCATCATAATGCCGTCGATCACATCCCCGTTGAGCAGCTTCTTTTCGTCCAGCTCACGCATACGCTTTGCCTGCGCCTGTGAAGGCGAGGACTGCTGGCTGTCAATGGCGACGGCGATATAGTTCTGGTTCTTCTTGCCGATATAGGAAAGCTCCACCGCCGTAGTAAAGCCCAGCTTTTTTTCATCCATCAGCTTCATCAGGTCGGGAACCAGCTCATTGAGCCGGATATACCGCTGCACCTGCTTGACCGCCATCTTATTGCGCTCGGCTACAATTTCGTTGGAGCGTTTTCCTGCGTCCTTCGGGTCAATCTGGCCCGAAGTGCGGGAGCCCTGGTGCTTGATGGCCTCAAGCTGCATTTTCAAGGCTTTGGCCCGCTCACTGGGGAGGATTTCTTCACGCTGGTTGAGATTGTCCTCGACCATCTGCGTGATGGCTTCATCGTCCGTCAGATTGCGAACAATACAGGGCATATCCGCATATCCGGCAAGCTCGCTGGCCTTCTGGCGGCGGTGGCCGGACACGATCTCATAGCCGCCATCCTCACGGGGACGGACGATAGCGGGCTGGGTAACGCCCTTGTCCTGACGCTGGACACCATAGCCCGCATTTCTTCATCGTCTCGGACTTCAAAGGGAT
>ENA-OQJI01000102-OQJI01000102.1-human-gut-metagenome-genome-assembly--contig:-NODE-102-length-19551-cov-1.256023_pt1 | contig 19551 bp, 12 predicted proteins | sample MGYA00242602_ERZ504768 | MGnify/ENA primary metagenome ERZ504768 (study PRJEB26092, sample SAMD00036368) | human gut metagenome | host: Homo sapiens | study: EMG produced TPA metagenomics assembly of...
TTCGAGTGCAACCAGCGACGGCAGCGCCAAAGGCTCCGGCGCAATCATCAGCGACAAAGGCTACATCGTCACCAACAACCATGTGATTTCCGGCGCGAAGCAGATTCAAGTGACGCTCGCCAACGGCACCATCTACTCAGCGCAAATCGTCGGCACCGACACCACCACCGATCTGGCCGTAATCAAACTCGACAATCCGCCGAGCAATCTGAAAGCCGCGGAATTTGCCGATTCCGACAATCTTGCCGTGGGTGAATCCGTGATGGCCATCGGCAATCCGCTCGGCTACGATGACACCGCAACCGTCGGCATCGTTTCCGCGCTCAACCGCCCGGTGACCGTGTCCGATGACAACAACAACGACATCGTCACCAACGCCGTGCAGATTGACGCGGCCGTCAACCCAGGTAATTCCGGCGGTCCGACCTTCAATGCGGCCGGCCAGGTGATTGGCATCAACTCATCCATCGCATCCACCACAACGTCTTCCGGCACCGCCGGATCCATCGGCATCGGCTTCGCCATTCCGTCGAACCTGGTAAAGCGTGTGGCTAACGAGATCATCGACAACGGCACCGTGCAGCATGTGGCGCTCGGCGTCACCATCAAGAGCTCCACGGTTGAGGCGGACGGCGTGACCCGCGGTTGCACGCAGGTGCAGTCCGTGGTCGACAACAGCCCGGCGGCCAAGGCCGGAGTGAAGGCCGGCGACTCCATCGTGGCGTTCAACGGCAAGGCGGTGAACAACAACTATTCGCTGCTCGGCTACGTGCGCGCCTCCGCCATGAACGACAAGGTGACATTGACGGTCGTGCGCGACGGCAACACCATGGAGCTTGACGTGACACTCGACCAGGAGGAATCCCAAACGAACTCCGCCAACAGCCAGAACCAGCGGAACAACGGCAATGATGGCCAGAGCCAGAACGGCAATGGCAACGGTTACGGTAATGACGGCAATGGCAACGGAAATGGACAGAGCGACGGCAACGGCTACGGTGACGGTGGCGGCCTGTTCGACCCGTTCGGCCTGTGGTAAAGCGAGATGTTGATGCGGTGCGTGAATTGACGGACGCAAGTTGTTGCGGTGCGCAAGTCAAGACTGTTGGGCTGGCTAAAACGTTTCGCGACATGCGAACGGACGGAAGCCACCCGATAGGCTGACGGCGAAGACGCGGCTGGCACCACGAAATCGCAAGTACAACGAAAACCGCGAAAATCAACAAAAAGCAAGCCAAAAGAAGAATGCAATAAGGGCTGTGTGAGCAATCGCACAGCCCTTATTGCTGTATTGCGGCACAAAAATCGCAAATATTTGCTATGCTGAAAATATCTTTTTACGCCGTGTATCGATGGCTCGCGCGGGCGAGGCGCCGATGGGTTAACAAGGCGTCCGATACGAGCGTAAGGAGATTCTCATGCGTAGAATCATCGATATTTGCTGGCGACTGTGCAAACAGGTTCCGTTACTGCCGATTACCATTCTGTCCGCGATTCCGTTGGCATTGCTGGGGGAGTGGAAGCCGTGGGGCGAGGCTGCGTGGGATTCGTGGATTTCGCAAGTCAGCGTTGACGGGTTGAGTGCGTTCAATCCGGGCGTTGGGCAGTGGATTGTGATCGCGTTGGTTGCGTACACGATTGTGGTGACGGTACGCGGCATGATCGACGATCTGCGGCACGGGCATGTTGGCGTCGATCTGCTGGCGGTCGTCGCGATTGCGTCGACGGTCGCAGTGCAGGAATATTGGGCCGCATGGGCCGTGGTGCTGATGATCTCGTCCGGCGAGGCGATCGAGGAATTCGCGCAGTCAAAGGCCGAAAGCAACCTGACCGCGCTGATCGACGCGGCACCGCGAACCGCGCACGTGGTCGTGCTGCCCGGTATGCGGGGGCATGTGCACGCGTCGGGCAGCGAGCATACGGCCGACGTGACCGCCGACGGATTTCGTACTGTCAGAGTGTCCGATTCTGGAGAAACGGACAACCAAGACGGTGAAAAGCGTGCTTTTGCGTCTGAATCTCCAGAAACGGACACAAAAGGTGCCGCGCAGACGTATGATGCGGCTGGAGAGCGTTTCGAAACGGTCCCCGTTGATCAGGTACAGCTCGGCGACGTGATCCTGGTGTTGCCCGGCGAAACGGTGCCGGTCGACGGTGAGCTGCTGTCGGGCGTGGCCACGTTGGACCTAAGCAACATCAACGGCGAGCCCGTTCCCCGCGAAGTATATGCGGGCGCTCGCGTGATGTCCGGTGCGGTCAATGGCTCCACAACATTGACCATGCGCGCCACGCAACTTGCGCACGATTCGCAATACCAGAAGATCCTGGAGCTGGTCTCGTCGGCGCAAGAGTCGCGCCCCGCTGTCGTGAAGACCGCGGATATGCTTGCAGTGCCGTTTACCGTGCTTTCGCTTGCGATTGCTGGGATTGCATGGGCGATTTCCGGATTGCCGCTGCGATTTGCGCAAGTATTGGTGCTTGCTACGCCGTGTCCGCTGTTGATTGCCGCGCCGGTCGCATATGTGGCTGGAACCGGGCGACTTGCCAAAGCGGGAATCCTGATCAAAGCGCAGGATGTGCTGGAAAATCTAGGTCGCGTATCGCATATTTTCTTCGACAAAACCGGCACGCTCACCGTCAAGCAGCCGCAGGTCGTACGTGTGGAGAAGCCGTTTGAGACGAGTTCGCCGTTCAATGAGGACCATATTCTCATGATGGCTAGCGTGGTGGAAGGCTATTCGGTGCACATTCTGTCGAAAGGCATCGCGGCGGCCGGACGCAAGGCTATGGATGATTTGTATGCGCGGTATGCGGCGGGGCAGAGGCTGTGCGTCGAGCGCGATTTGCCGGGGCACGGGCGCGACTATCCGGTGGTGAAGAACATTGTAGAGGAGTCCGGCAAGGGTATATCCGGCGAAGTGAACGGGCATCAGGTGCGCGTGGGGCGGTTCGCATACGTGACGGCTGACGAATCCGGATTCATGCCGGTGCTGCATATGCCGGATGCGACGTATTACGTGTCCGATTCTGCCGAATCGGACAAACGGGAGACTCAGAATGCGCTGCGGATGTCCGATTCACCAGAAACGGACATCCAGAGGGCTAAAACGTGTGTTTACTTGTCCGATTCTCCAGAATCGGACACTATGGGAGTGAGGAACGGGGTGCCTGACGATGCGCAGCCTGCAGCCGCGCCCTCTACTTCCGCGTCCGTCGCAACCCAATCCGCCGCTCGCAAGCCTGAAACCGCAAACTCGCTGTTTGCCCCGCTCGCTCCTGACGAAATGGCTGCATACGTGGCGATTGACGGCCGTCTTGCCGCCCGCATCGTACTTCGTGACGTACCTCGCGAGAATGCGAAGCGTTCTTTGGCTCGCCTGCACGAGTTGGGTGTCAAGGAACTGTCCATGCTTACCGGCGACAAGGCTGCGTCCGCCCGCATCATCGCAAACGAAGTCGGTATCGACGACGTGCAGTCCGAACTGTTCCCTGAAGACAAGGTTGCCGCCGTCAAGAGCGCCACTGAATCCAAGCACCAGAAGCTGTCGTTGTGGAATCGCATCAAGCAACGCGTAACCGGCGAATCCAAGAATCGTCAAATCACCATGATGGTCGGTGACGGCGTCAACGACGCCCCCGTACTTGCGGTTGCCGATATCGGCATGGCCATGACCGACGGCACGTCCACCGCGGCTTCCGAATCTGCGCAAGTGGTCATCATGAATGACGACATTGCGTCCGTTCCGCGGGCCATCGCCATCGCGCGCCGCACGAAAAAAGGTGATGTTGCAGGCGGTGCTGATCGGCCTCGGCCTTGCGATTATCGGCATGATCGCGGCCGCGTTCAATCTGATTCCCGTGGTTGTCGGCGCGTTCATGCAGGAAGCGATTGATGTTGTCAGCATTCTGTGGGCGCTCACCGTGCTTTTCGACCGTGGCGAATCAGCCTGATTGCGCCTCGAAACCCCGTATCTCGCCTATATATAACGCAGATAGCTCCGGACGAACTTCGGAATCTGCCATACATAAGGCATGTATAAGGCAGATTCGGAAGTTTTGGGATTGTTTACAGCGAGCTCGGGGAGATTTCTCCAGCGATCGATGTGTGCATCCACTTGCCGAAGTCGGCTCCGGTCACGCCTTGAGACAGCAGGAACATGATTTTCGCATACGTGGCTTCCAGCGTCATATCGCCAGATCCAATTGCGCCGGCGCGTGCGATCGCATCACCCGTCTCGTAATGGCCGAGCAGTACTTCCGCCTGCTGGCACTGCGATGCAATCACAACGGGAACGCCATCATGCAGCACGTCGGCAATCACGTCAGTCAGTCCAGGCTCGTCGCTTGGCACATTGCCGACGCCGTACGCACGCAACAAAACCGCTTCCGGCCGCGGCGTAAGCATCGCTTCCAACCGTGCCGCGGAAATGCCGGGTGCCATATCGATCACCGCAACATCATGGCGAGAGTAAGGCTGAGGCGACGTCCAACCGCAGCCAACCGCAGCGGAATCGCCCGCATACCAATGCCATGGCGTGCCAGTGCGTGCCAGCGGGCCGACGGAAGGCGCCGAAAAACCTTCAAATGCCCAGCTCGACGACTTGCTCACACGATTGCCCGCAAACAGGTGATGTCCAAAAAACAGTCCCACACCGTGGAATCGTCCGCTCATCGCGGCATTCAGCGCGCCCGTGACATTCGCAGTGGCGTCCGACTCGATCTTGCCAAGCGGATGCTGTGAACCCGTGAAAATCACCGGCTTGCCAAAATCAGCCAACGCATACGCAAGCGCGGCGCTCGAATAGCTCATCGTATCGGTGCCATGCAACACCACGAACGCGTCGGCATCATCGCGGTGCGCACGCAAATCGTCGACCATCGTCTGCCAATTGTCGGGAGTCGCATTCGACGAGTCGATAAGAGGATCAAGTTCGGTGAACGTGAACAGGCTCGCGTCCATGTGCGCGTCCTCCAGCAGACGGAACAGCCATCCGCGAGTGTCGGCGCCCGGAATCAGGCCGTTCGGCGAGTCAATCATGCCGATAGTGCCGCCGGTATATGTGATGTGAATGCGCATTGCCACCTTCTTACGATTGCCTGGTACTTAATAAGTACTTGCTTGCGATTCTGCGATTACTTGAATTACTTGCGATTGTACGTGCGCCTGCCGTACGTTGTTGCGTGCGATTGGTGCAGGCGTACGTTGGATGAGTTTGGCTGGATTCGACCTGATCTGACCTGATTTAGTGAGATCCGGCCAAATCCAGCTGAACTGCGATTTCGCGACTACTTGCCCGGCACTTCCGTGGTTTCAAGCACGTCAGGCACGTCGTTGCCATTGTCGTCGAGCATTTCGTCCATCAGATCGCCGTTGATGCGGCCGCGCACGTAGAACCAGCCCGCAACCATGGCGATGATCACCACCACGAACATGGCGAGCGTCCAACGGCCGGCAGCGCTGTTGAGATTCGACAGCACAACAACCGCGAAGAAGATGAGCGAAATATAATTCGTGTACGGAGCGCCCGGCATGCGATAGTCAGGACGAGTCTCCTCGCCAGCCTTCACCTTCTTTAGGAACGCGAGATGCGTGACCAGAATGGCCGCCCACGTTCCGGCAATGCCAATACCTGCCAGATTCATGACGATTTCAAACGCGTCGGCAGGAAGTACCGCGTTCATCACCACGCCGATCAGGCCAAGTGCGGACGTGATGATAATGCCGCCATACGGCACATGATGCTTGTTCATACGTGCGGCGAACTTCGGACCAGATCCGGCCACAGCCAGCGAACGCAACGTACGACCAGTGGAATACAGGCCAGCATTCAGGGAGGAAAGCGCCGCGGTGAGCACCACAACCTGAATCACATCGCCGGCATGCGGAATGCCAATGCCGGAGAAGAACGTGACGAACGGGGACTCATTCGACGAGTAGGCGGCGTATGGCAGCACCAGCGCCATAAGCACCACGGAACCCACATAGAACACGAAAATGCGAATAATCATCGAATTAATGGCCTTCGGCAGCACCTTGTCGGCATCCTTCGCCTCACCGGCCGCCACGCCAACCATTTCAGTGCCGCCGAATGCGAACACCACGCCAAGCGTCAGCGCGAACACCGGAGCGATACCATTCGGGAACAGACCGCCATTGTCGGTGATATTCGCAACACCGGCGTGCGCGTCGCCAACCGGAGCGCCCGTAACAATCGCCCAAATCGCAATAACCATGAACGCGATAATCGTGGCCACCTTAATGGCGGCAAACCAGAATTCCGCCTCGCCGAACATCTTCACACTCAGCAGATTCAGCACAAATACCAATGCCAGCGCGCACAAGGCGATCAGCCATTGCGGCACCCCCTGGAACGCCTTCCAATAGTGGAAATACACGGCAACAGCGGTGATATCAGCCATAACCGTAACGGACCAGTCCAAGAAGAACAGCCAGCCGGTCACATATGCGCCCTTCTCACCCAAGAATTCGCGGGCATACGATACGAACGCGCCCGACGATGGACGGCGAATCGCAAGCTCACCCAACGCGCGAACCATCAGGAACGCGAAAATACCGCACACCGCGTATGCGATCGCAAGACCTGCGCCACCCTGCGCAAGACGGCCACCAGCGCCCAAAAACAGGCCGGTGCCAATAGAACCGCCAATCGCGATCATCTGAATATGACGCGGCTTCAAATCCTTCGCATAGCCCGCGTCACTTTTATCCTGCTTCTGCGCAGACGACTGCTGCGTCGCGCTTGGCGAGGTATTGGAATTACTCATAGTAATAGTTCTTTTCTCTATTTCCTCTGGTTTTCTTTTATTTATTTCGACTGTAGCGTCGCAATTTTCCGACGGAACTATTGTACGAAAGTCGTTCCGTGAAGCTGTTCCGGCGAAGCGGTTTCGCGAAAGCTGGCCGCACCGACGTCATAATTGCTACCCCTGTGTGAACGCCGCATACATTATATGGACGGCTCTTTACCGTTTGTTGACATTCCGCTCATAGTGCGTCAGTGGCCACGGTCCGTGCCCCTCTTCCAACGCCAGGTTGTCCGATTCTGCAGAATCGGACAAACAGATGAGTGTTTTGATATCTCGAATGTCTGATTCTGGAGAATCGGACATCCAAGAGACAGAAAAAGCTACGAATGGGACGTGCCCAGAAATCCAAAGGGTGAAACCAGAAGAAAACAAGGCGAAGAAGTCGTAAGAAAGTGCATAAGCACCCCTGTCGCAAATGCAGGGAATGCATTAGGCTAGAGCGCGTGACTGAAACTCATGAACTTCGTATTGCTGTAATCGGCGCCGGCCCTGCAGGCGTCTACTCCTCTGACATTTTCCTGCGCCAGTTGAAGAAGCTCGGCGAGGAGCTCGGCCTCGGCACTGCCGCCCGAATCGACCTGTTCGAAAAGCTGCCGGTGCCGTTCGGTCTGGTGCGCTACGGCGTGGCCCCCGATCATCCGTCCATCAAATTCATCGCGTCGGCACTCGAAAAGACGCTCGACAATCCGGACATCCACCTGTACTGCGACGTGGAATTCGGCAAGGACGTGACGCTCGACGAACTGCTCGAACGTTACGATGCCGTGCTGTTCGCCACCGGTGCCGTCGAAGACAAGCCGCTCGGACTGCCGGGCGCCGATCTGGACGGCGTATACGGCGCAGCCAAGTTCGTGGAATGGTACGACGGTTATCCGACCGGCGCTCGCGAATGGCCGCTTGAAGCTGAGGAAGTCGCCGTGATCGGCGGTGGCAACGTGGCCATGGACGTGGCTCGCGAGCTCATGCGCAATGCCGATGATCTGAAGGAGCGCACCGACATTCCGGACAACGTATATGAGGGCATCAAGTCCAACAAGGCGCGTGTGCTTCACTTGTTCATCCGTCGCGGTGTGGCGCAGGCCAAGTTCTCCGTGCAGGAATTGCGTGAGATGGAGAAGCTGCCGGGAGTGCAGCTGATCATCAACGAAGACGATTTCGATTTGGATGAAGACACGATTGAAGAGGCCGGCAAAGACAAGCTGACTCGTCAGATGGTCGAAGAGCTGTTCACGATTCGTGAGATGGCGGAAGACATGGAAGATGACGGTGACGTGGATTATGAGGGTAATCCGGCTGACCGCAAATATTACGTGCACTTCAATTCCGCTCCGGTCGAAGTGTTGGGTGAGGACGGCAAGGTCGTTGGCATCCGTGTGGAAAAGACCGAGACATCGGCGGACGGCAAGATGAGCCGTACCGGCGAATTCGAAGAGTATCCGGTGCAGGCTGTGTACCATGCGATCGGTTACAAACCGGCCACCGCGCCGGGCATTGCGTACGACGAGCGTCATGCGCACTTGGCGAACGCGAACGGTGACGGTCGTATCACTACGGCCGCTGAAGCCACGGATGAAGTGCGCGAGCGTCTGTATGCGACCGGTTGGGCGAAGCGTGGTCCGGTTGGCCTGATCGGCTCCACCAAGTCCGACGCACTGCTGATCGTGACCAATATGCTGGAGGATTTGTCGAAGGCTGCTGAAGGCGGTCGTGTGGCTGCCGATCGTGATCCGGAGTCCATCGACCGGCTGCTGGAATCGCGCGGTGTCAAGCCGATCGACTTCGCTGGCTGGAAGAAGATCGATGCGTTCGAACGTGCCGAGGGTGCGAAGGAAGGCCGTGAGCACAAGAAGGTCATCGATCCGGAGCAGATGCGCGCCCTGGCTCACGCTTAAGGTGGGTGTTTGGGATCTGATCTGATAGGTCCCAGGTTTCTATCATGCGTCTTGGATGTCCGATTCTGGAGAATCGGTCACCCAAGACGTTTTTTATCCTGTGCTTGTCTGTTTCTGGTGAATCGGACATCTGGAGTGTCCGAAACATGTTCTGTATGTCTGTTTCTGGTGAATTGGACATGTGATGTGGACGAAGGACTTGCTACTTGTCCGATTCTCCCGATTCGGTCACCCAAAGGCCTCTTGGCATGCATCGGATGTCCGTTTCTCCAGAATCGGACATCCGGGGAGAAGCTGAGCATGCGAACTTCCGCAACTGCCCCCTAGTCCTTTCCGCAGTCCAGTCTCCAGCACATATCCAGCAAAAACTCAGGCTCCGTTTCTACGCTAGTGACCATGAACGGCAAATTGCGGGTGCATGGCCATTGCAATGGCTTGAAGACAACGCTGTTATTCGCGTTGATGTGGGGTGTCATCATGCTCATTTGGTGGGCGACGTGGTGGCAGCCAGCGCTACGCTTGGTATCTACATTCTCATCGGACTTGGCTCAACGTTCGCATCCTACTGGTTTTCCGACAAACTCGCGATCGCATCCATGCGCGCGCAGGAAGTCAGTGAGCAGGAAGCGCCGGTACTGTACAAAATCGTGCGCGAACTGTCGGCGAAGGCGGGCAAGCCGATGCCGCGTATTTATATCGCCCCAACCATGAGTCCCAATGCGTTCGCAACAGGACGCAATGAACGTCATGCGGCGGTCTGCTGCACGCAGGGTATTCTACGGATGCTGAACGAACGCGAGATTCGCGGAGTGCTCGGGCACGAGCTTATGCACGTGTACAATCACGATATCCTGACGTCTGCGATCGCGTCCGCAATGGCGACGGTCATTCGTATCTCGGATATTCGCTCATGTATTTCGGTGGTGGCAATTCGCGCGATGATCGCAATGACTCGTCCTCTAATGGTCTTGGATTACTGGGTGTGCTGTTGAGCACGATTCTTGCGCCAATCGCCGCTTCGCTTATTCAGATGGCGATTTCACGTACGCGAGAATATGATGCCGACGAAGATGGTTCCATGCTTACGGAAGATCCGGAGGCGCTCGCGTCCGCATTGAATAAGATCTCGAACGGCGCTGAGACGATGCCGATGCAGAAGACTGCTGGTACGCAGTCGGTTGCTGCGATGATGATTGCGAATCCGTTTTCTGCGGAAGGTTTTTCTCGCTTGTTTTCCACGCATCCGGCGACTGAGGATCGTATTGCCCGGTTGATGCAGATGGGGCAGGAGATGCGTCAGCAGGGCGTGCAGTCCGGATATTTGGCCGGTGGCTATGCCACGAGCGGCGTTGTGGCGGCGGATATTCGGCAAGGCGGACGTTCTGCGGTGGCTGGTGCCGGTGGGCCGCAATTTGGAACGCAGTATGGATCCGCGCATGATTCGGGCGGCTCGGCTGGCAGATATTCTCGCGACTATTCGCAGCGGCCGCGTGGTTGAGTCATCCGTGATATTGCGGAAAATTGGTATCGCATGTCGGTCTGTGTCCGCATACGCATCCGTTGCGTGCTAAACTGAAGTTTCGTGCCCAAAAGGCACGACCTTGCGGATGTAGTTCATCGGTAGAACGAAAGCTTCCCAAGCTTTAGAGGCGGGTTCGACTCCCGTCATCCGCTCCATTCGAAACCCTTGGAATCGTTGGAATTCCAAGGGTTTTTCTATTGCCGTAAAAGACCCGTGAAGTCAACTTCGCGCCGCACAACTGTCGGTTGCGTCGCAAAATTTGGTTGCGAATCGCAATGCAACCGAAAGATGGTGGCGTGGAACGCGACGCTTATGACAAGCTGTTGCTTGGCAATCGCCAATAATCGCAAGTCGGGGCGATATGGAAACTCGACGAAAGGGCGGACATGAGTTTCAAAGAGAATCTGCAGTATCTGCGCGGTTCGCGCAACATGACGCAGGAACAGCTGGCAATGCTGCTGGGCGTTTCCCGGCAGGCAATTTCGAAATGGGAGTCCGAGAAGGCATGCCCCGAAATGGACAAGCTGCTGATGCTTTGCGACATGTTCGGCGTGACGTTGGATGATTTGGTCATGGGCGACGTGCACGCGTCGGCAGGCTGTGGGGGTGCAGGACGCGTGGACTTGGCTGCTGATACGGATGGTGTGGCCGCGTCGGTTGGGGTGGCCGACGCTGCTGTTGGCGCGGTCCGGGTAATCGGGTTTGCGGCATCGCAGGTCGCAGGAATGTCCGATTCTGGTGAATCGGACGTGAGGGATACGAATCCGAATGTTTGTGCGTCCGTTTCTGGTGAATCGGACGCACAAGGTGCCAAAACCGGTGTTCAATTGTCCGTTTCTCCAGAATCGGACACGCGAGATGGGACGGACATTCCGCAAAGCGTGCCCCGACATATCGTGCAGGATGTGGTTGGCTACGACAGTCATATGAGGCGTTTTGCGTGGCTTATTGCGATTGGTGTGGCCGCAATCATCCTCGGCGTCGCGGTTGGCATGTTGTTTTCGCCGGAGGGGTCTGTCTTGGGGCCGTCGCCGGTGAACGACGTGCTGGTCACGGTATGCACGTTGGTTGGCGCGATTGTCGGTCTCGCTTTGCTGATACCGGCCGGAATCATGCATGGCGATTTCCGCCGTCGCCACCCGTATGTGCAGGATTTTTACACGGATGAGGACAAGTCACGTGCGTCGGTCGTATTGGCGATTGGTGTTGCGATTGGTGCCGTGCTGATTTTGGCGGGCGTGTGCGTGCTAGTGTTCTGTGACGAGCTTGTTGCCGGACGGAGACGCGGGGTGGCCGGACAGCGTTCTGCTGGCTTGCGTGGCCGCGGCGGTGTTCTGTTTCATTATGTCCGGGATGACGCATGACAAAGTGAATGTGGACAAATACAATCGTGAAGCCGAAGAGGAAAGCGTGCGCGAGGGACGTTCCGTGCCGCACTCGACGATGAGCGAGTCGGACAGATTTTACAGCAGACTTACCGGTGCAATTTGTGGCGTGATCATGTTGTTAGCGACTGTTGTCGCGTTGCTCATGCTTTTTCTTGGAATGGCGGGCAGTGATGTTGACGCGTGGATGAAGGTGTTCTGGGTTCCGTGGCCGATCGGTGGTGTGCTGTGTGGCGTCGTGGGCATCATCGTGCCATTGGTTAAGGAGGCCAGGCGGCGGTAAACCAACAAATAGTGTCCGTTGCTCCGGAATCGGACATGCGGGGTGGGCGGCAGGTAGGCTGGAATCCGTGAATACGGATCAGAAACTTCCCGCCGAATCCGCAGGCGAACGCCCCAGTGCCCCCCTATTTGGTCATGCCATATCACACGCGGCGACACTCATCGGCCTGTTCGCAATCGTCCTGTGGGGCTTCATGGCCGGCCTCGTGCGACTCGTTTCCGAATCGTTCGGCGCCACGCTCGGCTCGGCGCTCATCTACACTGTCGGCGGCATGCTCCTGCTCATCGTGCGACGGCCGAAACCGATTAGCCAAGCGCCACGCAAGTACCTCGTCGCAGGCGGACTCATGTTCATCGCATACGAGGCGTCGATCTCGCTGTCGATCGGTCTGGCCACAACGAACGCGCAATCTGTGGAAGTCAGCCTCGTCAATTATTTGTGGCCGACGCTGCTGGTACTGATGACCGCCGCCGTGTCGCACAAACGCGGCTCGGTCTCCGAAGCGCTGCCGGGTGCAATCGTAGCCACCGTCGGCGTGGCAATGGCGGTCGGCGGTGAAAACCTTGACGTGCAGGAAGCGGTTGCCAATATCGCCAGCAATCCATTGCCGTACGCGCTCGCGTTCGCAGGCGCCTTTATTTGGGCGATTTACGCGACCGTGACGCCATCGATGTCCGATGGTTACGATGGTACGACGATTTTCTTCTGTTGCGTTGCTGTTGTGCTGTGGATTATCCATTTCGTTTCGGGCGACGGTTTGCCAGCTGTAGCGCCTGGCATCGGCGGCTATATTTCGCTGCTCGCATGTGCCGCGTCGATTGCTGGCGGCTACGCGTGCTGGGGGTATGGCATGCTACATGGCAGTATGGAAACGCTTGCGATCGGTTCGTATGCGACGCCGCTGTTCTCCACTGCTTCCAGCACGCTCCTATTGGGCGTGGCGTTGGGCATGCCATTCTGGATCGGTGTCGCGCTGGTGGTGGTCGGCTCGCTGATCAACGTGTGGTTTGCGCGACGCCGCTGATTGTCCGATTCTGCAGAATCGGACGCTTGTTGGTGTGTGAGGAGGCGACATGTGGGGTAGTGGCGGCGCAGAGGAGCGCCGGGATGGCGCAGCGGTACGTAAGGGAAGTGACCGGGCAAGACAATGCCCTTACGCATCCACGCTAGCTTAGGTTTTTGTCGGCTGGTATTTGGTGTGTGTTGCCGTTGGCGGTGATGGTGATGCGTCGCCAATGACGTGTCCATGTGTGCCAGCCGAAACCGATCTAAACCGGCTCAAACCAGCCCGTTCAAATCCGCATCGTCACATCACCTTGGTGGATTCCAGATTGCGGCTCACCCAGTTGTTCAACCGGATCACCGGCTTGCGCAACACCAATCCCAGCAGCAGCGAAGGAATCAGGAACAAGGCGAGATACACCATGTCAAGCAGGTACTCATTGCCGTACGATCCGGCCATCGCGGCGTGCATGGCATCGATGGCGTGCGGGAACGGTAGGAACGGGTAGAGCATTTGGAAGAACTTCGGCAGCGTCTCGATAGGGAACGTACCGCCCGAACCGGCGACCTGCATCACCAGCAGCACCACGGCCACGGCCTTGCCGATATCGCCGAACGACACGGTCAGCGTATACACGATATTCGAGAACACGAGCGCGGCAAGCCACCCCACGGCAAGGAACTGCAGCGCATGATTCGCCTGCACGCCAAGGAAATACATGTCACCCAGGCAAACCAGTGTGCCCTGCAGCAACGCGAGCAGTGCGAAGATCGCGTACCGTCCGAAATACTCGTGGTCGAGGCGCAGTCCCCAACGTGAGGCGTTCCCCGGGCCGGACGGGCCGGCGACGCGCGGCAGCGTGTCTCCCAAGCCCAGCACATGCGCCTTCTCGCGGTCCGAAATTGTCACTTTCAGCATGGCGCACAGGATGATCGCACCCACCCAGATTGACAGGATCGTATAGAACGGCGCCATGGCCGAACCGTAGTTCGCGATCGGGTACACTGAGACGCGATGCAGTGCGACGGGCGCGGAAATCAGCGTGGACAGTGTGGACGCGTTGGCGGTGGCCAGTGCACGTAGTTCGTCCGATTCACCCGAATCGGACGAACTGGCGTCGTTGTCACCGTCGCCACCATCGCTGTTGCCGTCACCGGCGTTCCCGCCCGTCTCCAGCTTCGTGATCAGCTCCTTCACCGTCGCTGCCGACGAGTCGAGTTTCTTCGCGATCGCGCCGAGCGTGGAACGGATGGATGTCACATTCGTCCCCACATCGCCCGTCACATCGTCCAGATCGTCGGCGGTGCCGCTCAGCTGGGTGATCATGCTGTCGGTTTGGGAGATCAGCGTGCTGACTGTGGAGGCGAGCGCGTCGATTTTCGGCTTGACGTTCGTGGCGTAATCGTCGCGCACATTGCTGATCGACTGCTTCGCGGAGGTGATGCGGTTCAGGATCTCCTTGCGGGAGCGTTCCGCGGCTGCGGTATCCTGCGTGACCTGCGTGGAAGCGTCTTTCAGCTGCTGCGCGAGCTTCTGCGAATCGCCTTTGGCGGCTTCCAGCAGCGTGATCTCCCGGTCGATGGCTTCCAGCAGCGCCTGTTTCGCGGAATCACTGTCCGGTAGTTGTTCCACCGATTCGTGCATGTGGTTGAGGCTTGTGATGTACGTGTCGTACAGCGATTCGCTGCTGGAGACTTGTTCGCTCAACGTTGTCAACTGGCTGGCCGCGGTGTCTGAGTCCTTGCCGATCGCGTCGAACGCCTCGTTCACCTTGGCAGCTACTTGGTCGAACGCGCCTGACACCTGGTCGAGCGCGGTGTTCACTGAGGAGGTGACGTTCGCGCCTGCCGAAGTGAACGACGTGGCACCTGATTTGCCTTGCTTCAACGCGTTCTGGGCCTGTTTGCCCGCCTTGGTCGCCGAGGCGAGCAGTTTGCCCGTGGAATCCACGATGTCGTTCGCCGAGCCGAGCAGCTGCGAATACGACGTTACCTGCTGCGATGCGCCGCTCAGCGTATCCGCCATGGTGGTGAGATTGCCGTTGAGGTTGCGCATGTATTCGGCCATTTGCGGGCTTTGCGAATAGTGTAGGATGCTTGCGGCCAGGTCGAGTCCGACTTGCGCGATCGTTTTGGCGAAGGTTTTGTCGATTGTGTTGACCACGGTTGTCGCGCCCTGATCGGTGATATGAGGGGCGATCGGGTTGATTTTCTCGTTCAGATAGTACTTGAGCTGCGCGTGTTTGATGTCGGGGGAGAACAGCGTCATCATGTCGGCGCTGAAACCTTTCGGAATTACGATCGCCGCATAGTATTCGCCGGATTTCACCCCGTCGATTGCCTTGTCGCTTTTCACGAACTGCCAGTCCAGCTGGTCGTTGGCGTGCAGTGTGCTGATGATGGTTTCGCCCACGTTGACGCGCACCGGTATGAGATCCGACTTGTAACCCTTGTCGTTATTGGCCACGGCGACCTTCAATGCCTTGGTGTTGCCGTAGGGGTCCCAGCTGGCCGCGATGTTGAACCAGGCGTACAGCGCCGGCACCACCACCAGACCCATCGAGACGATCACGGCGATCACGTTGCGGGTGGCGTGACACATGTCCCGCTTGAAGATGCCCCAGATCATTTTCACTGTTCGTTCCCCTCCTCACGCAGACTCCTGCCAGCATTTCCGTCCGTGTTTCCAGCCGCATGTTCAGCCGCATGTCCGTCCGAACCACCATGCGCAGCCTCATACAGCCTCGTACGTACGGCATGCATCGGCTTGTAATGCATGCCCGGCCGGAACAGCAGGTTCTCGTGCAGGATCGCGCTGCGGAACTCTTCCGCACTCATCGCTTCCTCGCCCAGATAATTCGCATACCGTTCGCGCAGATACTCCACCACGATGAGATACGTGTCGATGGCGATGATCGAAATGATCCAACCGAGCAGCATGGCGAGCTTCATGCGCGTGATGAATAGCAACAGCAGGAACACGAACGGCAGTACCGCCAGCGCGAGGAATCCCCAGCGCACCAGGCGCGGGTACAGGCGGAAGAAATGAATCGCCCCGTCTGCGGGCGAGTTCGGGGAACTCCTCGGCGATCTGCTGCGCGGTCTCGGTGAGCCGCAACGGTTCCACCGTGCCTCGTTATGTTCGGTGATCATCAGATCAGTGTCCGCCAGACGGTTATCGAACAGGCGGTTGAGGTTCAACGCCAGCTTGCGGACGACCAAGCCGATGAACAGCGCCACAGGCAGATACCAGAACAGCGAGAGCATGTCGATCCAATAATGGTTGGCATACATGCCGCCGATCGGCCCGCGCATCGCGTTGATGCCGTAGGTGAATGGTAGGAACGGTTTCAGACGGCGGAAGAATTCCGGCATCATCTCGATGGGGTAGAGGCCTGCCGCGCCCGGAATCTGGATGATCACCAGAATCACGGCGACGGCCTTGCCGATATGCCGGAACGCCACGGCAAGCGCGTAAATGATGTTCACGTAGACGAACGAGGCGAAAATGCCGGCGAGGATGAACAGGAACGGATGCTCGCATTGGATGCCCAGCGCGAGATCGCCGATCGTGGCGATGATCGCCTGCAGGAATCCGACCGTGACGAACAGCAGCCAACGGCCCATATAGCCTTGGCGTGGCGTGTACATGCGGATCTTCTCATCGCGGTCCACTTCAAGCTTGTAGATCGCGACGAGCACGAATCCGCCGACCCACAGCGCAAGATTCGTGTAGAACGGCGTGACCGCGGAACCATAGTTTTTGACCGGGTAGAGGACCTGTTCGTCCAAATGCACCGGCTCGCCCACGAACGAGCCGACCTCGCTCGCGTCAAGTCCGAGCGCTTGGGAAAGCTGCTGGAACATCGCCGAACTGCTCAACGCGGCCACATCGGTGCGCGTGGTGTTGAGCTGTTTGGCGAGATTGGCGAGCTGTGTCTGCGTGCCAGCAATGGTGGCGTTCGTCTGGGTAACGGTGCGCGACAACTGGTCGAGCAGCCCGTTGCCCTGTTCCAGTGTGCTTTGCAGCGTGGTAAGCGTGCCGGACAGCGACCCATTGGCCAGGCTCGAGTGTATCGAGCCCGGTGTTGAGATTCGGCATGACCGTGCCGGTGATGGTCGTGCGTGCGCTCGCCATCGACGCCGTGCCGTTCTTCGCCAACGTGGTGACATCGTCGTTGAACCCGTTCGCGGTGTTCTTCCCCGCGTTGATCGCAGCCGTGGTGTCCTGATCGAAGGCGTCGATGCGCTGCTGCTGGAACGTCAGCTGTTTGCGGGCTTCGGCGAGCTGCGCGGAAAGATCCTTATACGTTTGGCTGTTCGGATCCAGCTGGCTGGCCTGCAACGCCTTCTCCACGCCGTCGAGCACATTGCCGGTGGTGGTGTTGACATGATGCATGGTGCTGGACACTTGGTCGAGCGCGTCCTGCGTGGTGTTCAGTCCGCTGAGCACGGTGCCGGTGGCATTGCTCACGTTGACCTGCAGACCGGACAGTTGCGTGCTGCCGTTGTCGAGCGCTCCGACCAGCGTGTTCGAGAATCGTTCGGTTTGTGTGCGCGTCTCGCTCAGCAAGTCGGACGCCTTGCCGACGGTGTCAAGCGAGTTGGTGATTCCCGAGGCGAGCGCGATGTTGGACTGTTTGGCCGAATCGATGGTGGTGAGGGCCTTGTCGAGCGTGGAACGCGTGCCGCGCAGCTGCTGTTGGACGGTTTCGAGCTGGTTGATGGTGTCGGTCAGATCGTTGATGACGTCGCTTTGCGCGTTTTTCATGCTGCCGGTGGTTTCTCCCGCTGCCTCCTTCACTTCCTTCGCCACGGCGTCGGCCACGCTGGAAACGAAAGTGGTGTTGATCTGCTCGTCGATCGTGGTCGCACCCGTATCGGTGATTTTCGGCGCGATCGCGTTCAGCTTTTCGTTGATGTAGTACGTGATCGACGGTCGGTCGCCTTTACCAGTGACGGTGCCGATGAGTCTGGAGCTGAAGTCTTCCGGCAGTACGATCGCCGCATAGTATTTGCCGGATTCCACGCCTTCGATGGCTTGCTGCTCGGGAACGAAACGCCAGCCGAGCTGATGGTTCTTCTTAAGCTGGTTGACGGTTTGCTGGCCAGCGTCGAGATGACCGACCAGCGTGGAGGTTGTGCCCTTGTCCTCGTTCGCCACAGCGACCTGGATGTTGCCCGTGTTCGCGTACGGGTCCCAGTTGGCGAGGATGTTGCACCATGCGTACAGTGATGGGATGATGGCCACACCCAGCGTGACGACGAGCGCCACTGGGTTCTTCAGAATGCGTTTCACGTCTCGAAGGAAGATGGCGAAAACCTGGTGCATCAAGCCTCCTCGCGGGTATTGGTCGCAACATCTACGTGCGACGGCATGCCCGTGCGGGAATACCCGGTTGGGCTCTTCGTCGCGCGATCCGGTGGATATTCTATGACTTCCGATGGAACGACCGCAATGGTTTCGCCCTGTTTAATGGTCGGTCCCGCAAATGTCGGGATATGAGACGAAAACGCTCGGCATATGGCCCTAGTGGGGCGGGCGACCTGGATATGGAGCGGACGGTCGGGAAAACGGAAAGGAAAGATGGCGAATGTTGTCACATGATAAGTGGGATAGGGTCGGGCGATAATGGAGGCATGACTATTGCAACGCCGGAACGTTATGCGCAAATGCTGGACGCCGCACGCCGCGGCGGTTACGCCTATCCCGCGATCAATGTGACCAGCACACAGACCCTGAACGCCGCACTCCAGGGTTTCGCCGAGGCGGAATCCGATGGCATCATCCAGGTCTCCGTAGGCGCGCCGCCTACTTCTCCGGGCAACGCGTCAACGACCGCGTCACCGGCTCGCTTGCCTTCGCAGCCTTCGCGCACGAAGTCGCGGCGAAATACCCCAACATCACCATCGCCCTGCACACCGACCACTGCGCCAAACAGTATCTGGACGAATGGGTGCGCCCCCTGCTCGACCATGAAGCCGAACAGGTGAAGCACGGTCAGGAACCGACCTTCCAGTCACACATGTGGGACGGTTCCACAGTGCCGCTGGGTGAAAACCTCGACATCGCAGAAGAACTGCTCGACAAATCCCAAGCCGCGCACACCGTGCTGGAAATCGAAATCGGCGCGGTCGGCGGCGAAGAAGACGGGCACAGCGCCGAAATCAACGACAAACTGTATTCCACGCCCGCGCAAGGCATCGCCGTCGCGCAACGACTCGGCCTTGGCGAGCGCGGACGCTACATGGCCGCCTTCACCTTCGGCAACGTGCACGGCGCATACAAACCGGGCGTGGTGAAACTGCGCCCCGAACTGCTCGACGAAATCCAGACCACGGTCGCGCTCGCGATTAAGGCCGGCGAAATGCCCGACCCCGCGCACTCGCTGGATGTCGCTCCCGGTAAGCCGTTCGCCCTGGTGTTCCACGGCGGTTCCGGCTCCGCGCCGGAGGAGATCGCGCAGGCCGTGAGCTACGGCGTGGTGAAGATGAACATCGACACCGATACGCAGTACGCATTCAGCCGTGCGGTGGCCGGTCACATGTTCTCCAACTATGATTCGGTGCTCAAAATCGATGGCGAGGTGGGCAACAAGAAGATGTACGACCCGCGTTCGTGGGGGCGCGAAGCGGAAA
>ENA-OQJI01000104-OQJI01000104.1-human-gut-metagenome-genome-assembly--contig:-NODE-104-length-19339-cov-0.740787_pt1 | contig 19339 bp, 22 predicted proteins | sample MGYA00242602_ERZ504768 | MGnify/ENA primary metagenome ERZ504768 (study PRJEB26092, sample SAMD00036368) | human gut metagenome | host: Homo sapiens | study: EMG produced TPA metagenomics assembly of...
CTCGAATTTTTCCAGATCCAGCCGTTCCACGATACGGAAGCTCTCGTCCACGTTTTTATGCTCCGCGCTGCAGTCTCCCTCGATCAGAATCCGAATTTTTCCCTGCAGATCCCGCCCCCGTTTCGGATAGAAGGACGGATCGATGCCGTTCGGAAGATAGGCTGCTTCGGTATGGTATTCCTCCCGCAGCCAGTTCTGACACCATTTGGAAATGGTTACGTACTCCATCGGGCTCCTCATCCGGTAAGTCGCCGAAGTTGCGATCCGGTACGGGCTTCCCGGCGGATAAAATCCAACTTCAAAATTCTGCACCAGATATTTTTTCTTTCGGATCTTGCTGGACTGTTCGACGAACTCTGCGGTATTCCACATCGTCGCTACCGCAAGATCCAGCGTTCCCTGCAGTTTCTCTCGCTCGGCCGACAGCACCGGAAAATGGAAATCACCCTCATGATACCACTCCGCCTCCCCTTCCAGAGTAAAGAGGCTGACCTGCGCTCCTGCTTTTACCAGCATTTCCGCATGAAGAAGTGCAACGCGGATGCCTCCGCTGATCTCCATCGCTGGAAGCACAAAGGCACAGCGTAGATTCCAGTGGCGCTCCACCCACTCGCAAATCCCGGTGGCATGAAAGATTGTGACACACTCGCGGCTGCACCGGCCATATGCCCGTCCGGCAATGGCTTTTCGTGCCTGTTCGTCGTCGATCAGCCACTGCAGTTTTTCCAACCACTCCGCTTCGTCTCGGCAGAGTACGCCGTCTTCTCCATCCTGTACCATCTCAGCAAAAGCGCCGAGATTGCTGGCTGCTGTCACAGTCTGCACCAGAGCCGCTTCCACCCATTTATTTTCCGATTTCGCACGGTTAAAAATCGTATCGGTAAGCGGAGCCAAGTTGATATCCACCGACGCAATCCGCTCCGGCAGTTTTTGGTAATCGACAAAGCCCTCCATCTGGATCTGGGAAGCAAACAGTTTCAGCTCCACCGGGAGTTCCAGAATTCCCACGATGAGGAGTTCCAGGTTCGGATTTTTGCCAAGCAACTGTTTCAGCACCGGAACGATCATCTCGATGTCGTCCAGATGCGTCGCACTGCCGCTGAAATAGCCAAGGCGTACTTTTTTCGCCGTTCCATCTGCTTCGTTCTTTTTTCTGTTTTTCTTTTAACACCGCCTCGGACAGTAGCAGCATCTCATCTGACGCACAGTTGCGGTTGATCAGCACCTCCGGTACGTACTGCTTCAGTTCTTCTGCCAGCGCCGCTGTCGTCGTAACCGCCGCATCGCAGAGGGAAAGCAGCTCGCCCATGTTTCGGACATTCTGATCGTATGCCTGCCGTTCTTCCGGCTGCATCCGGTCGAGAAACGGAATCTGATCGGTGTATTTCGTATCGATCACAAGATCATCCACATCGTACCACAGAGGCTTGTTCATCTGCTTTGCCATTGTGGCAAATTCCCGCAGGGTGTCCGTCATCGGGCAGCGGAAAATCACGAACGCGCCGTAGCAACGTACCATCCAGGGCTTCAGCTCCTGAAAATAAACCGTATCACACGTATATCCGCCTGCCTCCAGCTGCTCCATCTGATGCACCACGCGGTACCGGTGTGGATGCGGCAGCTGTTCATTGCAGCCACTGATAAAGAGAATATCCCGGTAGACCCGGGATTTTTCTCTCTGAAACTCTTTTTCTTTTTTTGCCCGCGCAAGGTACCCTTTCGTACGCCCAGCCAGACCGCCGATTCCTTCTTCTGCAACAGCTTTTTTTAATTTTGCTGTCAGCACTGAAATTTTTTTCCAAACGTTTCACCGCTTTCTTTCTCTGTTCCGCTTACCGCAATCCGTAGTAGTTCTGCAAGTACATCGGATAGATGATTCTCGCCCAAGTAAATGCCGCTAATGCCGCTGCCGCCACACAGACCAGAATACAGAACAATTTTTCATACTTCTGTAGTTTTTTCTCCCGTTTCAGGAACGCCTGCACACCCTTCGTCACGAAATACATCAGCGGAATCAGCATCGGCATGCTGTATCGTCCCTGCGGCTGAAAATCAGAACTGTAGGAGTAATACGCATTCAGATAATTCGGGATCAGCAGGGCAAACACATTAGCCAGGTAAACCATCCCAGTTTACTCCATTTTCTCTTCGTTTTTCCGGTAAGAGCCGTCTGCGTGCCGTCTGCATTCCAGAAGAAAAAGTCTCTCTGGCAACAGTTCCGCATCAGAATGAGACCGACAAGAAGACAGCAGAGGTACGGAACAATAATCATCGTGGAAAGATAAATCTTATTGTAGCCAAACGCGCCGACAAAGCTGTACAGCACTGTTACCAGCCAGTCATGTTCCAGAAAACTCGGCTTATAGAAGATCATATGCAACATGGAGCCTCCTTTTTTCTGGAAGGTCTTGCTGTGCGACGGCTTGTACTGGTATCTTGCATACAGTTCCGCGCTTGCGCTCGATGCCTGGCGTCCCAGAAAATCTCCTCCATAGAGAATAGCATTTCGAATAAACCACCACAGAGCAATGACACAGACGATCACCAAAATAAAAAGACCTTTTTTGGATCATTTCTTTCCATCGTTCTTTGACCGGTTTCGACTGGTCCGTCAGCATCGTTCCCACAAAGTAGAAAAACGTCATCAGAATAAATCCATACGCATTGTAATACGACAAGAAACAGATTCCCATTCCAACGGCCGATACCGCACACGTGGTCCAGCTCCATCCCTCTTTGTACGCCTTTACCCAGGAATAAAAGATAATGGCCGTCGAACACATTGCAAGCGCGTCGCAGTTGACATAGGAATATAAAATCACATTGCCCGGCAGGAAAACCAACCAGAGTCGTAAACATCCATGCGTAGCGTCTTGGAAACAACAGCTTTGCCGTCTTTAAGACCACCCAGGCAGTAAGCGCTCCCAGCAGAACATTTACAAAACGGGCGGAAATGAGCAGCATCCACTCATCCGTGGAAAACAGGCTCATCCCCTTCATCAAAACTGCAGATGCCATATAGGAGAGAATCGGATTGAATGCATAGGAAATCCCCCAATCCTCATTCCGAATCAGCGGTTCGTCACCCCGCGGAAGCTTCCCATATTCATAAATGAACTGTGGAATCTGATACCGCATTGATTCATCCGACGAGAAATTGTATCGCTGCGTACAGGACCACAAAAAGTAAAAACAGGAATACGCCGAATACAAACAGAATCTCGATTCTGTGTTCTCTGCTCACATCCTTACTGCAGTTTTTTCTCATCTTCCTCAATTCCTTTTAGCATACTTGCGTAAACTTTTTCGGCTTCTTTGTACCAGGAGGTTCCCTTTACGAAATCCATTCCCTTTTTGCGGATTGTAGCCAGCTCATCCGGGTGGTTGAAGTAATATTCCATTCTATCTGCGATCTGGATCGGATCATAGTCAACCAGAATGGAGTTTTCCTCATTTACCATCCAACTGCTGTTTGCACCCTTGGAGCAGACAGCGACCGAGTTGCAGGCCATAACCTCGAACGGTACGAGGGAAAGGTTGGTATTCGAAATAACAAGGCACATATCACAGATCGCATAGGAATCTGCCAGCACCTGCGGTGTTACGATACCTAAATTTCTGTGTTTGAACGGAATCTCATAGCCGCTGACATCCCATCCCGCGAAAACAACCTCGATCTCCGGCATTCTGCGGCACAGCTCATTGAGTGCCAGCATACCGAGCTCAAAATCACGTCTCGGGGTAACCGGGCGGGCATAGAAGAAAACTCTCTTCTCGTTGTCCTGCTTTTCCTTCGGCTGATATACCTTGTCATCGTAGGAGAAATGGAAGCTGTCTGCCTGCATGCCGTATTCATTTCTCATGATATCCCGCAGCCAGTCTCCTGCTGTGATTCCTCGGAATCCCATCTTGTACGTGTTCTCTGCAAACTCATACTCCGAACCGTGTGCATAGAAATGCGGCTCGAAATCCTGTACGAAGTAAAACTTCGAAATCGTATTCTGGAATTTTCTTACGTAGTAAGCGGTGGTCCAGGAGGTTGCTACGGTTGCATGTGCAAATTTCATCTGGGATACATCGCAGTAAACTTCTACTTCCGGCACAAGAAGCGGGAAGTACTCTTTTAGGAATTTGCGGATGGACGCATTATCCTGAAAATTCGGGGACATGTAGAGATAAACTCTACTGTGGAAACCGAGGCGCTCCAGGTTGGAAATAAAACGGAAAATGGTGGTATGACCGCCGGAACCAGGTCCCATTTCCGGTACAACCCAATTCAGGATCTTTTTCTTGTCGTTTTTTATGTTTCTCATACTCTTTTTGATTGAACGGGATCGGATCGTTGTCTACGACAAATCTGTAAAATCCGATGACGTTGTTCTTCGGCGGTACAGCCGGCTCATTGCCCTGTTTTGCGCGCTCAATCGTTTCTTTTAATCCATGATTCTTCAGATACCGTAACGCACGGTATGCTACATTTGGTTTTTTCACGTTTCTTTTTCCTTTCTTCTATGCATGTCTCTGATCGTACTGCTGCGAAATGTGACGATCCAGGAACTGTTGTTTCCGTTTGGAATACAGATGGTATTTTCCGCCGAGATAGCCGCCCACAAAGCGGTCAAAATTGCGAAACAGGGAATAAAATGCCCAGTGGATTTTCTCTTTTTTACTGAGCGGCTGCTGACGGATATACACGCAGTCCCCTCTCACCTGACGGTACAGCATGCCCGGAAGCTGCGTCCATTTCTGTGCAATCATATACTGATGAACTTCATATAATCCCTTCTGCTCATCATAATACCGTTTGAAATACGTTCTGAGTTTGAAATTGTGGGAATGATATACCGGTGCATACGGGCAGTATACTTTTTTGAATCCGAGTTCAATCATCTTTCTCGCCCAGATCTGATCCTCGGCAAAGTTGACATCCTCATACGGATATTTTTCAAAAATATCTCTTCGGATACAGGAGTTATTGTCGGAGAAAAACGCCAGATAATGACGATATCCTTCTTCTCTTTCGTAGCGTTCCGGATCATCAAGGTGGAAAATCGTATTAGTTTCTCCAAATCCTTTAAAATGGCCGTCCAGATCACGCTTGTCAAGCAGATTGCAGTCCGGATACGGATAATGAATCCCGAATCCTCCCACGATTTCCGGGTCCATCTTCATGGCATCAATGAAATTCTGCAGCCAGGTATCGGTCGCTGGAAGCGCATCCTGCGTAATAAAGATGATATACGTTCCGTTTCCTTTGGAAGCACCATAGTTTCTCGTTTTTCCATGTCCAAATTCGGACGGCTCAATCTGAAACAAACGGCATGGATATTTGCGGATCACATCGAGAGTTCCGTCCTTTGACCCGGAATCCACGCAAATTACTTCATATTCATACTCTGTCTTCTGTTTGAAAACGGCATCCAGCACTTTTTCAAACAGATGCCCACCATTTTTGGTAGGAATGACAATGGATACATCCATAGTTATTTACTCCTTTTTATCACATGCTGCACTTTATCTGCCATACGCACAACCTTACGCTGGCGCATCCGCTCCAGCTCTTCCTCCAGAAACTGCTTCTGTTTTCTCGTTTCCTGGAGTTCTTCTTCCCTGTGTGCAAGTGCCGCTTTTTCTGCTTCGATTTCTGCCTGCAGCTGGCCTTTCCGATAAATCTCCCCGTTCAGTTCATCCCTCAGATCTTTATTCTGACGGATATATTGAATAAACTGGGACGTAACGCCATCGCCTTTGTAGTAAATCCGGTAATCAATCCGGATCTGTTCATAACCGGCATTCCGGAATTTCAGAACCGGCGTTCCAAGGAAATAATAGTCGTCGATAATCTCAAGCTCGGCGTTGTGCGAAAAAGCGATACGTTCCGTCTTTCCATCGCTGCATACGCCCGCGAGAGAACGGATTTTAATGACAGCCCCCTCCTGCATCAGCTGAAGGGAAAGCTCTCCGTCCGCGTCTGCCTTTTCAAGCATCATCACCTTCTGCTCATCCAAGCCGAAGCAGTCCTCATAATAGAGTTCTCTCTCCTCCGGTGCTGTTTCGGTGAGCACAACCGGGTACATCATTTTTTCTTTTTCCCAGATAGAAAGCGGATAATTGTGCCGGTGCAGTTTTCCATAGAACGTGGCGAGCGCATTTGGCTCACCCTTTCCGGCCGCGAATTCCTGGAAGCACTCTTCCATATGGTAGTATACCGGAATCTCTTCCATGGAAATACCGCCAATGGCGTACAGTTCTTCCTGCTCTTCCTTCGTCAGTGCACTCGCCGCCTCCTGTAAAAAGACGCTCCGCGCATAGATAAATGCAATCGGTACGGCAAACGGGAATACCCACTCGTAGTCTGCCACCCAGACCTTTTCTCCATCCAGAAGAAGGTTGCCCGGAATCATGTCAATATTGGAAATCTCCGCTGCGGCAAGTCCTTCTTTCAATGCCGGATGGCCGAACACCTCACAGAACGCATCGGTTTCCACAAAGGATTTCTTCCCTTTTGCCGATGCAATGATCTGATACAGCAGTTCATAATCCTTTTTCAGCGATGCAAAATCTTTTTCTTTTCCATGACGGGAAATGCGCGTTTCCAGACTTTCCCCTTCTACAAAAGGAAATGCAAGCGCGCATTTTTCTTCATCCAGTTCGCATGGGCAGATCTGTACGCCCGCATAGGCGTACAGATGCTCCAGCTTTCTATAGTTTTCATACATATGCCGGATGTGGAGTTCTCCCTCTTTCTGCAGCGGAAGCTCCACACACGCCGGATCCCATCCTCTTCTGTAATCCGGGTCATAATCTGAAATTCGTTCCGACGTTCTCTCGAAAATTTCGTATACAGAACTTTCCTCATACGTTTACTCCTTTTTCTCCACTTCAATCAGAAAGGAATTGGAAAAAACCGGAAACAGACCGGACTTCAGGATTCCGTCAAATGCTTTGCCTTCGTCAAAAAGTGTGATCCTGTCAGCATCAAAATTCCGCTGATTTTTTCTCAATTCACCCGGCTTCGGCAGATATTCATCCGAATAAATGACCGCCGGAAATTTGTAATCCGGATAGGGATAATAAAACTTGAACTTCGAAAAACCGTTTTCCTGCAGCATCTGCTCCAGCTCCGGTTTGCTGAATGTCTCGACAAAATCGATCCCCGGATATCCTTCAATTCCGACAAATTCCCGGCCCACATGGTCTTCCCTGCAGCCGGCAAAATACTTCAGTCCCAGACGGTTCTCAATCGCAATCAGGATTTTTCCGCCCGGTTTTAAGAGACGATTGATCTTTTCCAGATATTCCGGATACGGATTATCCTTTCCAATATAGCTTTTTGCATACTCCAGAACACCGATCAGTGTCACGTAATCGAAGCGTTCTTCCATTTTTTCTGCAACAACATTAAAGTTTCCAACCATAATCTCCAGGTTGGACGCATCCTGATTTTTGTAGGCATTGATCGTACTGCGCCGCTTCGACAGATCGTTTGCCACTACCCGCTTTGCATTTCTGCAGAGCACGCCGGAAATGGCTCCGCAGCCGGCTCCGACTTCAAATACGGAAGCATCGTCTTTCCACTCATACCAGTCCAGAATATTTTCCCGTTCCGGAGAGAGATGATAAAAAATCGGCCAGCTTTTTTCTGTGAGGATTACCTTCTGGTAATCCTCTTTCGGCGTCGTCTTGACGATCTCCAGCAGCCGGTCCTCAATGCTGCCGTCGCTGTAAGCATCTTCGCCGTCATAATAATCCAGGTTCAAAAAGAACATTTCCTATTGTTTCTTTCATATAACCCCCGTCGTTTATCCTCCGCATCCTACTCGTAGGTCACGGTAGAGTTCATATCAAAAAATCCTACGGTGTCTTTCATGGAGAAGACTTCCAGGAAGCAAGCATCGTACAGTCTGTGGTGGATCACCAGCTCTTCCAGATGGTAGCTGGTACATCCAAACGACATCAGATACTGTCCGCTCTGCAGCGGCATGATCTGGTCAAAGCATACCGTGACGGTCTTTCCCGCTTCCACCACGTCTTTTGTGTAATCCTCCAGCGCCGTATTCGTTCCGGTAATCTCCGTTCCCTTCCGGTCTTTGATCGAAAAGGCAAAAATCGGATGCTCCATCGTTTCATGGAACTTGATTTTCATCTTGATGCGGAATCTCTGGTTTTTATCCACAGAAGATGTAATCATACCTTTGTGGTCAATAATCGCAAAGTCCACGATCTCCGCAGCCTTGTCTCCATACTCTACCAGCTGCGCATTCGCAATCAGGCGTTCTCTCCAGAGCCTTTTTTCGGCTTTTCTGCCGATACGGCACCGGATGCATCTGCTTCGGTTCTCTCTTCGGTCTGTTCTGCACTCTCTTCGGTCTCTTCCTCTTCTTTTGTCTCGTCATCGTACTGGTTGGCAAGAATCTTCTTGTAGACATCGACTGCCTCCGACGATTTTCCAACCATCACCTGTTTTCCTTTGTTAATCAGAAGACATCTCTCACAGTACTTGATGACGCTGCCCATATCGTGGGAAACGAAAAGGATCGTTTTTTCCTGCTTCTTTCAGATCGTTAAATTTCCGGTAACACTTGGACTGGAAGAAAAATGTCTCCGACGCTTAAGGCCTCATCGACAATCAGAATATCCGGATCCACATTGATCGCAACCGCGAAGGCAAGGCGGGCAAACATACCGCTGGAATACGTCTTAACCGGCTGATTGATAAAGTCACCGATCTCTGCAAACGCAATGATATCGTCGAGCTTTGCCTTCATCTCCTCCTCGGTATAGCCAAGCATCGTTCCGTTCAGGAAAATGTTCTCAATACCGGTATACTCCATGTTAAAGCCTGCACCCAGTTCCAGAATGGCACTGACTCTTCCCTTTAACTCCACGTTTCCGCTCGTCGGGTTTAAGACACCTGTGACGATTTTTTCAGCAGTGTGGATTTTTCCGGAACCGTTCGTTCCAATGATACCGACACACTCGCCTTTTTGTGCACCTCGAGCGAGATATCCTCCAGCGCAAAATGATCGGTGTGATAGTTTTTATGTGTCAGTGAAAGCGATTCTTTCAGACGGTCCATCGGCTTTTCAAACAGCTTGTAGACCTTGCTGACATGGTTAATTGAAATTACTGTTTCTGTATTTTTCTGTGCTCATTCCATCCTCCTATAATACATCTGAGAAATGAACCCGGAGGCGCTTGAACACTTTGGAACTGATTAGTCCTGCCATAAGCACAAAAGCCCAGAAGTAAAGGGTGTGCCATGGATGCTCGAAGAACCAGAGTCCATTCATAAAGCTGTCACGATATCCCTGGACAATATAGTACAGAGGATTCAGCTTCAGAAGGCTGTTCAGCCAGTTCGGAATATTCGGAATTGTTGTGGTATCCCACAGAATCGGGGTTGCCCACATGCCGACATTCAGAATTACATTGATAATCTGGCCGAAATCGCGGAAAAACGGTGTGATGGAACAGGTCAGATAGGAAAGTACAACGACGAGACAGATCACCGCAAAGGTATAGTACCCGATCTGGATAATCTGAACCGGCGGAAGTTTTCCCATCAGTGCAAAAATCAAAATAGCAAACACAATAAAGAACAGATGTACAAACAGGGAAGAAATCACCTTCACAATTGGAAGCACACTGATCTTAAATACAACCTTCTTTACCAGGTAACTGTATTCCAGCAGACAATTTGACGCACTTGGCAGTGCATCAGAAAAGAAGAACCACGGAATAATACCGGAAACCAGCCAGCAGATATACGGATATCCAGTGGCAGCTGGCTGTACACGCAGTCCGAGCTGAAACACGACAAAATAAACAGCAACCGTCACCATCGGCTGAATGAATGCCCATACGATGCCAAAATACGCTCCGGCAAATTTGTTGCGGAAATCATTTTTCGACAGTTTCCAGATCAGTTTCCGGTTCTGATAAAGTTCTTTGAATACGTTCATAAATGTTTTTTACTCCTTATTTCTTTAAATCCTTAATTCCGCCCCATTTATGATCTTTTTCCGAAATAATCAGATCTTCTTTTGTCATTCCTTCCGGCATCGGCCACTCCACGCCGATCTCCGGATCGTCAAAATACAGACCGCCTTCATCGTTTGGATGATAGAAATCCGTACATTTATAAGCAAATTCTGCGTAGTCAGAGAGTACGATAAATCCGTGTGCAAAATTCTTCGGAATAAAGAACTGTTTCTTGTTTTCTGCTGAAAGCAGCACGCCGAACCATTTTCCGTAGGTTTTGGATCCCTCGCGAAGGTCAACTGCAACATCGAATACTTCACCGTTTACCACGCGTACCAGTTTGTCCTGCGGGTAATTGATCTGGAAGTGAAGTCCACGCAGGACACCTTTTTTGGATGCAGACTGGTTATCCTGTACGAACTGGACATCAATGCCGGCTTCTTTAAAATCATTGTAATTGTATGTCTCCATAAAATATCCGCGCTCATCGCCGAATACGGTTGGGGTAATTACTTTTAATCCTTCAATTTCACAAGATTCTACTTTAATTTTTCCCATTTTTCTTTCCTTTCTCTTCTCCACAAAAATGTGAACAGATCTTTTTTTGACCTCTTTTGTGTCTACAATCTTTGCTATTATACCATTCTTTTCTGAGAAACTCAAGAACCCATTTTCACGCCCGCCCCGCCGCTTTTTTATGTAAATTCCCGGATTTTCATTTTCCACTCGTATTTTTTTAAGAAAATACTATTTTTTTCGTAAAGTTTCTGTTATAATATCGTAAGTTCCCAGTTATATTTTATACCTAACGCTACCTGTTTGTTACCTATTATAAAACACTAAAGAAAACTGGAGGTTATTTACTGTGTCTCGCAAAAAAGTACAGCATGTTGGAAAGATACTTTTTTCCATTCTTTCCGTTCTGTTAGGATTCCTTGGGATCCTTCTTTTTACGTCTTCCCGCTGGATGCTCGCGACCTGGGCGCATCTTGATATGGAAGAACTTGTTTATCACTTAAAGGCACCCCTTGAGGGTACCAGCAAGGATGTGCTCTGGAGTTACGTCTGGTCCTGCGGCATGATCTCTTTTGCCGTTCTTTGCTATTCTGATCGCGCTTTTTTATTATCCTGCGCCATCGGAAGAAAGTGGAAATCATTCTCGGTTGCATCTGCATTGCCCTGGGGAATCGCTCTTTTCTTCCTATTCTCTTTATAATGTCTGGACGACGCTGGATATCGATACTTACCTGCACATTCAGAACAGCTACAGCACTTTGATCGAAGATAATTACGTCAATCCGTCCCAGACAACGATTACATTCCCGGAAAAGAAACGGAATCTGATCTATATTTATCTGGAATCAATGGAAAGCACCTATTCTGATAAAAAAGACGGCGGTGCTTACGACCACAATTTTTATTCCCGCCCTGACTAATCTTGCCCTGGACAATATCAATTTTTCCAACTCCGACAAGCTGGGCGGCGCTTATCCGACAACCGGAACCACCTGGACCATGGGCGGTCTCTTGCACAGACTTCCGGTCTTCCGCTGAAGCTTTCGATTCAAGGCAATGAGATGGCTTATCAGGACAGCTTTTTTCCGCAGCTTCAACACTTGGCGACGTTCTCAATGAAGCCGGCTACAAACAGTACTTTATGATGGGTTCCGATGCCGCATTCGGCGGACGGAAGAATTACTTCACTTCGCACGGTGATTATGAAATTGACGATTACTACTGGGCGATCAGCGAGGGACTGATCCCGGAAGGCTACTACCAGTGGTGGGGCTATGAAGATGCCAAACTGTTTGAGTATGCAAAAGATAAACTGACGGAGATTTCCAAGAATGACGAACCGTTCAACTTCAGTATGCTGACTGTTGCCACCCACTTCGAGGACGGCTACAAATGTGACGAGTGTGATGAAAAGCAGTACGGAGATGACCACTACGGTATGGTGATTGACTGCTCCAGTTCCCGTGTCAGTGAGTTTATAGACTGGATCAAGGAACAGCCTTTTTTTATGAAAACACGACTATAATTCTTTCCGGTGATCATCTGACCATGGACTCTGATTTTTGTGAAAACATCGATGAAGATTATCAACGTTCTACTTATAACGCTATTTTAAATTCACCCATTCTTCCGGTTCATGAAAAAAATCGGATTTTCACCACGATGGATATGTTCCCAACTACTCTCGCAAGCCTTGGAGCTGTCATTGACGGTGACCGTCTTGGACTTGGTACGAATCTTTTTTCAGACAAGCCTACACTTGCCGAAGAACTTGGCTTCGATGAACTGAATCGCCAGCTCTCTATGGGCTCCCGATTCTTCGATGAACTTGATGCTGATCTTACCCCCGTCTGGGTCGGCGATGGCGAATATCAGAAATTTTATATTAAGGAAGAAGATCGATTTGCCAATAACGAATGGGTAACTTACAATCCACATCAGCTCTGGGCTGACGGTAAGCAGTCTTATTTTATTGATAAGGACGGCCACGCGGTTTCCGGCTGGCAAAAGCTTGAGGATGGGAAATGGTATCATTTTTCCGAGTCGGATTACCATCTCATCGAGGGTCCTTGCGATACAAATCCTGAATTGGAAGAGGAAACACCCGACTCCACTTCGGTAAGTGACATTTCCTCCGCTTCTTCTTTTTACAGAAAACGATTTGGATTCCACAGTCGAAAGTTCTTCTTCTGGAATAGATGAGGACGATTTCTCTGAAAATGAGGATAATTCCAAAACCATCAGACATCTAGGCTCTTCTGCGGAAGATGATCCTCACGACCTGTCTCCTATCGATTATCAATAAAAATTTGATAACGATTCAGATCTATGCAATATAAAATAAAATCCCGCAGAAAAAGTTTTCATTTCTTTTTCTGTCGGGATTTTATTTTGCAAATATTTAAAGCAGTATACGCTTAACTATTGTCTTACGTACAAAAATATGTTTTTTCCCATTTTTTTCACCTGTATAAGGATCCACTGGATCAGTAAGGCAACAAAAATCGCTGCTAATAAATACAGAATTTTTGTCTGTTCTACGTCCTTCGGCATATAATACCACCAAATATCACTTTTACATCTTGACCAGTCAAACTTCAAAAACAGCTTTGTGCCATTCGCAATTGTTCCGAAAGCAACTTTTACAAGTAAAAAACCCAAAAACTGATTTTCCATAATCGAAAATGTGTTGTCTGCAAGAAGATTAATCCACTTTTTTCTTCCAAATACTGGTTCCATTATCGTTGCAATCCGCATCCAAAGTGCAATTCCCAAAAAACCAATAATAATTGGCATGACCGGTCCTTGATTAAAGTCATTGCACCACGCTGGCGTATAAGCCAACCTAGTTTTATAATGAAGAAAAATCATAAGTTTTGCAGCAAACACAATCGCAAAATACACTACAGATGGAATCCTGTCCACATATTTCTCCAGTATCTTTTTATAAAAATACCCATTGCATAAAACGGAGCAAAATACAGAATTCTGACCACTGTCAGCCACCAGCTGGTGCGATATTCCATAATCGCCAAAAAATTGCCGCCCATTCCAATAAGTACTGCCCCTGCAAAAAATATCCATTCCGGTATCTGCCATCCTTTTCGCTTAAAAAATGCCCGAATCATACAATTTAATATTTCTACCATAAACAAGGGCACAATATACCAGCCGGCCATATTAAGGACAAACTGATGCCCATCGTTTAAAGGTGAAATCAGAATATTGTGCAAATTAAATTTTCCACCGATTTGAAAGCCCCACCGATGTAATAACCTGACAAGCAGCCCATACGCAATCGTATACCCATACATTGGAAGTATCAGGGTACGAAGCTTTTTACAGACATATCTCCCCGGTCGTTTCAGTGCTGCATCTTTAAAAAAATATCCTGAACAAAAAGTAAACAGCGCCAGATGGATTCCCTCATACGGAAACCATTGCGCAAAGTCCAAAGAAATTCCACCACCATCACAATGTCCCGCAACAACCATCAGAATCGCCACAGCATATAATATCTTAAAACGATAATCTATTTTTTTCTTATTCATAATCAAAAGCCGTTCGTTTGTTGTACGCAGACCCCCTATTTCAAAGGACAAGGACTGCTTAGCTGATATCGCTTTCTTTCCATCATCGGAACGTTTTACGGCAATGTATACACCAGTACTCCCAGGATAATAATCAGATTCCCAATCAGCTTTCCTTTTGATACCTTTTCTTTCAAAACGCCAAAGGAAAGCAGCAGGACAAAGACGTACGTAAAGGTATCCAACACCGGACCGTATTTCAAATCTACCTGTGTGTAGGCATACGTATTTAAAAGAAGTACACTGCCAAAAATCAGATACGCCACAATCACGCGCCAGTTCAGATACTCGCGAAGTGCAGATGCATGCTCCTCGTTGGCGCTTTGTTTCAGCAGAATCTGTGATACTGCTGAAAACATTGTACAGATCAGCATTAAAATCATATATTTATTCATATCGCTGCACCACCATAACTCCCACCAGCACAATCAGAAGGCCGATGATATTTTTTACCGTCAGATTTTCATGAAAAAATGAGCACGGCCCAGATCTGGGACCAGATCAGATAGACGCTGCGGTTTGCATATGCGGTTGACAAAGAGAATTTTTTGATTACCTTCTGCCATGCAATAGCGTAAATGCCACAGTTTGCAACCATCAGAAATAAAAATACATATAATAGAGGATTTTTTGATTCCTCCCCCGTTCAGCTGAACCGATGCTGCTTTCGAGAACACACTCGTCAGAGAAAACAGCAGGATATTCAGGTGCAGCTGAATATAATCTTTTGCCTTATTCAAAAACAAGTCCTCCTTCTTACTTTTCTTCCACGCGGAAAATGATATGCCCTTCTACTTCTCTTACCGGGATGCACCCCGCTGTTTCCACATAGGATACTGCCGCTGAACTGCTCGAAAGTACAATATACTCTGCATTCATTTCCCTAAGACTTCTGTAAAATTCTTTCTGATCCAGCGACAGATCCATCTGTGTGATAATCTGAAGGATCTTTGTTTCGTCTTCAATTTCCTGCTCGGTCAGTGCATCGGTTGATACCGTATTGGAGCCCTGATAGGTCAGAACCATATCGCGGTCCAGAACCAGTTCAAACGAAGCATCATACTGCCGCACGATCAGGTTGAAATCCGGTTCAAAGACAACTCTTACGGTTCCCTCTCCCGCTTCTTCGTGCAGCACCGTACAGACGGCCAGAAGATCATCTGGCATCTTGTACTGGTTATCCGGCAGCTTCGGCAGTCCGCCAGCCAGTACGGAATTTCCGCCAAAACAGATGACCGCTGCCAGCGCAGCCGCGGTCAGATACCGTCTCCAGCCTTTTTCTGCCCGCCCACAACTTCGTGCAGGCATATCCGATGTCAGTACCATCGGCAGAATCCAGAAAAACCGGTAATAGACATTGACCATTCCAAGTTTTCCCAGGATATATTTCACCGCAAATGGATTGTATACCGTAAAGGCCAGAAAAACAGCGGTTGTTACGAACACATACCGCTCTTCCTTTTTTCCTTTTAAAGCGAGATACAGCACCGACAGCAGAAACAGCGTCAGTACGGTTGTGTTTCCTCCAAACGTCACAAAGACCTGTCTCACAAAATCGAGGCCGCTCTCATTCAGATTTATTCCGCCCACATTTTCTCCCTTTCTACCGCACAACCGGAATCTGCAGGATACCGCGCACACCAAGGAGATAGACCCCAAGCACCAGCACACACGGCAGCACAGCAAGCAGATAGAGCCCGCTCTGTCCCCAGCGTTTTTTCCGCACAAGATTCGGCAGAATCACAGCACTCATGGCCACCGGTACGGTCATCATGGATGACATCGTAAGGTCAATTGCAGCGACGCCTGTCATGAAAAACAGCAGCCAGACTCTCTTTCCGTTTTTATCCTGATACATGCGCAGGCCAAGATAAAACAGAAACGGGAGGATGATATTGCACAATACGGCCTTTCCCTCGTATCCCCTCGTCAGCAGGAACGACGCATTCGAAAAGATCGTATGAAAATTCAGATTCACAACACTAATAAAGCACAGGAGCACCCATACCATCTGTTTTTCTTTTAACAGCGCCTTTCCGATCTGTGCATAGACGAGATAACTTAAAACTACCGTCATCATACAGAGAATCACCTTCGTCACTACGAGCGGATGAAGGCCCGTTAAACGGCACAGTACTGCATTTGCTGCCGGATACATGCTGAACACATAACGGATGTTAAAAAAATCCAGTGCTTTTCCTGTATATGGGTCAAAGCTGCTGATGGAATCTGTCGCAAGGTTCGTTGTCACACTTCCCACATAATACGCTGCATCCGCACTGCCGTTTTCCTGCAGTGCAGCAACAAAATACAGCTGGATTCCAATCAGCACCAGCATCACATAAAAAGCCGCCGTCTTTCCTCTCCAGAAACCGCCGCTTCTTTTTCCCCACTCTCTCCACATTCCCAGATGAAGACAGATGGAAGCAATTACAAGGACAGCCACAACAGCAGCCCATACCCATGCGAGCAGATGCAGCTTTGCACCGAGCACCATCATCGGCACAGAAATCAGTTCAAATAAGAAGTAATATGCAATAAAGCCAAACAGCACAGTTTCACCCAGATGTCCGCTCTCATACCTGTTTTCTCTGATAAAAAAAGAACCCAGGCAGCAGAACACTGCGAGCATTCCCAGAAACAGTGCCGGCATTTTTTAATAAGGTAATCATGTTTGGTTCCTTTCTTTTCCTTACATTCCCAATCCCACTCATTCTAACATGATGCCCTGTCTGCGTCAAGTAATCGAAATTCTAATAAACATTGACTTTTCCCTGAAATTTTGTATAATTGTGATGTTGAGCGCTTATTTCCACCCGGCTGTTTTACTTTTTGTTTTAATGATATATGTTACGAAAGGAGCCATTGATATGCCTTTTTCCCCGGCATACCCGCAGATCCGTGTTTTCCATCGGCGCGGCATCCCTTGCCGCTGCTTTTCTTTTTCTCACCCCGGAAAACACACATGCGGCTGATACTACAGCAAAAATTCACATTCTGACACTCGGCAGCGGCTCCAATGCCATCGTTCTGGAAAGTGTAGACGATAATGGCCAGAAATTTTCGGCATGGTAGACTCCGGCGAGGACTGGGATTACCCTGACGGATCTGATCCGCGTTATCCGCTGCGCAGCGGCATCACAACGTCGACCGGCTACGACGATGAGGTACTCTCCTACCTGGACTCCCTCGGTGTCACCTCCGATAATCTGCAGTTTTATGTTGCAACACATCCGCACAGCGACCATATTGGAACCGGCGATACCATCGTGCGGCTGTATTCCCCCGACCGGGTTTATCTGCTCCCGTATGATGACAGTTATATCTATAATACTGCGCGTCTCTGGGACAATCTTTATGTCTACGACCAGCTTCTTACTGCTGTAGAAGAGACTGAAGGTGTGACCCTGATCCAGCATCTGAATCCCGGTGCCGCCTCCGCAGAAGAAGGATCTCCTGATTTTGCTTTTGGAAATTTCCAGATCCAGATTGTCAACTACGAGGAAGATTATCTCACAAGTCCAAAAGAGGACGCCAACCAGTTCTGTCTTGGTGTAATTGCCTCCGCAAACGACCACCGCGCTTTTCTGACGAGCGATATCGACGACGTCGAGGGCGATGCCAGCCGGATTGTTTCGAACTACGGGCTGTACAGCATTGATCTGATGACTTCCAATCATCACGGATATCCGAATGCTGTCGATGCAGACTATCTTGCTGCCGTCAACCCGGAATATTTTATCCAGACCGGTGACTTCCGTATTATGGATAACGATACCGTCGAGACCCTGACCTCTCTGGGGCTGCGCGTATTTTCCACGACAGAATATTCCGGCGATCTTCCGGCAGTCATTGCTGACTTTTCCGGTTCCGCGGTCACTTCCAACGTGGATGATACCTATGAAATTTACCGCGGCCGTTCTTCCAAGCTCGTTGTCTTATCATGACGGCATCCCGTACAGCGGATTTTTCACCCGCGGCGGACAGAAATATTATGCAGACAGCAGCCATCTTCTCGTATGCTCCACTTCCTGGCGCGACACAGAAACGGGCATCGAATATACCTCCGATGAAAACGGCGTGATCACAAACGAACGCCACGTCATCGGCTGGGTAAAACGGGATGGAAAATGGTATTACTACAACGATGATGAAACACCGTATACCGGCTGGCTCACCCTCGACCACAAAACGTATTACCTCGGCGCGGACGGCGTTATGGCAACAGGCTGGCTTCTGCTTGATGGAGATTACTATTATTTTTCCGGCAGCGGTGAGATGCAGACCGGATGGCAGTTTATCAGCAACAACTGGTACTATCTCGCCAAGGATACCGGTATTATGTATTCGTCCGGATGGCACGCTGATCCGGAGACCAAAACGATGTACTATTTTTACACATGGGGAGGTGCCGCACGCAATACGACACTTACCTTAAACGGTTACCGCGTCAAATTTCTTTCCTGGGGCGGTATTTCCGGCAGCACCTGGCTGTACCATGACGGTGCCTGGTATTATGTACAGAAATATTCCTGCGTAACCAATGGCTGGTATCAGATCGATGGCGCCTGGTATTTTATGAATGCGGACGGTTCCCTAAAGCAGAACGAAAGTTCCTGTATGACAACAATCTCTACTTTGTAAATAAGAGCGGAAAAATGTATCAGAACCAGTGGCTGAAATGGGATGGAAACTATTATTATCTCAGAAGCTGGGGCGGTGCCGCACACGAAGGCTGGCTGCTGCTTCAGAATAAATACTATTATATTAATGAGGACTGTACACGGAAAACGGATGAAGCCTTTACGTATGATAACAATCTTTATTTTGTTGATGAAAACGGCGTCATGCCGGCAAACCAATGGGTGATCCGGGACGGTGTCTGGTACTTTACCTACAGCTGGGGCGGTGCGAGAAAATCGCAGTGGTTCTATTATAAAAACAACTGGTATTACTTCAACGATGATGCTTCCATGCAGACCGGCTGGGCAGAAATTGACGGAAAAACATATTATTTCCAGAGCTGGGGCGGATGCGTCACCGGGGACGAAAAAAATTGACGGAACAACGTATGTGTTTGATAAAAAACGGTGTTCTGCTTTCCGAAAAAGAAAGCTAGAAAAATCCATATAAAAATGCGGCAGAAACGAAAATCTCATTCGTTTCTGCCGCATTTTTTATAAATTTCTTTTCCGGAACAGTGCACGAACGCACTGCCGGTAAATTCCGGTTCCCAGAAACAGGGTCAG
>ENA-OQJI01000105-OQJI01000105.1-human-gut-metagenome-genome-assembly--contig:-NODE-105-length-19311-cov-0.978003_pt1 | contig 19311 bp, 24 predicted proteins | sample MGYA00242602_ERZ504768 | MGnify/ENA primary metagenome ERZ504768 (study PRJEB26092, sample SAMD00036368) | human gut metagenome | host: Homo sapiens | study: EMG produced TPA metagenomics assembly of...
GACACGGCAAGGAACACGCTCAGCGTCTTCCTGCGGCCCCAGATCTCCACCAGCCATTGCGGCCAGGAAGTATCCCGGCAACTGCGCGACGGCGATGGCCAGCGTATAGCCGAACGACTTGGTCAGCGAGCCAAACTGGTCGGCCAGCAGCGACGGCATCCATGTGAACGCTCCATAGTAGGAGAAGTTCACGAAGAACCACGTGGCCCAAATGGCTGCGGTGCGCGCGATGCACTTTTTGCCGAACAGTTCGCGGGTGTTGATCTTCGGCAGTGGTTTGCCCTTCGGGGAAGCCACTGGCTCGATGCCACCTGCCTGTTCGAAATAGCGTACGGCCTGTTCGGCTTCGTCCTCACGCCCCTTGGATTCCAGGAATCGCACGGATTCCGGAATATGAACACGCGTCACAATGGCATACAGCAGCGGCAACGCGCCAATGAGCAAAGCCCAGCGCCAACCCCAATCGCCGGTATTCGGAATCACAAAGTAGCCAATGCAGGCGGCGACAATCCAGCCGACAGCCCAGAAGGATTCCAACAGCACCGTCATACGACCGCGTTGTTTGGTCGGAGAGAATTCAGAAACCAGAGTGGAAGCCACTGGCAGTTCGGCGCCCAAACCAAGACCGATGATCAGACGAGCGATCAAAAGCGCGGCCAACGACCATGACAGTGCCATGCCGCCATTCGCCAAGCCGAAAATCACCAGCGTCGCGGAAAAGACCGTTTTGCGGCCAACACGATCGGCTACAAAACCACCCAGCGCAGCACCGATCGCCATGCCGACGAAGCCGATGGACAGCACCCAGCTTTTCTCGGTTGGTGTCAGATTGAAATGCGGGTCAGCCGCGATGGCCGTCACAACGAATGACACCAAGCCGACGTCCATGGCGTCGAAAGCCCAGCCGATACCGGACGCCACCAGAAGTTTCCTATGCGCTTTGTTAAACGGCAGGCGATCAAGACGCTCATTGCGTGTCAACGAACCCGACGAAGCAACCGATGCGGATTGCACGGATGTCATACTTCTTCCTCTCATACGAAACGACCATGCCTACAAGGCATGCCGAAAACCAGACAGAATCGTCTGAAAAGGAAACAATCCGGAAAGACGTCAGATCGTCGTCAACGCGGAAAGCACATCATCCTGCGTTTCCCGCACATCGAAATCATGGCGATCCCGAGCATCGCTCCATGTCGACTGTCGGAGCACATCCATGGTGTAGCGATACACCGTTGCCGGACGATTGCGTCCGACACGCAATTTGTCACCGGTGTCCTCCAGCTGCCCGGATGCGAGCATCTTACGGCGGAAATTCGCCAGATCGATGCTCTGACCGGCAACGGCCTCGTACACGTCATGCAGCTGGCTCAGCGTAAACCTCTCGCCTACCAATCTGGTGACGATCTGCGGATATTCGATTTTGCCGCGAAGTCTGCTGAGGGCGTAGTCCACGATGTCGCCATGGTCAAATGCCAACTCAGGCAGATCATCCACAGGAAACCATTTGACATTGTCGTCGATACTCTGCCCGAGTTGCCCGTTAAGATCGTCGACCAACGCCCAATAGACGATGGATACCATCGGCAACCCGCCGTGTGAGCGCGCTGGATCGCCGAATGTATACAGCTGTTCAAGATACCGTGGATGCAACGATGTCGTGGATTCCAGCGCAACGTAGGCAGATTGCTCCAGCGAGTGGTCAGCCCTCAAACCACCACCGGGCAACGCCCACTGGCCAAGAAAAGGCTGGCGCACGCGCCGGACCAGCGGTATCCACAAGGTGGATCCCGCACTGGTTCGAGCATGTTCCTGCGTTCCGTGGGAAGCTGGCCCCAAAGCGAGAATGACCACGGAAACGCCCACCTGCGGCGGCTGTTTGCGTCGTTCTGAGACATTGCCCATGATCATCGCGACCTCACCTCTCCGATCTTTTGTCAATTTGAATTGTTCCGGAATCACAGTGTAGCACTTATAGTCAACATGACTATAAGTGCAGTGTTTCACCACACCGCTTGAATTTCAACCCACGTATGCCCTTCAACGAAAAAGGCTCCACGAAGGAGCCCTATGCGTCTTATGCGACGATGCCCTGAGCAATCAGCTCTCGGGCAACCTCACGATATTCCTTCGCGGTCTTATGGTTCGGCGCATAAATGGTGATAGGCGCGGCCGCAACCGTGGAATCCGGAAGTTTGATGGAACGTGAGATGACTGAATGGAAGACCTTGCCTTGGAATGCCTCATAAATACGCTGCAACACTTCATCACAATGCAAGGTATGCGTGAACATGGTGACGAGCACTCCGTACACTTCCAGACTCGGATTGATGCGGGATTGTACTTTTTCGATGGACTGCATCAACAAGGCCACGCCTCGCAGTGCGAAGAACTCAGCAGCCACGGGAATGATCACGCCATCGGCCGCGGTCAGCGCATTCACCGTAAGCAAACCCAGAGAAGGCTGGCAATCGACGATGATCACATCGTATTCATCCTTGACCTGACGCAACACGCCAGCCAGCACCTGCTCGCGCCCAACTTCGGTGACCAACTGCACTTCAGCGGCGGACAGATCAATGTTGGCCGGCATGATATCGAGATTCTCGAAATCGGTATGTCGAATCACATCATGCACATCCATGCGAGGATTGAACAGTGCGGTGTACACCGTATCTTCCACGGTATTGGCGTTGATGCCCAACCCCACCGTGGCCGCACCCTGCGGGTCGAAATCGACGATAAGCACGCGACGCCCATACTGGCTCAATGCACCAGCGATATTGATGGAACTGGTGGTCTTGCCGACGCCACCTTTCTGGTTGCACATGGCGATGATCCTCGCCGGACCGTGCGTCTGCAGCGGCTCCGGAGCGGGAAACGTCTCATAATCACGTCCAAGCAAATCCGTAGGCATACCGTTTACCTTACCAACATCCTTGTGTCAATTTTCACTGTAATCCATGCTAGTCCATTGTCACCGTTCAAAACGGCAGCAACACCATCATCTGGCGCGCGGATGAGACATCAGATATGTCTCAATCAGGTTTTCAGGACTGATATGCGTGTAAATCTGTGTGGTGGTAACGCTTGCATGACCAAGCAGCTCCTGCACGGTACGCACATCGGCACCGCCCTGAATAAGGTGCGTGGCGAAAGAGTGCCGCAAGGTGTGAGGATGCAGCGGCTTATCGATGTGCGCACGCTCCCCCGCTCCCCTGATGATTTCCCAAACCGACTGTCGCGACAATCTTTTTCCTCGTTTATTCAGAAATAGGGCACGCCGTTCCACGGGACCTTTCGATTTGGATTCCAGCTTAGGACGCCCTGCACTGCAAATACCGGATGATCGCTTCGCACGCATAGCTGCCGACGGGAACCAGCCGCTGCTTAGAGCCTTTGCCCATAAGCCTTGCGATTCTGCCGTCCACATCGACATCATCGAGATTCGCACCGCACGCCTCCGACACGCGGGCACCGGTCGCATACATGAATTCGAGCAATGCCTTGTCACGCAACATCACCGGATCATCGGGAAACTCCGACACGGCACCATCATGCTCTCTGTTTTGAGAAACGGGGCATAGGAGTCCAGCAGTCTAGCCACCTCATCAACGGTCAGCACATCGGGAAGCGTGCTCACGCCCTTAGGGGCCTTTACCTGCGCGGACACATCATCGACAACAATATGTTCGTTCACTGCGAAACGATGAAGCGCATGAATGCTGGCCAACCGGCGTGCCTTGCTTCGAGATGACTCTCCCGACTCGTCAAGGAAGACGATATAACGTTCCACATCCTGTGTCGTCACGGCCGCGATACCGCCAACGCCTTGGTCGGCAAGCCACTGACGATACTTCTTCAAATCGGCGCCATACGCCGACACCGTCGCCTTCGACAGTCCTCGTTCAACGTCGATATGAGCGAGGAATTGCCGAATTGTCCGTTCGAAATCGTCCATCACCCTCCTTCCAGCAGATCCCATCCGGCTCATCGTATACCACTGAGCGGTCCCTTACCATAGGTCAAACGAGCCCTGCCATGCAACGCAGGAACCCCCGCCCATTGCTGGAGCGAGGGTTCCTGTCAATCACGCTGAATCAGCGAAGAAGCTCAGGCTTCCTTCGGAGCATTCACATCAGCCGGAAGAGCGGCCTTGGCCTGCTCGACGATGGCCTTGAAGGTCTCCGGATCAGAGATGGCCAGCTCGGCGAGAGCGCGACGATCCAGTTCGATGCCAGCGAGGTGCAGGCCCTGGATGAAGCGGTTGTAGGTGATGCCCTCAGCGCGGACAGCAGCATTGATGCGCTGGATCCACAGCTTGCGGAAGTCGCCCTTGCGAGCCTTACGATCGCGGAAGTTGTAAGTAAAGGAGTGAAGCAGCTGCTCCTTGGCCTTACGGTACAGACGGGAGCGCTGGCCGCGGTAGCCGGAAGCCCTCTCGAGAACGACGCGACGCTTCTTGTGGGCGTTTACTGCGCGCTTGACACGTGCCATATTTGATTCCTCAGCTTTCTATTAAGTCTTCTTATTCGCTCTCGCTATACTCAGCGACCGAGCAGCTTCTTCATGTTCTTGCTCTGGGAAGTAGCCAGAACGCCGTCGGCCTTCAGTGCGCGACGCTTACGAGCGGACTTGTGCTCGAGGTTGTGGCGCATCGCGGAGCCAGCGTGCATCAGCTTGCCGGAACCGGTCACGCGGACGCGCTTGGAAGCGGCGGAATTAGTTTTCATCTTCGGCATTGCTGCCCTCCTTGTTTATTACTTCGTTTCGGAAGTCTTCGGTTTGTCGGATGCCACTGCAGCCTTGGCTTCGGCCGCCGCCTGAGCTTGGGCTTCCTGCTTGGCCGCCAGACGTGCAGCCTGACGGGCCTGACGCTCGGCACGGGACTGATCACCACGACGACGCTGCTCGGACTGGGTGTGAACCTTCTTGCCCTTCGGTGCGAGCGTCATGATGATATTGCGGCCTTCCTGCTTCGGAGCGAATTCGACGGTGCCGTATTCCTCCACTTCGCTGGCGAGACGCTGCAAGAGCTCGACGCCACCGATCGGACGGGACTGCTCGCGACCGCGCAGCATGATGGTGACCTTGACCTTGTCTCCACCGTTCAGGAAGCGCACAACATGGCCCTTCTTGACTTCGAGTCATGGTCGTCGATCTTTAGACGGAAACGAATTTCCTTGATTTCCGCAGTGCTCTGGTTACGACGAGCCTCACGAGCCTTGATCTTCTCGTTGTACTTGTACTTGCCGTAATCGATGAGCTTGGCAACCGGAGGCTTCGCGTTGGGCGCCACCTCGACGAGATCGAGGTTCGCTTCCTTTGCCAGGTTCAGTGCGACGGAAGTCGCGATGACTCCCACCTGCTCGCCGTTCGGGCCGATCAGACGCACCTGGGAGACGCGAATCTCGTCGTTAATGCGTGGTTCGTCGCTGATGATGACTCCAATCCTCATGTTCCATTCGACGGAATGCTCCCGGATCGGCAGTTTTTCAAAGTCTCGCATGTTCACGGCAAGCCAAAACACCCAATTCGAGGGCGCAACAAAGAGCCATACCACAGCTCTTCCACTGCCGTTTCATACGGCACCAGAGGCTTATGCCTGAACCCGAGGCCCTGAAAGGCTTCCAGGTGGAGATATCCCGCTTTCTTGATTTCTCAAGCCTTGTAGATAATACCACACACCGCGACCACAGCGTGTCGCATAATGAAACCTTCTGAAACATCTTCTTTAATCATTCCAACGCCATATTACACTGACCCCATATGACAGATAATTCCAACACATGCGTGATTTTTCGCGGCTGGCGAATACTACAGCGATACCCCCCATCGTTCCGTCTGGAGCATTCATTATCGCGGCGGACGGAGGGCTTGACCATGCACGCGCACTTGATATGTCGCCTGACGTGGTGGTGGGCGATTTCGATTCGCTTACTGGAGAACGTCCGACACAGGGTGAACACACCATTGCCCTACCTCCAGAAAAAGACGATCCAGACCTTCTGTCGGCACTAAAAATCGGCTGGTCACACCATGCGCGGCTTTTCCATATATATGGCGCGCTCGGCGGACGAATCGATCACACCATATCCAATATCCAACTGATGGCATTGCTGGCTCAGCATGGTGCAGTAGGCTTTCTGCACGGGAACGGCTCCATTGTGACCGCGATTTGCGATGGAGCACTCGATTTCGGCGAGAACAACGTCGAACCAGGACGTATGGTTTCCGTATTCTCTCATTCCGACACCTCTCTTGGCGTGAGCGAACGTGGACTGAAATACGAGATAGATGACATGACGATGACCAGCACACGTGTCAACGGCGTCAGTAACGAATTCCTCAACGGAGCCGCCGCCCATATCGGCGTCGAACATGGCACCTTGGTGGTGACTTTCCCTTCGGAAGCCCCACTACCAGCAGTCTCTTGGCACCACACATTTGAGGGTGACCTCGGATCGTTGGACACCAAAGTATCTTCAGCGCTTGCCAAGCACGAACGCCAATCCCACTAATCGCAAAGCGAAGAAAATCACCTTCGTCTATCACGTTTATCTCGAAAAGATGATGTGAGCGCTCACGGAAAAATACGACGTTTTCTGAAACACACGCGCGAGTGCGTTGCCTTAAGTACAGGTGACGCACTAAAGTGGGTAACGTTGGTAAACAATGGCTTCTGTGTGCCCAGCACACGCGTGGCCTACCCTAAAGGGAGAATTACATGACAGTTAAGATTGGTATTAACGGCTTTGGTCGTATCGGTCGTCTGGCTTTCCGCCGCATCTTCGAGCTGCAGGCTCGTGGCGGCCAGGCCGGTGACATTGAGGTCGCTGCAATCAACGATCTGACCACCCCGTCCATGCTGGCCTACCTGCTGAAGTACGACAGCACCCATGGCACCTTCCGTCATGACGATGGTACCCCGGTTGAGGTCACCTCCACCGAAGATTCCATCGTGGTCGATGGCAAGGAATACAAGGTTTACGCCGAGAAGGATGCCAACAACATCCCGTGGGTCAAGAACGATGGCGTTGAGTTCGTGCTCGAGTGCACCGGCTTCTACACCTCCGCTGAGAAGTCCCAGGCTCACATCAACGCTGGCGCCAAGAAGGTCCTGATCTCCGCTCCGGCCAAGGACGAGACCACCCCGACCGTCGTCTTCGGCGTGAACCACGAGATCCTGAAGGCTTCCGACGTGATCGTGTCCGCCGGCTCCTGCACCACCAACTCCATGGCCGCCATGGTCAAGCTGCTGGACGAGAACTGGGGCATCAAGGCTGGCTTCATGACCACCATCCACGCCTATACCGGCACCCAGATGATCCTCGACGGCCCGCGCTTCCCGAGGCTCGCAACAACCGTGCCGCCGCAATCAACACCATTCCTCACTCCACCGGCGCTGCCAAGGCTATCGGCAAGGTCGTTCCGTCCGTGAACGGCAAGCTGCAGGGCCACGCCCAGCGTATCCAGGTTCCGGATGGCTCCGTCACCGAGCTGACCACCGTCCTGAACAAGGAAGTCACCGCCGATGAGATCAACGCCGCCTTCAAGGCCGCCTTCTCCGACACCGACTTCTACGGCTACAACGAGGATGGCATCGTGTCCTCCGACATCATCGGCGACACCCACGGTGGCGTGTTCGATCCGACCCAGACCGACGTCAACACCATTGATGGCGTGACCCTGGCTCGCACCGTGTCCTTCTACGACAACGAGTACGGCTTCACCTGCAACATGGTGCGCACCCTGCTGTACTTCGCTGAGATCTCCGAGTGAACCATAGCGGAGCAATCCGCACAGTTCGCTAAGTAGAACTTGGTGCAAGGGCTTTCGTCTCACGGCGAAAGCCCTTTTGCTAACCGACACAAATACGTTTTAGAGTGAATCGATATGGGCAAGAAAAAGCATGAGAAGGGCGCCGGCTCCACGCCGGCAACAGTGCAACTCGAACAAGCGGGAATCCCATTCAAAACATACGAATACGCACATTCGAACGACCATATGGATGACGGTTATGGGGTTGAGGCCGCCACCAAACTGGGCTTCGATGAACATCAGGTATTCAAAACGCTTATGGCCGACACCGGCTCCGAACGTGTGGTGGGCGTGGTTCCAGTAAGCGGGCACATGGATCTGAAGGCGCTGGCCGCAGCAGTCGGAGCCAAGAAAGCCGCTATGGCCGATCCAAAAGTCGCCATGCGCGAATCCGGGTATGTGGTGGGAGGCATCTCACCACTCGGTCAACGCACGCATCACAAAACCGTGCTCGACGAAAGCGCGCTGCAATATGGCGAAATACTACTGTCGGGAGGCAAACGCGGCTTTTCGATCGGCATCAATCCCAATGATCTGCTCAAGGTGCTTGACGGCATAGCCGCACCTATCGGCACCTGGTAATCACCGGTAATAGAAGCCGGTCAGCAGGCTGGTTTCTTACGAAGCTCACTGGGGAGCACGAAATGCATGTTCTCCTTAATGGTTTCGATGGTGGTCACATCATCGAAACCACGCTGTTCCAGCGCTTCGATAACGCCTGACACCAGTTCGTCAGGCACGGATGCTCCCGACGAAATCCCCACGGATTCAACGCCTTCAAACCACGCAGGATCAAGCTCGGACGCATCATCCACGCGGTAGGCCTTTCCGTGAGGACCATTCGGCACGCCATCGAAACGCGTGTTCAGCCCCTCCTGCGCAACCTCCATCAGACGAACGGAATTCGACGAATTCGCCGAACCAACGATCACCACGCAATCAGACTGCTCGGCAACCAACTTGACCGCGGCCTGCCGATTCGATGTGGCATAGCAGATATCGGAATTCGGAGGCATCTCAAGCCAGGGGAAACGCTCTTTCAACGCAGCGATCGTGCCCGCCGTCTCATCCACGCTCAATGTGGTCTGCGAAAGCAGCACCAATTTCGCATCCGAAGAAAACTCGAGCGAATCGACATCCGATTCATGTTCGATGAGGTGCACATGTTCCGGGGATTCACCGACCACGCCAACGGCTTCATCATGGCCGTTGTGTCCGATGTAGATAATCTCGTACCCTTCTTTGACGAAACGCAACACTTCACGGTGCACTTTGCTCACCAAAGGGCATGTAGCATCAACGACATGCATGCCCCGGACTGAAGCTTCAGCCTTCACCTCAGGAGACACGCCGTGCGCAGAAAAGACAATCGGAATTCCCGCGGAAGCCGCGGCATCGGGAACCTCATCCAATTCCTGTACGAACACCGCACCCTGAGCCGACAATTCCTCAACGACATGCTTGTTGTGCACAATCTGACGGCGTACATACACCGGCGGCAGACCATCATTGCGAGACGTATTGGCAGCTTTGAGAATCGTCTGCACAGTCAGAATCGCCCTGTCGACGCCCGCGCAAAAGCCACGTGGATCCGCCAGTACGATACGTTTGGTCATGATGGCCGCCTTTCGTCACTTCGTGAAAACCTCATTCAATACTAAAGCATGGGCGGCACGCCGGAGAAACGGCATCGCCATACGGCATAAAACAGGTAGACTGTGGTGTTAGCGGTAACGCTACCGTTACCGGAACATATCCAACGGCACTATGGAGTGACTATGACCTGCATCAATCTGACTGCCCGCACCGGACAGCAATTCTCCATCTCCCATGGCGACTATGAAGCCGTCATCACCGAACTCGGCGCAACGATGCGCAAGCTGACCTATAAGGGCGAAGATCTGACGGTCGCCCTTGGTCCGGACGATTTGGTGACCTGGCTGCCACGGCCAGATCCTCATTCCGTTCCCGAATCGCATCGAGGGTGGCGAGTACACGTTCGAAGGCAAGACCTATTCGCTGCCGATCGATGAGCATGACCGCAACACCGCCATCCATGGCTACGGATACCGCTCGTTCTGGAAGCTGATTTCGCTTGCCGAAGACGCAGTGACCCTCGCCTGGCGTTCCCCCAACATGGTCGGCTACCCGTTTGATCTATATGTCACCGCCACGTACAGCCTCGCCGACGACGGCATGCATCTGACCGTCAGCGCCTACAATAACGGCGACACGAACGCGCCGTGGGCTTTGGCCATTCACCCGTGGCTTGCCAACAGCCTCAACGGCTATGGCGACGAAATCGACGAGCACAACGCCAAGTGCAGCCTTACGCTACCGGCTCGCACGCATGTCACCGTAGATAAAACCTCATTCCGACCGGCACCGAGCCGGTTGACGGCACCAAATACGACCTGCGCGAAGACACCCTACTTACCGAGCAGCCGTTCGACGATGCATGGACCGATCTGGAGCATGCCGAAGACGGTTCCGTCACGGCAGTGTTCACCCGCGCCGATGGCAAGAAGGTCCGTGTTGGCGGCGATGAAACCATCACTTCGTTCCAGGTGTGCACCGGTACCAAGTTCCCCGCATTCCAGCATCCTGCCGGCGTTGCCGTGGAGCCACAGACCGCCTACGCCAACGCGTTCAACACAGGCAACGAGCTGATCGTGATCAAGCCGGGCGAAACCACCAGCACCTCGCTGTTCCTCGGTATGGCCGAGTAAACATGCGAGTGAGCGTGATCGAGTGATCCAGTCGGTTAAACCGGCTGATTCCGGTCATATAAAAACCCGACGGATAAGTCTAAGTGGCCACCTATCGAACACCGGATTTGGCAAACGTCTCGCTCGTGTGCGATAATCCCGAAGGCTTATTAATCGTAAGTAAAGGAGTCCAATCATGGGCATGCGCGGACGTAAGCGCAAGGATCGTCGTAAGAAGGCCGCCAATCACGGCAAGCGTCCAAACGCCTGATCCCTGCCAGCGTGAATAACGCTACAGAGCATCGAAAACCCCGCTGAATCGTTATGATCGGCGGGGTTTTCTCATACTCTCATCGGCTTGCTCACCGCTCTCCACAACAATGGTCGAGCGTTGCCTCAAGGCGGTCGATAAGACTCTGCGGAGCATGCTGCGGACGCAGATACGCGCGCATGGCCGCGATCAATGCCCGTTCACGCTCGTCACAGCAACGTTCGGGGTCGAAGCAATCACCGGAGGTGCTAACGCGCACGCTGGTATGCGTCACCTGTGTCACAGTGCCGTCCTCGCTGGTGGCGACAGTGGTGATATGCCGTTCGATCGATTCACTCATGCTCTGCCCTTCCCTGCCGTGGCATAGCCACGTTCCTTCGCATAGTTGGCAAGTTCTCGTTTCAACTGCGTACGCGCGCGATTGAGACGGCTCATCACCGTACCGATTTTCACACCCTGTTCGTCAGCTACCTGCTGGTATGACTTGCCATCAATCGCAGCATCGATGAACACCTGACGGCGTTCCGGCGAAAGCTTGGCGAGCGCCGCCATGATTTCTTCGGGCGCATAGGCGTCCAAATATTCCTGTTCCGCCGATTTGAGCTCTTCCGAGGAATGTTCCGAAGCCGAATAAATGTCCCAATCGTCATATTCACCGGTGGAATCGTTGGCCCGCTGCGGTCTGCGTTTGGCTTTGGCATACTGGTTGAAATAGGCATTCCGCTCGATGGTCGTCATCCATGCGGCGAAATTCGTTCCCTCCTGAAAGGAGTCGAACGCCTTGAATCCCCGTTCGAAAGTATCCTGAACCAAATCTTGAGCGTCGTCGGGATTGTTGGTAAGCTTCATCGCCTGCCGGTACAACGCATCGACCACAGGCATGGCGAGTTTTTCAAAACGCGTCCTTTTGCTTGCCATGGTTTCCGTTCGTACTTCAGTCACAGCTTCATTGTAATCACATCGACTTCCACATGCCATGCACATAGCTGAAGGTAGAATGGCTGTTCGATATCCGAAGAACAGGGAGAACATGAAATATGGCTTTGACTCTGGCATCAGCAGCACGTCTGCTCAACGAGCATGGATTGCTGCGCGAAATCATCCAAGGAGACGCCTGGACGCTTGACGCGCAGACCGTCAACGGATTCGACAAGCCATTCGGTTCAATCACCTACGACACCAGGCAGGTCGTATCTGGCACGCTCCTATGCTGCAAAGGCCGTTTCAAAGCGGAATATCTCGATGGCATCGATGATCGTGGTCTTGCCGCATACGTTGCGGAAAACGACTTCTCCACGGCGACGAAAGTTCCGGGACTCATCGTGAATGACGCGCGCAAAGCCATGAGTCTGCTGTCCGCGGCATTTTATGGGTACCCACAGGACCAGCTGAAAGTCGTCGGCATTACCGGGACCAAGGGAAAAACCACTACCGCCTACCTCACCCAGGCCATGCTCAATGGCTGCTCCGGCGGCAAATGCGCATTGTTCTCCTCCGTCGATAATTGCCTTGACGGACATACCTATGTCGAGTCCGATTTGACCACCCCGGAGTCCATGGATGCGTTCCGTATGATGCGCGAAGCCGCTGATAACGGCATGGAATACCTGGTTATGGAGGTTTCGTCGCAGGCGTACAAAGTCAATCGCGTTTTCGGACTTACTTTCGACGTCGCCGATTCCTCAATATCAGCCCGGACCATATCAGCCCCATCGAGCATCCGACATTCGAGGATTACTTCCACTGCAAACGCCAGATTGTGAAGAATTGCCGTTCCCTGGTTCTCGGCACGGCATGCGCACACGCCGATCTTATTCGTCAGGATGCTGCAATCGCCGATATTCCCGTCACCACGTTTGCCCTTGGTGAAGCATCGGCCGCGGATGTGACCGCATGGCCGGAATCCGCCGACCATAGCCGATTCGCCATTGCGGTGGAAGGTGAACGGATCGGCTCTCTCAGCCTGCAATTGGATGGTGATTTCAATTATGCGAACGCCGCCGCGGCCATTGCCATTGCGCATGCCGTTGGATTCGATTTCCATGAAACCACCGCGAAGGAAACGCTGCACAATATGGAGCCGGTACGTATCGCCGGTCGTATGGAGCATTTCCACGATACGAAGTCGAATACCATCGCCATCGTCGATTATGCGCACAATTACGCTTCCGTAACGGCGTTGCTCGACTATGTCGGCCAACGCTACGGCAAGGACGATCCTGAGGTCACGCTGGTCACTGGATCCGCAGGCAATAAAGCGTATGATCGCAGATCGGAAATCGTCAGGGCCGCGCAGAATCGCGTCAACCATCTGATTCTCACCTTCGAAGACACGGATGACGAGCCTGTCGAACACGTCTGCCAAGACATGCTCGACAGTGTCACCAATCCTGATCTGGATGCGAGGATCATTCTTGATCGTACGAAAGCAGTGGAATCGACCGTAGCAATCGACCGCAGGAATCCTAACCGCCTCCATATCATCCTTATCATCGGCAAAGGCAACGAGCGCTGGTTCAAAGACCACGGCCAAACATATTCCTACGAAGGCGACGACCATATTGTGAAACGTATTTTTGGACTTGCCTGACCTGCAGCAACAGCCAACCATCATCGAGTAATCACCAACCATAAGGAACAATCCAACAATCATGATCACTCTTGAATTCACCGACGCAGCCACCATGGAACAGCAGGCTGTGCAGGCGGGTCTTACCCTGCCCACTCGAACAGACCGCGGTATGGGCCAAATACCAGAACACCATTGACGGACGTACGCCGTGGGGTGCGTATGTGGTGAAGCAGGACGGCGCTCCAATCGCGTTCATCGCACTCATCGATTACGAAACCCATGGCTACCACTATTTGAGGTCCGTTCATGGTCCTGCTTGGCTTGACAAGCCTTCCGCGCAGCTGGAAGCACAGGTTCGTGACCTGCTTGTTGAGGACGTACGCAAACGCGATAAAAACGTTGTGTTCCTGCGTATCGACTTGTGGAATTTCGAGGGCTCGTTCCCGGTGCTTTCCACCGTTCCTTACAACGAGACCGTGTATGTGGACATCACCGGTGGCGATGAGGCGATTCTTACCCGCATGAAGAAGCGTGGCCGCCGCGACGTGCGTAAGGCGTTGAGGGAGAGCCCCGCCGTTTGCGCCGATGAGACCGCGCAGGCGATGGCTGATTTTTCCGAATACTACGAGGTCATGGTTGACACCGCCAACCGTGACGGATTCTCCCCCGCTCCGATGAGCGACTATGTCGATATGATCAGCAATCTTGGTCCTGATCATGCGCGCGTATTCGCGGCACGTATCGACGGCAAGGTCGTGGCATGGTCCATCGTCACCATCAACGGCGATCACGCGGTCTATTACTATGCGTGCATGCGTACGGAAATCATGCGTCAGCATGTTCCCGACAAGCTGATTTACGTTGTATGTTGCGCACTTGGAGAGCAGGGCTGCACAGTGCTTGATTTGATGGGCATCGGCAACGATTTCGCGCCTTCATTGAAGAGTCTGAACGGATTCAAGACGAAATTCTCCGAGAATATCGTACAGGTTTCTGCGGGTCGCGACGTACCGATCAAGAAGGCATTCTATCGTTCACTCACATTGCTGCAGTCGCTGCGTCGCAAACTGCGCAAGTAATATCACGCCTCACGACGGATAGCGCGAAATATCGTACGAAGGAGGATGCAGCGAATCGATATCGCTGCATCCTCCTTTGCATTGCATCACAGATCGTTGGATCGATGGATCGTCAGCAACAACCGACGATCCATCATCGCCATGCATATATGCGATTACCGCATATCTTCAGAAGATGCAGCATCCGCATGCTCAACTTCGGAAGCATCAGCATCTTCATCTTCAGCAAGATCCGGACCGACACTGCCGAAATCGTTGATATCGAAATCAGGATTGGCGTCGGATTCGAAATCGAGATCCGCCTCGTCCTGATCCTTACGCGGTTCCGGCTCAACAGCCTCCTGGAAGACACGTTCCGACTTCGGCTTCTTCAAATCGGGATTGACTTTCTCTTCCAGCATGAGACGCGCATCGCCAGCCGTAGTGAAGCTACCGCAAATCAGCACACCGTGACCATAGCCAACACCAAGCTCATCATCGGCGTCAACCATATTAACAGCCTCCTGAATGGCATCCGGCAGTTCAGGAACACACGTAACCCTTTCCGCACCAAACACGCGTTCAGCAACCGTTTTCAGGTCTTCCGCGGGCATCACACGATCACGCCACGAGTTTTCAGTGACAACCACATGGCTCAGTAATGGTTCGAGCACGCCCAAATACTCTTCGACCTGCTTGTCTCCCATCATGGCGATCACGCCGACGAGTTGCTGGAAATCGTAATTTTCCTCAATCGCGGCACGCAACGATTCTGCCGCATTCACATTATGCCCGCCATCCAGAATGATCGTTGGCGATGTACGAATCTGCTCGATGCGGCCTGGAATCCTCACCGTGCTCAACGCCTCAGCCACAAGATCACCGTCAAGCGCACCGTTGACGGGAATCACCACTTCCGCCGCGCACAAGGCCGCGAGCGCGTTATGGGCCTGATGCTCGCCGAATTTGGCGATCGGCACTTCCGCGTACGTGCCATTCGGCGTACGCAGGGTCGCAACCTGACCGCCGACTGCCGGAATGCGGGTCACAACTTCCGCTTCGACGCCATCCCTCACCAGATTGGCATGGTTCTGCCTCGCCGCTTCCTCGATAATCGGCATGACGGCCTCTTCATGCGGTTGACGCCCAATGACCGCGGTGCAGCCCGGCTTGATAATGCCGACTTTTTCGGATGCGATCTGTTCCACGGTATTGCCAAGCCATGCCATATGATCCATGTCGATCGGTCCGATAATGGCCGCATCGGCATCGAGCACGTTGGTGGCATCCCAGCGGCCGCCCATACCGACCTCCACGATGGCCACATCGACCGGAGCGTCGGCGAACTTCCAGATGGCCATGGCGGTGAGCACTTCGAAGAAGCTCATTTTTGGCTTGTCGAGTTCTTCCATCTTCATGTCGACCATGGCTACAAGGTCTTTGATTTGATCCCAGGTATCAACGAAATCGTCGTCGGAAAGCTGCTGTCCATCGATGGCGATGCGCTCGTTGACATGTTCAAGATGCGGTGACGTGTACAAACCGGTTCGCATGCCGTAGGCACGGCAGATCGCCTCGGCCATGCGCGCGGTAGATCCTTTGCCGTTGGTTCCGGTGATGTGAATCACACGGAACGACTGCTCGGGATGTCCCATGATGTCGAGGATCATCTTCATGCGTTGCAGGTCAAGATTGGTGGTATTGCGCTCTGATGGGCGGCTCATGATGTCGCGTTCGACGTCGATCATGCTTTCATTGTTGCGATTCGGATGTTCGAATGACATATTCTTTCGGATTCCTCCCCTACCTTGGGATTGCTCACTCAATCTCCCTTATTCTATGTGCTTGCATGAACGTTGCGCGGCGCAAAAAGTTATAGGATGGTTTGCGGTAATTGCGTAAGCATGGATAACCATATTCAGGAGATGTGATGAACGAAGTCATTACCGATAAAGACAAGGAGTATGAAGCCATGGAGCAGTCCAGCGCTCCCGGCCCTGATCAGGCGATGAGCGACCGTGTGAACAATCGTTCGCTGCGCCCGCGTTCCGAGGCGTTCAAGGAGTTCATGACCACCGGTTGGGATGATAATGAGCCGGTTATTGAACCGTTGGAGTCTTCCCATTACATTCAGGCTCGTCTTGACACGCTGGGTAAGGCTTTTCCCGGAGAGCGTATTGTGATCCCGGCCGGCCAGCCGAAGGTGCGCAACAACGACTGCGATTATGCGTTCCGTCCGGATACGACGTTTTTCGTATTACACCGGTTTGGGCGAAGACTACGAAGCCGGTGCCGTGCTGGTGTTGAATCCGGTTGATCCTGATTCTCCGGAGGCTGCGGCCGGCAAGACGCATGTGCCGGAATTGTTCGTGGCTCCGCGTGCGAACCATTACACGCAAGACTTTTTCATGAACGCCCATTATGGCGAATATTGGGTTGGTCCTCGTGCCGGCTTGCAGGAGATGACTGCAATGACCGGTATTGAGACCAATGACATCGCGCAGTTGGCTGACGCGTTGAGCAAGGATGTCGGCGCGGAAGCCGGTGCCGTGCGTGTGCGTGTGATTCGCGAGGCTGATCCGCAGATCACCGAAATGGTGGAGGATATTCGCGAGGCGAACGGTTTCGCAGATCCGGATGGCAATACGCATGCCGATGACAAGCTTCATGAGTTTGCCGCCGAGGCTCGCATGTGCAAGGACGAATATGAGATTCGTGAAATGCGCAAGGCCGTTGCCGCAACCAAGCATGGTTTCGACAATATTCTGCGCAAGCTGCCGTCGTCGCTCGACAAGCCTCGTTCGGAACGTATGCTGGAAGGCGCGTTCAATGCCATTTCCCGTGAGGAAGGCAATGAGGTCGGCTACGATACGATCATCGCTTCCGGCGCTCATGCGCCGATTCTGCATTGGATGCGTAACACCGGTACCGTGGAGTCCGGCGATCTGCTGCTGATTGATGCTGGTGTGGAAGTCAATAGCTTGTATACGGCCGATATCACGCGCACGTTCCCGACCAACGGGAAGTTCACTGATTTCCAGAAAAAGCTGTATCAGGCGGTTTTGGACTCCCAGCAGGCTGGTTTTGAAGCTGCCAAGCCGGGTGCCACGTATTCCGACATTCATCATGCGTGCATGCGTGTGATCGCCGAGCGTCTGCATGATTGGGGCATTCTTCCGGTCGATGTCGAGGAGTCGCTTTCTCCGGAAGGACAGCAGCATCGCCGTTGGCTCGCCTGTGGTGTGGCCCATCATCTTGGTTTGGATGTGCATGATTGCGCTCAGGCACGTTATGAGTCGTATCAGGGTGCTGCGATTCGTCCTGGCATGATTTTCACGATTGAGCCGGGTCTGTATTTCCGTGAGGATGATCTGTTGATTCCGCCGGAGTATCGCGGCATCGGCATTCGCGTTGAGGATGATGTACTGATGACTGAGGATGGTCCGGAATGGATTTCCGCCGGCATTCCAAAGCAGATCGATGAGGTCGAAGAGTGGATGGCCAGCATGGCTGCCGAAGGTGCAAAGGCCTGATATGCCAACGCCTGAATTCATTCTCGAGTTACGCAAGAAAGTCGGTCACGATCTCCTGTGGCTGATGGGCGTCTCCGGCTATGTTGAAGACGAGCAAGGTCGTGTGCTGCTTGGCAGGCGTTCCGATACCGGCGAGTGGGCCATGGTGTATGGCATTAATGAGCCTGGCGAGGAACCTGCCGACACGGTGGCGCGTGAGGTCAAGGAAGAGACTGGCGTGGATGTTATCGTCACCGATTTGGTGTCGGTGAAGTCTTCCCGCAAGGTGCTTACGTATGCGAACGGCGACAACACCATGTATATGGATCACCTGTTCGTGTGCAAGCCCGATCCGAATGGTAATGCCGAACCGTTCGTAGGTGACGAGGAAAGCCTCAACGTGGGTTGGTTCTCCCCTGATGACCTGCCTCAGCCCCTGGCCGACACCACAGTGGAACGCATGGGCTACGTGCGTGAGTACCTCAAGAACAAGGCGAACGGCGACGCACACGCGCAATTCTCCTTCAACGGTGCGATTCGCTGAATACAGTCACAATTGAATATATAAACTAGGAGCTGGTGTGACGATCATGAACCGTCACACCAGCTCTTGTGTATGTCAGGAAGCCACGAAACTCACTTCGGAATCAAATTCCTTTGGCGAGCAACTCGTGCAGCTGGGCGCGATGTTTTCGCTGTTCACGTGGATCAGGCACCGGCAGCGATGCCAACAACTTCTGCGTGTAGGGATTCTGCGGGTTATTCATAACCTGATCGGCATCACCATGTTCCACAATCTCGCCCTTATGCATCACCATAATGCGATCGGCCAGCATATCGACCACGGCAAGATCATGGGTGATGAACAGGCATGCGAAACCTATTTCCGCCTGCAGTTTCTTGAACAGCTCCAACACCTTCGCCTGTACCGACACATCCAATGCAGAAGTCGGCTCGTCGGCGATCAGCAGGCTCGGCTTAAGCGCCAGCGCTCGTGCCAAGGAGGCACGCTGACGCTGACCGCCGGAAAGCTCATGCGGGAACCGGTTCATATATGCACGCGGCAACTGCACCATTTCGAGCAGATCTCCCACATAGTCGCTCGCTTCCGACACAGACGAGTACTTTTTATGCACGATCAGCGGTTCTGCCACATTCTCCGCGATGGTCATCAGCGGATTGAATGAACTACCCGGATCTTGGAACACAAAACCAATATCAGCACGCTTGGGTTTGAATTGACGTTCCTTGACACCGTTCATTTCCACACCCAACACGTTCAGGGAGCCGCCGGACACTTTCTGCAAACCCGCGATGGCACGACCGGTAGTGGATTTGCCGGAACCGGATTCGCCGACCAATCCCAGCA
>ENA-OQJI01000106-OQJI01000106.1-human-gut-metagenome-genome-assembly--contig:-NODE-106-length-19270-cov-1.247767_pt1 | contig 19270 bp, 17 predicted proteins | sample MGYA00242602_ERZ504768 | MGnify/ENA primary metagenome ERZ504768 (study PRJEB26092, sample SAMD00036368) | human gut metagenome | host: Homo sapiens | study: EMG produced TPA metagenomics assembly of...
GACTGCGCCTGCGCGCAGAGCGCCAGAGCCTTGGCGTAAGCCAGGCACAGCGGCCAGGTCTTGCCATCCGGATCCTGCTCCACAGCCACGACGACCGGGACACCACGGCCGGCGGCGTACTCACGACGAACGATGTGGCCCGGGCCCTTCGGGGCGACCATGAACACCGGATGATCCTCGGACGGCTTGATGTAGCCGTAGTGGATGTTGAAGCCGTGAGCGAAAGCCAGAGCAGCGCCCGGCTTCAGGTTCGGCTCAACGTCCTTCTTGTACACGGCGGCCTGGTACTGGTCAGGCAGCAGGATCATCACAACGTCGGCTTCGGCAACGGCCTCGGCAACAGGCTTGACCTCGAGGCCCTGCTCCTTGGCGTATTCCACGGACTTAGAGGTAGGACGCAGGCCGACGACGACATCCACACCGGAATCGCGCAGGTTCAGCGCGTGGGCGTGACCCTGGGAACCGTAACCGAGGATGGCCACCTTCTTGCCATCGAACACGGACAGATCGGCGTCCTTCTCGTACCAGATAGTTGCTGCCATAATAGGCGCTCCTTTATTTTTCTTTTTATAGCGATTCGGGACTTGCATTCCCGAACAAACTCGCGATATTTAATTCTTGTTTCGGTTGTTCACAGCGGGCGATGGTTCCTAGGAGATTACTCCCCCGGATTGTGTCCGAGGAACCACCCCGCCTCTCCTGCGGAACTGTTTTAGTCCCGCTTTCTTTATGTTGCTTGCTGACGTTCACATAGTGGTTATATTCGCGTCAAACGTTTTTAGTAAGGCTTCCGTCGATGTCATCTTGACACGTCGCTGAATAGCCGGTCAAACGGCACTTGGCGATTGATCACTTGGTGAAATCAACATCCTTAGTCTCCTTGCAGCTCAGCACCGCAACAAGGCAGCACACGGCCATCACGCCGAGGTACAGACCGACGGAGTGCACACCCCAGTGGTGGGACAGCCAAGTGGCGATGGTCGGCACGAATGCCGCGCCGACGATGGCGGCCAGGTTGTAGCCGATGCCGGAACCGGAATAACGCACGTTGGCGTCGAACAGCTCCGGCAGGAACGCGCCGATCGGACCGAATGCGGTGCCCATCAACGCGAAGCCGATGCATAGGAACAGCAGGTTGGCGGCGAAGTTACGCTGGCCGACGACCGACGGATCAAGCAGGAACGGGAAGAGCAGCGCGAATGCCACGAGGCAGCAGGACGAGATGACGATCACGCGCTTACGGCCGAATTTATCGGCGTTCACGCAGGAAATGACGATGAACGCGGCGAACACGCAGATGGCAAGCATCAGCATGAGCAGGTATTCACGATTGGTGAAACCAAGGTCGCCGCCGCCCTGCCCGACGGTTTTGGTGCCCCAAGCGAGGGACCAGGTTGCCAGCGTGTAGAACAGCGTGTAGGTGACGGCCACCAGGAACGTGGCTTGGATGACTTCCTTCCAGCTCTTCTTGAACACTTCGGTCAGCGGAGACTTGACGACCTTCTTCTGCTCCTGGGCCATGCGGAAGATCGGGGTCTCCTCCATCTGCACGCGCACCACAAGACCGACGATCACCAGCACTGCGGACAGCAGGAACGGCACACGCCAACCCCATGCCAGCATCGCATCGTCATCGTTGAACGTTTCCAATAGGAAGTAAGTGCCGTTCGACAGGAAGAAACCGATTGGAGCACCCAACTCCGGGAAGGAGCCGTACAGCGCGCGCTTGTCTTCCGGAGCGTTCTCGGTGGCTACCAAAGCGGCACCCGACCATTCGCCGCCCAAACCGATGCCCTGCACGAAACGGCACAGGCATAGCGCGGCGACAGCACAATGCCCCACTGGCTGTAGGTCGGCAGGCAGCCGATCAGGAACGTGGCGACACCCATGGTCAGCAGCGAAACCACCAGTGTGGTCTTGCGACCCATGCGGTCGCCGAAATGGCCGAACACCAAGGATCCGAGCGGACGTGCAATGAACGCGATGGCGAAGGTCAGCAGGCTGGCCAGCAGCGCGACGGTCGGATTGGTGGTGTCTCCGAAGAACACCTTCGGGAAATAGTTCGCAGCGGCGGTGCCGTATGCGTAGAAGTCGTAGAACTCGATGGCGGTGCCGACCATGGAAGCGGCGATCACGGTTTTCACCGAATCGCGCACCATTGCCTGCGCTTTGCCAGCGGCTGCTTCGACTGCACTCATTGGATTACTCCTGTTACGTCTGTCATGCGTTACCGGCTCCCAACATGCGCCGATAACGTCTTTCTTCTATTCTCTTGTGTGCAGTCTTCATTTCGTTGCCTTACGCCTTGTGGGCGGCAACAAAAAGACCCCGCAGCATGCAGGGCCATCAACGTGTGTGTTTTGCGCGCCTCAAACCCTGCCTCCGTTGGCGAGGGATTGAAGCTGCATTGCTCGAATCAGTCCGCCAACGAAAGCGGAATAATAATTCGTGCGGACAGCAGTACGCGTGCAACCATTCCGTTCATCGTGGCGAACCTCCTTTCGCAAAGTCTTGTATTCGGCGGATTATCCGCTCGAACTAAGCCGTAAAGATAAGCGCGTCCACATATCCTTTCTACTAAAGGTTCACTATGTGGACGCGCAATTTTGAATTTGATATTCGTTTTTCGGATTATCTCAGGTCATCCAAATCATTTCAGCAGCAACGTCAGCACGCCCGCAACAGCCATGCAACCGGCGGCAACAGCGAAAATCAGCAGATACTCGCCAGTCGCCGCAATCGCAATCGCGCAAACGACAGCGCCAATCAACGAACCGAACGTATTCGCCAAACTGAACGCAGCCAACGAACGACCAACGGAACGTATATCCGGCAACGTCGCAAGATTCAACCCTTGGCTCACGCCGTCATACACCACATACGCGAAACCTGCAAACAGCGCATACAGCGCGACCGCCATAGCACTATCGATCGGCGTCAACGGAAGCACCACAGCAACCACAAATAACAAGCAGGCGGCAATCGCGGGAATACGGGAATCTTTGAAAGCGCGGGCGATGCGGCCAAGCAGCAGCGCAGCCAACAGCGAGCCAACGAACGCGGCAACGGCCATCATCGACATAACCGCAGCCGCTCCGGACAAACCAAACATGGTGACCTGCGAAACATCGCCCAAACCATCCTGCGCAAGATACCACTGGTAAATCGCAATGCCGGAAGTGGCTGCGATGGCAAACATGCGCGCGGCAAACGCAATGAAGAACTTCGGAGCGCCCTTCGGCGGACGATACTGCGAAAAATAATCGCCCTTCTTCACACCCTCACGAGGCAAATAGCTGCTGGAACCCTCAAACGGCAACACCAGCAACGTAGCCACACCAGCCACCACCAGGCACAACGCAAACACCATCATGGCGAAACGCGTGGTGCCATCCCAACCGGAATCGTCGGCAGCCCACGTAATCGAAACGGCCGCGATAATGCCCAACACCTGGCCGAACGCCTGGCCAGCGCCACGCCACGCGTCCGCACGATCACGGAACTTGTCGGGCACGCGCTCACCGAAAGCGGCCGCCAGCGGCATCGATACCATCGCATGTCCGATCAGCGTGAACAGCCAGAACACGATGACCAACGGCATGAAATCGCATGCGGAAAGAATCGCCACCGACGTGGCGGTCAGCACCGTACCGGCGATGATCCACGGGGTGCGGGCGGCCCAGCGGGCAGTACGAATGGTCGGATCCGACGGAAATCCACGCGTTCATCAGGAACGTCAACAGCGTGCCGACGACGCTGAGCAGCGCCAGATCGGTGACGCGGTCGGTGCCGGAAAGACGGCTGATGGTCTGCGGAATGAGCACGGAGTTGAGCGCGGCCATCGGCGCGGTGAACAGCAGCGCACCAAGCGCGAAGCCGGCGGTGAGGCGATGCACCTGCGGTTTGGTGGGCGTGGTGCCGTCGGGCGCGGTCATCGGATCGCGCAGGTCAAGGAACGACGATTCGAGGTTCGGCACGGCGGCGTCGAGATGGGCGAACGCGGTCAGCGGGGAGCCGCCTTCCGTGTTGATGAGGGTCTGCTGCACTTCCGGACGCTCGTTGGAAGCCTCGGGCACGCGCGGATTCTGCTGTACGGCCAAGCGCTTCAGGGCCGCTTTGGTCTCTTCGGTCAGCGTTTTTTCGTAATCGGGACGGTCATCGATGCCGGGGCGTACGAACACCTGGCCCGGCAGCGGCTGCGGCTGCATTGGAGTCTGCTGCTCACCTGCATTATGTTGATTGTCTTCAGTCATCTCTTGTTTCTATTCCTGTTTTTCCTGTTTTGTATTGTCGCTTCTCGTTCTTGCTTCTATTTCGTTGCTCGTTTCGAAATGTCACACGATATTCAGCACATATGAAAATCGCCCGGACGCACTGCACCAGTGCATTCGAGCGATTCTTTCGGCGAAATCAACCATATCAATACGTCCTGTCAGACAGCAGAAACATGCGATGGCAATCTCAATATCGATATCGCATAAGAATCGATATCGCATAAGAAAAGCCCGGATGCGATTATCGCTTCGCATCCGGACCGGTTGTGTGAGTCTGTTCAGTTATGATTGCGGATTCCGTACCGTTCGATCAGCCCTTGACTGCGCCGGAGGTGACGCCTTCGACGATGTAGCGCTGCAGGAACAGGTACAGGATAAGGATCGGCAGCATGGCCAGCAGCAGGGCCGCCATGATCAGGCCGATGTCGTTGGAGTATGTGCCGTAGAAGATCTGGGTTGCGATCGGGATGGTGTACAGATCGCGGCGACCCAAGACCAGGGACGGCAGCAGGTAGTCGTTCCAGAAGGCCATGGCGTCGATGATGGCCACGGTGGCCACGGTCGGCTTGAGCAGTGGGAACACGATCGTCCAGAAGGTGCGCCACTTGGAGCAGCCGTCAATGCTGGCGGCTTCCTCAAGCTCGTTCGGAATGTTCGTCTTGATCGCGCCGTGGAACATGAACACCGCCAGGGAAACCGAGAAGCCGGTGTGCATGAGGATCAGCGTGATACGGCTGTTCAACACGTCAAGCAGGCCGCCGTAGACGGAGACGAGCGGAACCATAAGCACCTGGAACGGAATGACCATGGAGGCCACCATGAGCGCGAACACCATGCCGCCGAACTTCCACGAGGGGTTGCGTACGATCACGTATGCACACATCGCGGAGAACAGGATGGTCAGTATGGTTGCGCTGATGGTGATGACCGCGGAGTTGCCGAACACGGTGACGAAGTTCATCTTGTCCATTGCCCTGGGGAAGTTCTCCAGGGTGAACCCGTGCTTGCCGATCAGTGCCAGCGGAGCGGTGTTGATGTCCGCCTTGGTCTTGAAGACGTTGATCACGACCAGAATGAACGGTGCGATGAACAGCAGCAGCAGAATCGTCAGAACGACGATCATCAGTGCATGCAGAACCTTGGTGCGAGTGCTGGTTTGACCCTTCATTATGCTGCCACCTCACCCTTCTTGCCGAAGTACACCTGCAGCATGCCGATCACTGCGCAGACGATGAAGAGGACCAACGCCTCCGCCTGACCGGTGCCATAGTTCTTGTAAACGAATGCCTGGTTGTAGACGTGCATTGCTGCGAGCACCGACTGGTTGAACGGTTCGCCCTTGGTAAGCGAAAGGTTCAGGTCGTACACCATGAAGCAACGGGTGGTGCTCAGGAAGATGCACTGCACGAAGGAGGAGCGCATCAGCGGGATGACCACGTGCCACATGGCCTTGCCCTTGTTGCAGCCATCGATCATGGCCGCTTCCTTCAGGCTCTGGTCAACGCTCATGAAGCCTGCCACGTAAATCAGCATCATGTAGCCTGCGTACTGCCAGACCGAAACGAGAATCAAGCAGAACATTGCGCCGTTTGGCGTGGAGAGCAGCGATGCGTGGTCTGTTTGCGTCGCCACTTCGGCGACGGCCACGAATGCGCGGTTGAAGACGAACTTCCACACGTAGCCCAGAACGATGCCGCCGATGAGGTTCGGAATGAAGAAGCCCGCACGGAAGAAGTTCTGGCCCTTGATGCCGCTGGTCACGAGGTAGGCCAGCAGAAAGGCGACAATGTTGGTGAGGATGACGGCGATGACGGAGTAGATGAAGGTGCGTCCAAGCGACTGCCAATATGCGGTGTCGGCAAGAGCCGCCTTGTAGTTTTCGAGACCGACGAACGGCTTCGTTGTCGAAACGCCGTCCCAGCTGGTAAGTGTCAGATAGAGGCCATAGAAGAACGGTAGGATCACCACGGCGAAGAAAAGAATCGTCGCCGGACCACCGAACATCAGAAACTGGCCGATTTTATAGGAAAGCTTATTCTGTTTCATGATGGATCCCATACGTGCCGGGGATGTAAGGTCCGCCGCAGGAAGGAAGCGGCGGACCCTGCATCATGGTGCATTATTTGGAAGTTCAGGCGGTTGCGCCGGTGAACTTAGCGGTCTTCCAGTAGTCCTGGATGTCCTGGGCGAGGCCTGCACGGTCCTCTTCACCTGCGAGCCACTTCTGGAAGGCTGCGCCGAGCACGGAGTAGTGATCGTCCGGCAGGTAGTTGTAGTTGCCGATCAGCTTGCCGGCGTCAGCGTAGGACTTCACGGACTTGCCCAGCGGATCGGAAGCTTCGATGTCGTTGTTCTTGAACGGGGAGATCAGAGCGGCATCGGTGGAGATGAACTCCTGACCTTCCTTGTCTTCGGCAAGCCAGTTCAGGAAGTCCTTGGCGGCCTTACGCTGCTCGTCGGAGGTGTTGTCGGAAGAGTCGATGAAGAAGTACTTGGAGCCGCCGCCGACGAGCTTCTCATTGGAGCCGTCATCGGTGTTCTGCGGAACCGGCATGAGACCCATGTTCTCGGTGTAATCGTACTGGTTCAGCACGGACCAATCCCAGTTGCCGCCGAACATGAAAGCAATCTCACCCTCGGCCAGCTTCTGCTCAGTCACCTCACGCTCGGCGGAGATGGCGGAGGACTTGGCGTAGTTGTTGTCTTTCATCACGTCGAAGAAGTCCATCAGGGAGTTCCACTTGGCGTTGGAGCTGAGGTCGACCTTGCCGTCCTTGAGCTCATGGCAGAAGGCGTCCGGATCTTCCTGCTCCTCGTAGACTTCCGGCAGGAGGTGCCCGGCGAGGGACCAGTCTTCCTTCATGACACCGGTCGGGGATTCCATGCCGCCGGCCTTGAGCTCGTCGATGAGATCCTTGAACTCGTCAAGGGTCTTGTAGTTCTCAGGCTTGAATTCCTTACCGGTGACCTTCTTGATGGCGTCAGCATTGTAGATCAGGCCACGGGCTTCGACGGAAACCGGGAAGCCGTAGGTCTTGCCGTCGATGCTGATGGCGTAGTCGGTGTCTTTGACCCAATCCTGGTCGGACAGATCGACGGCGTGCTCTTCAGCCAAGGAGTAGATGTCCTTGGCGTCGACCATGGAGATGGTGTACGGATCCTTGGATGCGTACTTGGTGGCGAGATGCGCTGCGACGGTGTCGTTGGAGTAGTAGACCTCAACGTCTATGCCCTTTTCCTTGGAGTACTTCGCAGCCATGTCTTCCATTTGGCTTTCGATTTCAACCTTGGAGTTGAAGATGGTGATCTTGGTGCCGCTGGAGCTGGATGACGATCCGCATGCTCCCAGCATGCCAACGGTCATCAGCGTTGCAACAATAGCGGTGCCAGCCTTCTTCCAAGAAGAGAACTTGCTCATTTTCCAATCCCTTTCTATCCACTATTCACCGAGCAGCCCTGCCCAATGAGGTGATAAAGGAAGGTGAATCCCCGACTCGCGTTGTCGGAATCTCTCCGTCCTTGATATACAGGATATCAAACCGGTTCGAGAGTTGTCAAACCGGTTCGAGAAACCTTGTGTACAGTGCCATCCGTCGGCGTGTCGCGTCAATCGATTGACGTATTGCAAACATTGGCATTCCATACACCCCTAAAAAGTGTCTTCACGGGCTATAATGACGGAAAAGCAGTGACCGACGTTTCCAACGTTGCGATACATCGGTAGACCAACAGCAAAGACGCGAAAACAGGAGGATTTATGGCACGCTGGCTCAACAACGCGATCTTTTATGAAATCTATCCGCAATCATTCAACGACTCGAACGGCGACGGTATCGGTGACTTCCAAGGCATCATCGACAAACTGCAATACGTGCGCGATCTGGGGTGCAATGCGATCTGGATCAACCCATGCTTCGACTCGTCATTCTACGATGCCGGCTACGACGTGCGCGACTACTACACAGCCGCGGAACGCTACGGCAGCAACGCGGACCTGCAGCGGCTCTTCGAGCGCGCGCACGAACTAGGCATGCACGTACTGCTCGACCTCGTACCCGGGCATTCCGCGGTCGACAATCCATGGTTTCTTGAATCCGGCAAGGACGAACGCAACGCATGGACCGACCGCTACATCTGGCGACCGATGACGCAATCGCCGAATCTGAACTCGCCCTACGAATCGATCCGCGGATTCCTCGGAGGCATTGCGGAACGTCCCGACGCGGCGGCCGTGAACTGCTTCTCCACGCAGGCATGCCTCAACTACGGATTCGGCACCGTCACCGAAGACTGGCAGTTCGCCGCCGACTCCCCCGAAGCGGTGCAGGGCCGGCTGCTCATCCAAGACATCATGGACTTCTGGCTCGGGCTGGGGGCGGACGGCTTCCGCGTGGACATGGCAGGCAGCCTCGTCAAGGAAGACCCCGACCATTATTGGACGAAACTCTTGTGGCAGCAAGTGCGAGCGCATCTGGACGAAACCTACCCGGAAGCGGTGCTCGTATCGGAATGGGGTGACCCCGAAGAGGCGCTGCACGCCGGATTCGACATGGACTTCCTGCTGCATTTCGGGCCGTCGCATTATCTTGACCTGTTCCGCGAGAATCCGTATTTTTCGGCCGGATCTTCCGAAGCTACGGGCAGCGCCGAAACTGCCGAAACGGAACACGACGGCGAACGCAGCGAATGCGACGGCGCGGGCAGCAGCGGGTGCGACAGCAACGGCAATTCAGTCGTCGACGGAGACAATCCAAATTGCAATAACGACAATGTCGGCAATGCGAGCGGCGACATCAAGGCGTTTGTGGACACATATACGGCCATGCTTGCCAGCACCGCCGGAACGCCTGGATACATCTGCATTCCGTCGGGCAATCACGACATGATCCGCATGCGCGACACCTTGACCACCGATGAAATGAAGCTCGCGTTCACATTCCTGCTGACCATGCCCGGCTGCCCGTTCATCTACTACGGCGACGAAATCGGCATGCGCTACATGCACGGGCTCAAATCCAAGGAAGGCGGATACGAGCGCACCGGATCGCGCACACCAATGCAATGGAGCTGCGCAACCAACGCAGGATTCTCCGCAGCCCGGCCCGATGATCTGTATCTGCCGATCGATGCCGACAGCGAGCGCCCGAACGTGGCTTCGCAGACCGGACGCAGCGACTCGCTGCTGGAAACCGTACGCGCACTGAACACGCTACGCCTGGCACATCCCGCACTGCAGGCCGACGGAGGCATCGAGTTCCTCTACGCGGAAGATCACGCGTATCCGCTGGTGTACGCGAGAAACTCCGAGGCCGGCGAAGCCGAACGCGACGCAACTGACGGCGAACGCAGCGGAACAGCACACGAAACCAGCTGTGAAACACCTTGTGAAACCTGCAGCAAGATTAATCGCGAAGCAGGTGGCGAGCGCATCGTCGTCGCCATCAATCCGTCAAACACCGACGCAAGCTGCACACTGCCGAGCGACTATGTGAAACTGCTGTCTGGCGGCTCGGCGCAGGAAATATCGCAAGAACCAACAGCGAAACCAACGCAAGAACCAACGGAGAAACCAACGCTGCTGAGCATCGGCAACCCCGCACGCTTCGACGGCACCCAACTGCACGTCCCAGCCCGCAGCGCCACCATCCTCCCCTGCTAATCCCGCCCCCAGCGTGTCCGATTCTGAAGAATCGGACATCCAAGCGCCTCAAAACATGTTCCGGTTGTCCGATTCACCAGAAACGGATAACCGGAACACCAAAACAGACCCACGGTTGTCCGATTCTCCAGAATCGGTCATTCAAGCGCCCCACTTTGACCTGTAGTTGTCCGATTCGGGAGAAACGGACATTCACGCACCCAAAAGTACGTTCCAGTTGTCCGATTCTCCAGAATCGGACACTCAAGGCGACGAAAACGCGTAAAGGCCGTTCCGCGGAACTTGCAATCTGCGGAACGGCCTTTACGAGCAAACAATTTCAGGACTGCGCTACCTTGCGCCCCTTGGCGTCGATCTCACCGTCGATACGGCGGAAAATCCAGTTGTAGATCCACGCGCAACAGTATTGCGGCAACGTGACGCCCATCAAAATCAGCAGCGGAATCATATATATGAAAAACTGCGCATACAGCACGGCGAACGCGGCCAAAATCACCAGCATGCACAAGGTGCGTGGGAAAAAGCCGAGCGCAAGTTTCGTCGCATTCTTCAACGTTTCGGAAGTCGGATTCTCATAGCGAGAAAGCAGCGGGAAGAAGTACTGCGCAATCGCAATAATCACCAATCCCATGAACGCGACGCACGCCATCAGCGGCCCGCGCATCGACCCCATGGACCGGGCGAGCATGCCGTCGACCACCAGCACAATCGCCGCCAGCAGGAACGCAAGCCACGGCAGCAGCGACTGCTTGAGATTGCGCTTGAACGAGTCGAAAAACTGGCGCGCCACATACGTTTCCTCATGGCGGACCATGCGCCAGAGCACACTGTGCATCGCAGTGAACGATGCGCCGGCCGTGACGATCGGCAGGCAGCACAACAGCGTGAGCACGTTGAGAATAATCAGATCGAACAGCACGCCATAATGGCGAAAAACATGTTGTCTTGATCGAAAAGCTTTGACATCTTTGACATAAGCTCACCTTACCCGTTTTTGCTGGGATTTCAGCTGATTCCCGGGAAAATTGTTTTCCCGATAAGACGATTGCTCGAAAAAACGAAAATGCGAATCGTCCTTCCTGAAGGAGAGGTGACAGGAAGGACGATTACAGATTTATGGATTTATGCGCGGTCAGGCAGCGACCGGATCAGGCGAGGCTGAATCAGGCCACGACCGGCGGATTGGCGATCAGATCGTCCGTGCGGTGCTCACCGGCGGCATCACGCCATTCGAGCGTGGCGACGGACGCGGTGTTCTCCACACCAAGACCGCGACCCGGTTCGAACGTGAGCGTAGCCTCGGTAGTTGCACCCTTCCACATGAAGCTGATGGACGTGTCGCCGTCGGCGCTGTACGAGAAAGTGCCGTCGAACGCATCAAGCTCGTTGCGGAACTTGGCAAGCGCGTTCAGTGCCTTCACCACCGGACGCTGCAGATTCTCGTCGATCTCAGCCGTGGAATAGTAATGGCGATTGATATCGCGGCCATTATTGGTCTTGCGCAGCAGCTCCATGTCGTTCTTGCCGGCAAGCGCGCCGACATAGTAGACCTGCGGAACGCCCGGCAGGAAGAACTGCACCGCGCGAGCCGCAATATAGTGCTGATCGTTGCATCCCAGCGCCGAATAGTAAGTGCTGTTGACCTGATACAGGTCAAGATTGGATGCGGCGGCACCGGTAGCGGCCTGCGATTCGCCGTGAGTGTTCGCATGAATGGCGTTGACGAGATTGTCGACATCCTCATCCGGCACGAGCCCCTTGAGCGAACGGTCCAGCTGATCGGAACCGATGTCGATCACGCCGATGCCATCATGCGTGTCAAGTACGGTGACGGCATTGTTCGGACGGATGTCGGTCCAATGCGCGACCGGCTCGACATGACCGGTATTCAGCGAATGCAGCAGCAGCGGCGGAAGGGCGAAATCGTAGACGCGATCGACCTTCGACGCGATCTCGACCTGCTTCTTGTAGTAGGAATGCACTTCGATGAGGATTTCCAAGCCGCGCTTGACGCCCTCCTCGCGCAGGCGGGAGATGAGCTTGAACGTTTTCGGCGTCATGAAGCAGCTGGTACCGGCTTCCTTGGCACCGTAGCCGACGGCGTCAAGACGAATGTAGCTGACGTGGGATGCGGCCATCTGGTCGAAAATCGACATCAGGTATTCCCAGCCTTTGTCGGAATCCGTGTCGATATCGACCTGCTGCGGGGTGAAGCTGACCCAGACCAGGCGAGTCTTGCCCGCGAACTTGTAGTGGGTGAACGGCAGACCCGGGCGCGGACGGTAGATGCCGGCCAGATCCTCTTCGGTCGCGCCGTTCGGAAAGACGGAACTCATGGTCAGGAACATCGGGTAATACTCGGATTCCTCGCCCTTTTCAAGCACGTCTTGGAACTGCTTGGATTCCCAGCTCATGTGGTTGACGATGGCGTCGACCATGATGCCGTGGGTCTTGGAAAGTTCGGCGACATCGTCCCAGCCGCCGAGGCGCGGGTCGACCTTGGTGTGGTCGATGGGATCGAAGCCTGCATCCGCGCCGTCGAATGGAGTGAAGAACGGCAGGATATGCACGCCGTCATACACGCCGTCGAAACGGGTGCGCAGGATGTCGGTCATCGAGCTGAGGGTGCCGTCGCCGAGGCGATCGGCGTAGGTGATGAGCTGCACTTTGTTTTTCATGGGACCTCCCTTGGTTCATGGGTGCGGGTGCAATGTGTGCGCGTCTGCCTGTTTGTTGTTTACGTATTTGCATACTCACGTATGTATCGAACCGGTTCGATATTACCTCGAGAGGGGCGTCAATGTCCAGTCACACAGCGGAATGCGCGTGTCGAACCGGTTTGATGCGGTGTTCTATGCAGCCCAGACTGTCCGACCCCAACCCAGCGTTCCAACGCGCAGCATCAACGCGTGGTATCGCCTGGCACCAGCGTCATGGGAATAAGCACGTTCGGCTCGAACGGCTTGGGGATGTTCTTGCGTGAAGCGTTAGCCGCAGCCACTTCCTCATTGGCAATCGCCTGCACGATATGGTCGGCCGCCGATTGTGCGATCGCCGAGAAATCCTGCGCGACCGCGGTCAGTTTCATGCCGGCCAAATCGGTCAAATATGTGCCATCGTAGGCAACGATCTGCAGCTCGTCAGGAATCGAAATTCCGCGGCTCAACGCTTCGCGCACGCAGAACGACGCACCGATATCGGAACTGACCACGGCATCGACGCCATCGGTCGCCACCCCCATCAAGCGCACGGCCAACCGCACGATGATAGCCGGCGAAATCCATCACCTCACCGGCCTCGATATACTCATACTTCACGCCCGCGGAGGTCAATTCCTGTTCCAACGTGAGGTAGTAGCGCACCGTCGGGAACGTGGTCTTTCCCAAATCGAACGATCCTTCCTCAACTTCTCCGCGCGTAGCCAAATCGAAGAATTGATCTCGCGGACCGCCAATCATCACCACATGTTTGGCACCATTGCGGATCAGCATCTGCGCAATCAGTCGCCCACCCTGCTCGTGGTCGGATCCGATCGACGAAATACCATCTCCAAGCACACGGTCGAACGCGACGATCGGGCGGTGAATCGACGTCCAATAATCGCCGGGATGCGAAGTGTGCGCACACATGACGATGCCGTCCATCATATGCCGACGCAACATGTCGACATACTGGATTTCACCGTCCGCCTCATCTGCGGTAGAGCACAGCATAGTGCGTAATCCTTGCGCGGCGAGCGCATGCTGCAGATGTGCAGTAAACGTTGCGAAGAACGGGTGGCGGATGGTGGGCACGATGACGCCGACCAGATTCGTACGATCATGATACAGGTTGCGGGCAAGCTCGTTCGGCACATAATTGAGGGCCTGCATGGCCTTACGCACGCGGTCGCGCATATCGTTGGATACATACCCGTTGCCGTTCACCACCAGCGAGACGGTGCTCAGAGACACCCCGGCCTTCTTCGCCACATCGCGCATGCCGACCATGATCGCACCTTCCCCGTTATCACTGTTCTATCGTTGTATTCTCACGCGCTTACTGCGCGCCTCTCGCGAGATATTATACTTATTTTCACATTCTCTCGAACCTGTTCGACAGTCCGGTGTGCATATCATTTGACGGGGTTACCCCTCTACTTGATTTTCAATATTGATTTTCGTATGCTGCCCACGACACGGAAAACGGCAGCACAGCACAACAAAAGAAACGGCACAAAGCTTGCGATATCCACGCTCACTTTGCGCCGTCTTCTTGTATTGATGATGACCTACATTGCGGTCAGTCGGTCGGAACGTCGCCGGACTGGGTGTGGTCGAAGACCGGCTTGTTGTCTTTGTCGAAGGTGTAGGCGCCGATATTCGCAGAACTCGGATCATTGTTCTTATTGAACGGCCCGATACCGGTCTGGCCCTGGTACTGGATATCCTTGCCATCCTTCAGCAGCGGCTTGGTCTGGTCGAATGCAATCACCAGCGTTGCATCCGGACTGGCGGCCTTGATGTCGGTTGCGCTCAGATTTCTTTCATGTTACTCAGCGACCGTCCGTGTAACGTGAAAATTACGCCGGATTGGCGAGCAGCGCAATGCCGAAACCGGTGGCCACGCAAATGAGAGGCACCGCGACGGTTGCTATTCCATAGCCCAGAGCCAGCGTAAAACGACGCTGGCGAATCAATGAAACCACTTCGTTGAGCGCCGTGGAGAATGTTGAGAAACCACCGAGAAATCCGACAACGAACATCATGACCGTGTCCATATCCACCGATTGCGAATAGTAGGACATCATGGCGATGCCCGCGCATAGCGAGGCGACGCCGTTGATGACGAGCGTGGATAGCGGGAAGTTGCGGTTCGTTCTCCGATTCTCGCGATTCCAGCCTCGTTGAATTGACACGTCGAGCACGTAACGGGCCATGGCGCCCAGACCGCCGAACAGACAGATCATCCACATCATCAGCGCACCTCCCCGGTAGCCGGGTCGGCGATAAGCGAAATCTCCGCAGTGATCGGTTTGGGCTCGAAGCTGGGCGGAAGCGGGTTAGCCGGCTGCTGGGGCTGCTGGATTGGTTGCGACTGCTGAATCGGCTCGGGCAGCTGCCCCAAGTCTGAAGTATCCTGCTCGCGCAGCAACGGCTGCGATGGCTGTGCCAGCTGAGGAACGGCCAGCGGAGGAATCTGCGGAACGCGGCTCGTCTGCATAGTCTGGCTGGCGGTCGGCGGCACGGTTGGTGTTTCGACTCGCGGAACCTGTCCCGTCTGTGCAATCTGCTGGGCCGTCTGCGCGGCTTCCATTGCGGCCTGCGCGGCAGAACGCGCCACGTCGGCCACTTTCACATGGCGTACGCCCTGCGTGTCCGATTCGGCAGAATCGGACACGGAAACAGCTGAAAACGCACCCCGAACCCGCTTTCGAGTACTCCGTGACAGCAGTGCCTGCATCAGAACCACGCCGGCGGCGGCAGTGAGCAAACCGCCTGCAAAATTTCCCGCAAGATAGCCAAGCGCACTGGCGATATGCCGCTCGTGCAGACCTTCCATCGTTTCCAGCATCACGCCGGACATCGTCGAAAGCCCACCGAGCAAGCCAAGCCCAACACCACGGCTGACAACCTGCCGCACCCGGCGACGCAGCCACGAAGCGGTCGCCATGAATTCGGTCAGCATCGCGAACAGGAAGCAGGCGACCATATTCGACACAAACGTGCCCACAACGAACGGCGTCCCGCTGACCGACGGCAGAAGCATATCCAACGCATGCCGACAGCCGACTCCAACAAATCCACCGACGAACACCACAACATACATCAGTCCGTCGGCGAGAGGATTGAACCGCGCCTGCATACGTTTCATCGGTGCCAGGGGAATCGTAGGCGGATCCATGGTGTTAGCGGCGGGCGTGGTTGCACCAGCATGCGTCACCTCAACAGTGTCGATTGTCTGCGTGATGGGATGCGAGTCCTCACCCACAGTCACCACTCTCCCGACGATTGTTCTTGCGATTCCATTGCGCTCCCCCTGTACTGGCCTCCCGCGGACAGCGTTGTTCCGCTCATAGGCCGTGCAACAACGAGCTGGGCCGCGGTTGCCGCCTTCCTAACGCATATGAGTTTACACGGAGCGCCAACGTATGCACCCTGGATGTCCGATTCCGCAGATTCGGACATCCAGAGTCCAGCCGAATTCAGCCAGGCTCAGTCAAGCCGGGCATCACACAGCCGCCGCATCGCAGGTCGTACCTCGCGCTCCTCCTCGCCACTGAACAGCACCACCAGATAGTCACCGGCACGCAGCCGTGTATCACCGCGCGGCACGATCTCGCTTTCGCCGCGACGCAGGCCGATGATCAGACACCCAGACGGCCAACGCACGTCACGCACCCGCTTGCCGTCCGCAATCGCCCCCATTTCCAATGGCAGTTCCATAATGCCGCTGCCCACATGGCTTGCGATTGCCATCTGCATGCCTTGCGCACGCACGTACCGCTCCAGCAACTCCCCATAGATCGGTTTGGTGCGCAGCAAATCGGACACCAACAGCGCGATGAAAGCGACGGCAGCGACCGGCAGCATGTGCGTCAACGTTCCAGACATCTCCACAGCCAACAGAATCGACGTGATCGGCGTTTTCACGGACGCGGCGAGCGTGCCCGTCATCGCGCACACCGCAAACACCGCCACTGCGTCGGATGGCAGATCACCGATTCGATGCAACACTTCACCGCAGATGCCGCCGGCCAACGAACCGACCGCAAGAATCGGCATGAAAATACCGCCAGGCGCACCTGAGCCGAAACTCGTGGATGTGAACAGCATCTTCGCCACGAACAGCAGACACAGCATTCCCAAGCCGACGCGCGCATGTTCGGCGGTATCAATCAGATTCGAGCCGCCGCCGAGCACGTCGGGCAACCAGATGCCGACAGGCAACGCGATCGCAATCGCAATCATCGGGCGGCTCCATGCCGGCAGTTTGCCGTACAGCGTCTGGAAGCCAAGCAACGAGCGTTCATCAGCGAACCAACCAAACCGGCCACCAATCCCAACGGAATCAGCCACACATACTCTTCCAACGACAGCTGACCGATATCACCGAAATCCAAAACCGGACGCAGACCGAAACAGTATTTCGAGACGAAATCGGCGGTCAGCGATGCGGCAGTGGCACCCATCAGAATCGCAGGGGAAAAACTCCGATGCACCCCTTCCAAAGCGAACATCATGCCGGACAGCGGCGCGCTGAACGCGGCGGACAAGCCTGCCGCGGCACCGGCGGTGACCAGATAATGCTCCTGCATGTCCTCACGGCGGCGGCCTCGCAAACGGTGGGACACACACTGCGCTCCCGACGCACCAATCTGAATGGACGGCCCCTCACGGCCGAGCGACAGACCAAACAACGCGCCCAACAGTCCACCGACGAAACGGACTGGCAGAATCGTCTGCCAACGCATCTTCAAGCCGCATATCACCACGCCGTTGGTCTGCGGGATGCCGCTGCCACCGGCCATCGGCTCCTTGCCGACCATCCACGCGATTGCTAGCGCGGCCGCCACCGCGGCAACCGCCCACGGCGCAATCAGCCACGGGGTCTCGCGAATCCGCGCATATATCCAGCGGGACGCATCCGTGCCGTATTCGATGCCGAGACGGTATACAACGACCAGCAATCCTGAAACCAGACCAATGACTATGCCGGCCGCCGCCATCTTCCACTTCAAGTGGTCGAATCGCGGAATCAGCCGGCGGATATCATGTGCCGCGTCGTTGCCAGTCAAGCCGGGAAACTCGTTGCCGACGGTCAGTCGACCAGCGAATTGATCTGGATGATATGGTCGCGCTGCGGGCCGGTGCCGATCACGGAGATACGGCAGCCGGACAGTTCCTCAAGACGCTTGACGTAATCCTGACAGGTCTTCGGCAGATCATTGAAGTCGTGGATTTGGGAAATATCCTCGTCCCAACCCGGCATGGATTCGTAGATCGGCTTCGCTACCGCGAATTCGGACTGATCAGTAGGCATATCGTCGCGGCGTTCGCCGTTGACATCATAGGCCACGCACAATGGGATTTCCTTCAGGCCGGTAAGCACGTCGAGCTTGGTGAGCACGATGTCGGTCAGGCCGTTGACCTGAGCCGCATAACGATTGACGACCGCATCGAACCAGCCACAACGACGCGGACGGCCGGTGGTCACGCCGTACTCGTGGCCCTGGGCTCGCAGCCATTCGCCTTCCTCGCCGAACAGCTCGGTCGGGAACGGTCCTTCGCCCACGCGGGTCACGTACGCTTTGGAAACGCCGATCACGCGGGTGATCTTGGTCGGGCCGACACCGGTACCGGTGCATGCGCCACCGGCAGTCGGGTTGGAGGACGTGACAAACGGATACGTACCATGATCCACATCAAGCATGGTCGCCTGACCACCCTCGAACAGCACGGTCTTACCCTCATCAAGCGCCTTGTTCAACACCAGCGAAGTATTGGCAACATACGGCTTCAGGCGCTCGCCAAGACGAAGCAGCTCATCCGTGGTTTCGTTCACATCAATCGGACGACGATTGTACAGCTTCACCAGCATCTGGTTCTTCTGATGCAGGCTTGCTTCGACCTTGTCGTGCAAATGCTCAGCATTGAACAGGTCGTGCACGCGGATGCCCACGCGATTAATCTTATCGGCATACGCAGGCCCAATGCCGCGACCGGTGGTACCGATCTTGTGCTTACCCAGGAAACGTTCCGTCACCTTATCAAGCACACGATGATACGGCGCAATAATGTGCGCACCCTCACTCACCAGCAGTCGGGAGCAGTCCACACCGCGGCTTTCCAAGCCGTCGATCTCTTCGAAAAGCACTTCAGGATCAACAACAACACCGTTGCCGATAACCGGAGTCGCGGTCGGGCTGATGATGCCGGAGGGCAGCAGGTGCAGCGCATACGATTCGTCGCCGACCACCACGGTATGGCCCGCATTGTTGCCGCCGTTGAAGCGGGCAACATAGTCGACCTTCGTGCCGATCAGGTCGGTCGCCTTACCCTTGCCTTCGTCTCCCCACTGGGCACCGATCAAAACAATTCCAGGCATGTTGTTGCACCTCCGCGCGTATGCGATTTCGCCTCAAAGCCTTACCAAGCCTTACAAAGACTATCCTGCGCCCTCTACCGGATATCTGCCGGATATGCACCGATCGGCCGTTGAAACTAGTCAGTTCCATCGTTTTCGTCTCATACAACGCGACACACCCACCGTCCGCCACACGCCGCATGCCATTACGCGGCGCGTGCGGCATCACACTACTTCAACGCCTTGCCCGCGCTGCCAAGCTGCCTGCAAG
>ENA-OQJI01000107-OQJI01000107.1-human-gut-metagenome-genome-assembly--contig:-NODE-107-length-19265-cov-0.877417_pt1 | contig 19265 bp, 17 predicted proteins | sample MGYA00242602_ERZ504768 | MGnify/ENA primary metagenome ERZ504768 (study PRJEB26092, sample SAMD00036368) | human gut metagenome | host: Homo sapiens | study: EMG produced TPA metagenomics assembly of...
TATTTGCATGGGAAATATTTTTGGTGCCCTGAATTCAAGAAAAGGAATTCAGGCACTTTTTCGCGGGCAACGAGCCAAAGTCCGTGCTTGCACGAGACCTTGGCGACTGCCGCGAAAACGAGTTCAAATTCGTGGAGCGTATTTGGACTCGTTACTTCCGGCAGAACCGGTCAAGATCTCCAGAAAAAAGGAGAAATGCACTTATGAATGCACAGACAACAGCAAAACAGACATCAAAGATGTCGCAAATCGGAAAAACCCGTTACATGGTACAGGTGGCAATGCTCGGCGCCGCCGCAGTCGTATTGATGTTTTTTGACATCCCGCTTCCGTTTGCCCCGAGTTTCTACAAGATTGATTTAAGCGAAGTTCCGGTGCTGATCGGAGCCTTTGCGATGGGACCTCTTGCCGGAGCTGCGATTGAGCTGATTAAGATTCTGCTGAACCTTGTCATGAAAGGAAGTACCACCGCAGGTGTTGGCGAAGTAGCAAACTTCCTGATCGGCTGCGCGTATGTTATGCCGGCCGCATGGATCTACAAAACACAGAAAACCAAGAAAAATGCCATGATCGGTATGGCAGTCGGAACCGTATTTCTGGCAGCAGCCGGCGGTCTTCTGAACGCTTTTGTACTGCTTCCGGCTTATGCAGCAGCCTTTGGAATGCCGATGGATGCCCTTGTGGGAATGGGGTCCGCAGTCAACAAAGCAATTACAAGCCTTCCGACCTTTGTTCTGTTTGCCGTTGTACCGTTTAATATCATCAAAGGTGTTGTGGTATCACTGGTAACCATGCTTCTGTACAAGCACATCAGCAGACTGCTGAAGGGTGAGGCGATGAATTAGTTCATCATTTCCGAAATCATTTCCGTAAACGGAGAATCCAATAAATACGTTGTAGAGAGACGGACAAAATGCAGAGAGAAATCCTCTGTTTTTTGTCCGTCTTTTAAAATTTTCGGGGAATGGCGGCAATGGATTGCCCACACAGGTCTTTTAGTAGTACAATGAAGCATAATCGATAAAAGAAAATACGCAGCGAAATTGGAAAGGAGCGCAAAAAAAAGAGATCCGCACATTGGCTGAAATCTCTTTTCTATCACATTTTAATATTGTTATTATGTCTTGAAACTTTTAAGCGCTTTCCAGACGTTCTATCACTTGAACTCCCCATTTAAAAAGGGCAGTTCGCATAGCGAAAGTCAGGACTGCGGTAAGCAGAATCATCACGCTCGTGGTGATGTGGATGCTGAGGTGAAGTTTTCCGTACAGCAGGTAACCGGCTCCGATCAGGATCGCGCCGACGGCGAGGTCGATGAGGACGGAGATCAGGGAGCGGTTGTTGGATTTTATGGCGGCGGTTTCGTTTTCCCAGTTTAGTTTCGGAAATGCAAGGTCAAAAAGGAGCTGTTCGTAGTTGACGAACAGGGTAAATAAAACCGTGATCGCTGTGGTGTAAAGAAGGGTCGCCGGGTGCAGACCGAAAACGACCGCGATGATGTTGAAGACCAGTGCGTACGGCAAGGTGCCAAGGAGACTGATCAGGATGCCGCTTACCAGCATGGCACGGATCTGGTCGTGATAGCTCATCGGAATGCATTTCATGTAAATGTATTCGCTTCCTTTTCGGGACATCGCTGTGGCAGAGATCAGGCAGAACATGGACATCATGACGGCGATTCCGGCGGCGGTAAGGACAGCAATTGCAACGGGCAGTTCCCCTTTCAGGAGGCGGAATATGGTGCCATCGGCGACAAGCCGGGTCCAAAGGCCGGTGGTTTGAGCCATGCCAAGGCTGGAAATGACGGAAACGAGGGCAATGCCAAGCATGAAGACCGGCCAGATGAGAGGCATCAGAACACAATTCATAAACCAGGCCGGGGTTCGGTACAGTTTTTTCCATTCAATCATCGCGTAGGTGCGGACCGGATTTTTGCTTTTGACGGTTCGGGTCACTTCTTCTTTGGATAAAATGCGTTTTTCGCTGGTGGTCTCGCTCATGCCGAGGACAGCCGGGAGGTAGATTTTCCAGGCGAGGGCGAAAAAGACAGCAAGGATGACGGCTGTTGTAGCGATGTAGAGTATCATTTTGAGAAAGGATGCATCTGCAAGGCTTCCGGTCATCAGGGGCAGGTTCGGAAAAATGGTCCGGAAGGCGCGCAGAGTGCCCTTCTGGCTTTCCATCATGTTCATAATATCCTGCATTTCAAAATTTCCGATACTGCGCGAAAATACGTTGATGCCGATCGCAAAAATCAGGGATGCGGCGAATCCGAGGTAGCTTAAGAAATCCTTGTTTCGGATATTTTTGAAAAGACGCATCACGAGCATCGTCAAAACTGCGGCGTAAACGAGCGGCACAACCGGGAAAATAAGGCAGGCGAGGATCATATTGATCCAGTAAAAAATGCCCATTTTGGCGCTGATCCCGTACCCTAACAGAAACGGAAAGAACAGCAGTACAATAAGATAGTATTCGTTCAGCAGACAGCAGAAGCCTTTCGCACCAACAATCTGCGCCGGGGTAAACGGCAGCGGCAAAAGCTTTACGAGGTCAGAGTCCATGTAATACTCGCTCAGAAACAGCGGCAGGCCATAGAAGAAAATGACCATCATGCCAATGGCACAGACGAACTCGATCAGCAGGGTTTCCAGCCCGAGCGGCTGCAGGAAGGTATAGCCGGAATATCCCAGAAAAAACAGTAAGACCGACACGGGAAGGAGGCAGACACCAAGCAGAAGGTATACAACGATACGTCCTCCGTCCGAAAATGCTTTCTTTTTTCCGCTCTTCTGATTGCTTTTTCCTGGTCCGCTTTTCAGAAGGAAACGGGTGAGAATCCATAAGTTACGCATGTTCGGTGATCTCCAGAAAGATATTTTCAAGTGTCTGATCCGGATAGGCCGCTTTTAATTCTTCCAGGGTACCCAGGTATACCTGGCGGCCGTGATGGATAATGGCGATGCGGTCGCAGAGTTTTTCCGCTACTTCCAGCACATGGGTGGAAAACAGCACGGCGTTTCCGGCATCGGCGTGTTCACGCATCATCTGTTTGAGCTCGTGCGCGGAGCGCGGGTCAAGGCCGGTCAGCGGCTCATCGAGAATCCAGACCGGCGGCTTGTGGATCAGTGCGCCCATCACCATGATTTTCTGACGCATGCCATGCGAGTAGCTCATGATACGGCTCGAAAGGTTCTCTTCCATCTCAAAGCGTTTTGCGGTTTCTTCGATAAAACGCTGACGTTCTTCCGTTCCGACACCGTAGATATCTGCCATAAAATTCAGGTATTCAATTCCCCTGACGCGAAGAAACGCATCCGGGTCGTCGGACACAAAACCGAACTGGCGCTTGGCTTCGAGCGGATCCTTCTGGATATCTTTTCCATTGATTTCAATCGTTCCCTCGGACGGTGCCAGGATGCCGGTGATCATTTTTAATGTTGTCGTTTTCCCGGCTCCGTTTGGGCCGATAAATCCGGTGATCTTTCCATCTTCGATATCCCAGAAAGATCGTCGACGCTTTTTTGCTTCCGTCTCCGTAAATCTTACTGACGTGGTTCAGACGAATCATGTTTTATTCCCCCTCTTTTTTCTTTGTAAAGCAAAGCTATCATTCTCTTGCTTCGTTTCTAAAAACAGACTGCCCTTTTCTCACTCCGAAAGCTCTTATCCTTCCCTGCGCAGGAAAAGGAGTCAGGCGGATCTTCGCAATCCGCTTCGCTACTTGCTTGATTCGGTTAAATTTCGAAGCACGGGCTGTGATCTTGTGTTTTTTTCAGTATGCATTCTTCTGCCAGAACTGTCAATCAGCGGAACGAAAAATACAGAATTTTGTAAGAACTTGTAAGACTTTTAGAGCGTGTCTGAAAAAAAAGATACCGCAAAGTGAAGCCTGCAGATTGCGGAAATGCTTTTTCAGACACGCTCCAGGATCAAATCCGATTTTACCCTCTACTTTTCAGAATCACATCGATGACTGTATCGACTCCATCCGGCAATACCGGGTCTTCGCCGAGATCGGCGAATGCCATGGTCGGATAATCGCTGTGTACCCAGCTTGTGGAAACCGGGATTTCCGCGCCGGTTGCGACGTAGCGGATCGCCTGAATTTCTTCTTTTTTCACGCCGGGCAGCGGCAGCGGCCCAACGGTATTTTCATAGACATGAAATACAGATGGTTTCCGTGGCGCGTCACACGGCCAAAGTCCGGTTTCTCAATACCGGCTTTTCCGCAGCCGTAAATGCTCTCTCCGTTTTTCTTCATCCACTTTCCAATCTCAGCCAGCCGTTCGATCGACTCCTCCGGGATATTTCCCCTGGCGTCCGGGCCGACATTCAAAAGCAGGTTTCCACCCTTCGATACGCACTCGACCAGCTTTTTGATCAGCATCGGTGCCGGTTTGAAGAAGTGGTCGTTGGCACAATAGCCCCAGTGATTGTTCATCGTAACGCAGGATTCCCAGGCGATATCGTTTCCATTTACATCCTGGATGCCATTCGGCGGAATCATCTGCTCCGGGCTCACAAAGTCGCCGTGGTACGGGGTCGGATTTCCGGCCGCCAGAGAACCGTAGCCCTCTCCGCTCACCTCGAGACGGTTGTCGATGATGACATCCGGCTGGAGCTTCCGCACCATATTGATCAGCTCCGTCGCTTTCCATGCTTCGCCGCGCAGCGTATCGTAGGAAAAGTCAAACCACAGCACATCGAGCTTTCCGTAGTTTGTGCAGATCTCGCGTACCTGATTGTGCATGTAGGTCAGGTAGCGGTCGAAATCGCGGTCATCGTTTTTGTATGCCGGGTTGTTCCGCATCGGGTGGTTCCGGTCGCCGTAATGTGGGAAATCGTCGTGGAACCAGTCGAGCAGGGAGAAATACAAACCGACCTTCAGTCCTTCTGCGCGGACGGCATCAACGTACTCTGCAACGAGGTCGCGGCCGCATTTCGTGTTGGTGGATTTGAAATCGGTATACTGGCTGTCGAAGAGGCAGAATCCATCGTGATGCTTGGCAGTCAGAACCATGTATTTCATACCGGCCTCTTTCGCCGCCTTGGCCCATTTCCGCGGCTCGAAATCAACAGGATTGAACTCCTCAAAATATTTCATGTAATCTTCTTTCGTAATCTGCTCGGTACTCCGCACCCATTCTCCGCGCGCCGGGATGGCGTAAAGCCCCCAGTGGATAAACATGCCGAAACGGGCGTCGCGGTACCACTCCATCCGCCTGTCATAAGCTTCTCTGTCAAATTCGTACATCGTTTTGCTTCCTCCTGTTTTAGTTTTATATTGGTAATGATTCAGAGTACCATTTCGCATGGCTCTGAATCGTTACGTCAAGCGGATATTCGCAATCCGCTTCGCTGCTTGATTCGATTAAATCTTAATTTTTACCCATTTTCCCTGTTTGAATCGGATCGTCGCAAAGATAAACCGTGACATCTGATCCGCCAGCACGCCGAACCAGATTCCGACGATGCCAAGCCCCAGCGTGTAACCGCCCAGATACGAAACGATCGTACGAATAAATGTAACGCTGATCATGGATGCAACTGCCGTATAAAGCGTATCTCCCGCACCGCGCAGGCATCCCATGTAAATAACCTGACAGATCTGGAAAATGACGACGAAAATAATGACATGGATGATGCTGACACCGATTTCAATGATATGCTGTTCTTCAAAAAACAGGCTGTACAGCCATCTTCCGCCGAAAAGATAAATGGCAACGAGGCATACTGCGATGCCCGCGCCGATCAGACGGCACGTTCTGCCGTACTCTTTCGCAAGATCCGGCTTTTTTGCGCCAAGGCTCCGGCCGATCAGTGCAACCGCTGCGGACTGGAGGCCGTCACCGAACGCAAACGAAAGCGACATAATATTCATGCCGACCTGGTGTGCCGCCATCGCATCGGTTCCCTGCTTGGCCGCCATGATCGCCGTCATCATAAAACCGATGCGCATGAAAACCTGCTCGAAAAACACACTGTACCCGACCCTGACCAGGCTGATGAACGCTGCAATCGTCGGTTTAATTTTGTTCTTCAGAATATAGCCAAGGTTCAGGAATCCGTCTTTCTTCGTGATGGAACGGATACTCATCACACATCCGACAACCGTTCCTGTGACGGTTGCCAGTGCCGCACCCTGAATGCCGAGTGCCGGGAACCGAAATGGCCGTTGATCAGAAGATAATTCAGAATAATATTAATCGTATTTGATGTTACATTTGTGCGCATCGTGATTTTTGTATTGCCCGCACCGCGCTGTGCCGAGTTGATCCCCATCTGGATACAGTTAAAAATCATACCGCCCATGATGATACGGAAATATGTTACTGCGCCATTATGAGTCTCCGCCGTTGAACCGCACAGATGGATAATCGGACTTGCAAACGCCACAAATCCAACACTGAATGCAGCTGCCGCAAAGATAATAAATACAAGCGCAGTTACCAGAGTCTCATTCGCCGCACCCTGCCTCTGCTCTCCGCGCCGCCGCGCAACGAGAGCAGAAATCGACACATCAGCGCAAAGAAAAACGCCAGGCCAAGCAGCTTCGGCTGTGTCGTCAGACCGACCGCGGCAACTGCGTAGGAGCCAAGCGAGCTTACCATCAGCGAATCTACAAGACCCGCAAATGCAATGAAAAACGACTCCACGATCGCCGGCCACGCCATGTTGACGGCGGTCTGGAATGTGTCTTTGTGGTATTTCCCCTGTAACTTGTTTCCTAAGTACCCCATTTCTTTTCCTCTCTTTCGTCCCAATACCAATTTCTATTTTACTTTGTTTTAACAGAAGGGTCAATACGGTACCGGCAGAAAAAGCCAGCCGCAAAAGCAAAATTCTTTTCGCTTTTTGTGGCTGGCTTTTCTTTTATCTTTCCGTAGCGATTCAGACCCCCATCTTGATTCCGCTTACGCTACATCCCAGTATTGCTTCTTATTTTTTCAGCACAAATTCTGCCTTATTCTCTGTCGTGCTGTCGCTTCCGATGAAGACTTCGAAAGCACCGTTTTCACTTTCTACACGCTCATTTTCTGTCAGGAAGCGAAGCTCTTCTTCTGTGATTTTGAAGATGACTTCGGTTTCTTCTCCCGGCTGAAGGGTTACCTTGCAGAAATCTTTCAGCTCTTTCACCGGGCGTACCACGGATGCGGCTACGTCGTGGATGTAAAGCTGTACGGTCTCGGTTCCCTTTGTATCGCCGGTGTTTTTCACGGTTACGGAGGCTTTAATCTCATCTTCCATGCCAAGCTCTGCCTTGTCCAGTTTCACATCTGAAATTGCAAAGCTGGTGTAGCCAAGGCCATATCCGAACGGGAACAGTGGTGCGTTCGGGATGTCGAGGTATTTGGAACGGAAACGGTCTTTGTCCTTGCCCGGCACATGCGGTCTTCCGGTGGAATACTCGTTGTAGTGAACCGGCACCTGGCCTACAGAGTACGGGAAGCTCATGGTCAGCTTGCCGCTTGGAGCGTATGCACCAAAAACAACATCTGCGATTGCATTGGCACCTTCGGTACCCGGCATCCATACTTCAAGAACGGCTTTTGCTTTCGATACGACATCGCGCAGGTCGAGCGGACGGCCGTTGAAGAGAACAACGACAACGTTTTCATTGACTTCTGAAACGCGCTCAAGCAGTCTCTGCTGGATTTCCGGGATGCGGATGTTCGCGTTGCTGGTTGCCTCGCCGGACTGCAGACGGTCCTCACCGATCGCAAGAACGACAACCTCGGCCTCCTTTGCTGCGTTTACAGCCTCAAGAAGCATTGCCTCCTCTTCCTCCGGTGTATGGGACTGCTCCATCGCTTCACCGAAGCCCTCCAGACGGATGTCGGAGCCGAGCATCGGGGAACCTGCATGGAAGCTCATGTTTGTCGTATCTGCCTGCGCTTTTACGGCCTCTTCCAGATTTGTCACATCCTTTGCATCTCCGATGAAAGACCAGGCGCCCATCAGGTTTCTGCTGTGTACATACGGTCCGACCCAGGCAATTTTTTTCTCCTTGCCAAGCGGCAGGATTTTCTCTTCGTTTTTCAGCAGTACAAACGATTTTCTTGCGGCTTCTCTTGCCAGGGCGCGGTGCTCTTTGCAGAGAATGACCTCTTTTTCTTTCGTCTCATCTGCGTCTTTATACGGATTTTCAAACAGTCCCAGCTTGTTTTTCAGTTCCAGAATACGCATGCAGGACTCATCGATCAGATCCTCGGAAATCTTACCCTCTCTTACAAGACGGCACAGGTTTTCGCAGTAAATACCGGTCATCATATCAATGTCAACGCCTGCCTCGGCTGAGCGGACAGCTGCCTCCTCGCGGTCTGCGCAATAGCCGTGGTAAATAATCTCCTCGATCGCTGCCCAGTCGGAAATCAGAACGCCGTCAAATCCCATTTCGTCACGCAGGATGCCGCGCATCAGTTTCTTGTTTCCGGTTGCCGGAACACCGTTTACCGTGTTGAAGGAAGTCATTACCATCGCTGCGCCTGCATCGATGCCGGCTTTGTAGGACGGCAGATAGAAGTCACGGAAGGTATGCTCGGAAAGCTCTACCGTATTGTAGTCTCTTCCTGCTGTCGGTGCGCCATAGCCTGCGAAATGCTTCACACAGGAAGCAATTTTGTACGGCTCCTTCAGATCGTCTCCCTGGAATCCGCGCACCATTCCGGCACAGAACAGGCCGTTCAGATACGGATCCTCACCGGTAGACTCCATGACACGGCCCCATCTTGCATCACGGACCAGATCGGTCATTGGTGCGAAGGTTACGTGAAGGCCGGAAACGGCTGCCTCTTTTGCAGCAACTGCCGCACACTTTTCGGACAGCTCCGGTTCAAACGTTGCGCCCTGTCCCAGCGGAATCGGGAAAATGGTCTTGAAGCCGTTGATGACATCCAGCATGAACAGCATCGGGATATGATGCGGGTGCTGCTCCACGAAATCCTTCTGAATTTTCTTTAATGTTTCTGCGCCCATACTTCCCAGGATGGAACCGGAAAGCGCTACATTTTCCGGCGTAAAGCCTTTATCTGCCATCGGTCCCATCGCCGTGATGTCCATATCTTTATTGAAGAAGGCGCCCACCACCTGGCTCATCTGGTTCACTTTTTCTTCCAGCGTCATGTCGGCCAGAAGCTCTTTTAATTTCTGCTCGGTCATTTTTTCTCCTCCATACCTCGTTTTTGCTGTATCTGCTTCTTCAGAAACCCCTAAAATGTCAGAAAAATATCGTTTTTCCGTTTTTTCTGAATCTTATACTGAAATTTTACCACATCTGATCTGAAAAAAATATCCCCTGATCCGACCTTTTTCTTTCACTATTCTGACCTGTTTGCTGCTGTTCCGCTATTTTTCACTAAAGCTTCTTCGGTATTCCAGCGGTGCGTATCCCGTATTGTCCTTAAACATCTTCGTAAAGTACGAGAAATTGCTGTACCCCACATACAGCGACACCGTATTGATCGGCAGCGTGCTCTGTGTTAGAAGCTTTTTTGCCTCCTCCACCCGCTTTTGGATGATATAATTACTGATCGAAATACCCTTTTCTTTTTTAAAAATCCGGGACAGATAATCCGTATTCAAAAAGACAAGCTCCCCAAGCTCCTCCCGGTGAATCTCCTCCCGGTAATGTGCATCGATATAAGCGCATACCTGGCTCGTAACCGAATCTGATTTGTTGATGTACTGTCTGTACTGAACTGCTTTCCGAACCAGTACCCCGGCATATTCCATCATCTCTTCTCTGCCATAAAGGGAATTCCGATGCAGGTTTTCCATGTCCGCATCTGCAAACAGTGCATACGCCTTGATCTCCCGTTCCGAAAGCCATGCATACACCACCTGCGTCAGATCGGTACGGAGTGCTACCAGAAGCTCCCTAGTAATCATTCCTTCCCGCTCCGTCCGGTCAAGGTATTTCTGCAGCCGCTCCAGCAGCTCCTCCGGTTTTTCCTCCGAAAGCAGAGCTTTCCATACATCCAGCTCCCTATTTTCGTAGCTGGTCTGCGGAGCCTGAAATTCGTTCAGAAACAGCACCTCGTTTCGCACGGAAAGGCTTCCCTCCCGCATTTTCTGAAGATTCCGGCTCTGCTTTTGCATCCCCAGTACAGATTCCCACTGTCCGGCACCGCACCACAGCTCCGGGTAGATTTTTTCATTCATCCACGCAACAAATTGCTGCAGAATTTCACAGTCCCGCCCGCCGTCCTGCGGGAATGCTTTTTCCCTTGACTGTGTAACAATCCAGTAGATGCCCGGTTCCTGGTAAAAAACAGTATCTACCGCAATATCCGTTTCCTCATACAGTTCCGACAGCACATTTTCGATCACAAATTCCATGGTCGCCGTATCCCACATTTCCCGCTTATTGCTCTTTATTTCCGGCATCAGACAAATCAGCCGGAAATAGTGTCCCGGTCCGTATGGCAGCTGACGCTGTGCTGCCGTTTCGCAGAATTTTTCCTCGGAGAAACCGCTTTTCAGCACATTTTTCCAGATATCCTGCTGCAGAATTTTTCTGTTCTGATTCCACTTGATGCTTTCCTGCCTGAGATCCTGTATTTTCTTTTTCTTTCGCAACGGATTCCGCCGCACGCTGTACGGCCTCCTTCAGCTTTTCAAAATCAATGGGCTTTAGCAGATAATCGACACTGTTCAGCTGTATCGCTCTTCTGGCATAGTCAAACTCCGCATAGCTTGTCAGGAAGATGACCTGTACCTTCAGCTCCTCTTTCCTGACCCACTCCACAAAGTCGAATCCCATTCCGCCCGGCATCACGATATCGCTGATTACAATATCAATATCCACCATTCCCATGATGTTCTTCGCCTGCTGTACGGAAAACGCAGTGTACACCTCGCTCACCCCGGTCTCTGTAAGATCGAGATTTCTTTTGATACTTTCAATCACGTACTCTTCATCATCCACGAGCAATAGTTTCATGTTCTTCTCCCCCTGTCTTGTATGGAATATGGATATCTACAATTGCTCCGCCGAGCGGGCTGTTATCGAAATGAATCTCTCCTGTATCACCATAATAATAACGGAATCGTTTCAGGCAGTTTTCAATCCCGATATGCTTTCCATGCTCGGAAATATCTTCCCCTGCTTTCAGCCTTTGCAGCGTCTCCTCCGGGAAGCCGTTTCCGGTGTCCGAAATATAAATGTTGACATACTTTTCTTCGCCGCGGTCCTCCGGGTAAACCGTCACGGAAATCAGCGGAACCGTCTCCAGCGTCAGGGCATGTTTTGCCGCATTCTCTACAAACACCTGAATCAGAAACGGGAAGATTACCGCGTCTTTCACTTCTTCATGGACTTCAAAATAATAGGTGAATTTTTCCGGATAGCGCAGCAGCAGAATTTTGAGGTAATTTTCGCAGTGATTCGTCTCCGCCGTCACCGGCACCATCTCGCTTGTATTGCGGAAAATATAGGCGAGATAATCGGACGTAATACGGCTCATCGACTTTGCATGGTCGTACTGTCCGAAGTCAATCATGCTGTAAATAAAGTTCAGACAGTTCATGTAAAAATGCGGACGAATCTGGATTTTCAGGTAATCCATCTCGATTTTCTGTTTTTCCAGCTCCTGCTCATACAGCGTGATCTTCAGACGTCGGATCTGATGAATCATGTTTCGGAATTTATCGTCAATCTGCTCCAGCTCTACCAGATTTCCTTCCGACATCTGATAGGTGAGATCCCCATTGTCATATTTTTGAAGATTTTCCGTAAACATAGCGACCGGCTTTAAGATTTTTGTTTTCAGATGGAACAGCAGCACGGAACCGGCAATCACCATCAGAAAAGCAACGCCAAGAAGGGCAAACACACTTCCCGTCATCAGATTTAAGACTCCCGTCCAGGAGATTTTAATCCGGATTTCAAACGGCGCCTGCGAAAGTTCCTGCCGGAAGGTGTAATTGTCGGTATTAATTTTCGAATTGTCCGTTACAATTCCTTTTTCCGGTCAGTGTTCCGATGCTTTTCCCGTTCTGGTCAACGAGACTGACATAGCCGCTCTTTCCAAGAGACAGTTCAGAGAACGGTTCCAGAATTGTCTTCAGATTGACGTAGCAGCCGAGTCCAACGCCCTGACTCTGCGCTACCTTGAGCATATAAACATCGTCTCCCTGGCACATCACGGTCCATTTTTTTCTTAACTGCATACGTCTGCTGCGACAGGCTTTTGATCCGGCGCTTCAGCGCTTCCTGCAAATAGGGATCAACGGCGTAAAGCCCGTCGGATGAAATGCTCAGCTGATATAAGCTGTCATCCTTCTGCGTATAGAGAAAAACATTGTAATCCGTTCCAAAATCCCACGCTGCAGATACATAATTCCTTCGCAGCTGCGTAATGACATATTCCTCATACTGATCCTTCTCCATCAGATCCATATATTTCCAGAACGCAGAATCCGGGTTGGAGCTGTCCATTACAGTCGAGAACAGGTTTCGGCTGATTCGAAAAAAACGGTTATCCAGCTCATCCGTATACAGCTTTGAAATCTCTTCCAGCTGCTCATATACCTGCCGCTGCGTCCGGTTCAGAATAAGCACGCTCCCAGCCAGAAAAAGCAGCAGCATACTCAGCAGGCAGATCAAAAGATAACGCCCCTGCTGCGCCAGTGTTGTTTTTTTTCGTCTGTTTTGAAATATGCATGAAGTTTCCTCCTTTTTTCTGTTCCGGTACGCTCGAAATTTTTCCGTGTTTGATTTTACGAACTGATCTTTTTTTCTGAATATAATACAGCAGAAAAACAGTACACCTCATGTTTCCATGAGTCTGTACTGTTTTTCTGATTTATGTCGGAAACACCGAAATGTTTCTCTTTTTTTATTCCTGCATGGAAAATCATCCCTTTACCGCACCAAGTGTGATACCTTCTGCGAAGTATTTCTGAAGGAACGGATAGATGATAAACAGCGGCAGCATGGCGATAAATGCGATTGCCATACGGATCGAGGTTGTCGGCAGCTTTGCCACCTCCGCGCCGATATTTCCGGTTACTTTTCCACTTGCCAGGTACTGAATATCGGTGATCATCTGATTCAGCAGGTTCTGGATGCTGTAAAGCTTCTGGCCTTCATTTCCTGATAAATAGTATAAACCATTTGTCCAGTCATTCCAATAGCCAAGTGCGGAAAACAGTCCCATTGTTACCAGAATCGGTTTTCCAAGCGGCAGTGTGATGCTGGTGAAAATCTTCATGTGTCCGGCGCCATCGATTTTGGCTGCCTCGAACAGCGCGTCCGGGATACTGGTGTTAAAGTAGCTTCGGATCATCAGCACGTTGTTTGCGCTTAACAGGAAGCCTGGAACAATCAATGCCCAGATCGTGTTTTTGATGTGAAAATACTTTACATACATCAAGTAGGTCGGCACCAGTCCGCCGTTGAACAGCATCGTGAAGAATACGAAAAAGGTAATTGCTCTGCGGTACGGCAGCTTTTTAATCGAAAGCGGATATGCCAACAGAGCGGACATCGCAAGGTTTGCAGCGGTACCGACGATGGTTACAAAAATGGTAATTCCGTATGCTCTCAGGATTTTCTCGCCCTGGCGGATGATATAGGAGTAAGCATAGAAGCTGAATTTCTCCGGGAAGAACGAATATCCGTTGCGGATCAGTGTGTTTTCATCGGTCAGTGAGGAAATAAATACGAGTACAAACGGCAGTATAATGGATAACGTAATCAGAATGAGTACTACATTAATCCAGAACTGGAAACGTTTTGCTTTTTTTGAATTTGTCATACTTCCATCCTCCTAGAATAATGCCTGGTCTTTGTCTACTTTGCGGACAATCCAGTTGCTCAACATTACGACACAGAAGCCTACCAGAGACTGGTATACACCGGCTGCAGATGACATACTGATATTTCCTTGTTCAATCAGGGCACGGTATACGTAGGTATCGATAACGTTTGTGGTCGGGAACAGAACACCGGAGTTCATCGGCACCTGATAGAACAGACCGAAATCGGAATAGAAAATTCTTCCGATGCTGAGGAGCAGCAGGGTGATGATGGTCGGAACGAGGCTCGGCAGTGTGATTTTCGTAATCTCCTGCCATTTGCTTGCACCGTCCAGTCTTGCAGCCTCATAGAAGGAAGGATCGATACCGATCAGGGATGCGATGTAAATCAGGCATCCGTATCCTACGCCCTTCCAGCAGTTCGCGATAATCAGGATCGCCGGCCAGTATTTCGGTTTCTGGTACCACTGAATCGGGTCAATGTGGAACAACGGAAGGATGGAGTTGTTGACAAGACCATTTTCTGCACTCAGAAGCGCATATACGATGTAGCTTAAGATAACCATGGACATCAGGAACGGAAGAAGAATCGCACTCTGATATATCTTTTTGAGCTTTGTGTTTCTTATCTCCGTAATCAGAATCGCAATGGCAATTCCGACTACCATGTTTACAAGAATAAATGCAATGTTATACAACAGCGTATTTCTTGTAATAATCCATGCATCCTTGGAAGCAAACAGGAATTTGAAATTTTTAAGTCCTGCCCACGGGCTTGCCCAGATACCTTTTGCAAAGTTCAGTTTTTTAAACGCAATCACCATACCTGCCATTGGGATATAGTTGTTAATCAGCAGATACAGAAGTGCCGGAAGCATCATCAGATAAAGCGGCCAGTATTCCTTCAGCGCGTTTTTCTTTTTTCCTTTTTTTAACCTCTGCTTTTTTCATAAAGCGTCTCTCCTTTTATGAGGGCTGTTTTTTCAGGTTCTTTCACAGAGAAAGCTCCACATCTTTTCTGGTAAGAGTGGAGCCTTCGGTTACTGTATCACACCGGATTTTTTTCCGCCCCGGTCGTGCTCTTTTTACAAATTATGGTGCCTATTTCTCTGCAAGAAATGCATCCAGCTGCTCCTGCTTTGCAGCAATGACATCGTCGATTCCCGCATCGTCCAGCGCCTCAAGGAACTGTGGAAGCAGTTCTTCCGGATCTCCGGAGCCGCTGCTAAGTGCGCCGTTGTACTGGCTGATTACGTTGTTCAGGGCTGATACCTGATCCGCATATTCGCTGTTATCAAAGACAAATCCCAGTGCTTTCGACTCGATACCGGAAGCGTTGAACTCCTGCATTTTGTCCCAGAGCTGCGGGTCAGATCCATCCCATTTGTATGCGATGAACTGGTTCGGAAGCTCCCATCCACAGTTAAAGCTGTAGCCTGCATTGTCTGCTGTTACACCGTCCGGGTAGTTGATGATTCCGTTTTCTTCATCTTCTACTACATAGTCGGTTCCCTCTTCGCCCCAGTTCAGAAGGTTCATGACCTCCGGGCTGCCATAGATATAATCGAGAACCTGCATTGCTTTTTCCGGATTTTCGGAGTTCTGTGCTACAGAGAAGATAATTCCGCCGTAAGAGGATGAGTTGATGATCGGCTGATCATAGAACGGTACGATTTCAAACTCATATCCTGTGGAGCTCTGGAACTCAACCGGGGTACCTGGATGATAAGCAAAGAACAAGGAGAAGAGATTTCCTGCTTTGCATACGGTTCTCCAGTTTTCTGTGTTTGTTCCGGCATCCTTGCTGATGTAGCCTTTCTGATACCAGTCATGCAGCATAGTTGCAGTCTCCTTGTACCAGTCGCTTGCAAAGTAGTTTTCTACGGTTGTGCTGTTGGTCTGATCCATCAGAGCGCCCGTGTTGGCATCGCCAAGTCCATCAGCGCGGGACAGACGGCTCAGAGGCGTATCACTGTTGTTGCTGGAGAACAGCATTGTCATATCAGGCTCGCCTGCCTGTACGGTCTCAAATACTTTCTCCATATCCTTCGGCTCTTTGATTTCATCGGTATTGATATTATACTTTTCTACCAGGTCTTTTCTCATGAAGATGGCTGGAATGCTGCCTCGTTCGATCTGGTTCGGAACGCCATAGACAAACCCATCAATCTGATTTGTTTTTGCAATATCCTCGCCATAGATATCTTTCAGGTTTGTGCCGTATTTGTCAATCAGTTCAGACATATCCATGATCTGGCCGGAATGCATATACTGTACAGCTGTTGTTGCATTTGTGTACAGAAGATCGATTTTCTCATCGCCGGAAAGCATCAGCTGTAACTGCTGAGATGCGCTTGCCCACGGAAGAACAACGATATCGAGCTTTGCATTCAGCTCCGGCTCCAGAATCTCGTTGATTTTTTCTTCGATTCTCTCTTCATCCTGCTGCTGGCTGCCCTGCAGTACCATAGTTACAGTGTACGGCTCGCCTTTTTCCTCTGTCTTTGCTGTGCTTCCGGAAGCTGCGGAGGAACCGGAATCAGAACTGGATCCTGTGCTTCCGCATGCTGCCATGGAAAATGCCATGGTTGCCGCAAGAATGCCTGCTAACACTTTTTTCTTCATACTTTTTCTCCTTTTCACGTATCGTGTTGTGTGACCTTTGATGGTTGTATTATAGCAGGATTTTGACTTGCAACTCTATAACTGATTTGACTTTGAAGTATCACTATTCCGACCTTTGTGTCTTTTTTGTGTCTTTTTTCTGTCAAAAATCTTCCACCATCTTTGCCCCTTCTGCCCCATCGAGTTCGGTCACGGTTCCATTCATGACACGGTAAACTCTCTGGCAGAGGCTGAGGACACTCGGACGGTGCGTCGTAACGATACAGGTTTTGTTGGGACGCTGACGGATGATGTTTCGGAGGACGTTTCGTTCCGTCGTGACATCCAGTGCCGAGGTGGCTTCATCGAGAAGCAGCACCGGGGCATCGCGGAGGACGGCACGGGCGATGGCAAGCCGCTGGGACTGGCCTTCGGAGAAACCGCGGCCACGTTCCCCGACGCGGCTGTTGATGGTATCCGGCAGATGCTGGACGAAATCCCAGGCGCAGGAGATTTTGAGTGCCTCAATGATCTCCTCGTCGGTCGCATCCTCTTTTACCATACGCATATTTTCGGCGATTGTGCCGGAAAGGATCGTATTTCCCTGCGGAACATACGCGAAGAGATGACGCGTTTCAGCGTTCATGGGAACCGTCTTTCCGTTTGAGACAATGATCACGGTTTCCCCCTCCTGCGGGCGGATGAGACCGAGAATCAGGCGGATCATCGTTGTTTTCCCTCGCCGGACGGGCCGACCAGCGCTACGATCTCGCCGGGAGCGGCCTGAAACTCCGATTTGGTGATTACTTTATTTCCTTCTATATAAGAAAATTCTACCCCGTGCATCTGTACCCGGAAGCCATCCTTTGCCAGCGGATCAAGCGCGGCACTCTCCGGGATATGGATTTCTTTTGGCAGCTCCACGAGCTCACGGATCCGGTGCGCCGAGACGGAGCTGTTGAGGAAGGACGGAATAATCGAAATCACGTTTCCAAACGCGCCGGAAAGGTTGCTCCGCTGCTGCAGGAACAACGTCATGGTTCCATAGGTAATGTCGTGCGTCCACAGACGGAACAGACAGTATCCGAATGCCGTAAACTCCACCGCACTCCCGAGAATGGACATTACAATATTGGTTTTAATCGTAAACAGATTATATTTCAGGCTGATGTCTTTGAAAAGTCCCTGCCACCAGCGCATCTTTTTGCTGTAATACGGCGCAATGCCAAACGATTTGATGGTATCAAAATTGTAGAACGCTTCTACCTCAAAGCTCATCAGATTACTGCTCATCTCGCGTACTTCTTTGCTGTATTCCCGCTGGCGGCGGATCATAAACCGCGACATCAGAAGCAGGAACGGTGCGCTTAAAAAAGCAATCAGTGCCATGACCCAGTCATAATGCAGGATCACGAAAAAAGGTGGCAATAAACCGATACACGGCAATGATAATCGTCGGGAGCCAGCTGATTGCGTTGCCGCTGACCGTTCCAATGTCGCCGTTGAAACGGTTGAGTACGTCACCGTTTGCGTATTTGCTGATTTCCAGCCAGTCCGCATCAACGATTTTGTCAAAAATATCCGCCTGGATGTCGTTGTTGATGGCGATACCAAGCTTCGTTGAAATGCGGTTGATGACACTCTCAAACCCAAGGCTGAACACGGTGCTTCCGATCATGATGCAAAGCAGCAGCGGAAGCTTCTGTATCTGGTATCCGGTGATGATATCGATCAGGTATTTTCCTGCCACGCTGCCGACAAGCCCAAGCGAAGTGCTTAAGATACCGAGAATCGTATAAAAAACAACATCGCACCCTTATAGCGCGCGCTGTAGCCAAAAATCCATTTCCAGTCATCGATGATTTCCGAGAACGTTCCGTTTTCCATCGCTCCGACAGGATGCGGAGAGACTCGAAGGGAGCGTCTTTACTTTTCTCTTTGGATTCTTCCTGCATGCGCGTCTCCTCTCTTTTTCCCGTCTGCGGTACGGATCATATCGTATTTTTTCAGCAGCTCGACACGTCCCGCACCCACTTCAATGCTCAATTTCTGTCCTTTTTCTCCCTGCCCCAGCCATTTCAGGATTCGCTCCACGTATGCAGCCGGGAGCAAAAACGGATACCTCGCCGCATAGGGATACTTGTTTTTCATATAGGAAGCTTCCGGAACCAGCGATTTCCAGATTCCCCCGGCTGTGTGCTTTTCCATTCCGGTTTCTGCCGCATACAGGGTAATGTTTGCGCTGTGGATCCGCCCCGCGCTCGATTTTCCGAACGAACCGGCATCGAGAATATCGATCAGAAGCGCTTCAGAATCCGGGGTGAAGCTTCTTTGCGGCACGGACTGCCCCACTTGCTTCATAGGAAAAGCCCAGATACCGCTCGCCGATATCCAGCAGGTTGATGCAGAAGCACGTCATATGATACTCTTCGCACAGCTGCCAGAACATTTCCCAGTCTATTTTTCTTCCATATACACGAATCATCTGTACCATGTCACAGATCTGACGGATCCCGACACCGCCGTGAAGAAAGTGCTTGAAGCTGTGACAGAGAAGATAGAAAAGATGATGCGTTTCTTCTAAAGTAAAAATACTCTGACCCTGCACTTCCACCCTGGATGGATGCGCGAAAACATCGGAAAATGCACGGTTCAGATAACCATAGGCAGAGGATTCTGTGCTGAACAGCCTGGTATGTATTTCATAGAAGACCCCTGTTTTCGGATGAATGTAGCCCATCTCTTCCGGGGCATCACCGTCTTTGGCACCATTTGGCATTGCGGTTTCTTTGTCCCGCACAAAGCCCTTCCCTCATAAAACAGGACATCCACTGCTGCAAATCCTTTTCCGGAATCAGCAGATCCTCATCCCCGGACGGCGCAGATCCGGCTTCGGA
>ENA-OQJI01000108-OQJI01000108.1-human-gut-metagenome-genome-assembly--contig:-NODE-108-length-19176-cov-0.794320_pt1 | contig 19176 bp, 18 predicted proteins | sample MGYA00242602_ERZ504768 | MGnify/ENA primary metagenome ERZ504768 (study PRJEB26092, sample SAMD00036368) | human gut metagenome | host: Homo sapiens | study: EMG produced TPA metagenomics assembly of...
AAGAGATTATGGTCTGTCTCGTTGTGAACGGAAAGAAACTGCCGGCCGAGGAGAAACTCATCAAATCGCTGACAGAACTCGAAGGCATGACAAGCATTACCCTAAGCGTAAACCGTGAGCGGACCAATGTGATCATGGGAAAAGAAATCCGCTGCCTGTGGGGACAGGGGTATATCACCGACTATATTGGAACCGTAAAATATCGGATCTCCCCGCTGTCCTTCTACCAGGTCAACCCGGCGCAGACGGAAAAACTGTACGGTCTTGCCCTGGAATACGCAGACCTCACCGGAAATGAGACGGTCTGGGATCTCTACTGCGGCATCGGAACGATTTCCCTGTTCCTCGCGCAGAAAGCCAAAAAAGTCTACGGTGTCGAAATCGTCCCGGAGGCAATCGCGGATGCGAAGAACAATGCGAAAATTAACGAGATCGAAAACGCTGAATTTTTTCGTTGGAAAATCGGAAGAGATTCTTCCGGCCTACTACGAACAGTACGCCAAAGACCACCCGGGCGAACACGCCCACGCGGACGTCATCGTCGTCGATCCGCCGAGAAAAGGCTGCGAAGAAAACCTCCTCCACACCATGGCCAGCATGCAGCCGGACCGCATCGTGTATGTATCCTGCGATTCCGCAACGCTGGCACGAGATGTGAAGGTGCTTGGGGAGCTGGGGTATGAAGTAAAGAAAGTCCGAGGGGTTGACCAATTCCCGATGACGTGCCATGTGGAGTGCGTGGTTGCACTACATCGGGTCGATATGTAAGAATCCTTGATTTGCGCGAAGGCAACGAGGAGAGTTCCGAAGAAATAACTGGCTGTAAAGCCAGTGTTTATGCGGAATTCGACGACTGCCCGCGAGTCGGGAAGTTTGTAAAACTTCTCGACTTCCGGCACTTTGAGCGACATATGATGTTCTCACAGAGTGATAGAAAAACCTACAAAAAAGCAATTTCAGACGGTGTGAATGTCTCAGTCGTATTGGATGTGGGGTGTGGAAACACATAAAAGTACAATTAATATTTTGAAGTTATTCAATAGAATACGAAGCGTGAAAGACCGTTCATTTTCAAGTAATTGGAGATGAGCGGTCTTTTTCTGTTTGCAGATAACATTGACGTAACTGAGTAGAAGTTATAAAACATTTATAAATGGAAGTGTTATGGCATCATTTATGGAAGGAATTGTAGCCTCAATTTTAGAAGAAAAAAGTGGTGCCGGATACGGCACGAATTGTAGCCAATTAAATACAGTTATCAGCGTAATTGAAGCCATGTATCTTTGCGAAGGTATGTGGCTTTTTCCTTTTTGCGCTGAGGATAGATTTTTTAACCAGCCCTCGTGCATTTATGCGAGGCTAAGCCTCGCAGAGCGAAATACACCCATCGCACAAAACTTCGTTTTGTACTCTGTGTATTTCGCCCTTGCAGGGGGCTATCACGCCGGATACGGCGGTGGGTTCGTAAACGGACACCTATATGTCCACTCACATTGGCATTAGAAGTGAAAGAAAGAGATTGCAGGAGCAGATTGCTGTATTGGATAGAAAAGCAGGGAGGATGAAATCAGAGCTTTCAAATGTGCTTCAGGATGCAGACTATGCAAATGCTTCGGAGTTTTATACCGAGCTATTCATGGTTCGTGAGGAGAGGCAAAGGTATGAAGAGGCTTGTAAGGAATGGCAGCAGAAGTGTGTTGAGGTGGAACTTGTAGCGGTGAAGGATAGTAAGTATTTTGGGGACGTAATTCCGATTAGCAGGAATAGAGGGCGATAAAGTAAGGCGATGCTATTAGTGAATCTGATAGCATCTGTGTAACTACATAGTGACAATTTTGCATCTTCGAAGTGGTAGTCTATGCAAAATATCATCGAATTGGATGAAAAAGGAGAGAATTACCGCATCCTTTGGGGTCTGGTAAACGGAGGCAGACCGACCAGTGAGCTGCCGAGTCACCTGATGAACCATGAAGTGAAAAAAGGCGTTACCAATGTTTATCATGCACATACCACGAATGTGATCGCACTGACATTTGTACTGCCGTTGGAGGATAAAGTATTTACTAGAGAACTCTGGGAGATGGCGACCGAGTGCCCGGTTGTATTTCCTTCCGGAATCGGTGTAGTAGGATGGATGGTGCCGGGCGGCCGTGAGATCGCAGTGGCGACAAGTGCCTGATGAAAGAATATGATGTGGCAATCTGGGCGCATCACGGCATGTTCTGCTCAGGGGAAGACTTTGATCTTACATTCGGATTAATGCACACCGTAGAGAAATCCGCGGAAATCCTTGTAAAGATGCTGTCCATGAGACCGGATAAAAGACAGACAATCTCACCTCAGAATTTCAGAGATTTGGCGAAAGATTTTAAAGTAACTTTACCGGAAAAGTTTCTATATGGCAAATAATGTACATATCACATATTTGGCGTATCAGAAGCATGAAGCATGTTTCGATATTCCATAGGCGTACATCCGTATTTCTTGCGGAACAGCTGAAAGAAAAAGCTGGTATTCTGATATCCGACGGCAAGGCTGATATCATTTGTGGAAAGTGCGGTGCTCCTTAACAATTTTGCCGCCTGAGAGAGCCGGTGTGTCTGGACCAGCTCTTTGTAAGTGGTTCCGGTATGCTGGCGTATGTAGGCAGAGAGATAGTTTGGGTGCATATTAAAAAACTCAGCTGTAGAAGAAAGGGTACAGTCCGCAAAGTTTGTTTCGATATATCGGAGTATGGTATAAATCTGATCCACAGAGGCGTGATCTAGAACCATACCGTGCTGGAACAGATTGATCATCTCGCAGGTAATCAGCGTAAAAAGACTGTCTAAAAAAGGTCCGGATGTTACGGACGGAGAATAAAATTCACAGAGAAACTGGTTGGCAAGATCTGCCAGCCGGTTTTGTTTTTTGTTCCGGGGAAAAGACAATATACATGCTTTCCTGCATCGTGGTGTTCAGAGCCTCAATGAAAAAGTGTGTAAGGTAATTATCCTGAGACAGGCGTTCAAAAAAAGTACCGTTCAGATATTCGCGCGTCAGCAGAAAATTGATGATAATATCATTTTCTGAACATCTTTTGACAGAATGAGGTGCATTCTGGCTGATCAGAACCATCTGCCCGGCTTTTAGCCTGAATGTAGTCTTATTTATCGTCATTGTGCAGGAACCAGAATAAATATAACTCAACTCCAGCCACTCATGGATATGCAGAGGTACGTTTTCAAAACGATCCTGTTTTACAACAGCGAAGTTGTAATAACTCGGAAGCACTTTCTTTGAAAGAAATAAAGAACGCAGATCTTCAAGGTTCGTATCAAAACGGTAACAGGGTGTATCAAACTTACCTCTGGCAACAGGAAATTGTGAATAATCTTTCTTTACACCATTCAGACGCTGGGTTTCTTCGGTAGTGTGCTGCTTCAGAAATTGATTCAATGCAGATAATGTCATCATATATAATCTCTCCTTTTCGAGATATGAATGAACTGTGATTATAGTCATCAGCAGTTTATTTAACCTGTCTAAAATATACCATATTGGGGGCAAAGGTGTACAGAGTAATCTCGGATATTTATTAAGTTTGGTCGGTAAATCACTTATGTTTCGTTGATGTAATTTTAGTCTGTATAAAGTAAGATGTCAGTAAGAAAAGGAGGCATAGGTTAGGATGAAGATATTTTTTGCAGTAGTGGTGATTGTTTTATTATTTGTAATCGGTGCGACATTATATGTCTATAAAAAAAGTGCCATGTTTTTGCCGGCACTTCTTGGCATCTGCGGATTTCCAAAAATAAAGGAAAGCAGCTATTACGATGAAAACGGACATTTCCGTCCGGGAACGGGGGAGGACAAAGTTGGATTTTTCATGCAGCATCCGGTATTCGGCGGTTTTAAACATATGTTTTTCAATGTGGAGGACAACGTGCTGAAAGCTATTGCGCCTGTAAAGTATAAGGATTTTTTAAAGGCGCCGGGCCGTGAGGAACAATTGGATGCAGCCTTGGAATCTTTCAATTATCTAACCGGACTTGTTGAGAAAGGTCAGGCAAGGCTGGTGTCGGATCTGTATCCTGCGGAAGCAGTGAAGGGTCATCCGTACAGGTCACATCTGACGGGAATGTTTTATCAGGGACAACAGGGAAAACCACTTGCCATTGTAGTTCCGGGAGGCGGATTTATCAGTAATGTAACTGATTGCGAGGGGTATCCTGTGGCGATGAAGCTGCATAAAATGGGATATTCTGTTTTCGTCGTAAGTTATCCGGTCGGCAGACAGCTGGGTGAGACAGAACAGGTAAAGCAGGGACAGGCTGCCGCGAGGGAACTGACACAAGTGATTCGATATCTGACGGAGCATCAAAAACAGTTTTCTGTAAACATGGATGATTATGCCATCTTTGGTTTTTCAGCAGGAGGACTTATGACCACGGCGTATTCATTTGCCAATTATGAGGACTGCTGCCACAAGAATCATCTGCCAAGACCGAAGGTGATCTTCCCTATGTATGGTCTGGACTGGAATATCAAAGCTTTGCAGGAGGACAAGGGACTGGCGGTATTTTCTATCGTAGGGCGGGATGATGAGTTCGGTTTTGCAAATGTGGAAGATAAACTGCCGGAATTAGAGAAGGTACTGGGCAAAGAAAATGTGTCGGTCAGAATCGTTGACGGACTGGGACATGGATTTGGAATAGGAAATGAAACAAAAGTGAAAAACTGGCTTCAGGAAGCAGTCATCTTCTGGGAAGCCCACAGATAGGAACAGATAAGAATTTATTTAAGGAGGATTTCATAATGAGCAGAAACCTGAAAGAATTGATCAGACAGATGACACTGGAGGAAAAAGCAGGACTATGTTCGGGAGCGGATTTCTGGAACACGATGGGAATCGAAAGGTTAGGGATTCCTTCCGTTATGATGACAGACGGCCCGCACGGCTTGCGCAAACAGGAAGGCGCGGCAGATCATCTCGGCCTGAATAAAAGTGTGAATGCAGTCTGCTTTCCGGCAGCCTGCGCCACGGCATCCAGCTTTGACGTGGAACTGATGGAATGTATGGGACAGATCCTTGGGGACGAGTGTCAGGCTGAGAACGTGGGCATGCTCCTCGGCCCTGCAGTTAATATCAAACGCAGTCCTCTCTGCGGAAGGAATTTTGAATATATGTCCGAAGATCCATATCTGACAGGAAAGATGGCGTCAGCATATATCCGGGGCGTACAGTCGAAAGGCATCGGAACCAGTATGAAACACTTCGCCGCGAATAATCAGGAAACAGACCGTATGCAGATATCGTCGGAAGTATCGGAACGGGCTTTCCGGGAAATTTATCTGCCGGCTTTTGAGGAGGCGGTGAAGAAAGCGCAGCCAAAGACTGTGATGTGCAGCTACAATAAGATCAACGGAGTATTTTCTTCAGAGAATAAGAAGCTTCTGACAGATATCCTGCGGGATGAGTGGGGATTTGAAGGATATGTGGTCAGTGACTGGGGAGCTGTAAATGACCGGGTGAAAGGACTGAAAGCCGGTCTTGACTTGGAGATGCCGGGATCAGGAGGATATAATACAAGAAAGATTATTCAGGCAGTGGAGAATGGAGAACTGGAGGAAGAAATTCTTGACAGAACGGTGGAACGCATACTGAAAGTAGTCTTCTCCTACACAGATAACAGGAAAGCGGAGACTGTATTTGACAGGGAAAAGGATCACAAAGCAGCGGCAGATATCGAAACAGAGTGCGCCGTACTTCTGGAAAACAGGGGAGTGCTGCCGCTGAAAAAAGAACAGAAAGTAGTCTATATCGGGGAATTTGCAAAGAAACCGCGATACCAGGGCGGGGGATCGAGTCACATCAATACGGACAGCGTAGTGTCGGCTCTGGAAACTGCGGTGAGAAAAGGCAGGGCAGTGGAGTACGTGAAAGGCTTCTCGTCAGAGCGTGACGAGATGACAGAAGAGGATCTGAAACAGGCGTGTGAAGCGGCAGCGGGCGCAGATGTAGTTGTAATCTTTGCCGGACTGCCGGACAGCTTTGAGTCGGAAGGATATGACAGAACATCCATGGAACTGCCAAAGTGTCAGAATCGCCTTATAGAGGCTGTGGCTGAGATACAGAAAAATGTGGTAGTGGTTCTTCATAACGGAAGTCCCGTAGAAACTCCATGGGCGGAGTCTGTAAATGCCATTCTGGAGATGTATCTGGGAGGAGAAGGCATTGGGGAGGCCAGCGACCGGCTGTTATTTGGGGAGGCAAATCCAGGAGGACGTCTGGCGGAGACGTTCCCATATCGTCTGGAAGACAACCCGAGTTACCTGAATTTTCCTGGAGACGGCAGGACTGTTCTCTATGGAGAAGATATCTTTGTCGGATACCGTTACTATGATGCGAAGAAAGTACCGGTGCGCTGGGCATTCGGCCATGGACTGTCATATACGGAATTCAGCTACAGCAATATGAAACTCTCTTCTGCGGAAATGAAAGATGGAGATATTCTGAAGGTGAGCATTGATGTGGAGAATACAGGGAAGAGGGCAGGAAGTGAAGTGGTTCAACTCTATGTCAGTGACAAGGACAGCACGGTGCCAAGAGCAGTGAAAGAACTAAAAGGGTTTGCGAAAGTATTTCTGAATCCGGGTGAGAAGAAGACGGTTACAATGGAACTTTGCGCGAGAGATTTTGCTTACTACGAGACAAAGATTCACGACTGGTACACTCCGTCAGGTACATATGAGATCCAGATCGGGCATGCCAGCGATGAGATCAGAGAGGCTGCAGAACTTACATTTACTACTGATGTGCTGCTGCCGTTCACTGTGGATATGACCACTACAATGGGGGGAATTGATGAACCACCCGAAGACAGCAGGGAAAATGATGGAGTATCTTGAGGGGATATCACAGGGAGAAGAACCTAAGAAAGAAGATGGGGAGGTACAGCTTGTGACTCCGGAAATTATTGCGCAGATGCCGCTGAAATCATTTTTAAGCGTTATTCCGGGCGAAGCGATCGAGCAGATGATCGTGGAGTTAAATGCTCTGTGTCAGTAGTGGGAGGAACGGTTGGCTTATTATTGGATGAAAAAGTATCAGCATGAAAATGAGGAAGAATTATGGGCAAGATTTATGCGGCAAAAACAAATCATATCACAAACCCTTTAGGGTTTTATCTGAAACCGTTGGTATTTTCATGGAAAGTGAAAGGCGGCAGAGGACAGGAACAGAAACATGCAAGGATTGTGATCAGCAAGAACAAAACCTTTACAGATATCTGTCACGACACGGGGGAGGCAGAGCTGGACAGTCTCTCTGCAAGAGTGGAATTTGAACCGCAGCCGTATACAAGATATTACTGGAAAGTTATTGTGACAACAGATGCAGAGGAAGTGATCGAATCAGACACGCAGTTCTTTGAGACCGCCAAAATGGATGAACCGTGGACGGGCAGGTGGATTACCTGTGACAGCAGTCAGGAACGGCATCCGATTTTCTCAAAGAGGATTCGTCCGGCAAAAGAAGTGAAAAGCGCAAGACTGTACATTTGCGGCCTGGGATTGTATGAGGCATATTTTCTTGGGGAAAATAAAGAAAATCCTAAGAAAATCGGTGAAGAGTATCTGACTCCGTACTGCAATAATTATGACCGGTGGATCCAGTATCAGACGTATGACATCACAGAACAGGCAGAACGAGGAGGTGTGCTGTCTGTTCTTCTCGGAAACGGTTGGTATAAAGGCAGGTTCGGTTTCAATGATCCGGAGCGGGAAGCATATTACGGTGACGAGTGGAAGCTGATTGCGGAGATTCACATAGAGTACAAAGACGGAACGAAAGATGTGATCAGTTCTGATGAAACCTGGTCAGTTACAAGAAGCAATTTGTGGTTTTCCAATATCTATGACGGTGAGAGAAGAGATGATACGCTGCCGCCGGTAGAGGAGTCTCCTGCGCGGATCGCAAAGGTTCCGAAAGGCCGGCTTATGGAACGGTTATCTCTTCCAGTTAAGGTACAGGAGGAGATGAAGCCGGCAGAGCTGATCCATACTCCTGCCGGAGAAGAGGTATTTGATCTGGGGCAGGAGATCACGGGGATCTTCCGGCTGCGGGTGCATGAGCCGGCGGGGACAACTATCAGGATTCAGACGGGCGAGGTGCTTCAGGACGGATGTTTCTACAACGAGAATTTAAGAACTGCACTTTCGGAGTACATTTATGTTTCTGATGGTACAGAAAAGGTGATTACGCCTCATTTTACATACTATGGTTATCGATATGTGAAAGTGACCGGGGTTAGGGACCTTTCGTGTGAGGATTTTACGGCGCTTGTTCTTTACAGTGATTATGAGAGCATCGGGGAAATCGAGACAGGGAATGATCTTGTGAACAAATTAATCTCCAATATCGAATGGGGAATGAAAGGGAACTTTCTGGATGTGCCTACAGACTGTCCCCAAAGAGATGAGAGGATGGGCTGGACAGGAGATACACAGGTATTTTCCGCGACTGCAAGCTATCTGGCTGATACCTATGCGTTTTACCGAAAATATTTATACGACCTGTATCAGGAACAGCTTCTGGCGGGCGGAATGGTTCCGGAGATTGTCCCCACATTCGGACCGACAAAATGTTCCTGCGCATGGGGAGACGCCGCATGTATCATCCCCTGGAACGTATATTTGTTCAGCGGGGACAAAACAATACTCGAAAACCAAATTGAGAGCATGAAAGCGTGGGTCGATTATATCCGGAGAATTGATGGAGACCATCATGGATGGAGACAGGTTTTCCATTATGGTGACTGGCTTGCTCTTGACCGTACAGGTGCCGCTGCGAACAGCGTGTATGGAGCGACTGATGAAGCATACATTGCAGACATCTACTACGCGGCAAGTGCACAGATTGTTGCAAAAGCAGCAGAGGTGCTTGGACTGGAAGAAACGAGACAGGAGTATCAGAAAATCGCAGACCGTCAGTGGCAGGTCGTGAAAGAAGAATATTTTACTGCTACAGGCAGATGTGCGGTGAAGACGCAGACAGGGCTTATTCTTGCACTGAAATATCATCTGTCTGAAAATGAAGAACTGACAAAGCAGATGCTGCAAAAGCTTCTCAGGGATAATAAAAATAAATTAAATACCGGGTTTGTAGGAACCCCGCTTCTGTGCAATGTCCTGACTGATCATGGAATGACAGACGCGGCATACCGGCTGCTTCTGAATAAGGAATACCCGGGCTGGCTCCATGAAGTGAAGCTGGGAGCAACAACGGTGTGGGAGCGTTGGAATTCACTGGATGAGAGCGGACATGTCTCCAGCACGGGGATGAACAGTCTAAATCATTATTCTTACGGCGCTGTATTGGAGTGGATCTTCCGTCATGCGGCCGGGATTGATGTGACGGAACAGAACCCGGGAGGCAGGGTGATGCGGATCAGCCCGAAAGTGAATAATGGACTGAAATATGTAAAAGCTGTTTATGATTCGGCAAGCGGATGCTATCAGTGCGGCTGGGAGATATCAGAGGATAATAAAATCACGGTCACTGTTACGGTTCCGTTCGGCGGAAGTGCAGAAGTGGTTCTTCCATATGCGTCGGAATCTGTATATGAAGATAAAGAAAATCCATTATTTGAAGAGGTGGAAAATGGAATCTGCCGTGTGAGAGCCGGAGAATATGAAGTCGCTTATGAGGCGTCACAGCCTTTAAAGAAGAAATACAGCATAGACTCGACAATGGAAGAACTGCTGAACCATCCGGATATCCGCGCGTTTCTTTCTCAAATGATGGAAGTGGATATGATCCCCCGATATTGCATATGGGCTTTCGCTTAGAGATGTCGCGAAAAACATTCGCAGGAGAGATAAAAAAGATGAGCGCAGATGCTGGATGCGGCACTGGCAAAATTCTAATCAGGAGGGTTGCTATGGAGCTTATAAGGCTTAAAGTAAACAGTCAATATAGACCATGCGTGGACGAAGCACCTTATTTTTCATGGGTAATCACTAGTGATGAAAAGAATGTGATGCAGACATCCTATCATATCACAGTGAAAAATATGGACGAAGTAATGTGGGATTCTGGAATGGTAGAAAGTGATAAAAGTATTTTTGTGGAGTACTCAGGGAAACCATTACAAAGTCTCAGTGACTACAACTGGACAGTGGAAGTGACAGTTAATAACGGAGAAAAGGCGGCGGCATCCTCATCCTTTGAGACAGGATTTATGAAGAAAGAATGGACGGCCGAGTGGGTGAAATCTCCGTTCCTATGAAAAAGGTAAAACCCGGAACCGGCGGGCAGAACCCGGCAGAATATTTTCGCAAAGAATTTGATGCACGAGACGGCATAAAACGAGCGCGCGTTTATGCCACCTGTCACGGAGCATATCAGCTCAGCATGAACGGAATGCGTCCGGATGACAGAGAGTTTGCGCCGGAATTTACCGTCTATTCTAAATATCTGTGCTACCAGACTTATGATGTGACCCCGTTTTTGAGAGAGGAGGAAATGTCATAGGAATGCTGGTGGGGGACGGCTGGTATGACAGCGCGAACTTTAAACCGAGAAGCAGGAAGTTTAAAGCCGAACATTCTGTGTTATTTCAGATAAAGATTGATTATGAAGACGGAACGAGTGAAATGGTGCTGTCAGATGATACGGTGAAAGTTTCAGAAAGTCCGATTCGTTCATCAGATCTGTTTGCAGGTGAACTCTATGACGCACGGATGGAACAGGAAAACTGGAACTGCTGCGGATTCGATGACAGCAGCTGGAAAACCGGTATTCCATGCGGAAAAAATTTACGTGAACCTGGTGGCTCAGTACGGGGAACCGGTGCGCCCGGTAAAAGAAGTGCCGGCAGTAGGAATGACAGTTAGCCCGAAAGGCGAGACGATCATTGACTTTGGACAGAACTTGGCAGGTGTTCTGCGGGTAAAAAGCAAACTGCCGGCCGGAACAAAAATGGTATTAGATCATTTTGAAACTCTTGATCAATATGGAAACTATTTCAACAATATTTTCATGTCAGAGAAAACAGGGCACAAGCAAAGTGATATTTATATCTCAAACGGGAAATTCACAGAATACATACCGCATTTTACATATCATGGATTCCGCTATGTGAGAGTGACATGCGATCAGCCGGTGAGCCCGGAGGATTTCACAGCGATTGTCCTGTCTTCTGACAATGAGGATCTGGGAACATTTGAGACGTCCAACGAAGATATAAACCGGCTTTACGAAAATACAAGATGGTCTCAGCGGTCGAATCTGTTTTCAATCCCCACGGACTGCCCGCAGAGAGAAAAAGGCGGATGGACCGGAGATATCCAGATTTATGCAAGAACAGCCATGCTCAACGAAAATGTAACCCAATTTCTGACAAGATGGCTGCGTAATATGACCTTCAGTCAGCAGAAAAATGGGGCAATCCCCAATGTGATCCCCCCTTACCGGAATCTATGAATTACTGGAGAAACTGAATCGGATCGTATACCGCAATTTTGAACCGGTGGGAGAAGCAGGATGGGGAGATGCCGCCTGTATCGTACCGTGGAGCATGTATCAGCTTACAGGAAATATCAGGATACTGAGAGAGCAGTATGACACAATGAAAAAGTGGTGCGACTATATCATCAACACTGCAAAGAAGCGTAGAGGCAAGATGAAACATCCAAAAGAAATTGACCAGTATCTGTGGAATACAGGACATCAGTACGGGGAGTGGCTCATAACCGAGCCAGACAGTAGACGGAGCAGACCAAAGCGCTGCAAAACTTATCAATACTTCTACATACTGCGCGCCAATTTTTGGATGGAATTCCTGCCGGATCATGGCAGATACGGCAGCACTCCTCGGGCATACATCAGACGAATTATACTATGATGACCATTGCGTCCAGAATGAAATCTGCCATTCAAAAGGACTGAATCGATGATGATGGGAAGATGCCTCTTGATTTTATGGGCAGTTATGTGCTGGCAATCGCATTTGATCTTGCTCCTGAAAGGAAGAAAAAAAGTATCGCCGGACATTTGATCCGCAAGATAGAAGAAAACGGGGATTGTCTGGATACAGGGTTCCTGACGACGCCGTATCTGCTGGATGCGCTCTGTAAGATCGGCAGGATGGACAAGGCATATAAAATCCTGCTCCAGACAAAGTGCCCGTCATGGCTTTATGAGGTGAAGCAGGGAGCGACAACAATCTGGGAAAATTACATTTCTTACAAGGAGGACGGGTCTCCGGTTATGACAAGCCTGAACCACTATGCCTTTGGATGCGTGGACGACTGGATGTTCCGGAAGATAAGCGGCATTGATATGGCTGCTCCCGGATTTAAGGAGATTGTAATCGCACCGGAGCCGGACAATGCGTTTACCAGTGTAAAACGTACTTATATAAGTGAGTACGGGGAAATCGCAGTCAGGTGGAGTATGGACGAAGGGAAATTTAAGCTGAAAGTAAAAATCCCCTGCAACACGACTGCCGTTGTAAAGATGCCGGATGGCAGATTATACAAGGTAGGAAGCGGAATGTATCAGTTTGAATAAAGAATCAAAGAAAACAAAATGACAGTATTTGCGAGAACTGACCGGTAAATACAGACGGTTAGTTCTCTTAATATGAAAGTTGAAAATAATAAGGAGTTAGGGATTATGAAAAAGAAAATATTGAAGATTATCTTAAGTATCGTTTTAATTCTGATTCTGGCTGTGGGAATCGGCCTGACATATTTAGTAGGAGCAGCAGGCGGTGGAGGACCGTTTGATTTTGGTCTGGAAGAACAAACTGAAAAAAATGCCGGGAAACGCAGAAAAATACAGTCTGGAAAATATAGAACCGTTAGAAAACAGCCCTCTTGAAGGGAAGCGTATCTGCTACCTTGGATCATCTGTAACCTTAGGTCTGTACTCAATGGATGTTTCTTTCGCAGATTATATCTCTTACAGAAATGGCTGTGAGTATGTAAAAGAAGCTGTAAGCGGTACTACTTTAGTGGATAACGGAAAGACGTCTTATATCCAAAGGATGAAAAATAATATCGGTACAGATGAGAAATTCGATGCATTTGTCTGTCAGCTTTCCACGAATGACGCGTCGAAGGAAATGCCGATGGGAGAAATCAGCAGTTCAGAAAATCTGGAGGATTTTGATACACAGACGATAACAGGAGCAATGGAATATATCATTGTATATGCAAAGCAGACATGGAATTGTCCCGTGATCTTTTATACCGGAACAAAATATGACAGTAAACAGTATCAGCAGATGGTAGATGTATTGTTTGAGCTTCAGGATAAATATGGAATAGGCGTGATCGACCTTTGGAATGACGAGGAGATGAATGACGTTTCTGAAAAAGAATATGAAGTTTATATGGCAGATCCGGTTCATCCGACGCAGGCAGGATATCTGGAATGGTGGACGCCTAAGATGGAAGAATACTTATATCAGTTTTTAGAAAGATGATTATTATATTAAGTTTCGTCGGTAAACTGCTTATATATCGTTGGTGATTTGCCCTTTGGAATTATTTATAATTGAATCAAACAATGAAAGGACGGATAACGAAATGGAAAATTCAGTTACAAAAAGAGAAAAAATCAGTTATGGTTTGTATTTTATGGGACAGAATGTATTCTATGGACTGGTAGGATATATGACTACATATTTTACAGATATCGGCATAACGGCAGCATTGGTTGCGATCGTGGCGCTTATCACGAAAGTGTGGGATGCCATCAACGATCCGATCTTCGGTATGATCATGGATAAGGTGAATTTTAAGAAAGGGAAATTCCTGCCGTGGCTTCGAATATCTGTCATAGCGATTCCGGTGGCAACTATTCTTCTTTTTATAATACCTACCGGGATTTCCATGACGGCTAAAATCATATGGGCAACACTTGCTTATATGTTATGGGATACAGCCTATACCCTTTGCGATGTACCGATTTTTGGTATTGTTACCACGATGACAATAGACCAGAAGGAACGTGTTTCACTAAACAGCATAGGAAGATTGTTTGCTATTTTTGCAGGTATTGTTACAGGAATTGCCCTGCCGTTGGTACGGCAGCGGTTAGGCGGCTGGTCAACAACAGTAATTGTGTTATCTCTTTTGTCATGTGTTATGATGATTCCGATTTGTCTGTTCGCAAGGGAGAGAGTAATTGAAAAAGAAAGAGTCCAGAATGACGGGGCAGAAGAAAGTTATACATTGCGAGATATGGTAGAATGTCTGCGGAAGAACAAATATTTTATTGCTTTTCTTTGCGGCTCCGCTCATCAGCAGCCTGCTTAATGTTGGTGCAAATTGGGGCTTATACGTTGCCCGGTACTGCCTTGGCGGTGAAGAAGCTGCCTCATATGTTTCGATGGCGGTAATTATTCCGACCTTAATCGGTGCGGTTATGGCAGTAGAATTATGCAAAAAATATGATAAATTTAAAGTCTTCTATATTTCATATATTTTCGCGTTACTTCTGGGAATTGTAAGATTCATAGCCGGGTATGAGAATATGATGGTGTATGTGATTTTAAATGCCTTAGGAGGAATTCCGCTGGGAATAGCAGTTATACTGCAGTATCAGTTTACGCCGGACTGCTACGAGTATGGACAGTACAAGACAGGATTAAAAATGCGTGGTGTAACGTTTGCGGCGCAGACATTTTTTACAAAATTAAGTGGAGCGATCGCAACAGCAGTCAGTGTGTTTGCGTTAACTATAATCGGCTTCCGAGAGGGAGAAGGCGTTGTTCAGGCGGCAGGATTTGCCGATAAATTATGGACATTCAGCTGTCTTGGCAGCATTATCGGGGGTATTTGCACTCTGCTTATACTTCGTCTTTACAAGCTTAATGACCATGATGTCCAGCTGATGGCAAAATGCAATAATGGTGAGATCAGCCGTGAAGAAGCAGAGGCACAGATGATCAATCAGTATTAAGAAAAGAAAGGAGGACTTTTGCGATGGACAGAATAAAGGAACTGATTTCAAAAATGACGCTGGAAGAGAAGGCAAGTCTCTGCTCGGGCGCTGATAACTGGCATACGAAAGAAATCAAACGACTGAACATTCCGTCAGTTATGATGGTGGACGGCCCTCACGGACTGAGAAAGCAGGAAGGGGAAACGGATCATCTGGGATTGAATGAAAGTGTGAAGGCCGTTTGTTTCCCGGCAGCCTGTGCAACAGCCTCCAGCTTTGATGTTGACCTGATGGAACGGATGGGAGAGACGCTGGGAGCGGAGTGTCAGGCCGAGAATGTAAGCATACTGCTTGGCCCGGCGGTGAATATTAAAAGGAGCCCGTTATGTGGGCGGAACTTTGAGTATCTGTCGGAGGATCCATATCTGGCAGGTAGGATGGCATCGGCATATATCCGCGGAGTACAGAGTCAGGGCGTGGGGACAAGCATTAAGCACTTCGCACTGAATAACCAGGAAACACTCCGTATGACGATATCTTCCGAAGTGTCAGAACGTGCGCTCAGGGAAATCTACCTGCCTGCGTTTGAGGAAGCGGTGAAAGAATCAGCTCCAAGAACCGTCATGTGTAGCTACAACAAAATAAATGGAGAATATGCTTCGGAAAACAGATATCTTCTGACAGATATCCTGAGAAAAGAATGGGGATACAAAGGCTGCGTCGTCAGTGACTGGGGCGCTGTAAATAACCGTGTGAAAGGACTGCAGGCCGGACTGGATCTGGAGATGCCTTATTCCGGAGGATACAATGACAGACAGATTGTGAAAGCAGTACAGGAGGGAAGACTGGACGAAGCTGTGCTGGATGAAGCGGTGGAGCGGGTATTGAATGTTGTGTTTGCCGGTGAAGAGCAGCATCGTCCGGAAGATATATCTGATAAGGAAACAGATCATAAAAAAAGCAGCTGATATTGAGACGGAATGTGCGGTCCTGCTGGAAAATAACGGTATACTTCCGCTGAATACAGACAGAAAGGTTGCCTATATAGGGGAATTTGCCGAAAAGCCGCGGTATCAGGGCGGCGGCTCCAGCCATATCAATCCGTTCAGGGTTGTTTCGGCATTGGATGCTGCCGGAGAAAAAGGGCGTAGCGTGACTTATGCAAAAGGATTTTCTAACGAAAATGACTCGATGACGGAACAAGAGCTGGAAAAAGCGCTTCGGACTGCTGCAGAAGCAGACGTCGCGGTAATCTTTGCCGGGCTGCCTGAGATATTTGAGTCGGAAGGGTATGACAGAACATCCATGAAGCTGCCAAAATGCCAGGACCGGCTGATCGAAGAAGTGTTGAAAGTACAGCCTAATGTTGTAGTGGTACTCCACAATGGAAGTCCGGTAGAACTGCCATGGGCAGACCGGGTAAGCGCGATCCTTGAAATGTATCTAGGAGGTCAGGGCGTTGGCGAAGCCTGCGACCGGCTGTTATTCGGGGAAGCAAATCCGTCCGGCAGGCTGGCAGAGACATTCCCGTACCGGCTGGAAGATAATCCGAGCTTCCTTCATTTTCCGGGAAATGGAAAGCGGGTGTTATATGGCGAGGATATCTTTGTCGGATACCGTTATTATGATACAAAGAAGGTTCCGGTGCGGTATGCATTCGGACATGGGCTGTCTTACACGGAATTTACTTATGGGGACCTGACTTTGTCATCGGCTCAAATGACGGATGAGGATATACTGACAGTCTCTCTCAAGGTGAAAAATTCAGGAAAGACAGAAGGAAAAGAAGTCGTACAGTTGTACGTGGCTGACCTGTGCGGCATATCGGAGAGACCGGTCAAGGAATTGAAAGGATTTGCCAAAGTTCATCTCCTGCCGGGAGAGGAGAAAACGGTGTCGATGGAAATTTCGGCGAGGAATCTATCCTATTATGAAGAACGTCTTGGGGACTGGTATGCGCCATCCGGAACATATCGGATCCTGATCGGCCATGCTTCTGATGACATCCGCTTACATGCTGATGTTGTGTTTGAAACAAAGAAAAAAATTGCCCCTTCGCGTAGATTTCACAACAACGTTCGGAGAATTATTGGATCATACGAAAACCGCTCCCGTTATTACGGAACTGCTGGCGCCTTTGGCAGCAGCGGCCGCATCAGCAGAAGGGATGAGTGACGAATACAAGAAGCTGGGAGAGCAAGTTATCCGGGAAATGCCGCTGAAATCTCTGCTGGGGCAGATGCCGGGAGAGCAGGTGGAACAGCTGATCGGGCAGCTGAATTGTTTACTTGCACAATAGGATAATTGAGGATGAGGTAGCGGTAAATGGTATTCGTAATATGGCAGAAGAGATTGTGTTGAAAGAATTGATTTACAGGTAAACAAAGAGCTGAAATCTTAAGCTTGGTAGGTAAAATGATGAAATTCCGTAAATGATTTTATGAGGCAAATCCATTATACTCGAATTACAGTGTACACAATGAAAAAAGGAAGGAGCTTGGAAAACGGCAATATGAATCAGATTTACGCAGCAAAAACAAATCATATCACGAATCCGGTGGGATTTTTACTGAATCCGGTGGTTTTTTCGTGGAAGGTCAGAGAATGCAGGGGAAAGAACCAGAGATGTGCCAGAATCCTTGTGGCAAAGGATGAAACCTTCGCGGATGTTCTTTGGGACACCGGGGAGGCAAAGCTCGACAGTCTGGCTGTAAAAGCGGAGATGAATCTGGAGCCTTGTACCAGATATTACTGGAAGGTAATCGTTACTACGGACGCAGACGAAGTGCTGGAGTCCGACGTACAGTTCTTTGAGACGGCAAAGAGGGACGAGCCGTGGGTGGGAAAATGGATTACCTGCGACAGCAGGATGGAACGCCATCCCATTTTCTCAAAGCGAATCATTCCCTGTGGAAAGGTAAAAAAAGCCCGTCTCTATCTCTGCGGACTGGGGCTTTATGAGGCATATTTTACGGATGGAGAGAAAACCGAAACAGATATTTTAAAATCCGCGAAAATTGGGGAAGAATATCTGACCCCGTACTGCAATAACTACAATCAGTGGTTACAGTATCAGACGTATGATGTGACCGCGCAGATGCAGCGCGAAGGTGTGTTGTCCGTTCTTTTGGGGAATGGGTGGTACAAAGGGAGGTTCGGGCTCAATCAGACAGAACAGAAAGGATTTTACGGCGACGAGTGGAAACTGCTGGTAGAGGTGCATCTGGAATATGAGGATGGCACACAAGAGATAATCGGCACGGATGACACATGGGAAGTGACAAGGAGCAATCTGTTTTTTTCCAATATATATGACGGGGAGAAACGGGATGATACCTTGGAACCTGTCGAACCTGTCAGCGCGCAGCTTGCGGAGGCGCCGCAGGGGCGACTGACGGAGCGGCTGTCCCTTCCGGTGACTGTGCATGAACAGTTTACACCGAAGGAACTGATTCACACCCCGAAGGATGAATGGGTGTTTGACTTAGGGCAGGAGATTACCGGGATTTTCAAACTTCATGTCCATGAGCCGAAAGGAAAAGAAATCAGAATCCAGACAGGCGAAATCCTGCAGGACGGATGTTTTTATAACGAAAACTTAAGAACCGCTTTGTCGGAATATGTGTATATCTCTGACGGGGAAGAAAAAGACATTGTTCCGCATTTTACATTTTACGGATACCGGTATGTAAAAATCAGCGGGGTAACCAATGTCTCCTGTGAAGATTTTACGGGAATGGCACTCTACAGTGATTACGAAGGTACCGGTAGTATACAGACAGGAAATGAACTGGTAAATCAGTTGATTTCCAATGTGGAATGGGGCATGAAGGATAATTTCTTAGATGTGCCGACAGACTGTCCGCAGAGAGATGAGCGCATGGGATGGACAGGCGACACACAGGTGTTTTCGGGTACGGCATGTTATCTGGCGGATACCTATGCATTTTACAGAAAATATCTGTACGATTTGTATAAGGAACAGCTGATTGCCGGAGGGATGGTTCCGGAGGTGGTGCCGACCTTCGGTCCGTCGAAATGTTCCTGTGCATGGGGCGATGCGGCCTGTATCGTTCCGTGGAATGTCTATCTGTTCAGCGGGGATGATGCCATATTGGAACAGCAGTTTGACAGTATGAAGGCTTGGGTGGACTATATCCGTAAGGTGGACGGAGAGCACCACGGATGGAGACATTCCTTCCATTACGGAGACTGGCTGGCGCTTGACCGGGTGGGAG
>ENA-OQJI01000109-OQJI01000109.1-human-gut-metagenome-genome-assembly--contig:-NODE-109-length-19068-cov-1.206219_pt1 | contig 19068 bp, 28 predicted proteins | sample MGYA00242602_ERZ504768 | MGnify/ENA primary metagenome ERZ504768 (study PRJEB26092, sample SAMD00036368) | human gut metagenome | host: Homo sapiens | study: EMG produced TPA metagenomics assembly of...
GGAAGATATTGACGATTGCATTCGCCGAAGATACCTTACTGGAGAATCCAGATGTGTATAAATGTTGCTTGTCGTGCTGATGTCGCTGTGCCCCAGCCACTCCTGAATCTCCTTCAGGCTCACGCCATTGGCATAGAGCAGACTGGCACAACTATGGCGCAGATCGTGAAAGCGGATACGCTTCATCTGGTGTGCTACCAGAAAATCTGGGAAATGCTGGCTCAGGAAATCGGGCCGAATCCGTTTTCCCATCGGGTCTACATAGATATAGTCAAGATAATCGGTGCAATAGCTTTTGCCGCAGACCTTCCGATTCTGCTCCTGCTCCTTTTTCATTTTATTGAGCATCTGCTCACAGGCAGGGATTAGGGGAAGTGTCCGGCAGCTCGACTTTGTTTTTGTCTTATCTCGTGCGATTTCTGTTAGCGTTCCGTTGACCTTTGCGGTCACAACCGTATGCTGAATGCTGATTTTCTTGTTTTCAAAGTCAATGGCATCCCATTTCAAGCCAACAACTTCACTGCGCCGCAGGCCGTAGAATGCAGCCATGATAACGCCAAACTCCGAAGGGTCACCTTGAATCGCTTTGAAAAGCTGCTCCAGTTCTTCACCGCTGTAAATCTCCGACTTGAACTTTTCCTTACGAGGACGTTCAACGCGATCTGCCGGGTTGGAACGGATCATGCCGATTTGAAAAGCGTACTGCAAGCATTTGCGGATGTTGGCGTGATAGTGAATGACGGTGTTTGCCGTAAGGCCACGATCCAACTCATGCTGGTAGAAGTCTTGGATGTATTTGGGATGCTGTTCCATATCCTGCAATGTATAGTGGAGCGGTTCAAAATATGGGACGATCTTGTGAACGATTGCTCTTTCATAGCTGGTATAGGTTGTGATTTCCACTCGTGACTTCATCATTTTCAACCAGTCCGTGATGAAGTCGGTGAAAAGTACCGGGGAGTTATCAAGGCAGGGGTCAACTTCTTTGATGGGGCTGACCTTCAGCCAATTATTGTCAACGGCATATTGTAGGGCATCGGTCAACTCCTTGTGCCAATCCAGAAGCTGCTGTACACTGGCCTCCTCCTGCTGACGCTCATAGCGGAAGAACGTTTCCAGATCGCGCGGAGAGAGTGCTTTCAAAGACAGCCGCTTCTTTTCAAAGTATGGGACAACTACTCTTCCCAGATCATAAGCATATCTGCCATAGGTTTCGGGCGGAAGGTTCATCACGCTTTCCCGAAGCCAGCGGTTCAGATATTCCGATACCGGCAGGTCGGAAACCTGCTGCATCGTTTCAGGGTTAAACTCTTTTTGTGTTTTACGCAACAGAGATTCAGCTCTTTTTTTGTTTCCTTTAACAGGAAGTCCTGTGCTGATGGATTTGGTTCTGCGCTTTCCATCTGTGTCTTTCCAGCTCAGAATCATCTGATACATACCGTTTTGTTCTCTTAAATGTCCGGCCACATTTGTCATAGTTATGCTCCTTTCTGTTCGCAGCCAAACGTCCTTTGCTTAGGCATCATAAGTTTAGAAGATTCTGGAGTGTTTTGCAAGGATGGCACAAGGGAGTTTGAAAGGTGCATCCCTCCAAGTTGCCGATCCTGATCGAGCAGGTACTCTACCACGCAGAGTTTTGGTATCTTATAGCTGCGTCCTACACGCGCCGAGTGGATCTTATTCTGCTTGACCAACAGATACGCATTCTTCCGGCAGATGCCAAGCATTTCCTGAAGATGCTCCACCGTCACCACATCCGGGTAGTCCTTGAACATCGTCAGATACCTCTCCGTCTTTCGGCCAGGCTCTTCCTGAATCAAAGTGCAGGCTGCGATCTCGCTCATTCCTGTCCTCTCTTTCTAGTTCAATATGTCGATTATTCAGCAGAAAATACTATATGTAAAGTGTGATGGTCTTTTTCGGGGACCATCTCACTTGCCAAAGGAGATATTTGAGCTTAGAACTTCATCGGCAGTGCGTCTTTCCTGCACTTGCCGTTGTAGGTGGTGTAGATGGGGTAAACGTACCGCCGCCAGCCCGGAAGCTTGGCGGGGTTATCCCGGCTGACACGGTAGAGCTCCATGGGATGGACGCCGCTCAGCGCACGGACAAGCCGCTCCTCGCTGTACTGCCCATGATACAGCTGCACAAAGTACATCACGCCCCGCAGGACAGCCGCCCGGAAAGAATCCGGTTTGCCCTCCCACGCTTCCACGATGTGCCGCAGAGCTTCGCAGTAGATCTCTTCGCCCAGCTGGTCGTACAGCTTCAGCGCCGTGCCCACGCAGCCGATGCGGTAGTCGCTCAGCTGCATACTGTCGTAGTTGAGGGGAAAGCCCCGCCCGGTTAGTGGCTGCGACAAACGCCTTGGAAGGCGCATCGCCGCCCACCACCTTGGCGCGCAGCTTGATGCCCGCCGACAGGGGTGCGGCGTGACCGTTCTGCTCGGCAAAGAGCAGGGCTTCCTGCTCCATCGTCAGACCGGTGTAGACCTTGCAGAGGATCGGGCGGTCCTCGCCGCCGTTGAGGAGGATGCAGCCCTCGATGGTGTGCTGCCCATCCATTACATAGTACCTGCCGTTGCGGAAGCTGACCTTCGGCTCGTTAACGATGTACTCGTTGAAGTCCCTTGCAATCAGCTCCACTCTCTTGCGCTCTACGCCCCGCTGGTAGATCTCGCGGGGATAGATCAGCTTGCTGCTGTGGATGACCGAAAGCTGGTACGGCGGGTTGATACCAATGAAAGTATTGTTGTCGTTCAGGCGCATCGCATTTCCTCCTTGATTCTCCAAATGTACTTCTCGGCTTCCTCTAAGATCTCAGTCACCTGCTGCTTCCGCTTCGGGCTGGTGAGCAGGCTGGGATTGAAGGTGAAGCTATATTCGAGCCGCTGGATCATGGCATGAACCGCGGATTGCAGTTCGGTGTACAGCATCATTTCCTCGATGCTTCCGGCGTTCTCAAAGGACGACCGGATGGGCGTATAGGGGTAGACAGGCGGTTTGCCATCCACCACCTCAGGCGGCGCATAAACCGCCGTAGAGCGCCGGATAGGCTCTATCTGCTGGATGCTGCCCATAGGGTTCAGCGCAAGGCTGATGCGAACCGCATCATCCACCCGGCGCATCTCCTCTGGGGTCAGATGCCCCAGATACTTCAGTGCCCGGCTTTTGTCGATGGTGAAGATCTGCTCTGCCTGCACAACGGACGGCATATTCAACCCTGCGTTTTCCAACAGGCAGTGGGTCGGCTGGTTTACTTTCTTTTCCGCCTTGCTTGTCATGGTCGCAACGATCAGGGTCGGAGAGTGATAATTGCCCACATCATTCTGAAGAATGACCGCTGGGCGGTCACCGTGCTGTTCCGAGCCGGTGCTCGCCCCAAAATGGGTGAAGAAGATGTCTCCGCGTTGGAATTTCCAGTTTTGCTGCAAAATTGTACCTCCATGTTGTTATGTGCAAAGCCCGCTGCCAGATGTTCCGCAGCGGGCTTTGTTCAAGGTATGGTGGTATAGTTGGGTCAGCGGTGCATGACCACATAATCGTAGCCGCGCCGCATCTGGCAGACGGTGCAGGTGTCCATGCTCCGGTCTGGGCTGGGTACGAGCGCGATCTTGAAAGCCTTTGCATCCACAAAGTGCCGTAGACAGGTACCGCAGAGGGTTCGGATGGACTTGACCATCTCAGGGGTCAGCTCCATCTCCTCGTAGATCTCCTGCTCGCGCACCGTGGGGTTCAACTCGTCCATAAAAGTGTCCTCCTATGTATCAAAAGTGGATATTCGGATAAAGAATAAATAAGAGTACGTAAAAAAAACGGGAACTGCCGGATGCGTGGAACGTACCCGACAGTTCCCGGATCAATATGATTAAAGGTCTCGCATATTCGCCCTCGGCTCCCTGCGAGTGGGGCATGAACATCTGGCAGCGGACTTGTACCGCTTCATTGGCATTTCAGCCACCCCGTCTGCTTTGTGACCGGGCCGCGAATTACGGAAGTATCATTATCGGAGTACCAGATGACGGAACTATTCAGTTTTCAAGGTCCCTGAGGTCGGACGTTTCGCCCTGCGGTGAGTGCCGCTTGGGAAATTGTCCTCTCACTTGGTAGCCGACGAGAAAGGTCAATTCGTAGCATTGAAATTGAAGTTTTTCAAAAATTTAGTAATTCTCTTGATTTTGATACTAATAGTGGGCCGAGATACGCCGTAGACTTTAGAAATTTCAGTGATGTCGTATCCCTCGTAAGCGTACATGGTGATGATTTCCAAATCTTCGGTTTTCAAAGTTTCGAGTGCAGTAAGCAACTGCTCATTCTCAATCTCACCAATCCATGCAAAACGGCTTTTAGTTTCGTGGTAAGTATCTGTCACGGTAATCGCATCCTGATAGCGTAGCATCAAAGGCGACGCTTCTTCCTCAGAGCTTTCATACGCAGGAGCGGTGAATTCCTGCGTCCGCTCGATAAAGGTACGCTCCGAATTGAATTGCTGACGGTCATAATCGTACATCTTCTGGATGGCCTCTTTCGTCATTCCCGCAGCTGCGTACTCGATGCGCAACTTTTCCCAGTGTGCTTCAAACTTCTTCAACTCATAGCCTTTATTAAAAGACATCGTAAACCTCCAAATTTTCGATAAGTCGTAAAAAGTCGAAAATTTGGAAGGCTACGGATATTTTGCCGCTTGGGGCATCCATGAAAAACGGACAAACATAAAGCCTGCTCCTTTTTACGGGAGCAGGCTACCTGAAGGCTAAAAAAAATAGCCGGACAACCAACTAACAGAGCGGTTCTAAAGCAGAATCACTCTATCAGCTGTTGCCCGGCTATTTGGTGCGCGTTTCATACATTGCCTTGCGGCAATGGCCCGTTGCTCGGTGACGAACAGTCCATATTCAGGGTGCAATGCACCCGATTTTTGAAATTGTGGTTTGTCTAAAAAAGTCAGCGTCTGCGGTAGGCTAAGTCAACTGTTGCTATGTTACCGCACTTGAGGCACTTTATGCTGATAGAGCCTGAACAGCTCTCGTTTTTTTGGTAGAGCTTGTGTCCGCAAACCGGACAAAACCTCCAGCCAATGCTGAATTGTGCCTGCTGTATATTGTTCAGCGGTTTACTCTTAAAAGAGCGATTATTTGACCAAGTCATATTATTCTCCAAATCGAATGACGTCCAATGGATGGCAGTGGATGGGTTTTCCGTTGATGACCTGCATCTGCTGTAATCTGATCCTGATCGCAGACCACGATACCCCGATCCGTGCAGCCATCTCCAGAATTCTTTCATAGTTCGGGTCCGATGCGGATTTGTACAGGATTCCATTTGGCAGGCACAGCGCTGCACGTTCTATTTCGGCGTTGACCAGAAATGTTGGCATCAGCAGCTCCGCTGCAAGGGTATTCGCCTGCCATTCTTCCCATGAGGGCTGTCCGTTTCGTTCCCGATAGGCAATGTGCCCACGGCACTTGACTGCTTTTCCGTAGTCGTTCGGAAACAGGTCAGCCAGTATATGGTGCGCCGCTTCATGCGCTATCGTGAAATTCCGGCATCCGGTGCAGCTGTCTGACGCAAGGGCGGAATCGATTACAACGTCCTTCGGCATGAACACCTCCACAAGCTTTGTCCCGTCCCCCAAGGTTACGGTAAAACCGCATTTCTGGAAAACAGTCAGTCCTAGAATACTTCCATCGCTGCATAGCGGCAGCATTTTCACATTCAGCCCAAGAACAGAACTTGCGAGCCGTTCAGGGTCAATGGGTTCTGGGTCATCTTTACTGATCCCGAAACGGGTATAGTACTGGTCGATATACTTACCCGCTATGTGCGAAAGATCTGCGCGGGATAAGTATCTTGCCATTACGAAGCACAGCTTTCCGGCACGGAGCAGTAGGCTTCCACGAACCACTTGCCCCGTTCAAGCCAAAGATTCCGCTTCTGACCGCAGATCAGGCAGGTGAAGCAGTGACCTTTTCCGCCTAGGCGTGATGTCCCATGTTTGACTGCCAAGACACGATCAATTCCATAAGTGTGAGCCTTGTCATAGTTTATGGCAAGAGGGCGGATCTTACCGTCAGGAGTAAAACGAACGTCCACTTCGACGTATCTTTTCTCACGGCGAAGGTTGTAATCACCACACATCAGAATTCCTCCTTTTTGCGGATTTATCAAAACACGGCGTGCATTACTTGCGAATCATACTGCGTGCCACGAGCTGTTTTTCGTTCAACAGCGGAACGGACACTGTATGTTTTTTCCACTCATCCATAGAGCAGGTCACTGCTTTGCACAGACGGCATTTTGTCCAGCCACCGGTTTCATCAAGATCCACATCATAATTCATGGTTCCGCACATTGGACATCTTACATTTTCTTTTCTCATAGTATCACCTCGCAAAAAAAACGCCAAACAAACACAATCCCATACGAAAATAACACCAAAAGGCTGTTATTTGTGGATTTGGTTTGATTATACACCCACTTTATGGAGATGTCAATTACGCATTTGTCGCCATTTTAGAGATTTCCTGTTGATTTCTTATATTTTCTATACTATAATAGAGCTACCGGATTACAAAGGAGTGTTCTTGTTATGAAAAAGAAAACCACGCTCACCAAAATGCACATAGCCCCATCCACAGTGCGCTATGATGCAGTCGCTGCGAGGGATAGCAATGAGGTTGGTCAGATTCTCGCAGGCACACGAAAAAGGAATGGCTATTCACTTGTAACTTTCTCTGAACTTCTCCGTCACTATGGCGTCGATGTCAGTGATAAAGGAATCAGCAAATGGGAAAAAGGCTATACCACTCCTAGCATCTACCAACTAGTTGCAATCTGCTACGCATTGAACATCAAGGAGGGTCCTTCCTACTTTACAAAGAACTTCCAGAAACCCGCCCTTCTAAATGACATCGGGCAAAAAAAAGTCGCTGAGTACGAAATGGACTTGATTGCATCCCGGCGCTACCAGCCAGACGCAGAAGAGCCCGCGGAAATCGACTACATAATGATGCCTGTATCAGAGTTGCCAGTATCGGCAGGTCTAGGAGCTTTTCTTGAGGGTGAAATGTTCCAGCAGATACAAGTGCCTGCCAGTAGCGTTCCGGCTGGTGCCGAGTTCGGGATATACGTTAGCGGTGATAGTATGGAGCCACGTTATCATAGCGGACAAATCGTATGGGTAAAGCGCTGCGAAGAACTTGAATGCGGGGATATCGGGATATTCGTATATGATGACTGTGGATATCTGAAAAAATACGATGAACATACCCCGGATAAAACCCAAGCAGAATTCCTTACCGACAGCTATGGCGTGGTGCACAATCAACCGGTTTTGGTCTCTCTTAACACCAAATATTCACCAATTATTATATCTCCAGAGCAAAGATTCGAGATTGTCGGAAAAGTTTTGAACTAAAAAGATGGGAGGGAATTTCGTGGATACGATTAAGCGTGTTCAGGATTTGATGCAAGAGCGTGATATGAATCTGTGTGTGTTGGCAAAGAAATGCGGAATATCGTATTCCACGATTCAAACAACTGCCCGTCGGGGAGGGCAGTTAAGCGTAGAGACGATTGAAAGAATTTGTCAGGGTTTAGGAATTACATTAAAAGACTTCTTCGATTCCTCCTACCTGTAAATATAGGGGCAGCAAAAAAGCCGTTCGCCACGCTGGAAAATCTGCGTGGTGAACGGCTTTAATACTGCTTCTATTTATCCTTTGGTAATCTCCAGATAAACACTAATCTCCATGATTGTTACCATTGAAGGAATACATTTGCGACGATCTTCGGGCATACCGAATAAGATTTGCATTGGCAGTTGAAGACGGCTCATGTTACCTATTGCAATTCTGACTATTTGGAAATATACTTGTAAGTATCAAATTATTTCACTTTATGGGAGGAAATTATTATGGCAAGACCCAAGGGAAGCAAGAATAAGGCTCGTACTGTAAAGGCCAGCGTTGATTATGTAGCAGTCATTGCAGAAAAGGCCGCAAAAAAAGAGAAAATCGAATCTGAGGTTGCTACGTTGACTGCAAATCTCGATGATCTGAAGACGCAGCTGAAAGCCAAGAAAGCAGAATTGAAAGCCGCCACCAAGGAACTTGCCAAAGCCGAAAACAAAAAAGCTGCCGCCGAAGCAAAAGCAGCAGAAGAAGCAAAGAAGGGCGAAGCAGAAGATGTGCTGAAGAAGCTGCTTGCCAGCGGTATGACGGCTGAAGAAATCCTTGCAAAGCTCCAGTAATGCAATATGATGAACTGGACAAGCTGCTGAAGTAAAGGAAGGGGCTGTTGCACAAGGATAAAACCGGTGTAACAGCCTCTTTTTCATTCATGACTGCAATTTTTTTAGCTTTTCAAACGTATCTAAATTAAAGTGGCATATCATCTTCCTATTTCACAAATCCTTGCCGTTTTCAGACAGGAGGTTGCTTTTATGAAAGTATCTGCCGACTATCGTATGCTCGCTCTCGATGCCCTGCGCGGAAAATGGAAAACTGCTGTTTTGACAGGTATTGCCGCCAGTGCGCTCGGTGCTACCATTGTGAGCAGTTCCAACAGTGCCGTATCCAATTCCAATCAGGCAAAGGACATCCATTTTGAACTGTTCTCCCAGCCCAACGGCGGTCGGCTGCTTGCTGTTCTGCTTGCCGGCATTGTTCTGTGGGCAGTCCTCCAACTGATCGTGGGCGGTGCAGTTCAACTGGGATATGCTCATTTTAATCTGAACCTTGTAGATGGAAATGATGCTGCCATCTCGGACTTGTTCTCTCAGAAAGACCGTCTGTGGGATGGCTTCTGCATGAAATTCCTGCAGGGTCTGTACATCGCCCTCTGGTCGCTGCTGTTGGTGATTCCGGGAATCGTGAAAACATACAGCTATGCGATGACACCTTACACCATGTCCGAGCATCCTTCGCTGACCGCAAATGAAGCGATCACAGAATCCCGGCGGATCATGAATGGCAACAAATGGCGGCTGTTCTGTCTGGATTTCAGCTTCATTGGCTGGGAGCTGCTCTGTTCGGTGCCACTGTATGCCGAGGGTTTTCTGGTTCTCAAATATTTCACCGGTTCAGAGGCTCTGGCGATTTCTCTTGTTCTTCTGCTGACAATTCCATTGAGCATTGGCTTCTTTTTTGTACGCCCCTATGAGGAAGCTGCATGGGCTACTTTCTACCGCGATATTACCGCAGCACCTACCGAACCGGATGAAGCATATTGACTTTTATATTAAAATTATCGTTATAGTTCCCTTCATCGGCTATGACTCTAAATGGCCGGATCAGAGTAAACATAGATTGAAAAAGCTGATCCAAAACGCAAACGATTCTATTGTTATTTCACATTCTGCGGATGTTTCCAGTTATAAAAAAAGAAATTATTATATGGTCGATCATGCAGAGTACCTTATCGGTGTGTTTGATAATCAGAAAAAGCTGCGCTCAGGTACAGCACAGACAGTCAACTATGCCTTGCATCAGGGAAAAGTAATCACTCTGATCCATCCAGACACTATGGAGATAACAGCCCCTGCGCCTTAACAAATTCACAAAAATTTTTCATTAGCATTTCCAACAAAATATTTTCATTGAAGGGGTGCTGTGATATAATAAGATATAAAACTACGCTCAGAACAAATGGTGCCGCTATGAACAAATATATTGGACAGCAATTTGCTGCTTTAAGATACGAAAAAAATATTTTGGTTGTTGAAGAAACTACATCTGCTGGTGGATGCGGCTCCTTCAACGCGGCTTCTTCATGCCCTGCGTCAGCCTGTCTTTATGACAGTGCGGCGTGGGGCTTTTTTATTGCCTGAAAGGAGTATGAGAACATGAGTCTGAAATATACCTGCCCCAGCTGTGGAACCCCATTGGGTTATGAGGGATTGTGTTGGAAATGTAAGTGCGAGCAAGAACGGCAAGCTGCTCTGGCCTGGATGCCGGAACAAATTGTCGAAAAACAAAGAAACTTGATACAGAACATCCAGAGGCTGGCTGATATGGAGGACCCGGAGTTCACCGACTTCTGGCAGCTGCTTGGCTACCATGATGCCATCACCCCGGAGATTCAGCGAGTGGCACTGGCCGCAGAGGTGTTCTGGCCCTGTGAGATCTATTATCATGCTCCCGCCGATGTGCGGGATGGTCTGATCCATGCGCTGTTGTCCGCGGAATATTCCAGCGCGGCCTCCAACCTGATGAGTTGCCTTGCTATGCAAGGAGATGACAAGGCAATGGAGACTCTGCTGGAGCTGGAGCGAAATCCCCGGCCCTGGCGCAAGGGCCTCTATGTAGACCCATCCAGCTATGCGCAGATCGGAGGCTGGACCTTCGACAAGGAGGGCCAGAAAATCCAGCTCAACTTCGATACCTGCTATCCTATGGTCAAAGGAACTACCGGCGAGAAATCTCCCGTCCGCATTGGCCGGGCACGGGAGGACACATGCCCCCACTGTGGCGGCGTACGGTGGATATGTTGGTGCTGGATGGCCGGGATGAGCGGCTGAAATTCCTGGGGCTGGACGGCATCCTGACTGCCACCTGCTGCCCCAACTGTGTGGGATTCTTGAAAAGTCCAGCCTTTAACAGTTTTACCCTGGATGGCGGCGTGGAAGTCTTTCCCTCCGAGCTCTTTGACGGGGCGGAGAAAACGGATTGCTATGTCAGTCCCGAGGACTACAAGGCCCTCACGGAAAATCCCTTTGTGCTGGGCGAAGCGCCCGTGCCCCTGTTTTACGGTGCGGCCCGCCAGGATGTGAACACGGTGGGTGGCTTTGCCAACTGGGTACAGGACGCGGAATATACGACCTGCCCCCACTGTGGGAAACCTATGAAATATCTGGCCCAGATTCAGTGGGATACGGTGTTTGACTGTGCGGAGGGCACGCTCTATGTGGAATTCTGTCCAGACTGCCAAATCGTATCCATGCAGCATCAGCAAACCTGAGAGGAGACCTTGCCATGAGTTTGCCAAAGCGTGATGGCGTACATGACCGCTACTATCTGATCCACAAGCCGGACACTTCCCTGGAGGTGCTGGCGGAGGCGGATCTCTGCATTCAGGATGTGCTGAACGGAACCGCTCGTGAAAATCACTCCGCCTACCCGACTGTGGTGCGAAATCATAACGGAACACCCTTTCTCCCGGATCAGCTGCTGGAGCGGTATCTGACCGGGCTGCCGCTGAAAGGATTTCCCTGTGAGGATGCTGCCTCTCTCTGCGACGCCATGCGGCGGCTGGTGGGCTGGCAGGAGATCCGCTATACATTGGAGAAATACATAGAAAAGCAGGTGCAGGAAAGGTATTTTGAGGCTGGAGAAAAAGAGGATGATTTTACGCCTTACCCGCCTTGTACTGTGTGGCCGGAGCTGCGGCCGGAGGATGTGGATGAAGGCCTGCTGCGCTTTGCCTGCCATGTGGCGGTCTGCCATACGGTGTACGGGCAGAGTTTTGAATCCCTCACCACCGAGCACATCCTCGGCCTGGTCTCCCAGCTTCGCCCAGATATGGTGAAGCAGCTGAAAACAGCCGGCAGCGGCAAATTACCAAAGGACATCCAGCAGCGTAAGACGGAGCATTTCAACGCATCGGCCAATGATGCGTTTGCCACTATCCGCATCACCGCCAGGGACTCCACGGAGGAGTGCTATGCTGAAATCCTGGACTACCTGTGTGCGGTGCTGGAGCAGGAGGAATTTCCCCGCAGTTACTCGGTGGAGTTCCGTGGGAAGGAAAAACTCTATCTGCCCATTCCCGGCTTGCCCCAAAAGGGCGTCAATCAGCTCTTTGCCTGTGCTGTGCAGCACCCTGATCTTCATCCGGCTATGGAGCGATACGCTCGTTTGGCTATGCGGGAGTTTGAGTGGTATCAAAACCTTGCGGATGAAGCCTGCGCCATGCCTGGCACCTTTGCCGTGTTCGCCCTGGGACTGGAAGGGCCGAAGTGGTGGCGGCTGGTGTGCGATTACCTGGATCGATGTGATGACGAGCACTCCTCTTTGCAGGAGAAGTTCCTGCATATTCTGTTCAAGCAGTACGGGTTCACTGCCCAGTCCCTGCCGGTGCTGGTCCACGGAGTACAGTCCATGCAGAATCTGAAGCCCGCAAAGGAGTTCCGCGCCCTGATCGCCAATGAGGAGAGCCTGGATGCTCTGCTGGAGATCAAAGGGCATCTGGAACATTACCTGCCGGAAGAATCCGGCAATGACAAAAGGGCGCTGGCCTACCTGTGGCGTGATGTGCTCTGGGCCATCTGGGGCACAGCCTCTGAAAACGGCGGCAGCAAGGTCATCAAGACAGCGCCCAAGGAACTGAAAGAGAAATACCAGCAAGTATTTGCGTAAGGAGGGCTCTGTATGTGCGAGCACTGCCGAAACATTCAAACATGGAGAAAATTTGACGCCCCAAAGGACTATCTGGCCTGTATTGCTTACATTCAGCAGTTGGTGTCGGAGGGGGAATTTGAACTGATGCAAGAGGAATCCACCTGCCCACTGGAGAAGGTAAAGACAGAGGATGGCTGGACGGATGAAATCATGGCCCACATGATCCGGTGCAAGCACTGCGGCCAGATCTTCACCTGTGTGGTCAACACCTGGCGAGGCAGCGGACACTTCAAAAAAGGCAAAGGATGACACGGAAAAGGCGGTGAAATGATGAATCAGGCAGAAAAAGCAGAGCTGCTGGAGCAGCTTGAGCAATGGAATAAGAAGGACGAGTATTCCCGGTGTATCCGGGCCATCGAAGCCATCCCGGAACAGGAGCGGGGCTATCTGCTGACCGTCAAGCTGAGTCGGGCTTACAGCAATCTGGCGGTGCTGGGAGATCATGGAGAGCATGGGACCGACGGTGAAGTGGACGGGGATCTCATCCGACACGCCATTGAGCTGCTGGAGTCCGTCCGCGCCCAGGGTGAGAACGATCCCTACTGGAACGCCCGGATGGGCTATTCCTGCCTGATGGCATACCGTTCCGCCGCCTCCGCCTATGAATACGCCAAGCACTGGCTGGCCCTGGTCCCGGATGACCCAGCCGCCAAAAAACTGGTTCGGGACTGCGAGGAATATCTGGAGGAGGAAAAAGCTCTGGAGCTGGATTTGAAAGAACGGGAGGAATTTATTCGGCGGGAAACTCCCGATGATGAAAAGGGGGTTATATGTAAATGAACAGCGAACAGATCACAACATTTTTGCAAGAGCATTGGTACATTGCCTCGGTGCTCATCGGGGTCGTGATTTTAATTGGGGCGATCCGCAACTGGAACTGGCTCTGCGACCCCACTGGTACGCGGGATGCCCACCGCCACAGCAGAGGATACCGGCGGGTGGTGTTCTTCCTGCTGGGCGTCCTTTTGATCGTGGTGAGCATCTGGGGATTTGTGCTGAAATTGAAATAGGAGGAGAAAGACTATGATGACTGAGAAATATCCCACCTGGCTCATCGGCCATGTGAAAGAATGGGCGGAGAAGCGTTTGCCCACCGTGATACTTTGTTCCACCACCGGCAATGAACTGCTGGAGGTTTGGTATTACGGAGATCTGCTCACGGTGAAAGGAGAACCCCAATCCTATATCATAGATAGCGACGAGGCCCCCGGACTGGTGACAGCCCGTGACCCGGAGAGCGACGAGGAGTTCGTCATCTTTGACGGTGGACGGCATGGCTACGACAATATGTTCTGCGATGAACATGATCCATCCGAGCTGGAGCACCGCCCCCTCAAACGGTATGAGATCCCCGCCTCCAAGTTGGTGCTGGAGCTGGGGTACAGCATTGACTATGAGGACGAAAAAGAGAACTTTGAACCGGATGAGGCGGATACCGTGGAACTGATCAACGGTGAACGGATGCCGTGGGAGCAGGCCAAGCGGGACGGCATCGACTATATCGCCCTTTACTATGTGAACGAGAAAGGAAAACCAGTCCAGATCCTGGACGCAGAGCTGGCCTGAGTATACCGCAGCCAGATGACGGGATAAAGGAGGGCGACAGCGTGATCGGGACAGATGAAAACCGGGCGGTGCTCCATGTGGAGGTCATCTTCTGGAGCGGCAAACGAAAAATACCACCCAGCCTGGTCAGCGGAAAGTATTGTCCCCATTTTGTGGTCACAGGAACTACAGAATATTTGGGTGTATGCTTTCTGGACGGAACCGAGTGTACATTTGATACACCAGCTTTGGGAAATGCCCAACCCCTATATCCAGATACCATTGACTATGCCCCGCTGGAAAACAATGCGGAATTTTTGATCTATGAGGGAGCCAATGCCGTTGGCAAGGGCCGGGTGCTGGGCCGAACCGTTCCCTATAAAGTGAAACAACAACGAAAGTAGGTGCCTTATGTACCAAATTGCATATATTGGCCGCTGGGAGACCCTCCCGGAAACGGCTGCCGCCATTTGTGACTATGACACTTCCAAGCTGGAGGTACTGCTCCAGGGCGGTCTGGATTTAGATGACCCCATTCAGCTCAGCGAGTATATCAAACTCACACCACTGGAGATCGCGGTTTTTCGGAATGATGTGCCCATGATTCACTTCCTACTGGGGCATGGAGCTGATCCCGGTCTGGCAGAGGAACAGCCCCTGCTGCTCACCGCTGCCCGCTGTTGTGGGCCGGAGGTGGTCACCCTCTTTGCTGGACAGGCCGCAAAACTCAGCCCGAAGCAGAAAGAGCGTGCCTTCCAGGAAGTACGCTGGGGCAAGCGCCCGGAGAATATCCCGGTGCTGGAGCAAGCCGGGATCACAGTGGACAAGTTTGGCGGCGAGGCATTTCGGGCCGCTGTATCTGATGGAGAGGCCAAACTTGCCAAACTCCTGCTGGAAAAAGGTGCAGACATCAATTACCACAAGCCGGACATGGTGTTCCCTTATGCTTCCACCCCTGTCACCGAGGCCGCCCGCTCCAACGATTTCCCTATGGTGCGCTGGCTCGTGGAACAGGGGGCCGACATCACCATTGCCGACAAATACGGCGACCGGCCTTACACCGTGGCGGTGCAGAACAAAAATCAGGAGCTGGCCGACTACTTAAAAGCCCTGGAACCGGAGGACTGGCACAATGAGCAGGAAAAGATCCGGCAGCTCATGCCCTACAAGCTGCCCGCCAAGCTGGTGGAATACTTGAAGACCGGCCCCCTGCGTTTGGAATTCCCGGAGCAGGAGTGGGTGAAATGGGCGGAGCTGTACGCCTACATGGATGTGCAGGAGATGACCTGGAAACGAAAAAAGGCTGCTCTCCCTCATGGCGGCCATGGACAATTACAGCGACTACCTGCTGCTGTGGAGCCCCAGGGACAAAAAGCTGTGGTATCTGGACATCGAGCACGAGGAGTTCCATCCCCTGGCCAAATGGGAGGAATTTATCGCTGATCCCGGAAAATATCTCAATGGAATGATCGAGGGCGAGTTTGAGGAATAAGGAGCAAACCGATGACATCAATGGATTTTTTGAACAAAGTACATAAAATCCTGGATTCGCAGGAATACAACCTCTCTTACTCTCCGGCCAAGTCCAAGAATTATATGCTGTACTGCAATGGCAACTTCATTGGTGGCCTGTTCGATGAGGAGCTGTGCTTCGTCTACGCCGACAGCGTGAGTGAACTGCTGGGGCAGCCGGAACCCGTCTATCGCGGCTACTCCAGCACCGCCCAGCACAGGATGCTGGTGATCCCGGAGGAACACTGGGCGAAGGCGCTGAAACTGCTCTATGCCGAGAAATTCGACTGGAGCCGTTTGGTGTACGACATCACCTACACCAGCATCGGCGCGGCTGTGGTGGAGGACTTCTACGACGAAAATGTGGTATTCCTGCGCTTCTGCTTTGAAAAGGAGCTGCTGAAAAAGAACCCTCTGGACCGACAGGGCCGTATCCTGCGGATGGTCTATCTCAATCAGGATCTGACAAATATCGGTAAGAATTTGTTTCCTGAGTTGCTGGACAAGTTCCTTGCTTTTTTTGATCGGAAAGGGAAAACCAGTCTGGAAACCATGCTGCAACGGTGGTACACCCAACTGGAGAAGGAATACCGCAATCATATAGAGGAATAAGGAGAATGATCTATGTTTGAAGAATTTTATGAGATGTACGAGTCCGAGGAGCAGGAAGTGGTCGCTTTGATCAATCGCTGCATCGGGGGCGGATATAACAACAGGGGCAACTTTTGGCAAATGACTGTTGTGACGCTGGGCATGGTGTTCTGTGACACCGGCAAGGTCACCACCAAAGAGGAGCGGCTGGAGTGGCCAGTCACCGACGAGGAGCGCAACAGTGAAAAGGGCTGGGGACGCTTTCAAAACGAGCAGATCTGCCGCCTGAAGATCCGCCGGATGAAAGAAGAATGGGCAAAGGATCTGGTGGCGTGGCCCTGGTGTATCTCCGAGGTGGTCAAGACCCATGAGGACTGCCCGGAACTTCAGGCCGTTCTGGACGAGTACCACAAGCCGGTGGTGATCCAGGACCAGGTGCTGGGAAAGCTCGAGCTGGACAAGGACCATGATGCCTTTGAGGGTGAGATCCAGTGGCGCGGAAAGGATGTGCTTCTTTCCCTTGAGGTCAATGCGGAGAGCAAGCCCTCCTGGACCCGCGCCCGCAGTGCCGCCAAGAAGTTGCTGGCCGACTGTGAAACTTGGGACAAGGCCATGCGAGAGCTTGCGGCCAAGAACCTGACCGAGCTGGCCAACAACTGGCTCTCCCAAGATGAGGAAAACCCCCGCAATCCGGAAACCGACCCCATCACAGAGGACGAACTTGCCCGGCGAATCAGCATGACGAGCCTGTCCGTCACCTCCGGCGGCAGCTTCACAGCCTGGTTTGACTGCGATGAGATGTTCACCGACCATGCGGTGACTGTCTACGGCTCCTTGAAAAAGGGCCTCAAAACTGCCAACATTGAGGGGTAAGGAGGATAACATTATGAAACTGAACTGTAAACGCATTGATTTTACATATATACCCGGCGAGGAAATCTTCAACTTTCCCGAGGAATCGGGACTACCCTTTATCTTCGATGTAGAGGAAGAACTGACCGGCGATCCTGCTGCCATGGATGCGGTGGGAGAAATGCTGGATGAGGCGGAAAAACTGGCAGAAAAGGCCAAAGCCGCCATCAAAGCGGCGCTGGCGGACGAGGACAGCCGCTACCATAGCGTTGTGACCTTTTTCATGGAGTTCCACCGAGACGAGGTAGGCCCGGATATTGCGGCGGAACTCTTTCCGGGAACCGACCCGACCAAGCTGTCCTTTACTGAGATGGTGGACTTTTTGCGGCTCAAGCGGTTTGGCAGCCTGGTGGATGACGAGATGGATCAGCAAGTTTTCATTCTGGATCTGTCCTTCAATCCGGAAATTACCGACGAGCTGATGGTGATCTACTTTGATTTGAACAAGGAAATTTTCTGTATTACTCATGAGAGCTGAGCGTGACTGACATACACGAAGAAAGGAGCAATCCCTATGAAAGCATTTGACCCGAATTATAAACTGCTGGACGAGATGTACCAGGATGATTACTATCCTGCTTTTTTGGTGGGCAAGGTAAAGGACGAGCTTCAGAAGGTCATCGACCTGCTGGAGAGCGGCGAAACCAATACCGATGCGGTGCAGGAAACACTGGACGAGGCGGTCTGCGGCATCAATGATCTCCAGGAGGAGTTTGACGAGAACGACAGCGAGATCGAAACGGTGGCACGGGAATGTATCGCGGCAACCGTGACCTACATTCTGGAGTGGTTTGGCATCCCCATTGACACCGAGGAGGCCATCCGGGAACGGGATTGGTGAGCCCTATGGCAGAAAAAGAACGGACCCTTTGTGATGAGTGTGGCAGCCTGTTTTTCAAAGGCTCCTCACAGATGATGGGGCTGTGCCCGGAATGTGCTCATGTTCTCTATGGCTACCCGAATTGTGACCATCATTTTCAGGATGGCCGGTGTGTGAACTGCTACTGGGATGGCTCAAAGAGCGCGTATATCAAGAAACAGAATCAACAGGAGGACACTGATATGCCTACAACTGAATGGCTGAACAAATACGAAGCAATCAAGGATAAATTGACCTGTAAAGATGACTTGGAGGCCCATTTCACAGAGAAAGTGATTGGGAACATGGCGGTGGATGTACTGGACATCGGTGCCGTCCATTTCCCCACCGGGCAGATTTTCGCCTGCGATCCGCTGGTGGAGCTGGAGGACACGCCGCCCTTTATACAGACGATCCCCGCCGGGACTTATCCCGTAAAGATCTGTGTGGTGCCCAGTGAGAAATACGGCGACCGCTATGCCTGCGTCAAGGTGGAGGTCAGTCGGGAGAAGCCTGTCCGCTATGAGCTGGGCATGACCGGCAAAGAGGATCTGGACGAGGAACTGGGCGAGGACGAGTATTTTGGCTTTGGCGTAGACGCTGGAATGGGCTGTGTGGCGGACATCCAGACCCAGGCGGCCTTCAAGACCTACTGGGCCAAGCGTTTGGAAGAAGACCCGGACATCGACCCCTACAACGACCTGTTCTGCGACTTACTGGAGGAAAACGCCCAAGCCCACCCCAAATATCAGGGGGACTGCGGCGACTGGCTCAACTGGACGGTGCCGGACACGGACTGCAACCTGCCCATCTTTGCCTCTGGCTGGGGGGACGGCTATTATCCCGTCTACTTCGGCTATGACGCAAAGGGCGAAGTCTGCGCCGTGTATGTGCGCTTCATCGACATTGAAGATAGTTACAAGGAGCAGGAGTAAGGAGGAAAGCTATGGAATGGCCAAAACGGGCGCGGACAGCGGATTGGGAAAATGGTGTCCTGGCCTTAGATAGAGAGAAACAATTTGAAGTCCCGAAGCTGACCGCAGAGATCATGGAGCGGTTGGCCGGTTACACCCTGGTGGGCTTCCATGTGAAAGGGTATCCGGTGACGGATGAACTGCTGGCCCCTTGCCGGGCATAAAGCATGGTCAACTTCGGCGTGGAAAACGGCACCCTCACCGACGCCTGTTTCCCCGTTTTTCCGCCATGCCCAAGCTGCGCATCCTGCTGCTGACCGGGAACGCCGGGATCGACG